>Ga0070761_10002416_pt1 | contig 11454 bp, 9 predicted proteins | sample HubBroMetageREF1_FD_66724 | JGI IMG/M metagenome (GOLD analysis project Ga0070761, IMG submission 66724) | Reference soil microbial communities from the Hubbard Brook experimental Forest, New Hampshire, USA - Hubbard Brook CCASE Soil... | ecosystem: Environmental > Terrestrial > Soil > Temperate...
GTCGAAGTTGGTGAAAAAATTGCCTTTTGTGAACGACCCTGGATTGAACTGGGTAGGACAAGTGTTTGCGCGTACGGGCGCCGGCAACCAGGCGAGAGCAGCGGAGACGAGGCAGGCATTAATGAGTCTTTTCATTGCGGCTAGGTCCTTATTATTCGCCGTACCGGAACCCGTTTCCGATATAAGGTCCCGGTGCGAATTCAAACGTTGCTGGAGTCTCTTGCTACCAGTCATGGCCAGTATACACTAGCCGCCGCCGATAAGATTCGCATTTGGCCAGCCAGCCGGCATAGACAGCCATGGCCGGTACTAAACTGAACGATTTCTTACAGCAGTACCGGTACTGCGCATGGGCGACCCTAAGATTTCTCGCCACCCCGGCGTGTCACATTGCCGTTGGTTTCTGCCTTTGATTTAGCCGAATGGCTCGCTCTCGATCAACTCTCCGGGAACGGCGGCGCAGTTCAATTCCAGAAACCACTCGCTGGCCGGTGCGTGCCGGAAATAAGCCGGTTTTTCGGGATCATTATTCGCATGTTTGCGGAGCCAAGTGCACCTCATTGTCTTCAGTTTCGACCCGGTCGAGCTAATTGCCGGTTTCCTGCCGAGGACGCAGAGACGGTTGGTGGAAAGCGTGGGCTGAACCGCATCGGCCAATCGTGCCGCCGTCGGCCTTCTGGAATTTGCCCATCGACAACGGTGGATTCTGTGAAGACGCTGCCGAAGGGCAGGACGGGGAAGGTGCGGAAGGCGGTGCTGCAGGAAGAATACCGCATCTCGAAACGCGGTATTCTCATAGAAGGAGCAAGCCATGGAAGTGCGGCTTACATCGGATCAAAGAGCATTCGCTCGCCGCGCCGTCGAAAGTGGGCGGTTCCAAGACGAGGAAGACGCCGCGCAGGAAGCGCTTGCGCTGTGGGAGGAACGCGAACGCCGCCGTGTGGCGTTTCTTGAGACCCTTGACGATTCTCGCGCCGCTCTTGCCCGCGGCGAAGGCCGCGTGATCACGCAGGAATCCATGCGGGAACTGGCCGCCGAAGTGAGAGAGCGCGGACGCGCCCGCCTGATTGCCGAACTGGCCCAATAAAGTGGCGCATCGCCTGGCCCCACGGGCGGAAGCCGATCTTGATGACATCTGGCTTTATGTCGCCAAGGAGAGCGCCAATATGGATGTCGCTACCCGCCTGATTGATTCGATCACTGGCCGCTTCTCTTTTCTCGCCACATTTCCGTACGCCGGACGCGCCAGTGACGAAGACTTCGGCGCTGGCTCGCGTAGCTTTGGGTGAGTACATCGTTGTGTATTGCGTCGAAGGTGCAGACGTTCTAATTCTCAGGGTGGTACACGGCAAACGCGACCTTGACGCGTTGTTCGATCGGTGACCATGAAGCGTCTAATTCATAAGGTCCGGTCATTCGAAATCGTCGCCCCGTACACAGGATGTAGACCTTTTTTGATCGCGTCGAGATCAACCCCGAAGTGCGCACGCTGGTATGGCACAACGGTGCCGACCTCGACCCAGCCACTATGCACGGCCGGCCCGCATATGAGCACGAAATGCGGAGGATGGCAGATAAGCAACAACTATATCGATGCGCTCTCTACTGATGCGCCTAACTGGGGTGTAATGGACGACGCGATTAGCGCACGTCCCTCCGGAGCACAAGGGGGCGGAAGTTTCGGGGGACAGCGCTTGCCCTATTTCATGCAGCCAGGCTCTCTATTCCTTTGGCCCGATCCCCAGCGTCTTCATCTTCCGATAAAGATTACTCCGCTCCAGCCCGAGTAACTCCGCAGTCCGCGTCACATTCCCATTAGTCTCTTCCAGCTTCTTCAAAATATACTCGCGCTCCACAGCTTCCCGCACTTCCGCCAGGCTGCCGAAGCGGTCCATGGGCCGCTCAGCCGGGCGGCGCGTGACATTTAGCGGAATATGCCGCGCATCCACACGCACCTGCGGATTCAGAATCACGATCCTCTCAATCAGGTTGCGCAACTCGCGCACGTTGCCGGGCCAGTGATAATCCTGCAGAATCCGGTAAGCCTCGGGCGTCAGTTCCTTGGGCTTGCGCCCATACGCCGTCGTGAATTCACGCAGAAAATAGTCGGCCAGCAGCGGGATGTCTTCGCGCCGGTCGCGCAGTGGCGGCACGTGGAAGGGGATCACGTTCAGGCGATAGAACAGGTCTTCCCGGAAATTGCCGCGCTCGATCTCTTCGTCCAGGTTCTTATTGGTGGCGGCCACTACGCGCACGTCCACTTGCACGGAAGCTCCAGCGCCCACCGGCTCGAAGCGTTGTTCCTCCAGGGCCCGCAGCACCTTGGCTTGTGTGCGCAGACTCATGTCGCCTACCTCGTCCAGAAAAATCGTCCCGCCATCGGCTTTCTGAAATTTGCCGATCTTGGTTTCGTGCGCGCTGGTGAAGCTCCCCTTGACATGCCCGAACAGCTCGCTTTCGATCAGCTCTTCGGGAATGGCGGCGCAGTTCACTTCCACAAACAACTCGCCCGCGCGCGGGCTCATAGCGTGCAGCGCATGCGCCACCAGTTCCTTGCCGGTGCCGCTTTCGCCGTAGATCAGCACCCGCCCATTGGTGCCGGCCATCAGCGCCAGTTCGTGGCGCAACGCCTTCATAGGCACGCTCTCGCCGATGATGCGATAGCGCGATTCCGTGCCTTCCCGCAGACGGCTGTTTTCGATTTGCAGGCGACGGTGCTCCAACGCGTTCTTGGCCACCACCGATATTTTCTGAATGGTCAACGGCTTTTCCAGAAAATCGAACGCGCCCAGCTTAGTGGCCCTCACCGCCGTTTCGATATTGCCATGGCCCGAGATCATCACCACCACGGGCCGTTCGGGCAACGGCATCTCCTGGATGCGCGTCAAAGCTTCCATGCCGTCCATGCCGGGCAGCCAAATGTCCAGCAGCACCAGTTCGCAGGGCTGCCGAACCAATTCATCCAAACAAGCCTCGCCGCTTTCCACGGCGTGTGCCGCGTAGCCTTCGTCTTCGAGAACGCCGCTCAACGACCGCCGAATGTCCGGCTCATCGTCCACGATCAGGATGCGGACCGGCTTCATGCGCCGACCACGACCGGCTTCGCCGCCGGCTCGCCGTTTTCAGGATCGAGCAGCGCTGGAATCTCGATGGTGAAGCGCGCTCCGGTGGGCTGATTATCCTCCACTCGGATCTGCGCGCCGTGGTCGGCGAGGATGTGATTGACTATGGCAAGCCCCAGGCCCGTGCCGCGGCCTTTGGTGGAGAAATAGGGCAGGAACAACTTCTCTTTCTCGTCGGCCGAGACGCCGCAGCCGGTATCCGCGACGATCAGTTCGACGGTTTCAGCCGCACCCGCCTGCGTGGCGATCAGCAATCGCTTCACCAGCGCATCCTGCATGGCCTCGGCGGCATTGTCCACCAGGTTCACGACCACACGCTGGAACTGATCCTTGTCGATGTTGACTGGGGGCAAATCCGCGGCGAGTTGCACGCGAATATCGATGCCATCGAGGCGGCCGTGGAACACTGCCAACGCGCTTTCCACCACCTCGTTCAGATCGCTGCGCACGGGCTGCGCCGCCGGGAAGCGCGCGAATTGGGAGAACTCGTCAACCAGCGTCTTCACCGATTCGACCGACCGCGAAATGGCGCTCGCGCACTCATTCAGGATGCGGCTGTTTTCCAACGGAATCTGCAGGCGTTCCAACTGGCGGCTCAGGCGCTCGGCCGAAAGCGCCATGGGCGTCAGCGGATTCTTGATTTCATGCGCCACGCGCCGCGCCACTTCGTGCCATGCGGCCGCCTTTTGCGCGCGCAGCAATTCGCTGGTGTCCTCCAGCACGATCACGAAGCCGGAGGTCAGCTTCTCCTCCAGGGCCGAGACGGTTACCGCCAGGTGCATGGTCTGGCGTGCGGTCTGCATTTCCAGTTGGCGTGAAGCCAGTCCAGTGCGCCGCGCGCGTTTCATCAGGTATTTGATTTCGGCCGTGTCTTCGCGCGAGAACAGATCCTCCAGCCGCGTGGCCGTGGCCACCTGCGTCTCCGGAAACATGCGGCCCAGCGCGCGATTGACGCGCCGGATGGAGCCATCCGCGCCGATGGAGATGACACCGGTGGGAATGCTTTCCAGGATGGCTTCGGTGAATCGGCGGCGGGCGTCGAGCTCGCGGCTGTTGGCTTCCAGTTCCTTGGTCATCTCGTTGAAGCCGCGCACCAGGCTCGCCAATTCGTCAATGGCGCGCACCTGAACGCGATACTTCAGATTGCCCTTGCTGACTTCGCCCGCGGCATGCAGCAGAGCCGAAATGGGGACGCTGATCTGCTTGGAAAGAAACAGCGCGATCCAGGTGGCCACAAACAGAACGAAGAGCGTAATCATGGCCATGAACAGCAGATAGAAGGTGCGCAGATTGTGTTTGAACCGGGCCAATTCGTTGAAGGCGCCGACCGATTTGTCGATTTCCCGCTGCTTCGCGGTTATGTCGATCGGTACACGGGCCGCCAATTCGACGGTACCCTTCAAAGCGCCATCGATCTTGATGGCCTGCCGGGCAATCACGGTCTGTTTGTCGCGGGAAGGCAGGATGGGAAACGGCCCGATCGAATCCAGCGGCGCGTCTCCGGTGACTGGAATGATGGCCGCCGAAGCCAAATCCTGCTCTTTGGCGAAGCGCTGCAGAAAGCCAGGCGTCCGGACGCCTTGTTCCAGCAGTAGGCGGGTTTCGGGCTGCGCCGCCAGCAACCCAGCCTGCAAGGCGGCTTCGTCCCGGAGTTCGTTTTGCAGAGTTTCGGAGACTTGGACGACGGTTTGAACCGATGCTTCGGCCGGCTGGCTAAACCATTTGTCGAGATTGCGGTTCAGGACTTCGTAGCTGAACAGCACCAGAAAAAGGGCCGGTGTGATGCTGAGGGCAATGGCGCCGAGAACCAGCTTGGTCTGGATGCGCGAGCCTTCGCGGCCGCTGCGGCGGTCGATGTACAGCTTCACAATGGTGCGCACCAGCATGAAGCCGAGCGTCACCATGAGCACAAAAATCAGGCTGGAGATGGCCCAGAAGATGAAGGTTTGTTCGGGATCGGCCGGCGCGATTTTCCCGAAATTGAAAGAACCCTGCCAGACTACCAGCGCCACCAAAATCGCCAACAAGACGAGGCCGCAGACGTAAAGGATTCGCTTTCGCACCTCTTTGAATTATAGTGGAATAAACTGCATATGCTGTCGGTCCCATCCGAATTTCACATCGCCCGCCAAGGCTTTCTCGTGGGCGCAGGCGTTCACCGGTTCGGACCGCGCTAGTCGCCGCTCTTGCCGCTCTTCTTCTCTTTGAATAGGTCTACGGGGTCTTTGTCCGGAGCCATGGCGACATCGAAAAAGCCGATCATCATTTCCTCCCAACTCTGGTCGCCCCAGCTCACCATCTTGGTGGAGTCGGGGTTGGCCGGGTTATTGGGAGAATTATCGAAATGCGCGACGCAATGCAGGCGGGTGCCCGCGGGCAGCACCTTCTGGTCGGCCAGGTAATAGAATAGCTGCCAACTGAAATCGTATTTCGGCACGCGCAACAGGACTTCGGATTCGCCGGTCGGATAAAAAGCCGTGTAAGCGAAATCCTTGCCGCGCAGATGCATGTGAGGCATCATATCGACCAGCTTGGCGGGCTCCTGTAAGGTGATATCGGACTCCACTTCGTAGTTGCCGTCGCCCGCCGGAATCTCGAACTTGTCGTTCGAGGCGCCCACCGTATAGACGCGCTCGCGGGGCGGCTCCTTCGCGAAGACCAGGCCGATACGGCTGCGATCCGTGCCGGGCTTGCCGTTGGCCGTGTAGTGCATCTGGAAGACGAAATCGGATCCGGCCTTGATGAGCTTGGCTTGGCCTGGCTGCAGGATGCCGGGCGGCATCCCGGGAGCGAAACCCACCAACAGCTCGGGTGGCCCGCTGTCATCGTCGTCCCTCTTGTGCCTGCGCTTCTCGCGGTGGTCTTCTTTGACCTTGACAAAGGGGATACCGGGCTGGGCATCCTTCAACCATTTCGATCCGGGCGGGCGGACGAAGGCGATGATGTGATGCACAACCTGCCGGTTGCCCGGGCGGGCTTCGAGTTCCTGCACCCATTTGTCTTCGGTGAAGCCGGAAGGGATCACGATGTACTGATAATCGATCGTGCCGGAGGCGGGCACGGCAAATTCGTTGGGCATCTCGAAGACCACGTCGGGCTTGTGGATGCCCCAGCCTTCGGCGAATTGGGCGGGCTTGGGGGCTTCGGAGGGGTCGCCTTCGCGGGCGCCGCCGTCGGCCCAGGCCACCAGCGTATCGATTTCTTCGCGGGAGAGCGAGCGGTCGTTGCTGAACTTGCCGAAGTGGGGATCGGCGGGCCATGGCGGCATTTTGCGTGTGATGACGGCTTCCCGAATGGCTTTAGCCCAAGGCCGCACCTCTTTATAGGTCAGGAACGATATGGGCGCCGCTTCACCCGGCCGGTGGCATTCCTGGCAGCTCTTCTGCATCAGCGGCAGGACGTTTTTGTAAAAAGTTGGTTGAGAAGGAATCGTGGCAGCGTACGTCAACACCGACGCACAGAGCCCCAACAGGAACGATCGAACGGCCATCGGCACCTCCAATGTGTGCTGTTTATTTATCTTAGGCTATGGCGCAAGGTGGTGTAAAGCGGGAGTGAACTGCGTTGCGTGCGCGCGCGAGAGTGGATACACTGGAAATACCGCACTCGTGCAGCAATCCCCGGTCGTCTAATGGTAGGACAGCGGCCTTTGGAGCCGTGAATCGTGGTTCGAATCCATGCCGGGGAGCCATGCCATTAAGAATCAATAACCTTGAATGAAAAGTTGACAGCGTGTACGAGTACTCGTACACTGAAGGGGTGTCTCAGGCCATAAAAAGCCTAGTTTTGTACAAGCGACACCTCCAGGGTTGCACCATCCACAATAGCCGTGTCCCGCGCAGCAAGCGCCGTTTCTGGATGGATTGTGATTGTCCAATCTGGATTCATGGTCGCACGCCGACTGGCGACATTGTTCCTCGACAAAGCACACAGTTCTCCGACTTGAAGCGGGCGGAAGCGCTGCGAGCATCGCTGATGGCGCAAGTTCAGACGGAGTCCATGACCGGCCCGCCACTTTCGGAATGCATCGAGAAATACCTCGCCACGCGCGAGCAGGACATCGATGCGCGTACCCTAAATCAGCACCGGCTCGCGCTCGAAAGACTTCAGCGTTTTCTTGAGGCGCAGAACATCATCCACATCCGCGAAATAACAGTAGATCATCTGGAGACGTTCAAGACCGCCGGTTTGCCGAAGGCGATGCGGATGACGACGAAGGCCACGACCTTCGCGAAGATCAGGTGTTTTCTCCGGGCCGCATTTCGGCGGGGGTGGATCAAAGAGGCGCTCGTCGATAAGGTTACGACGGTGAAGGCGGTCTACGACCAGAAAGAACCCTACACTGACGACGAAATCGCGACGATCCTCGATCATGCTTCGCTACTTGACGGAGGAACGCATGGCTACGCAAAGCAGGCTGGCACGTTCCGGCTCCTCCTGGAACTGATGCTTTCAACCGGATTACGCGTGGGCGATGCTGTTGGGTTCGATCCCCGTGCGCTTTCGAAGGGAGACAGTCTGTGGATTTACACTTATCAGCCGCAGAAACAGAAGCGCTCCGAAAAGCCGAAGCTCCTGGAAGCGTACATCACGGACGAAATGAAGAAACGGATCGACGAGTGCAGGTGGCTTTCGATGAAGGGGCCATTCTGGTACGGCGCTGGAAGTGATCCCACACCGCTCGCGCAGGCAGTCTACGAAAGAATGCAGAATATCGGGGAGCGTACCGGAATCGCAGATTGCCGTCCTCATCGGCTCCGAGACACGTTCGCGGTCCGCGCGCTGCTTCGGGGCATGCAACTCGAAGACGTTTCGCGTTTGCTTGGGCACGCGAGCGTGAAGGTCACCGAAACGTATTACGCGAAATGGATTGGGAGTCGCAAGCGAAGGCTGGAGCGGCTGGTCGCAGAATCCCTTGCCTCCACCCCATAAACACCAAATCGGTCTTCTGTCTCAAACTGCTGCACTTGCGGTCGCACGTTTCGAATCACATGTCGGCACTGATTCCGATTTTGCAGAAAGCTAGGGGGCCGCGGCAGTCATTTTGGAATCCTGATCGCTTTTGTATTTCTCTAAGACAGCGGTCCCAAATGTCGCCCTAGAGACTTTCGCTCAAGTCAGGACTTCACTCTAATAACAGAACGACGTCCACCCGGCGGGGCAGTGGATCGATCGCCCAGTCGTATGATGCGAACTGACCTGGTGTCTATCAAAGTTTCAGGCATTGTGGGATTCCTGAGCCTTTCATGTACACGGGAAGCGACGCTCTCCGGGATGGAGAGAGTGGCGTACTTTCGTTTGTTTGTGCCATCATTTGCAACCCGAATCACGCCGGCCTCTTCCGCAAATATTCGACTGACGGTTTTGGGCGACAAGCCCCAAAGGCCCGCTAATTCTTTCACTCGATAATGTCTCTCGAACGCGAAGCTTTCCATCCGCAGCCGGCTCCCGACTGTATCAATGTTGTTGCTCGGCCACTCTCCCGCGGACATTATGCGGAGGGCTCCCAGACAACCTGCACCGTCGAGACGTTTGTCGACACCGCCATGTGAATCACCTTTGGCTTCGGTTTCCGCGAAGACCTCTTCGACGCCCTCAAGCGGCTCACGCAAATGGAGTTTGCTCCAGTTGCTCAAACAGGTCGCGGCGTACACGGTCCAGCCGAGACTTTTCGACGAGCGCAAAGCCCGGCGCCATCCCAACGGCTTCCTCGAAGGTCAGCTTTCTTTCGCGCATGCGGCGGATGTTTTCTCCGAATGTGTCGAGTGACCGTTGCGGGATGCCGACGGACGTGAGGACCTTCTCACGGTTGTCGATATAAACCTGCATCTGATCGAACGCTTTGCCGTCACGCGCGACCGGACCGAAATACTCGTTGATCCAGAGAATGAGGCTCTTCTCGGCGGCGGTCTCCGCAAGGGTCTTGAATCCAAGAAGCGTGTCATTCAACATTTCTCCACCGCTGATCGGAATATGCACGTAGACGCGCCGGCCCGCCTCGCGAAGCATGGCAATGATATCCGATTCGACGATGTACGTCCAGAACGGCAGGAAGGCGGTCGCGCCGCTGTCGACAATGAATACGGCCTGTTCGTTCAGGAACCGATCAACCACCACGTCATAGCGGGAACGTACGACCACGCCGTCTTGGTTGACGAGATCCAGCTTCTCAACCGGGAGGGCTTTGTATTGGGCGAGTGATCGATTGACTGGATCACCATCGATGCAGTGCACGGGTTGTCCCCGGCTTATCAGGAACTCGGCGAGCCAACCGGCTACGACGGTCTTGCCGACGCCGCCTTTGCCCTGGAGAACGAGGTGAATGGTTGGAGTGACCGCGGAACCGCTCGTGACCGCCGCTCCGTTTTCGTTGGTATTGCCTTTGGCCATAATGACTCCCTTCCTCAAATCAGATTTCCGCCCTCTGGATCGCCGTCGTTGTGGAGCTTGCGGATGTCCATCTTCGGGCGCGATAGAACACGCATTGCTTGAGCCAGCGGATCGTCAGGTGGTTGCGTGACACGAGCCTCGGGAAGCCGCTGGCCAAGCTGCAATCTCGGAACTGATTCGAAATCCGGCCGAACCGACTGCACCACAGAAGTTCCAGAGTGCCGATTTGCTTTTTCGTGCCGACGTATGCGGCTGATGTAGGAGGTCAGACTGGTAACGCTCAGGGTGATTCCGGCATCTTCCGCCAGCCAGGTGCAAATGGTCTTCATGGTTTGGCCAATCGTGAGGGCTGCTTCAATGTCCGGCCATACCGCTCGGATCTGGGCCGCCTTCGTGGCTGGCTTCTCCGAACGGCGCAACGCAAGGCGGGATCGGGCCTCACTAATCCAGTTGGGCGGGTCGTTTGCTTGGTTTGCGCTGGGCATGTAATCCCCTCTAATTGCTAAAGTGGCTGCCAGACGCATCTTGGGACGCGCAACCAAAAGAAATTTCCTGGAGCATTTTCGAACCGTTCGAAAATCTGCGCATCCATCGATGGGGGAAATGGTCCACATACTGTAAGCCACGGGCGAGGGGGTCCGACACTGAGCGTGTGAGATTTTGGAGCGGTCCTGTGCGAAAACGCATATTTGCGACAGATCACGGCATGTTGCGACAGAGCGCGACCATCTGCGATGCCACGACTATCTGCGGCAGGATGCGACAACCTGCGACAACCTAGACAGTCTCAATCCGCAAAAGACAGCAGCAAAGACCGGTAGTGGAACATAAAGGAAATGCATCACATTTGACGGCGGATTGAACCTTAAGAGCTGCATCGTGAACGACTTTCAGCGTGCAACGGTTCAGCCGGTTTTGTTGCACGTTGTGCAACGGCGATTCTAGTGTCACATACCAGCCGTCCGCGCACCTACAGAGTAGGAACCTATGGCTATGGTACGGAAACAGAAGGCTGTCACCCACGGTCTGCGATATAACGCAGAGCTTAACAATCGGATCGAGGCGGCGACGAAGAAAGGCGGGTTCTCAAGCCACAGCGCGTTCATACGCGCAGCGATCGAACGGGAACTGGCCGGCCGGGAAAGCGGCGTCGATGCGGCGGAACAGCGGATCGCTGCGAGTCTGGATCGCATGGCCCGAGAAATTCGCAATCTGCGGATAGGCCAGCAGGCGTTGTTCGCGTTCGTAGACGTACTGGCGAAGACATTCTTGACCTGTGTTCCAGAACCGCCGAGGGATGTGCACGACCAGGCCGTCGCCCGCGGCAAAGCCCGCTATGACCGATTTCTCAAGAGCGTAGGCATGGCCATGGTGGGTGATTCGCAAGCCGCCATGGCAGAGTTGTTAGGCCGTGGCCACGAAAAATGAAAAGCGAGCGGGAGTTCCGGATTCGGCCTCGGCGTCCCCGGACGCCCCGCGAAAACGAAGCGTTTCCCTGGTCTCCCGGTATGAGGACGGTTGTTCGCTATGCCAGAAGCTCCCGGCACCGACAAAAGCGCCGTTCCCACAGTGCTTCTGCTGGGCGGCGGCAGTTCAACCAACGCTGCGCGGTTCGCGTGATGTACTCGCCAAACAGGACCACCGGACAGTGGCGCGCACACGGCCGCTACATCACCCGAGACAGTGTGATGCAGGGCCACGAAGCCGCCGCCATTTGCAACCAGGGCGAAGTCTTTGCGCCGCCGGAGGTCCTTGATCGCTGGCAGAAGGCAGGCGACCCGAGGCTCTGGAAAATGATCATTTCGCCGGAATTCGGCGAACGCATCGACTTGAACCGACTGACCCGCGATCTCATGGGCAAAATGGAGAAAGATCTGAACACGCGATTGGAATGGCTTGCTGTACCGCATTTCAATACCGAACACCCACACGTCCATGTGGC
>Ga0070761_10002417_pt1 | contig 11454 bp, 17 predicted proteins | sample HubBroMetageREF1_FD_66724 | JGI IMG/M metagenome (GOLD analysis project Ga0070761, IMG submission 66724) | Reference soil microbial communities from the Hubbard Brook experimental Forest, New Hampshire, USA - Hubbard Brook CCASE Soil... | ecosystem: Environmental > Terrestrial > Soil >...
GGCCCCCGTGGACCGCCCCGAGATCGTGGGCACGTTGCGCGAGCGCCTGGCCAAGAACCACCCAAACAAGTACCGTCTCGAGGAGAGCGGAGACCTGACACGCCTATGAGCACCGAGAACTCCACCCCCGCAGAGCCCCGCGCCGAGCCCACACCGGAGGACCGGGTAGCTGCACGCCGACTTCTCGATGAGATGGGCTCGTTGAGCTACGCCGAGAGACAGCACGCGCCAGACACGGCCGAACGGTTTGCCTGCCATTTCGCCGCCCACTGCGCCCGCCGCGAGGTGGCGCTGCGGAGGGGCTTCCGGTTGCCTGCACAGACGACGGGAGACGGCACTCAGGCAGGCGGTTTGTCCATCTTCGCTCGTGGGTGGAACGGGTGCTTGCAGACCATTCGCAAGCTCAATCCCGGCATTGATCCTATAGGCGGTTGCATCGACGTATCCCACGAGTTTCACCTCGATCTTTCGCTGAGTGATCGTCTGGAGAAGGCGTTACGCGCCTCCGAGTCCGAGGTCGCTGGGCTGCGGGCTGCGTTGGAGAGGATAAGGGAGTCGCTGGTGGAAACCTACACGAAGCTGGATTCACTCGCAGGGTCCGCATACGGCGAAAAAGGCCCGAGTGAGCATGTGATGAACATTCTTCACAGCGCCAAAACTGCCCTCAGACTGACCGCAGTCCTGCAATCAGGAAAGGTCCACGCCGACAACGACGCGCTGCGGGCTCTGTTGCAATGGTTCTCCGTCGAGGACTGTCAGTGTGACGCGACAGCGTTTCTCCAAAAGAAGATCGAAGCCCGGAATTTACTCGCCCTGCGCCCCGCGCACACGCAGACGAAAAGCACGCCATGATTGAGCTTCGTAAGACGGCTTGGGCTGGCCCCCTTGTTTATCACACTGTCGAGCAGATTGACCACGTTGCGACGGGTGCGGCCATGCGCCAACTAAGGAAGGCGCACAACATCAGCCTACGCGAAATCGCCCGAAGGATGGGCCTTAGCGCACCGTTTATTAGCGACCTCGAACGAGGACGCCGCAACTGGAACGCGAACATGGCCCTTCAGTACATGAAGGCCGAGACAAGCGCGTTCATCGCCCAGATACAGGACGCCACTAAGAAGGCGCATAAAGTAAACCTGCAACTCGATTAACACCCCGCCAACCACGCCCTAGCATTAGCACCGAACTTACACCCGAGGCGAAAGCCCAATTGTCCGAAATGCTGGCCTACATCAGCGAGAACGACATGCTACAAAGCCTTCTCTACGACCTCGACCTGTTGCCTGAGCAGCTAACCGAGGGCTCGAAGGAATGGCGCTCAATGTGCCTTATCGCCATTCACTTCAAGTCGGCGGAAACTCCCCTGCGCGACGAGAACGCCCGCCTGAAGGGGCTGGTGGAACGACTGCAAGGTGCGCTCACCACCATAGCTGACGGCATAGATGAGGATGACACGGGACTCACCTTGCGGACGGTTCAGAAATACGCTCGATCCATAAAATGAGCTTCAACGACACTCACGAATACGATCAGGATTTACCGCCAATTGTTCCTTTGGACAAAAAGCTGGTTACCAAATCGGTATGGCAAGCGGAAGTCGATTCCTTGCGCACCCAGCTCTCCCAGCTCACCGCCGAGGCAGAGAAGCTGCGGGGGATGCTGGACAATGAGGGAAAGAAAATTCGTTGGCTGTGGAGCGACCGCGAATATGCGATTGAGGATGTCGAGTCGGACTGCGAGAACGCCGACTATTCGCTCGGTTCCATCAACGTCGTGCGGTACGCCGTCGCCGTAGAGATTCCCGATGAATGGTACGTCTGGTGGGAGGACAACGCGGACAGCGCACGACCCGACGTTCAGCAGCTTTGGGGACCGTTCAAAACAAAGGAAGAGGCTGACGTGCAGAAAGCGACACTCGAAGCCCGTCAGGCCGACGCGGCGACGGGCAAGACGGAGGGCGGGAAGTGAGTACGATCAAACGAGAGGACATTTACGAGGAGATGCACGCTCAGTTGATAGTCCTGCGAGCTATCCTCTGGCAGGAGTGGGCGAAGCTCAACGACCCGGAGGCTTCGATGTATCTCGGCCTCCGTGGCCTTCGCGACGGCTCGACACGCTTGGAGGTCCGCATCGACTCACAGGGCAAGACCTACTTCCTCGACTTCGACGACGAGAAGATTGACCTGTGCAAGTTCAACGCGAGGACGCTCCTCCGTTCGGCCGCTCACCGCGTCGAGGGATACTTGGAAGCCCGACCCGCCGGGTCAGCGTCGGAAACCGGAGGTGCGCAGTGAGCGGGCCAATCAAAGGCCCGCTGTCGCTCGAATCGTTGACCGACGACGAGACGCCCGACACGCCAAGTCGTCGCGTTGCCCGAATCCACAGCATGCTCAGTCTGGGAGGACGCCGCACCCATGATGCGCATTGCGGCAAGGATTGAAGCTGAGGCAGCTTTGTCCATTATTATCGGCAAATTGCCCAAGTGATCGAAAAACCGCGCATCCGCTGCAGCCAACTCGGCCGCCTCTTGGCGTGTCCTGGCAGCCGCGTACTTGAGGCGCTGATCGCACCACGCGAGGGTGACGACGGCGTTGAGGGCACGATGCTGCACTGGCAGACGGCGTGGAAGCTAGTGGACCGCCTCGGCGCCTCGCAGCCCGCTGGCGGCATCCCGACGCCCAAAGGCGTCCCCATCGGCTACCGCGTGCCCTCCTACTGCGCCTGGATCGTCGATTGGTGCTTCCGGCACGTGAAGGAGACGGTTCCGATCACGTGGGCCTTGGAGGTCGAGAATGAACTGTTTTGGGAGTTCGATAACTTCATCCTGACCGGCCACGAGGACGTCTGCGCGACCAGCCCGAACGGCACCGAAGGCATCGACACGGATTGGAAGACGGGAAAGATTCCCGTCACCGCCGCCGAGTTGAACAAGCAGGTCATGGGCTACATGGCGCTCAGGGCGCTCAACTATACCGACCTCAACCGGCTCAGCTTCACCGTCGCCCAGCCGTGGAACGACGAGGACGATGGCTTCGAGCGCAGGTCGAAGCTGGAACTGGAGGGCAATGCCCTGAAGAACAACTTCGAGGTTCTCGAATCCGACATCAACGACGCCCTCAACGATGCCGATCTCCTCAACACCGGCATGATCCAGTGCAAGTACTGCGTAGGCCCAGGTTGCCCCGCTATCCGCGAACACACACGAATTATGAAAATGCGACTTACCCCTGAACTACTCGCGAACGTGCGGCGCGAGGTCGATTCCGGCATCCTGATCGACCTCGTTGCCGACGGGCGTGCCCTCAAGAAACCCTTGGAGGACGCCGAGCACATGCTGAAGGACCGCCTGAAGGGCTCCCCGGTCCTGACCTCGCAGTCTGGCATAGAGGCGCGCCTGAAGACCTCCGGAGCCGGCTACAAGGTCGTGGATCCGGTGGGCATGCTGAAGGAACTCGACGATACGTTCACAACAGAGCAGCTCGGGCCGCTTCTAAGTTATCCCTCGGGACGCATTAAGGATGGGCTGGCAAAGACGCTCGAAATCAACAAATCTGGCAACGCCGAGATGACGGCCGAGACTGTCTTCGCCGCGAAGTTTGCCCCCTTCATCGAGGCGAAGGAAAAGACCTCGCTGCTACTTACGTGACCGCCGACCTACAATTGGATTCCCCGGCGATCTCATTTTTCGTGCCAGGAACCCCGGCTCCAGGAGGCTCGAAGAAGTTCGTCGGCTTCGGTAAGCGCACCGGCAGGCCCATCCTACTCGACGCCGGAGGCGAGCGGACAACGAATTGGCGGGCCATGGTCGCCGCCGTCGCTCATGAGAACCGGCCTAAGCCGCTCCTCTCCTGCCCCCTGAAGGTCACGTTCGGGTTCACGATGCCTCGGCCCAAAAGCCATTACGGAACCGGCAAGAAGGCCGGAACATTGAAGCCCAATGCCCCGTTTTACCACACGTCGGCCCCGGACACGACAAAGCTCATTCGCTCCACCGAGGACGCGATGAAAAAGATTATCTGGGTCGACGACTCCCAGATCGCGGACCAGAATGCGGTCAAGCTCTATGGGGACATCCCCGGCTGCCACGTCACGATAGAACAGCTTTAACCCTATGCCTAAAATGCCCCCGTTATTCATATCAATTCCGGTTGCGATATTCCTTCTTTCTTTCCTCGCCTTCGTTAGCCAAGTGCGCGCCGCGCCGATCATCACGGTGCGAGAGATGGCGCCGAAGCCGCTCGACAACATCAAACTGATAAAGGCCATCCGCCAGGTCGAGAATTGGGACGGCGAGAGCGAAGGCTTCCACGGCGAGCGCGGGCCCTCACAGATAAAAATGATGACTTGGAGGCAGCACACGAAGGTCGCATGGATACACGCCCTCTACCGCACCGCCTTCGACCGGCTGGAGTACCATGAAGTCGAATGCTCCCATGCGGCGTGGATACGCGACGTGATGGAAAACCGCCGCCTGCCCCAGACCGCCTATACGTTCGGGCTCTTCTGGAAGGCAGGATATAAAAACGTCATCAACGCGACGCTGAAGCCTGCCGACCGCGACTACGCAGTGCGCGTTCAGAACATCTATGAGGCGCTAATACGATGACCGAGATACTTTACCTCGTCGTGCAGCGCGGTCGATGGGATCCGCGAATCCACATGGTCACGAAGAGGAAGCCGCTCCTTCCTCGCCCGAGCGAGCAGGCCATCGTTAAATTGGAGATACGCCTGCCGGATCGCATCATGGATCCGCCGCATGTCACGGTTCAGATCAACGAGGAGCACATCGCGAAGCCGACGATACTCGTGACTGCGAAGATGCCAAATTGATGGACCTGGAGCTTGAAGACGATGTGATCTCTGAAGAGATCGACCTCCCCATGCCTGGAGGAATGAAGCCTCGCGATTATCAAATCAAGGGAGAGGCCGCTGTCGAAGAAGGATGGAAAACATATAGCAGGCAAATAGTGGTTCAAGCGACCGGATCCGGCAAGACCGTCCTGTTTAGTTTATTGACTGCGAAGGAGGTAAAAAGAGGTGGCCGCGTCTTGATTGTTGCTCATACGGAAGAATTGCTCGCCCAGGCTGCAGACAAATTATTCAAGGCTACCGGTCTACAAAGTGACCGGGAGAAGGCCGATGAGGTTGCTTCTACAAGCTCGAAAGTAGTGGTAGCATCGATACAAACCATCTCAAAGGACGACCGACTTCTGGCATTCCCGGACGATCATTTCACCTTGATAATTGTCGATGAATGCCACCGCAGCCTAAGCAGGTCTTATATGAAAGTAATTTGTTATTTTCATTTTGGTGAGGCTTCACTCGATGAAGCGTGGGTGATGCCCGAACCGGGAGAAACATATAAGCACAATGCGCGCGTGTTGGGAGTCACGGCCACTGATGACCGCGGAGACCGCAGAAGCCTTGGGCAACTGTATCAGGCGTGTGCTTACGAATACGGTCTCATCGACGCCTGCCGCGACGGATACCTCGTGCGCCCCATCGTGAAACAGCTCCCTCTGAAGATCGACGTAATCGGCGTAAAGACACGAGGCAACGATCTCGACTCCGGGGAATTGGCGGAACGCCTGACGCCGCTCCTCATGGAGATTGCGAGGCAAATCTCACTGGAGGCCAGCACCCGTAAGACGATCATCTGGCTCCCCTCGGTCGACTCGGCAAAGCGGCTTTCCGAGGCCCTGTGCACATTCGGCATGAATGCCAACTTCGTGTCCGGCGCCTGCGTCGATCGAGCCGAGAAGGTTGAAGCGTTCCGAGATGCCGGGCCCGGCTCGGTCATGTGCAATGCGATGCTGCTTTGTTTGGATATGGAAACCGAGGTTCTTACATCAGTCGGGTTCGTGCGCCACAATGAGATTACGCCTAATCACCTTGTCGCTAATTGGCAATCAGACGGAACCGTGTTCTTTGCAAAGCCACTCAGGCTGATACGGCGACAACTCGAAGAAGGCGAGCGCATGGTCTCAATCGAATCTCGCACGATTAACCTCCGCGTGACCGAGACGCACAGGATGATCGTTAGCTGCAACGCAGACCGCAAAGGCTGGAAAAAGATTGGGGCGTCCGCCCTTAGGAACGGGCACCTTTTGCCATCATGCGGATTGGCGCAGCCATTTCCGTATCCTTGGATCAACATCAAGACACCGTTCATGCTTTCGCTTGACGAGTGCCGCTTGATCGGTTTTTGGATCGCCGACGGAACGACCACCAAATTACAGAGCGGTGGCATCGAGCACCGGCTTTGTCAGAGTCCCCGCTATCCGCATATTGTCAGGTGGATAGATGAATTACTCGGTAGGCTAGGTGTCAATGTGGTCAGGAGGCTGAGAAAGAAAGAACCTTTGGCAATCAATTGGTCGCTCTGCCGAGGTACGGGTCGTGGATCACAAAAGCGGGTAGGAATCGCTTATCTCGAACCATATCTTCAGAAGAATGGGACTCAGGCTTTTTGGTCTCTGAGCGAGGCACAATTCGATGCCTTAGTTGAGGGCTACTGGTACGGTGATGGATGGCACGGGCAAGCGGAGAAAGGATTTCCGCGCAGCGTAGTATTCAGTGACACAAAAAAGCCGTGGATAGAGATGCTCTGCGCCATCGGATCTGTTCGCAATTGGAGGTGCGCTATATTCTCTCAACCCTCCAAGAACCCGAAACACAAAGATCAGTGGCGTCTGCGGATGATAAAGGGGATGCCGGCCAATATCTCTTTCAAAACTCCCATCAAGATCGAGCATGTCGCCCCAGAAGAGGTATGGTGCGTCGAGACTATTTCCAAAAACATCATTACAAGGCGGCGCGGGAAGGTCTTGGTAATGGGAAACACAGAAGGCGTAGATATAGCCGACGTCGACTGCTGCAGCATGCTCCGCCTGACGAAGATCCGCAGCCTAGCGGTCCAGGCGTACGGCCGCGGTACCCGAGTTCTGCCCGGCGTGATCGACGGGCTCGAGACGAAGGAGGCGCGCGTGGCGGCAATCGCCGCATCAAATAAGCCGAATATGTTGATCCTAGACTTCCTCTGGCTCACCGACCGCCTCGATCTCGTAAAGCCTGTCGACCTCGTGACCAGCCGATCCGACATGAAGGACCGGATGCAGGAGCTATCGAAACCTGGCGACGTGGTGGACCTGCTGGATTTGGAGGGCGTTGCCACCCGCGACTTGCTAAAGAGTCTCGAGGATGCGGCAAGAAGGACCGCCAACAGGGCCGCCAGGACGCTCGACCCACTCGCATGGGCGGTAGACCTCGGGGACGAGAAACTGGCCACCTATGAGCCCCAGACCGACTTCGAGCGCCGGCCGCCTACTGCGGGGCAACTGGCGCTTCTGGAGCGGCAGAGATTCGATACCTCGAAGGTGACCTGCTTTGGGCAGGCCAACTCGATTATAGGCCGAATAATGGCGCGCTTCAAACTGAAGCTCGCCACGCCTCACCAGCTCCATTTCCTGCACCAGCTTGGCCTGCCAGCCGACAAGGCGGCGGTCCTGACGGAGCAGGAGGCCCACGCCGCCATCGACCGCCTGAAGGCCGACAGCGCCGCGCGGCGTGCCGCAAGATCAGCGGTGTAGCTGCGGGACGGGCAGGTCCCCGCTGTGGCCCCAGACGCCGAATACCTGAAGTAGCCACGCAATCACGCAGATGATGACGACAATGTTGATCAGATTTTTGATCTTCCCGTCCATCGGGATATAGGTGTTCAAGCCCAGAGCAGAACACCGATGATAACGAGGGTAACGACGAGGGAGAGCATCCCTCTACCGTAACGCGGAACGCCCTTCGGTTCCGTTACTTCCGAGCTACCTGCTCTTTGAGGTCATCGACCTTCTGATCTACGCGGCCGACCGTGACGTCGATCGTGTGCACGTCGTTTCCCAGGCTCTTTATAGCCTCAAAGATGCGGCTTTGGACCTGAGCATTGGTTTCCCGCTCGGCCGCCGCCTGCTTGAGCTGCTGGGTATGGTCGGTGGCGACCTCCTTCAGCTCGATGAACTGCTTCTGCAGGGAATCCACCTTGGCGACCGTGGCGATGAATTCCGGGCTTTGGCCGGCGGCGTCCGCGATGTAAGCCTTCATTCCCAAGCAGAAGACGAACACGGCTGCCGGAAGGACGACAGTGCCCATGACCCATTTGAAACCTGGGCTCCCGATCACCCCGGACAAGACCCGCATGGCGGTCCTTTGTTCAGCGGCTTGGTATTTCATCTGGGTATCGAAGAAATGGGCTCTTAGCCACAGGCGCGCAAGTTACAAAAATAATGGAAACCCTGATCTATTTTACATGGAAATGCGTAGTGCAGGCACAAAGAACCCCGCTCCGGTTAAAGAGCGGGGCTCAAAGCCCGAAATCGGGCACGGCGCCTTTAGGACGTCGTGCTGGCGGCCGGGGCTGCGGCGGTGGTCGTCTCCGGCGCGGGAGATGTCGTTGCCGGAGCCGAAGCTGGCGGTACGGCCTGATTGGCCGTCGTGGCGAGCGCGGCCGAGGAGGCGACAATCGCATCCAGCGTCGCCTGATCGGCGGGGCTGAGTGTCGACGTGCTGCCTTCGGAGGCGAGGCTCGCGGTGAGGGTCTGGATCTGGCTGTCGAGGTTTGCGATCCCCGATGCGATGCTGGCGAGATTGGCCTGGATCGTGGCCAATTCGGCTGAGATGTTTGACATGATTTTTTTGAGTTCTCTCAGGTCTTTGAAAAGGACCGCCATCAAGGACCTGAACTCTCCGGCGGAAAGGTGCTCCATGACAGGGGACGCTTACGATGCCGCCGGAGGGGCGGCGGCAGGCGCCGGGGCAGGAGTCGGGGCGGTTGGCGCCTTGACGATGCCGAGCTTCGTCTCGAGCGCGACGACGCGGGTTTCAAGGTCGTGGACGTCGTTCGTGATGTCGGTCTTCGCCGTCGCGATGTCGCTCTTGGCCTGCGCGGACAGATTCGATTCCGTGATAGCTAGGCCCTTCTTGTGGACCTGGTAGGCAAGGAAGCCAATCGCGGCGACGGCGAGCAGGATGACGATGAGGAGGAAGGTTTCGAACCCGGAAAATCCGCCGGGGGCGATCTGGGCGAGGCACATGGCTGAGCGTAGCATGGTTTTTATGGGCTGATGGTTATTTCCTGACGTGAATCTAGGGCGCCGAAGCGAGCGTCTTTATCGTGGCCACGTGGGCATCGATGGTCGCTGCCTGCTTCGCTATGGTCTCCGTGGCGGCGGCTGCGGTCGCGGTGACCGTGTTCAGCTTCTTGACCGTCGATAGGTGGGTGAAGAGCCCGACGTGCGCAAGGATGAAGAGGATGATGCCAATGACGGCAGACCAGAAGACCCATTGGCCGTACTTGGCGTTCAGGAGGGTGAGCTGAGAGAAGATGTCCTTCTTCTCGGCGGTTGCCGTCTCCAACTTGGAGGTCTGGACGGCCACCGAGCCCGTGAGGGTGCCTATCTGGGCGGTGGCGGCTACCTTCTCCTTCACGTCGGCGGCTAGGGCCGCATCCTTAGCCACGATGTCGCCCTTTGCCTCGGCAAGCTGCGCTTGGAGGTCCGCGATCAGCTGGGCCTGCCTTGCGGCGTTGGCGGCTGCCAGAGCCTCGCCTTGTGCCTCTGTGGTGGCAGACAGGGGGTCGTCGGCTCCGATGGCCAGGGAATTGAACTGCAGGGCCGCAGGGACGTCCGGGGGAACCGCCTTGAGGGCCTGCCCGGTCGCGACGTGGTAGGTGCCCCGGATCTGGGCCTGCCGTGCGATGTCGGCCTCCTTCTCCTTGCGGTCGGCATCCTCGCGGGCCTGCGCCTCGGCTTCCGCCGCCTCGGCGGTCTTCAGGGTCGAGACGGTCGTTGCCAACTCCGTCGCCTGCTTGTGGGCGTCGGCGAGCTGGTGCTTCTCCTTGAGGGCAGCGGCGCTGGATCCGCCGAGCATGAGGACGAGTACGCCGATGAGAATGTCGATGCCCATGGTTATTTGCCGGTTTCGAGCGGCAGGCGTTCGCGCTTCTCCAAAACAACCCACATGTCCGTGTAAGATTCACAATGAAAGGCGCATGCGAACTCCTGCGCCTCTTGTGAACGCTGCGCAAATGCGGGCGCGATTTGGGTTGGACCGGCCTTGTGATCGAAGTTCGCCTTGATGTCGTACGGCCCGTAGGTGAGCCGGTTGTCGCGGCGCCACTGCTCGTTCAGGTAAAAGAAGAACATGGCGACGACCGGGGGCCACTCGTGGGTCATGTCACCGTAGGACCGCTCCGACTTCCAATTCGGGACGAAGATGCGCATGATGCCCCCGACCTTCAGGACGCGGTAGCACTCCTCCATGAAGCGCCAGCGGATACCATGCGGGACATGCTCGAGAAAATGGGAGGCGACGATCTCGGATACCGAGTTGTCCTTGAAGAGCGGATTCCTCACGAGGTGGCTCGGAGTGTTCTTGGCTTCGCACCACGGTAAATTGAACAGGTCACACCTTATGTCGGCGTCGGCCGCGTAAAGATCTAGGCCGGTGAAACCAGCAGTTTTGTTTCGCCCGCATCCGAGGTCCAACTTGATCTCGGCGGGCAGCGGGGTCTGTGCCTTTGTCTTTTTGCTCATAAAATGATTTTACCAAACACGGTCATTTTCGTCGTCAAAATGGCCGACCCGCACCCGCGTATCGCAGGCGACCTTCATGCCGAGCTTCGCCATATTCTCGAAGGCGTAGAGGTCCTGGGTGTATGCTTTGACGCCCTCTCCGGGCTTGAAACTCTGGTGGGTGACGAACCACGGCTTCGCGAGTTTGCGGAAGACATCCATCCTGAAGAGAGTGAATCCCATGCCGAGGCCGAGGCACCGTTGCAGGGTATTCTCGATGGGGCGCTGCGGAATGAAGTTGAGCGTGCCTGCGTTCGGGTCGCCGTAGATCATGGGCTGACCTTCCTCGCCTTTTGTCCAATAGAGTGCGCCCACGGCGTCGTAGTCGCGGATGCCCTCGTACAGCTTCAGCAGACCATCCGGGGGCATTATGTTGTCATCCTCGACGGTCAGGACGTACTTGAATTTTGCGAGTTGGGGATTCGCGAGGATCATCTCTATGGCGGCGTTGTAGGCCGCACCGACCTCCATGCCGGTCATGAAGAAGGGGCCTACGACCATCTGGTTCATCGGGCGCATCATGCCCTGGAGGGCGGATACGAAGCGGGGTGTGAGCGAACGGCCGCCGCGGGTCGGGCATATGATTACGGTCGAGAGGTTCTTGTAGGAGCGGCTGTTGTCGAGACGCGACTGAGCTTTGGCTAGGTCCGCGTTTTGCGCCCCTACTTCATGGGGTACGATGATGGCCGGCTTGATGTCCATTCGAGGCTGAAAGCCCGACAATTGCGGGAAGTATCGTCCCGTCAAGCAGGAAGAAGAGCTAGGGATGGAAGACGACCATAGAAGCGTTCCAATTTCCGCCGGTTGAATTCGGTATGACTGTAAAGGTCGC
>Ga0070761_10002418_pt1 | contig 11450 bp, 10 predicted proteins | sample HubBroMetageREF1_FD_66724 | JGI IMG/M metagenome (GOLD analysis project Ga0070761, IMG submission 66724) | Reference soil microbial communities from the Hubbard Brook experimental Forest, New Hampshire, USA - Hubbard Brook CCASE Soil... | ecosystem: Environmental > Terrestrial > Soil >...
ATTTGGCCTCGCCACGGGACGCCTGCGTGAAGGTCAAGCGGTGCGCATGATGCGGCTGATCGGCAGCGTGGGGCCGGTGCCCTCGCTCGCAGGAATTCGCGCTGCGCAATTGCGTCCAATCCTCGCTGGTGATAAGAAAGCTCGTGGCGGACGCGTGCTCTGGGTATTGCCGCGCCGCCTTGGTAAAGTGGAATGGGGCATCGACCTTCCCTGGACTCTGGTGTCCCGCACCTTCGCGGAATTGCCCGCCCTCTCCGCGACGGCTAAAAATTGATGCACAAGCACGTCGCATGACAGTAGAAACTGGGAAGCCACCGAAATTGCCGGGAACACGGCCCGCCGGCACACGCACGGAGGGCGAAGCGTCCGCGCGCGTGCGCGAAATGTTCAGCCGCATCGCGCCGCGCTACGATTTTCTGAATCACGCGCTTTCTTTTTCGCTGGATAAGGTGTGGCGCCGGCGCACCGCGCGGAAATTCCGCCGTGTCCTGCGGCGCACCGACGCGCGCGTGCTGGATTTGTGCTGCGGAACCGGCGATCTTACGTTTGCGTTGGAGCAGGTGCGCGTACACGAGATTCGCGACCGCGGCGCGCACCGGTTTCCGCTGATCGGCAGCGATTTCGCGCAGCCGATGCTGGAACGCGCACGCCGCAAAGCCGTCAAGCGTTCCCGTTCGACGGTGTTCACCACCGCTGATGCTTTGCACTTGCCGTTTGCGGATGCGTCTTTCGATCTGGTTACCAGCGCTTTCGGTTTTCGCAATCTGGTGAATTACGAGCGCGGACTGAAGGAAATCGCACGCGTGCTGAAGCCGGGCGGGGAAGTGGCCATCCTGGAATTTTCCGAGCCTGGCTCGGGAGCCATGGCGGGACTGTTCCGTTTTTATTTCCGCAAGGTGTTGCCGCACGTGGGCGCGGCGATTTCCGGCAACAGCGAGGCGTACACGTATCTGCCCGGTTCAGTGGCGCGCTTTCCGGTGCCGAAAGAAATCACCGCGCTGATGGAGAAGGTCGGATTCGCCTCCGTGCACACTACTTCCTGGAATTTTCGCAGCGTAGTGCTGCACGCCGCGCGTTTGCCGAAAGGCTGAAGAGCGGTGCACCGCGACCAGTACCCCGAAGACTTAACCTGGCCGCGCCGCGATTCAGGAAAGCAATGAATCGCGCGCGTCGTTACATGGAATGAAGCGGGTTGGCTAGCTCGTGCGTCAAAAGATACATGTCGCGGCGCTGTTCAAGCTTCGGTGTTTGCCAGGCTCTTACGTTGGGAGCCGCTTTGCTGCTGTGCGTGGGAACTGCGCGGGCTGACGGCACGCCGATCCCGCACGGCACGCTCGAACTCGTCGCTGAAAATCAATGGATCGCCGCGGGCCACACGATTCATCTCGGTTTGCGTTTCCAGATGGAGAAGGGCTGGCACATCTATTGGGTGAATCCCGGCGATTCGGGCGAGCCGCCGCGCGTGAAGTGGCAACTGCCGGCGGGCGTGAGCGTCGGCGAAATGGAATGGCCCACGCCGCGGCGGTTGGGAGCATCGAGCATCGTGGATTTCGGCTACGAAGATGATGTGATGCTCATCGTGCCGGTGCATGCGGAGGCAGCCGCGGCGACGCAAGGATTAGCGCAAATCGGCGCCGAAGTGAAAGTGCTGGTCTGCCGCGAAATGTGCATTCCGGGCAAGGCGCAGCTGTCGCTGACGCTGCCGATGAAATCACAGCTACCCGTTGCAGATGCGCGCGCTGCGGAGTGGTTCGCCTCCGCACGCGAACGATTGCCACGCCCAGCGCCCGCCAGCTGGAAAATCAGCGTGGCGGATGCAGGTGACGCATTCGTGCTCACCGCGAAACTCGACCCGCGTGTGGCACAGGCTAATTTCTTCCCGCGCGAGGAATCGCAAGTGAAGGACGCAGCAGCGCAGCAATTCGCGGCGGTGCCCGGCGGCTTCCGGCTAACGCTACGCAAATCTGATCAGCTGCTGAAGCCGATCGAGCAACTGAAGGGCGTGCTGGTGCTGCAAGGCGATCGCGGTTACATAATTGATGTGCCAGTCAGAAAGGCTGTGGCCGTGCGCGGTGATGCCGTTAGCGGAACGAACGCACCGAAATCCTCGAAGGAGGTAACACAAAAATGAAATGTTCGCATTTGTATCGCATTCTAGTTGCGGTGATGTTGTGCGCGGTGCCGCTGCTGATTGCTGCAGCGAAAGTGGGCGACGCGGCGCCGGAATTCACCGCGACGGCGAGCACCGGCAAAACCGTGCGCCTGACGGACTATCGCGGAAAATATGTCGTCCTGGAATGGCACAACAACGGCTGCCCCTACGTTGGCAAGCATTACAACAGCGGCAACATGCAGCGACTGCAAAAACACTGGACCAGCCAGGGCGTGGTCTGGTTCACGGTACTTTCTTCCGCGCCGGGCAAGCAAGGCTACGTAACAGCAGGCGAAGAGAATGATTACCTGACGAAAGAGCAAGCCGCGCCAACCGCCGCGCTGCTCGACCCCACCGGCGAGATCGGCCACCTCTACGACGCCAAAACCTCGCCGCAAATGGTAGTAATCAGTCCGCAAGGCGTTGTGATCTACAGCGGCGCGATTGACGACAAGCCCACCACCGACCTGCAAGACGTCCAAGGCGCCACGAATTACGTAAGCCTCGCGCTGGAGCAGTCCATGTCCGGAAAGCCAGTGCAAACGCCCGCGACGCGCCCCTATGGATGTTCGGTGAAATATCGCGACTAGTGGTAGTGGTGCACGCGCGGCGTTCCGTTGCCTCTCGGGATGAAGACTGGACCAGCGGGCGCCAACCTCGGCGCAGGTTAAATTATTCTAATTATTGGGCTTATGTGCAATTTGGCACATTCAGCAAACTTCGCAGCATGTTGAAATGCGTTTCAGAGGTCTGATGAGACGCAGCACGATGTGGCGACGAATCCGCCTAATCGCCTGTTGCTCAACGACTGCATCTCTCAGTCTATTGCCCTGGCTCGCCGTCAAGAAAAACTTATGGCCGTGCTCTTTCTGCATTTGGATCATTTCAAATACGTCAACGACTCGCTGGGACACGCCGCCGGAGACCAGCTGCTGCAGAGCGTTTCCAAACGATTGGTCGGTAGCCTGCGCGATTCGGATACGGTGAGCCGGCAGGGTGGCGACGTATTCATCATTCTACTTTCGGAGGTTTCCCATCCCGGAGACGCGGCCACGAGCGCCAGAAAAATTCTGCGCCCGCTCGTTGCGGCGCAAGGCGTAATTGACCAGGATCTGCACATCAATGCGAGCATCGGTATCAGCACGTACCCGGAAGACGGAGAGGAAGCCGATACGCTGATCCAGAATGCGGACATGGCCATGTACCACGCCAAGGAAAGTGGTCGCAATAATTTCCAGTTCTTTACGCCGGCTATGGATCTAAAGTCCCGGGAGCGGCAAGCTCTGGAAGGCGGCCTGGGCCACGCCCTCGAGCGGGAAGAGTTCTTGCTGCATTATCAGCCGAAGGTGAATCTGGACACGGGTAGCATCACCGGTGTCGAGGCATTGATTCGCTGGCAGCCGCCGGACAGGGAAATGATGCTGCCCGCCTTGTTCGTGCCGGTCGCCGAGGATTGCGGGCTAATTGTCGAGATGGGGCGCTGGGTGCTGCGCGAAGCCTGCCAGCAGGCGCGCTCCTGGCAGGATGCAGGACTGCCGCCGTTGCCTATTTCCGTCAATGTGTCTGCGGTAGAGATCCGCGATCAGGGATTCATTCGGGGTGTCCGGAAGATACTCTCGGAAACGGGGTTGGCATCGCAACATCTGCAACTCGAGCTCACCGAAGGAGTCCTGATGCAGGACGCAGAAGCCACGGGCGCGGTGCTGGCAGCGCTCAAAGCGAGGGGTTTGCAGCTTGCCGTGGACGACTTCGGCACTGGCTATTCCAGCCTAAGCTACCTGCGACAGTTTCCCGTGGACGTTCTTAAGATTGACGAATCCTTTCTCCAGGAGATCAATTCCGAACATCCTGACTCTACGCTCGTGAGCGCAATCATTGACATGGGGCGTAGCCTGAAGCATCTGGTGATTGCCGAGGGCGTGGAGACTCTCGAACAGAAGAGTTATCTGCAAAACCAGCATTGCTCCGAAGGGCAGTGCTACCTTTTCAGCCGGCCGGTGGCCGCAGCCCAGTTCGCCAACCTACTGCGGGCCGCCATGGCAAAACTGTCCACGATCAAAGGGCCGGAGCTTGTCGTGCCGTTGCCGGCTGGAATGGAAATTGACGGCTCGTCCGTGTGTCCGTTGTTATTCCGCGTATCGTCGCCTGCGAGCAATGCCGTACACCGAAACGTGCACGCTTGCTGGAGCACCGAAATCTGTCGGGCGGCCGGAGAGTTCTAGTTTTCCAGGCCGAGGACGCGGATTTTATTCAGCAGGGTTTTGTAGGAGACGCCGAGTTTTTCGGCGGCGCGGGTTTTGTTCCATTTGGCGTCGCGCAGCGCGTCTTGAATCTTGAAGCGTTCCACATGTTGCACGGCGCGTTGCGATACTTCCTCCAGCGGACCTTCCCACAAAAATTGTTCGGCCAGCATTCCGCCGGGTAATTCCTCGACGGTTGGCTTCGACTCCGGCAATTGCAGCGCGCTCTCGTTGATTTCGGGGCCGTTCGCGAGAATCGCGGCGCGCTCGATGGCATTCTGCAACTCGCGAACGTTGCCCGGCCACGAATAAGTGAGCAGGCGCGCACGGGTTTGCTTGCCCAATTGCAGGTCGGGCTTGCGGAACTCGCGGCGGAATTTCTCCAGGAAATATTCGGCCAGCAGCAGAACGTCGTCACCGCGTTCGCGCAAAGGCGGGATGGTGATGGGCACGGCAGAAATGCGGAAGAAGAGGTCTTCGCGGAAGGTCTTTTCCGCCACGGCCGCGCGCAGATCTTTGTTTGTTGCTGTCAAGATGCGTACGCTCACTTCGATTTCCTGCGTGCCGCCGACGCGCTCGAAGCGCTTTTCTTCCAGCACGCGCAGCAGCTTGCTCTGAATGGCCATGGGCAGCTCGCCAATCTCATCCAGAAACAAAGTCCCTCGATGCGCCAGCTCTAATTTGCCGATTTTCCGCGCGCCCGCGCCGGTATAGGCACCGCGCTCGTGTCCGAACAGCTCGTTCTCAACTAATCCTTCCGGAATCGCCGCGCAGTTCAGCGCCACGAACGGATGATCCGCGCGCGGGCTCAAATGGTGAATCGCCCGCGCGAAAACTTCCTTGCCCGTCCCGCTTTCGCCCAGCAGCAGCACCGTGGAATCCGTCGCCGCGACGCGCTGGGTCATGGAGCTGGCATCTTTCATCGCCGGGTGCTCGCCCACGATGCGCGGAAAGCCGTAGCGCACCGCGTACTCTTCGCGGAGCAATAAATTTTCGCGCAATAATTCCTGCTGTTGCGCCGCGCGCTGCAAAAGCAATTTCAAATGGTCCAGGTCCACCGGCTTCTGAATGAAATCGAATGCGCCTTCCTTCATCGCGGTGACGGCTTCTTCTACGGAGCCGTACGCCGTCATCAAAATCACGGGCAAGGTAGCTTCCACTTTCCGCGATTCTCGCAGCACATCCAGACCAGAACTACCGGGAAGTTTTAAATCGGACAGGACCAGCAGATAACGCCGCCCGCGCACTTTCTCAATCGCAGAATTTCCATCCGGAGCTTCTTCGACGGTGTAGCCTGCGCGTTCCAGCGCCTTGCGGAGCATCGCCCGCAATTCGGCTTTATCTTCGACAAGGAGGATCGGTTCCATGAAGCGAAATTTCTAGCGCGCCCAGCCGGGATCGCCGCCGGCGCGCTGCAATTCCTCTTCGGCGTCGGTGATGGCCTGCTCGTCGGCTTCGATCGTTTTTTTCTTAGCTTCGATCTTGTCGGTTTTTTCGTTGATGTCGCTGCGCGAATAGCCTTGCTGCATGCTTTTCACCGGATCGTTGTAATACTGCACGTCCAGCACGCCCAATTCGCGCTGCATCAGGTCCACGTCGGCCTGGTCCTGCTCCAATTTTTTGCGCAGGTGTGCAAAACGTTCGCGCCAGGCAGATTCGCCTGCAGCCGCGGCAGGTTTGTCAGACGCCGGCGCAGCGGTACCCGCCGCTGCTGCACCTGCGCCGTCAGCGTTATCCGCAGCGGGAGCCACGCCCACAGCGGAGACCCCGCCCTGTGTGGGAATATTGTCATTCGTGAACACTCGTGCAGGCTTCGCACTCGCTTGATCTTTTCTCTGCTCACGCGCCTTGCGTGCAGCCGCTACCAGCGGATCGGTGGTCTGCGGCGGAAGACTCACAGTGGTGGATTGCGACGAGGGCGCCGGAGCCGGTGCCGATGCGGGCGCTGCAGATGCCGGCGCAGACGGAGCCGATGTTTGCTGCTGTTGCGCCTGACTCTGGCTGGGCTGTCCTTGGGCGTTCTGAAACGCAAACGCGTGCCCCGATAACAATAGAAATGCCGCGACAGCGGCGCACAATAAGTCTCTACGCATGGGCTAACGCCTCCTCGGAGGACAGTGGAACGCCTGCTCTGAGTTTAGATGCGGGCAGCGCGGGTGGCAACCGTGGATGGCAGGGGGTCCTGCCGCAAAGGTAACCACAGCAGAAACTCGGCTCCGCCGCCCTGGCGGTTGCGGCCCTCGATGCTGCCGCCGTGTTGCAGGGCCACTTTCTGGACGACGGCGAGGCCCAGGCCGGTGCCCTCGGATTTCGTGGTGTAAAAGGGCAGAAAAATTTTCGGCAAATCCGTCTCCGAAATCCCCGGGCCGTCGTCCGCAACGCAGATCCGCTGCCATTTGCGACCGCCCAATTCCTCGATGGTTCCGGAAATTGTGACGCGCGGAGTTTTGCCGGTGGTCAGCGCGGATTCTGCGCCGTTGCGCGCCAGGTTCAGCAGGGCTTGGCGCAGTAGGGCTTCGTCACCCGGCAAATCCTGGAAGGTGCCTTCGAACTCGACAGCGCATTGCGGAATGGTTTCGTGCAGCTCTTCCGCCACTTTCTCGACGACGGTTTGCATTGGGACCGTCTCATAGCAGATTTCCAGTGGCTTGGCGAAGCGCAGGAATTCGGTGACCACGTGAGTGAGAGCGCGTGTCTGCTCCAGGATTCGTTCGGAGGATTCGCGCACGTCCCCCGGAGTCGTCTCGCTGCGAATCATCTGCGCGTAGCCGGAAATTGTGGCCAGGGAGTTCTTGAATTCGTGCGCGATGCCTGCGGACATTTCACCCAGCGCCGCGAGATTTTCCTTCCAGCGAATTTGTTTTTGCAGCGCGGTCAATTCCGTCAGGTCGCTCATCAGGCACAAAGCGCCGCTGATCTTCATGTCCTGCGCGTGCGGGTCCCGAGCTTGGGCCAGGTTGTCAGCCACCCCGGATTTTCCGGAAGCGCGCGCCGCACGATAAATCGGCGAAATGGTCACGCCCAGATTGCGCACGGCGCCTTCGGATGTGAGGTGTTCGATTTCGCCGCGCTGAAAGGTCTTGCCGTCGCGGATGCAGGCAGTGAGCATCTGCGTCAGCTCCGATTCCGCGCCAAGGATTTCCTTGTACGAACGGTAGCGCAGCGTGCGTATGCCCAACGCCGCTTCCGCCGCGGGGTTCGTCGAACTGATCGCGCCGGTGGCATTCACCAACAACAGGCCCGTCGGCATGTTGCGCGTAACTTCTTCGGTGAGCCGCTCGGACTCCTGGGCGCGTTCCTGCGCCAGCAAATGCAGCCGCGCCAGTTCCTTTTCCTGTGTGCGCAATTTTTCGATGACTCCCTGCATGGAAGCGGCCATGAAGGCCGACGGATTCTCCACGTCCGTCTTCGCCGTGGTCCAATCTTCTTTGTTCGCGCGCGCCTGATCGCGCATGAATTTGCGCAGCAGCATCGCTGCTAGCACCATGCCAGCGAACAGCACGATCACCAGCACCACCGCGAAAGCCATGTTAAACGGCAGCGCAGCCACGGAATGCGGATGAGCCGGAGCCGTCATCGCGAATTTCAATAGTTTCGTCAATTTCATCAACGCACCATCAGCAGAGACTGATACCAATTCACCAGCGGTGTGCCGAAAAAAACCACCAGCAGCGCCCCGGCTCCCAGAAATGTGCCAAACGGCAATTCGTAATCCGCGTCCTTGCGCCGCGCCAGAATAATTGCCACGCCCAGCACGCTGCCGAGTAGCGAGCCAGCCAGAATCGTCAGCAGCGTGCGCTTCGCGCCCAGAAAAGCGCCGGCCATCAGCATCATTTTCACATCGCCCAAGCCCATGCCTTCGCGCCCGCGCAATTTAAAATACGCCTCGGACACCACCCACAGCAGACCGCCGCCCACCGCCGCGCCCAGAATCGCGTCCACCAGCGAAAGCACCGGCGCCGGAGGAGGGTAGTCGAACAAATGATTCGCGATCCACAGGGCCGTGCCGTCTGTCGGCTTCGTGAATAAGCTGAACAGCACCCCGATTGCGAGGCCGGTGAAGTTCACTACGTCTGGCAAGATGCGTTCGCGCAGATCGGTGAACACCAGCACCACCATGATCGCTGAGAAGGCCGCCCACTTTCCGGTCTCGACGCTGATTCCAAACGCGTAGAAGCAGCCAAGAAACAGCAGACCGGTCAACGCTTCCACTAGCGGATAAATCGGCGAAATTTTCGTTTTGCAGCCGCGGCACTTTCCACCCAGCAGAATATAGCTCAGCACCGGAATATTGTCGTACGGGCGAATCGGTTCGCCGCATTTCGGGCACGCGGACGCCGGCAGCACGATGGACTTGCCCGACGGGATGCGCAGAATGCACACGTTCAAAAAACTGCCGATGATCAGGCCGAACAGAAAGACAAAAATCCCGATGAAGGTAGATAACGCCACATCTCAATTCTGCCCGAACGCTGGGCGGCCCTCAAGCGAGCGCTTGGGCATCGTGCCCGACTGCTAACGCGGTGGAGCCTACGGCAGGGGCGAAAGACGAGCGCGGCGGGGAAGGGGCTTGCTGGGTGAAGGCGGAGAAAATCTCTGGCATTAAAGTACTTTATTAAGTAAAGTACTTCTCAGGAGGGTTCCGCGTGACTACTTTCGACGACTTGTCAGCAGCAGAATCCGCATCTTGGCGCCGCCACTTCCTCGCCGCTGCCACCGCGGCGGACCGCCTGCCTTGGGACGATCCCACCGCGCTCAGCCGCGAAGAATCGCGCTGCATTCAGAGTTCGATCCAGCAGTTTCAGCTGGGTGAAGGTTCCAGCGGTAGGCGGCTGCTGCAGCGCGGTCGGGAATTCGCAAACACCACGGGCGATGCAAATTTTATTGAAGCCCTCGCGCTATTTGTGAAAGAAGAGCAGCGCCACAGCGGTTATCTGTTGCGTTTCATGCAGCGCGAAGGCATCCCCGCGAGTTCGAGCCATTGGGTGGACACAGTTTTTCGGCGGCTACGCGTTCTAGCCGGATTGGAATTGTCCCTGCGCGTATTGGTTTCCGCGGAAATCATCGCCATTCCGTACTATCGCGCTCTCGCCGGGGCCACGCAATCGCCGTTGCTGCAAGCCATCTGCGCCAGAATTTTGCTGGACGAAGCCGCGCACTTGCGCTTTCAGGCCTCGATGCTTTCCCGCCTTGCCGCCAGCCGACCGCTCTTTGCCGACCGCATCGTCTCCGCAATCCACCGTCTATTCTTGTTGATTACTTGCCTCGTGGTTTGGCGCGAACACGACCGCATCTTTCGCAGAGCCGGCTACACGTGCGGCGGATTCCTAGCGGAAGCGTTCTGGGAATTCGGCAGGCTCGACAATGCAGTCGGCCGCGGTCTGGTGCTCGCCTGCATTCCAGAACCTCAAGAACACCGCGATTCAGCCCCGGCACGCGCTGAGGGTGTAGCAGCGAGAAATCCAGATTGAACGCAACTGTGAATCGACAGCCGGGGCCGTCTCGATAAAGTTGCAATAAATCGTGCGCAAGGATTCTGCGTTCGCGTCGGTCTGCGATTCGCTGCATGCGGATTCCAAACTCGCACCGCATTCATCCGATATTCATCCGCTAGGTGACGAAAATCTGACAACAACGCGACAATCATTTGATTTGCCCGTGACAAGCTCCGCCCGGGGCGCGTTTACCGTGATCACTCGGGCTTCGGTTTTCAATTCAATACGCGAGGAGCGTCATGGAAAAATCGAATGGACTGATGAATACGAAAGTAAATCGCCGGTCGCTATTGACGAAGGGCATGATGGCGGCAGGCGCGGCGACGATGGGCGCGGCGGCGCTGGGCGGCGCGAAATCCGCATTCGGCGAGGGCGACAACGAAAGGCTCACGCGAGGCGACGCGGCAATTCTACGTTTCCTGGCCGCTGCCGAAATCCTCGAAACGGACCTGTGGGTTCAGTACGCAGAACTCGGCGGCATAGGCGACAATCCTCCCATCGAAGTGGACCAAAATCAGGCCATGAACAGTTATCAAACCGCGTTGTCGAATCTCGACGGCGACGGCCCGCAATACATCACCAGCAACACGCTGGACGAAGCCAGCCACGCGGCCTTCCTCAACGCCTATCTGGAATCCAAAGGCGCCGAGCCGGTGAACCTTGACGCGTTCCGTACTTTGCCTGGAAGCACGGCCACTGGATCATCGGGCATGAAGCGCCTTACGAACCTGATGCACCTGAACGTGGACACCAGCTGGTTCGTGCGTTACCGCAGCACGACCAATCCGGACTTTGGCGCGACGTTCCCGCAGGCGATTACGCTCAACAACGTCACGGCGATTCCGCGAAACAACAGCGATTTCAACGGCGCTACGAATTCCAACTTTCTTGGTAACGTTCACATTCAGGCGATCGCCAACGTGGCGGCGTTTCACTTCGGAATGATCGAACAGGGCGGCTCGAGTCTGTACGCGGCGCTTAGCCAGAAAGTCAGCAGCAGGGAAGTTCTGAAAATCACCCTGGGCATCGGCGGAGATGAAATTGCTCACTTCCTGGAATGGGTGGATTTCGCGGGCAATGGAGTGCAACAGCCGGTGGCGCCGTTTAGTGACCCTATCTCCGGCCTGACGTTCCCAGATTTTTTCAACAATCCTCCGTTGAAGCCGGCAAACCTGGTGCAACCCAGCCTGATCTTTCCCGTTCCCTGCGAATTTATCAACGCGAATTTGCCGCACTGCGCCGTGATTCGGCCCAGCGACGACCGATTTGCCGGCGCGCAGGCTGCCGTCACATCGCTCACGAACGACGGGCTATTCACCGGACAATCCACGAAGTTCTTCCAAACCCTAAAACAATTGGCCGAAGAAGCCGACGCCGCGCAGCGCGAATTCTAGTCGGCGGAACAAATTAGCTGAGCAAATCGGCTGATGGCGTTCTCTGAGCGCATCAGCCGAACACAAATGTCGTAAGGGATTGGTCCCGCGCAAGCCTGTCCGAGCAGGTACCCGCGGGACCATTTCTCATTCCGGCCACGCGTGAACAGCCGGGCACCAGTCGAATGCG
>Ga0070761_10002420_pt1 | contig 11440 bp, 11 predicted proteins | sample HubBroMetageREF1_FD_66724 | JGI IMG/M metagenome (GOLD analysis project Ga0070761, IMG submission 66724) | Reference soil microbial communities from the Hubbard Brook experimental Forest, New Hampshire, USA - Hubbard Brook CCASE Soil... | ecosystem: Environmental > Terrestrial > Soil >...
GTGAAGATCACGCGCGCCCTCGCGAACGATGAGGGCACCTTTGAAGCCGGTCACGAGTTCGAGATCACCGAGATGTACGAGCGGCACGGCGTGCCGCTCTACGACCTGCGCGATCGCGACCTGAACCTGCTCACGGAGGTTCCCTTCGACGACCTGGCTTGGGAAGAGGCGTAACCGCGAACGAGGCTACTTCTTCTCGACGACGGTGAATCCGAGGCTTTCGAGCACTTTGACGGCGCCGCTCTTCCCGCCCTCGAAGTCAGCCGAAGCGAGCTTCTTGCCGGTGGCCAACGCATACGCCGTACCCAAGATCGCTTTGGGCGGATACCGGTGTTTGTCGATCACCAAGTCGTAGGTCGTGGTCGGACCGAAGCCGCTCTCGGAGAAGAATCGTTCCGGCCCCACCTTGTCGTACTCGTGGATCGCGCGTAACACGTGATCGCGGGTAACGCGGTCCCAGGCTATCGTCATCGACGTGCCTCGGCAGGCGCCTCGGAGCCGTACCGCGCGATCAGTTGGTCGGCGACGTCGGCCAGGTCCTTGCCGACGAAGGTGGGTTGCGGCCCGACGGCGAGCACATCGTTCTGCGGACGGCGGATGAACGCGGCACTCCAGCCGGCGGCGAGCGCCCCGAGGGTGTCCCAAATGTGAGAGGCGATGAGCAGCATCTCCGAGGGTTGTGTCCCGAGTTGTGCCTCGACGTAGGCGTACGCTTCGGGGGCCGGCTTGTGCCGCCGGGCGCCTTGGTCGACGCTGAAGCGCCGTTCGAAATGCTGGATGATCTTGCCCGACTCGAGCTGTCGGCCTTGTACCTCGAGGAGGTTGTCGGTCAGGGTGAAGAGGCGAAATCCCGCCCCTCGCAAGCGCTCGAGCGCGGCCGGAACGTCCTTGTGCGGCGGCATCGTGGCGAACTTGTCGACCAGCTCACGTTTGTCGGCGTCCGAAATCTCGACACCCCGCGCGCCGGCCAGCATCTGCATGACGGCAGCGCCGATGTCGGTGAACGGAATGTACACGTTGGCGAGCGTGAGCGCTTCCGAATACAGGATGAGGCTTGCAAACCACAGCCGCATCGCGGCGTCGTCGTGAAAGATGCGAGCAAATACCGGGTTCATCGAGTCGAGATCGAGCAGCGTCTCATTCACGTCGAACACGATGAGCGGTTTGGGCGAACTCTGGCCGTTTGACGTCATCGAAAGCGCACCTCATCGGACATGGCCTCGTCTCCTCTCGTCGTTGATAACCTGCTGGCGCGCCACCTAGCGGTTAGCGCTGGCCGTCGGCCGCGCCCGTGTGCTATGATGATAACCGGTGATCGATGCTCAGTAAGGTTACGGCGGAGTCCCGGCGGCTGTCAAGACCAATCGGGCGAAGTCTTGCCCGACGAGATGTCTGAAGCCCGACCCGACCCGTTCTTCATCGCCGGCGCGCCCGGTCTCGACTTTCTCAATTCGATCGCGACGCCGGTTGACGTGCCGGTCGAATGGATCGCGTCCGGTGCCGACTTGCTGGACTGGCTCGAGGGAGCCGGACTCGTCCCGGCCCACGCGCTCGAGCAGATCCGCGAGAGCGCTTTGCCCGGCGAGCTCGACGCCATCGCCGTGCAGGCGCGGGCTCTGCGCGAGTGGTTCCGCGGTTTCGTCGTCGCACATCGGGGCAGAACCATCGACGCGTCCGTGCTCGCGCAGCTCGAGCCCTTGAACCGGATCTTGAAGCGTGACGAGCAGTTTTCGGAGATCCAAGCGGCGAGCAGGACGGCCCCGCTTCGTTTGGTTGCGGCGCGCCGGTGGCAGTTGCCGGAGGCGCTGCTCTTCCCGATCGCCACCGCGATCGCCGAGGTGATCTGCGGCCAGGACTTCCCGAATATCCGAGCGTGTGATGGCCACAACTGCACGCTGTACTTTACCGACCGCACGCGAGGTCACGTGCGGAGGTGGTGCAGCATGGCCGTTTGCGGCAACCGTGCGAAACAAAGCGCGCATCGCCTGAGAAAGTGAGGCCTTCGCCAGTGAGCCGAGCAATTGGTCGAGAACGAGCGGGATCATTTGGTGACGCCGTCTTCGCGGTGATCATCACCATCATGGTGCTGCAGCTCAGGCTGCCGGCGCACCCAACGTTCAGTGCGCTTGGCGAAGAGTGGCCGACGGCGGTAAGCTACGTCGTGAGCTACCTCCTGATCGCGATCATGTGGATCAATCAGCACTTTCTGTTGCGATTCGCGAACGACTCCACGCCGCGGCTCATCTTCTGGACCTTCACGCACATGTTCGCGGCGTCGCTGGTCCCCTTTGCCACCGCCTGGATGGCGGCTACTCGGCTAGCGCCGGTCCCGGTGTTCGTATACGCAGCGGTGATCGTTTTCGTGAACCTCTCCTATTACGGATTCGCGTACGAAGCGATCGGCCGGAAATCCGATGAAAGTGTCCCGCGCGCAATGCGCCGCAAGGCGCTGGCCCGATCGCTGGTGACCCTCGGCCTCTTCACGGTTGCGATGCTCCTTGCACTGAAGGCGCCCATCGCCGCGTTCGCGCTGGTGACATGCGTTCTGCTGACCTACGCGAAGCCCGAAATCCCGGGTTCGTCGAAGCTGCTCGAGTCGGGATGAAAGCTGACGCGCAAGGATTAGACTCTAGCGGCCTACTATACATTGTGGTATAGTATAGTATACATGGCAGAATACTCGGCGACACCCGAGGGAGTGCTGCGGGACCCGGACAACGCCGACTTCCAGCCCCTCAACGCGCCGCCGCTCTTGGGCAGCTCGGTCAGTACGGCAATGCTGATCCTGATCGCGGTCATCGAAGAGAGCTATCCGGCGCAGCTCGCGCGGCTGCTCGGAAGCTCGATCTCATCGGTTCAGCGGACTCTCGATCGGCTCGAGCGAGAGGGTCTCATTGCGACGCGCAAGCTCGGCGTCCGAAGAGTAACGCTCAATCCGCTGTATCCCGCCGCGAACGAGCTCAAAGCCTTGCTGCTTCGATTGGCCGACGGGTACCCGGAGTACGCCGCGATCAAGGACTCGCTGCGCCGACGACCGCGACGTCGCGGCAAGCCACTATGATCGACGAGCAGTCGACTCTCGAGGATGTCTGCTTCGCCGTTGCATCCGCGCTACAGGCCGCATCCGTCGAGGCGGTCTTGACCGGTGGCAGCGCTGCCGCGATCTATGCTCCCGATTTCTACAGCTCGCTCGACGCAGACTTCGTCCTTCGTCGGGAACTGGGGGCCGCCGAGCTCGAGCACATTCTCGCGACCCTTGGTTATCGCCCGGCGGCGACCCGTGGAATGTTCGAACATCCGAAGAATCGCTTCACGATCGACTTCCCCAAGGGCCCTCTGGCGGTCGGCCGCGACTACGTCAAGGTCACCGCGACACTGAAACGTGACGGCGCCGAGCTGAGGATCCTCACCCCGACGGATTGCGTGAAGGATCGTCTTGCGCATTTCTTTCATTGGGACGATCATACCGCGCTGCAAGCAGCGGTAGGCGTCGCACGATCATCGTACGGCTCCGCAATCGACTATGATGAGCTACTGAGATGGACGAAAGGTGAAGGCTCCGTCGGTACAGACTTCCGGCTAAAACTCGCCCAGTTCTTCCAGCGCGCGGGCATCAGCGCAAGTAAGAAGACCGCGCCGTAGCGCGGTCTTCTCGGGAACCCTGCAGTAGGAACGCGAGGGGCGTCAGTACTTACCGGCTCGTTCGAGCTGGTCGAACAGTTCCTGCACGTTTCCTTCGAGGAAGCCTTCTTCGGTCGTGCGGTGGATGAACTCGAAGCAAGCCCCGGAATTGCCGTCACGAGACGAGAATACTTGTTGCAGACCGGGACCTTCGATCACGGTCGTATCGAACTCGAGGCCGCGTGCATGAAGCTCCGCGGCAGTCGAACGAACATCGTCGACCGCGAGCGCGATGTGCGCCACACCCGGCCCGTTGTGGGCGATCAACTGCGACACTTGCGACTCGGGTTCCGTGCCTTGGCAGAGCACGAACTTCATGCCGTTGTACTCCATCTCGGCCGAGATCATGCCGGTCCGCGCGCCTTGAATCCGGCGCCGTGCGGTGAGCGTGAACCCCAACCCAACGGAGAAGAGCTCGATCGCTGCGTCGAGATCACGGACAGCGAATGCAATGTGGTCGATGCGATGGTACTTTTTCGGCTCGGACGCGGACACCGGCGCCGTCATGAGCTGATTCACGGGAGCACGTTCGCCTTCCTTAACGAGGTGAGGTAGGCGAAATGCCACTGGCAAGAAGCCAGTGTGAGTGAGCGAACCGAGGCACCCGCCGGACTCACCATACCAGATCGCCTCCGGCGATGGAAGTGACAGCGCACATGCGTCTGCGCTCGGTGAGCTTAGACGGCGGCTAGCTCTCGGGTGGCGGCGGCGTTGAAGTATGCGGCGCGGGGGTGGTGGATGATGATTGCGGCCGTCGATTGTTCGGGGATGATCTGGTAGGCCGAGGTAAGCGCGGCGCCGATCGCGCGCTCGACGTCGAGCAGACGCCAAACCAACTCGTGTTGACTGAGGTCGGGGCAGGCACCGTAGCCCCACGAGTAGCGCTTCCCACGTTCGGCGGGGAGACCCAGCTCCTCGCGGATGCGGTGATGGGTGCGCTCGGCCAGCGCCTCGGCCGATTGCACGCTGAAGCCGTGCAAGTAATACGCTTCGCTGTAGTCGCCGCGGGCTTGGTAGGCGTCGACGCGACGCGAGGGCTCTTCGCCGACGGTGACGACCTGCAGCGCGATGACGTCGCTCGCGCCGCCGCGCTCCGGCTCGCGTACGTAGTCGGCCAGGCACAGGTGCTCACCGCCGGTTTGCCGCGCGAAGGTGAAGCGCCCGATCTCGCGCGTGCGGTCCTGCGGATCGTAGACGATCACGTCGTCCCCGCTGCCGGCGGCTGGAAAATACCCGTAGACGACGCGCGGTTGGAGCAGCGGCTCGCGCTCGGCGAGCGACTCGTAACGTGCCAGCCGCGGCGCGAACTCCTCGCCGACGAGACGCTCCCAGGCTTCGCCCTTCTGGTTCGCCCCGCCCCACGAGAGCCGGTAGAGCGACTTGAGATCGAAGCACGGCCACAGCTCGCGCAAGTCGACGTGCGGCAGGATGCGCGGCCCGAGGAACGGTGGCGCCGGGACGTCGGCGACGCCGACGTCGGCCCGTGCGGTGAGTCCGCGCCCGACCGGCGCGGCCGACGCGCCGAGGTCCTTCACCCGCAACGCTGCCGACTCGACGCGCACGCGTTCGGTGAGGGTCTCCCGCGCCTCGGGCGCGGTCAGCGCGTCGAGGATCTCGAGCCCTTCGAAGGCATCCTTCGCGTAGAAGACGCCGGGATCGAAGAACGAGTCGGTCGCGTAGGCGGTGCGCCGGCCGAAGTCGCGGTTGATCGCGGCGCCGCCGATGACGACCGGATAGGCGAGCCCGCGCGAGACTTGCTCTTTGACCAGCGTCGGCATTTGCTTCGAGGTCGAGACGAGCAGCGCGGAGAGCCCGATCGCATCGGCGTCGACCTCCTGCGCGCGCTCGAGGATCGTGCCGACCGGAACCTGCTTGCCCAAATCGTGGACCGTGTAGCCGTTGTTGGAGAGGATCGTGCCGACCAGGTTCTTGCCGATGTCGTGGACGTCGCCGAAGACGGTCGCCAGGACGATGACGCCCTTGCTGACACCTTCCTTGCGCTCGAGGAACTGCTCGAGGTGCCCGACGGCCTTCTTCATCACCTCGGCCGACTGCAAGACGAACGGCAGGATCAGCTCGCCGGCGCCGAACTTGTCGCCGACTTCCTTCATCGCCGGGAGCAGGACGTTGTTGAGCACGTCGACTGGATCGCGGTCGCGCAGCGCCTCGTCGATCTTGGCCTCGATCCCGTCCTTGCGGCGGCGCAGAATCGCCTGGTGGATGCGCACCTCGACCGGCGCGTCGAGGTCCTCGTCGGTGCTCGCCGCGCCCTCGGGCGTGACGACCTTCGACTCGAAGTGCTCGATCACGCGCTGCAACGCGTCCGGTCGGCGGTTGAAGACCAAGTCGTCGCACAGCTCGCGCTCGGTCGCGTCCAGCTCGGCGTACGGCGTGACGTCCTTGGGGTTGACGATCGCCATGTCGAGCCCGGCCTCGACGCAATGGTGCAGGAAGACCGAGTTGATCGCGTGGCGTGCCACCGGCTTGAGCCCGAAGCTCACGTTCGAGACGCCGAGCGAGGTCAGCACCCCCGGCAGCGCTGCCTTGATCGCGCGGATCCCGGCGATCGTCTCGGCCGCCGAGTCGATGTATTCGGCGTCGCCGGTCGCCAGCGTGAAGGTCAGGTCGTCGAAGATCAGCGCGCCGGCCGGGATCCCGTACTCCTCGACGGCGATCTGGTAGATGCGGCGCGCGACCTCGAGCTTGCGTTCGGCGGTCTTCGCCATCCCACTCTCGTCGATCGTCAGCGCGACGACCGCGGCGCCGGCTTCCTTCACCAGCGGCAGGACGGAGTCGACCTTGGCGCGGCCGTTCTCGAGGTGGACCGAGTTGACGACGGGCCGGCCGGCGTAGATCTTCAGCGCCGCCTCGAGCACCTTCGGTTCGGTCGAATCGAGGACGAGCGGCGCCTCGACCGATTGCGCCAGACGCTTGACGATCGTCGCCATCTGGACGTCCTCGTCGGTGCGCTCGGTCAGCGCGGTGCAGATGTCGAGCAAGTGCGCGCCGCCTTCGACCTGTTCGCGCGCGACCAAGGTGATCTCGTCGTAGTTGTCCTCGAGCAACAGGCGCTTGATCCGGCGCGAACCCTGCGCGTTGACGCGCTCGCCGATCAGCAGCACCGTGCCCTCCTGCTGCAGCGCGACGGCGGTCATCGCCGAGGCGGCGAACTGCAGGGGCTTGGGTTCCGGCACGCGCGGCGTGTGCCCGGAGGCGGCCAGCGCGTCGAGGCCGGCGCGGAACGCGGCGATGTGCGCCGGGGTCGTCCCGCAGCAACCGCCGATCGCGTTGACGCCCAGCTCGCCAACGAACGCGAGCAACTCGCGCGCCATCTCCTGCGGCGTCTCCGGGTAGATCGTCTCGCCCTTGGCGCCCATGCGCGGCAAGCCGGCGTTCGGCACCACGCTCACGAAGCAGCGCGAGCTCTCGACCAAGTACCGGATCGGATCGCGCATGTGCGCCGGTCCAGTCGAGCAATTCAGGCCGATCACGTCGATCGGCAGCGCGTCGAGCGTCGCACAGACGGCGCGGATGTCGGTCCCCAGCAGCATGCGCCCGGTGACGTCGAGCGTCGCTTGCGCCTGGATCGGGACGCGTCGCACACCGCGCGCGAAGGCGCGCTCGATCCCCGCGATCGCAGCCTTCATCTCGAGCAGATCCTGACTGGTCTCGAGCAGCAGCAGGTCGACGCCGCCCTCGATCAGCGCCTCGGACTGCTCTTCATACAGCGCCGCCAGCTCGTCGAAGGTGATTTTCGAGAGCGCCGGATCGGACGAGGAGATCAGCATCCCGGTCGGCCCCAGCGACCCGGCGACGAAGCGCGGCGGGCCGGACCCAGCGAAGCGGTCGACGGCGCGCCGAGCGATCTGCGCCGCCGCGAGGTTGATCTCGCGGGTCTTGGCGCCCAGCCCGTACTCGTCGAGCTTGAGGCGCGAGGCGGTGAACGAATCGGTCTCCAGGACGTCGGCGCCGGCGGCCAAGTACTCGACGTGGATTGCCTCGATCAGCTCGGGGCGGGTCAAGACCAGCGCCTCGTTGCAGCCGTGGTACTGCGCGCCCCCGAAGTCCGCGTCGTCGAGCTCGCGCGACATGAGCTGAGTCCCCATCGCCCCGTCGACCAGCAGGACGCGCTCGCGCAGCGCCGCCAGGTAATCTCCCATCACCGTCTTCCTCGGCCGGGCGGCATCGGAATACCGTCTGCCGAATGTCCACCCAGGCTGAAATGGAATCGATTGGACAGCTAACGAGCCGCATCGACGCCCTGGCCGCGACGGTCCGAGCGGCGCCCCCGGCCGCCGTGCTGCGGGAGGTCTACGCCGCCCTGCGGCTCGAGGAGGTCGTGGGGTCGGCCCGCTTGGCCGGGGCGCGGCTGGACCGGACCGAGGTCCGGGTGCTGCTCGAGCGCGGCCGAGCGCTCGGCGGCCACCCGCTCGAGGCCTACCTGACCGTCCGAGGCTACGCCGAAGCGGCGGCCTGGGCGGTGCGACGGGCGGCACGCCGCGCGCCGATCGCGCTGGAAGATCTGCGCACCCTGCACCGCCTGGCGACCCGCGGGCTGGCCGACGACCCGGGCGTCTGGCGGACCCGCACCGTGCCGCCGCTCGCCGACGGGACGGTCCCGCCGCCGCACTGGCTGGTCTCTTTTGAGACCGAGACCTACGTCGGCCGGCTGGTCCTCGACGGCGATACCCCGGCGCCGCTGGCGGTCGCCCGGGCGATCGGGCGCTTCGTGCGCCTGCAGCCGTTCGGCAGCGGGAACGGCCGGGTCGCGCGGCTGGTCGCCAATCTCTTGCTCGCCCGGCGCGGGCTGCCGCCGCTGGTGCTGGACGCCCGCGCGCGCCGGGGCTACCGCGCGGCGCTGGGCGCGGCGCTGGCCGGCGACGCCGCCCCGCTCGGCCTGATCGCCGCCCGGGCGCTCGTCCACGGCCTGGAACGGATGCGCGACGCGCTGGAGGCGCCGGCCAACCTGCAGCCGCTGGCCGACCTCGTCCCCCCCGAGCGGCTGGCGGCGACCTACAAGGCTGCCCAGCGCGGGCGGCTGCGGGTCGTCCGCCGCGACGGGCGGCTTCTCTCGACGGCGGATTGGTTGGCGGAAACGCAGGCCTCCCGGCGTATACGCGGAGGTTGACTCGCCGATACAGTTGGGAGATATGAGAGACGCGATCGTCGCTTACGTGTCGATGGAGATTGCCGTTGCCCCCGCCGTCGCGACCTACAGCGGCGGCCTGGGTGTGCTCGCCGGCGACGTGATCCGTGCCGCCGCCGACGCCGGCTACCCGCTGGCTGGGGTCACGCTGCTCTACCACGAGGGCTACTTCCAACAGAAGCTCGACGCGCAGGGCCGGCAGCACGAGGGCCCGCAGCCCTGGCGTCCCACCGACGCGCTCGACCATCTGCCCGCGACGATCACCTTGACGATCGCGGACCGCGCGGTCGTCGTCGGCGTCTGGCGGGCCGAGGTCGTCGGCGTCGACGGCCACCGCGTTCCGGTCTATTTCCTCGACACCGATCTGCCCGAGAACGACGACGACGCGCGCGCGCTGACCCGCCGGCTCTACGGCGGCGACTCGCGCTATCGCCTCGAACAGGAGACGCTGCTCGGACTGGGCACGCCCGCGATGCTGACGGCGCTGGGCGAAGCCCGCGTGACGACCTATCACCTCAACGAAGGACACGCGGCGCTGCTGGTCTTGGCGCTGCTGGAGAAATTGCGCGTCAGCGCCCCCGATGGGAAGCTCGAAGACCAGCTCGCGCGCGTGCGCGAGCACTGCGTCTTCACCACGCATACACCGGTCGCCGCCGGCCACGATCGCTTCCAACCCGACCTCGCGACCGAGGTGCTGGGCGCCGAGCGCTTCGCGCTGCTGCGCGCCGCCGGCCTGCTGCGCGACGACGTGCTGAACATGAGCTACCTCGCGCTGCGCGGCTCGCGCTACGCGAACGCCGTCTCGATGCGGCACGGCGAGGTCGCGCGCGCGATGTTCCCCTCCTTTCGCATCGACGCGATCACCAACGGCGTCCACGCCGCGACCTGGACCAACACGGCGTTCCGGGATCTGTTCGACCGACGCGTCCCGGCCTGGCGGCGCGACAACTTCGCGCTGCGCCAGGTCGCCGGGATCCCGCTCGACGAGATCGGTGCCGCACACCTGGCGGCGAAGCACGAGCTGGTCGTCCGCATCGCGCAAGCCGGGAACAAGGAACTCGACGCCGGGCGCTTCACCATCGGGATCGCGCGGCGCGCGACCGCCTACAAGCGCAACGACTTGATCCTCCGCGATCACACGCGCCTCTACGCGCTCGCGCAGCGCTTCGGCGGCTTGCAGCTCGTCTTCGCCGGCAAGGCGCACCCCAACGACGAGGAGGGCAAGGCCCTGATCGCGCGCATCGTCGCGGTGGCCAAGGCCTCCGACGGTCTGCTCGACGTCGTCTTCGTCGAGGGGTACGACATGACGTGGGGCGCCGCGATCACCGCCGGCGTCGACCTGTGGCTCAACACGCCGCGGCCGCCGCTGGAAGCTTCCGGGACGAGCGGGATGAAGGCCGCCCTCAACGGTGTCCCCAGCCTGAGCGTCGCCGACGGGTGGTGGTGCGAAGGCGCGGTCGAAGGCGTGACCGGCTGGACGATCGACGCCGCGACCGGCGACGACGACGTGCTCGCGGGCGACCAGCTCTACCGTCAGCTCGAGACGGCGATCCTACCGCTCTACGCGCACCGCCGGGCCGACTACCTGGCCGTCATGCGCAGCACGATCGTCCTCAACGGCTCGCACTTCAACGCGCAGCGGATGCTGGCCGAGTACGCGATCGAGGCCTACGCCCCGACGGCGCACGCCGCGCCCGGCGTGCGCCCCGAACAACTCGTCGCGGTCTAGATCCGAACCGGTTCCGGTGCGGTGGGGCCGGTGACGCCGTCCTCGCCGTGCGCGTGCCGTCCGCGGCCGAAGCCCAGTTTGTCCTCGATCGAGGCGATGAAGACGTAGAGCACCGGCGTCACGAACAGGTTGAGCACGGTCGAGACCACCATCCCGAAGAAGACGACCGTCCCCAGCGAGTGGCGCGCGTTGGCGCCGGCGCCGGAGGCGAAGACCAGCGGCGTGACGCCCAGGATGAAGGCGATCGAGGTCATGATGATCGGCCGGAACCGCGTCTCGGCCGCGCGCGCGACCGCGACGGCCGTCTCGACGCCTTGCTCGCGCAGCTGATTGGCGAACTCGACGATCAGGATCGCGTTCTTCGCCGCCAGACCGATCAGCATCACGTAGCCGACCTGGGCGAAGACGTCCGAGGTCATGTGCTGCAGCCGCAGTCCGCCGATCGCGCCGAGCAGCGCGAGCGGGACGGCGAACAGGATGATCAGCGGATCGGCGAACGACTCGTACTGCGCCGAGAGGACCAGGAACACGAACACGATCCCGAGCGCGAAGATCAGCAGCGCTTGCGAGCCGCCCTCGATCTCCTCGCGCGAGATCCCGCTCCACTCGTAGGCGAAGCCCGGCGGCAGGTGCGAGGCCAGCCGTTCCATCGTCGCGATCGACTGACCGCTGCCGTAGCCCGGCGCCGTTTGGCCGGAGATCTCGATCGAGCGGTAGAGGTCGAAGTGGCTGATCGTGTGCGGATCGAGGACCTGGCGCAGCGTGACCAGCGCCGAAAGTGGGATCGGCGGCGCGGTCTGGGCGACGCCGTTCACCGTCACCGGGTTCGTGCTGTGGACGAAGATCTGCCCTAAGTCGCTGACGTGCGAGCGGTACGGCGCGTC
>Ga0070761_10002421_pt1 | contig 11439 bp, 8 predicted proteins | sample HubBroMetageREF1_FD_66724 | JGI IMG/M metagenome (GOLD analysis project Ga0070761, IMG submission 66724) | Reference soil microbial communities from the Hubbard Brook experimental Forest, New Hampshire, USA - Hubbard Brook CCASE Soil... | ecosystem: Environmental > Terrestrial > Soil > Temperate...
GGTGACAGCTGCTTCATCGGGCGGCGTGACTCACGACGTAGCGGTGCTTCCCTGATCGCTCGGGCCGAATCTCCTCGACGCGAGTGATCCGGACTCGCGTCTCCTCGCCCAGTCGCCGCCGCAGGCGGTCGAGAATCTCCTGCTCCGCCTGGGGTGTCAGCTCAGGCCCGGCTACGAGCTGCAGCTCGAGCGAGAAGTCCTCTCCCTGCACGAACTTGAACGCCTGGACGTCCGCTCTGTCCCGCACCTCGTAGATCAGTGCGAGCGCATGCATCGCTCCTCCCGCGGCAGTGCGAATGAAGTCGGTCGAGCGCCCATGCACCGTTTGCAGCACCGGCAAGCCCCGCCCGCACGCACAGGCGAGCGGATCGAGTACGGCCATGTCGCCGGTGCGATAGCGAATGAACGGAAACTCCGAGGTGCCGAGGTGCGTCACGACTACCTCTCCCGTGACTCCCGGTGCGACGCGAGCGCCCTCCTCGTTGACGAGCTCGACGATCAGGTGCTCGGCGGAAAGGTGAATCGCGTGCGACGGACACTCGTGAGCGATGAACCCGGCGTCCCGCGACCCGTAGCCGTTTGCGACCGGCGCGCCGAATACCTCTTCGATGATCCGGCGCTGATCCGGATACAGGGTCTCGCCGGTCGTGAACACGACGCGAACGCCGACATCCCCGAGCGAGACCCCGGCCGATCGTGCGTGCCGTGCGAGCCGGGCGAGCGCCGACGCATACCCGAACAGCATCCGCGGCTTGAAGCTGCGAATTACCTGCAGATACTCGCTCATCTGTCCGGGCGACATCTCGAAGGCGGGCAGGAGCCGGGAGCGCAACATGCGGTCGCGGAAGGCCCTCACTCGATCCTGCGCCCCGAGCTCGATGGGCGATCCCCATAGGACGATCTCTCGATCTCCGATATCGACTCCCCACCACCGCGTCGCTCGCCACTTGGCGGCCACGTCGTGCGAGACTCGGTCACGGTCCAGATAGAACACGAGCGGCTCGCCAGTCGAGCCGCCGGTGCTGAATCGGACCAGGCGCCGCGCGCGCTCGGAACGTAGCTCCTGCGTGTTCTCCCGTATGAGTCGCTTCGTCAGGAACGGAATGCGCCCAAGGTCCTCGACGGACGACAGGCCGCGCGGATCGAATCCCGAGTGCTCGAACAGGCGCCGGTAATAGGGAATGGAAGCACCTGCCTCGACGAGAAATTGCTTCAGGCGCGCAAGCTGCAGGCGCTCTATCTCGCCCGGACCGAGCCATTGAGTGCGCTCGAGGTCCCTGCGCAGCGCTGCGCTGTGATGACCTTTCAGCCACTCGTGGACGGGAAACAGGACACCGCTTGCAAAGCGCGTGTACATCTCATTTCTCCGTCCGAACGCGCGGGACAGCTTCGCAATCGATGCGCCGACACGCGCGGCCGTACTGCTCAAGCCACTGCGGCCGCACGGCCGGCCAGCTGCAGGCCCGCGCGAGCGCAAGGCCGTTTGCGCGCAGGTCCTCGCGCAGCCGCGCATCTCGCAGCACCAGTTTGACCCCCGCGGCCAGCGCCTCGGGATTCTCGGGCGGAACGAGCCAGGCGCTCCGACCATGCTCGACGAGATACGGAATGCCACCCACATCCGTGCTGACGATGGGGACGCCCGAGGCGGCGGCCTCCAGAAGCGCGTTCGGGGCGTTGTCGGCGCGGCTCGGATTGAGCACGACGTGCGCTTCGCGGTAGAGCGCCGCGACCGCGGCGACTTCAAGCTCTCCGGTAAAGCGAACGACCGAGGTCAGGCCGAGCTGCGCGCTCAGTTGCTCGAGCGACGCCCTTTCGGGACCCGTACCGGCGATCGAGACGGCCAGGTCCGGAAAATCGCTTCGCAGGATCGCCGCGGCGCGAATTGCGACATCGATCCCGTAGAGGCGCTCGATGTTCCTCGCCACGACAATGTGCACGCCCCCGCGAGGAACGACCGCGGCGGACCGGAAAATCTCGAGATCGACGATATTCGGGATGATCTCGGCGCGCACGCCATGCTCGGAGAACACCTCCTGCAAGAACCGCGACGGAACCACGACTGCGCTCGCGAGCCGCAGCGTAGCCCGCACGGCTGCACCGGACTTCGACAGGAACTTCCTCGCGAGACCGCCGCGATAGTTGACGACCACAGGAACGCCACGCATCGCGCCCATGGCGATCGCGGGGGCGGCACGAAGGTGCCAGCTCCAGCCGGAATTGGCCATGACGTGCAGCACGTCGACCTCGCGCGACATTGACACGAGATTCCTGATGTAAGGGGCGAGCCGAAACACCTCGCGGACGCCCGGGACCCCGCGCGCCCACGCCGGACGACAAGGCTCGTTCGTGCGCAGCACTCGCACGTCGACACCTTCGGCCCGAAGCAGAGCGGCAAGCTGCCTCGTCTGGTTCGCCATTCCACCAGCGGGCGGGGGCAGCGGTCCGACGAGGCCGAGACGCATAGGCATGCTCAGTGGGAGGCGGTGGCGCGGCGCGGGGTCTGCTCGGAGACGCCCATCACGTTGCGCAGGAAGGATTCAAACATCAGGAGCGTCCAGAGGGAAGCGCTGAAATCTCTTTGGCCCGACTGGTGCGCATCTACGATGCGCACCAGTCGGCGCCGATCGAACAAGCCAGAGTCTGCGAGCACCGGCCCGAGCGCGACATCCCTCACTCGCTTTCGCAACGGCCCACGGAACCAGCCGGCGAGCGGGACGGCGAACCCCATCTTCTTGCGGTAGAGGATCTCGGCCGGAAGCCGGCGCTCCGCCGCTTTCTTCAGGAGAAACTTGCCTTCGCCGCGGCGGATCTTGAGCGCCGACGGCAGGGTGGCGAGCCATTCGACCAGCGGGTGATCCATCAGCGGCTCGCGAACCTCGAGCGAGTGCGCCATGCTCGCCCGGTCTACCTTTGTGTTGATGTCGCCCACGAGGTACGTCTTCAGATCCAGGTATTGCACCAGGGCAAGCGGGTCATCGGTCCCGGCGCGGCGCGCGTGCCGCTCGAACAGCTCATCGACGCGATACCCGCCGAGCCGCGCGCGCAGGCTCGGTGAGAAGAGCTCCCGGCGATCCGGCTCGCGAATGATCGAGACGCTGCCGAGGTAGGCTTCGACCGTGGTGCGAGCCAGCGCCTGAAAGGTGGTCTTGGCGCGAAATACGCGGGGCGCCCAATCTGCCTTCGGATAAACGTATCCAAGCGCCCCGAACACGGGGCGCCGCAGCTCGAGCGGCATGAGCGAGCGCCAGCGCTCCTCTGCGCAGTGCATCCGATAACGCCTGTAGCCGCCGAAGCTCTCGTCTCCCCCATCGCCCGACAGGGCAACCGTGACGTGCTTGCGAGCCAGCTGGCAGACCCGATAGGTCGGAATCGCGGAGCTGTCGGCGTACGGCTCGTCGTAGATGCCGGCGAGATGATCGATGAGATCGAAGTCGTCGCTCGCCACGCGCTCGGTGAAGTGCCGCGTTCGATAGCGATTCGCGACCATCTGGGCGTATCGGCTTTCATCGAAGGCCGGGTCGTCGAACGACATCGAACAGGTGTTGACGGGATCGGGGCTGAGCTGCGCCATCGTGGCAACGATCGCGCTCGAGTCGACACCGCCCGAGAGGAAGGCGCCCAGCGGCACGTCAGCGATCATCCTGAGCTTCACCGACTCTTCGAGGCGGCGATTGAGCTCCATGATCGCCTCGGGAAGCGCGATCCGCTCGTCGAGCGTGAAGCGCACGTCCCAGTACTCCCTCGGCTGGGCCGGCGGCATGCCCCGGCGCAAAGTCAGGGTATGGCCGGGCAACAGCTTCGCGACGGCCTTGAAGATCGATCGGGGCTCGGCCGCATATCCAAGAGAGAAATATTCCTCGACCGCGCAGGGGTCGATCTCGCGGGATACGCCCGGATGCAGCACGATCGATTTCAGCTCGGACCCGAACACGATGTGCCCGTCGGGCAGCATTGCGTAGTACAGCGGCTTGACGCCGAGTCGATCCCGGGCGAGAAACAGCGTCTCGCTGTTCGCGTCCCAGAGAGCGAACGCGAACATGCCCCGGAAACGGTCGACGCAGGCCTCTCCCCATGCCTCCCAGGCGTGGACGATGACCTCCGTGTCGCTGCGAGTGTGAAAGGTGTGCCCCAGTGCCTGCAGCTCGGGAATCAGGGACTGATAGTTGTAGATCTCGCCGTTGAAGATCACGACGACGGATCGATCCTCGTTGTAGAGCGGCTGCTGGCCTGTCTCGAGATCGATGATCGAGAGCCGCCGGTGGCCGAATGCCACTCCGGGGGCGAAATGCTCCCCGCTCCCGTCAGGTCCCCTGTGGCGCTGGGAGTCGTTCATCCGCCTGAGGAGCACGCGGTCGGGCTCGCGGTTTCCGCGCAGATCGCAGAATCCCGCGATGCCGCACATCAGGCCACCTCCCGCCGGGCTTCGCGGCGCTGGCCATACAGGGCCCCGTATTCGGCCAGCATGCGCTGAAGGGAGAAGTCCCGCACCGCACGCTCACGCCCTGCCCGGCCGTGCGCCGCGCGCAGCTCCCCATCGCGCACGTAGTCGCCCAGGGCGTTCGCGACCGCGAGCGCATCGCCGGGCGGCACCAGGCAACCGGTCACTCCGTGCTCCACCAGCTCCGCATTGCCACCTGTCGCAGTCGCGATCACCGGCAGGCCGGTGGCCATTGCCTCCAGGATGGTGTTGGAAATACCTTCGCGCATCGAGCCGAGAACGAAGATGTCCATCTCCCGCATGAGCTCGGCGACGTCGTCCCTGCTGCCGGGCAGCCAGGCGGCATCCGCAATCCCGGCCTCTCGCAGCAGCGCCTCGGCGGAGTGGCGGAGCTCTCCGTCGCCGATCATGGCGAGCCGCAGTCGCTCTCCGGCGGGAGCCTTCCGCCCCTCGACAAATGCGCGCACAAGATTGAGAGGATCCTTGATCGCACTGAATCGGCTGACCGTCCCGACGACGATCGCATCGGCTGGAAACTGCGCCAAAGGAAGCAGCCGCCGCGACGCGCCGGCGCGCGGGCGGAATTTGTCCGTATCGACCCCGTTGCAGATGCGTTGAATCTTGGCCGCCGGGATCCCGACGGTCGAAGTGAGCCAGCGCTCGAGCTCGTGGGAGACCGTGACGAAGCGGTCGATCGAGGGATTCACGAAGCGCCGCAGCGCCCGATACCTGGGCCTCTTGCCGTCCGGATCGGTGACGTCCCATCCATGCTCGCCATGGATGCGATAAGGGACACCGGCGAGACGTCCGATCACCGCCCCCTCGATCGTGCCGAGGTTGCGCGTATGCACGATCGCGGGTCTCAGCGACCGGAGCAGACGATAGAGACGGAGGTAGGCGCCGGGATCCTTCCCCGGCCGCTTGTGCAGCGAATGGAATGCCACGTCCGTTCTTGCGATGCGTCTGCGAAGGCCTTCCACCGTCGTCAGCGCCACCACGGCGTGTCTGAAAGAGTCCTCTTGCAGCCCGTTGATGAGATTCGCCACGCCATTCTCGAGGCCTCCGTAGTCGAAGCGGAAGACGACGTGCGCGATGAGCGGCCGAGTGTCCGCAAGCGGTGCCATGCCGTTGGTCATTCCTGTCACGAGGCCTGATTCGCGTACACGTCGATATATCCGGCCACGGAGCGCCGCCACGTACGTTGCTCCGCCACGTAGCGGCGTGCGCCGGCTGAGAGCGCGGGCCAGCGATCGCGTTGCGCCAGGAGCTCGAGAGCTTTCTGGGCCAGATCGGCCACATCGCCCGGCCTGAAGAGAAAGGGCCGCAGCATCGAGGGCACCAGCTCGCGGTGGCCCCCAACGTCGGAGGCGACGTAGAGCCGGCCGAGAGACATGGCCTCGAGCGGCTTGAGTGGGGTCACGAGCTCGGTCAGCCGGATCGAGAGCCGCGGATAAACGAGCAAATCGACGATGGAGTAGAAGCGCTGGACCTCCCCGTGGGGCACTCGTCCGAGGAACCGAACGTGCTCGGCGAGCCCGAGTTCCGCCGCGAGACGCTTGAGCGCCCCTTCGGCCGGTCCGCCGCCGACCAGCACGATCCGCGCGCCCCGGTGGACGCGGGCGATGGCAGGCAGCGCCCGGATCAGGAGCTCGAGCCCCTCGTATCCATAGAGCGAGCCGATGAATCCGAGGATGGGACCTTCTCCCAATCCCAGGCTCCGGCGCAGCACGATATCCGGCTCCTTGATCAGCTCGAAGTCCTCGATGTCGACCGCGTTCGGAATCACCGTGACCCGCTCGGCCGGCACGCCGCGCGATCGAATCTCCTTCGCAAGGCCCTCGCAGATGGTCGTCACGGCGTTCGCGTGCCGCAGTACTGAGGTCTCGAGCCATCGCGACAGTCGGTACCGCAGGCTCCCTTCGCGCGTCGTGCCGTGGTCGACCGCCGCATCCTCCCAGGAAGCGCGCATCTCGTAGACGACGGGCAAGCCGTGCTTGCGGGCCGCGCGCAGCGCCGCGACCCCGTTGAGCGCGGGCGAATGCGCATGGATCACGTCCGGACGGATGCGGGGGATGAGCTCTTCGATTCGTCTCGAAGTCGCCAGGATCACCGCGGCCTGATTGATCACCGGAGCACGGGCAATGACTGCCGGGCGAAGTCTCGTCCTGACGAAGCGCAGCCCGCCGACCTCTTCCTCCTCCGGCCCCGGCGCGTAATGCTTGGGCGTGGTGAGATGGAAGGTCTGCCAGCCGAGCGCCCGCTGCTCGCGCAGCAGCGATAAAGTGCGGAAGGCATAGCCGCTCTGAAGCGGCACGGAGTGGTCGAGGATGTGGAGAATGCGCAAGCTCATGCGAGTCGCCGCTCCGCTCGTCTCGCCTCGACATCGAGCGGTGTCGAGTCCGGCTTGCCGCGCTGTACGCGGGCCGCGGCGATCAGCCCATCGAGCTTCGCCATCGAGCTGCTCCAGGAATGATGGGACAGCATGCGCTCGCGTCCGGCGCGCGCGAGGTCACTTCGTAGGGCCGGTGAATCGAGTACCTTCTCGATTGCCTGGACGTACTCGTCACTCGTGGAGGCGCAGAGCAGGTGTTCCCCCGCAATGGCATCGACGCCGCGGCTCACCGGGAAACTGCACACGACCGGGACCCCCATTGCCATCGACTCGAGCACTTTGTTCTGGGTGCCTCGCGCGATCCGAAGCGGCACGACGCTGAGCGCAGCTTCCCTCACGTAGGGCCTCACGTCTGGAACGGTACCGGTCACCGTCACGCCCGGCAATCGCGCGAGGTCGCGGATGGATGGCGGAGGATCCGCGCCAACCACGGTGAAGCGCAGTGCCGGCCGTCTCCGTTGCAGCCTCGGCAAGATGTGACGGCAGAAATCCTGTGCGGCCTGCTGATTGGGGTAGTAGTCCATCCGGCCGACGAAGGCGATCAGATCGGCCTCGTAGCGATCGGCCGGCAGGAAGAAGGAGCTGTCCACACCGTTCGGAAACCACTCGGACGACGCACTTGGCGCGAGCTGCCGCAGGACTTGCAACTCCGCGGGCGTAGCACAGGTGCAGAGGTCGAATTGCCGCGCGAGACGAGCCTCCGCGCGCTCGAGCTTCACGGCTTCCAGGTGGTATCCGATCGACTGCGGCAGCGCCTTCTGGTGCGCGTACTCCCGCCACTTTTGCGAATCCATGTCGCAGAAATCGAGAATGCGGAGCGAAGCGGCGGGCGTTCCGAGCACATAGGGCGCCATGGAGGAGCTGTACGCAAACACCAGGTCGTAGGCTTCGTTCCGCAGCGCCTCGCGCACGCGGCGCACGAGCGTCGGGGAATGAAAGTACCCGAAGCTCGAGGGTCTGGGCGAGGGTAGCCAGGCCAGCATTCGCATCCAGGCGATCGGCTCGCGAACCAGCTCGACCATCGTTCGTGTGCAGTGATCCGCGAGGCCGCGCGACTCCTCGAGCTCATCGCGGCTGCGGGCGAGAGATGCAACGGTGACCTCGTGTCCCTGGCTGCTCAGATGCCGGATGATGTGGAAGGCGCGAACCTTGCTCCCGCTGGCGGGCGGATACGGCACGCGATGGCAGAGAAACAGAACCTTCATCGCCGACGCCCGCTCAACCGAGATACCGCGCGATTGGCGGCCCGATGAGGCACGTCAGGGGAACAGGCAACCGGCGCCACAGGCCGATGAGGCGCTCGTATTTCGAGTTGGTCGGGCTCAGATTCGGCATCTCTCGAGCCTTGATCAGCAAATACTCGTAGCTGAGGGGTTCCGGCTCGAAACCCCAGTGAGTCTTGAACTCGAATGACCCGCTGCCGCGCTTGCTGCGGCCAAAATCGAAGATCCTCGCGCCGCGCTCCCGGGCGCGCTCCATCACCTGCCAGTACATGAAGTCGTTGCCTGCGACACCGCGGGCGGCGGCCGCCCCCCCTCCGTAGTAGGGCAAGACCTCGTCGCGGAAGTAGAAACTCAGCACGCTCGCGACGGGCTGGCCGGCGTGAACGACAGTGACGACCTCGCATTGCTCTCCGAAGGTCTCCTTGAGGAGCGCCATGTAGCGCCGCGAGAACACGGGCGTTCCCAGATTGCGCAGGCTCTCGGCGTACAGGTGGTACGCGCGCTCGGTGTCGGAGTCGACCTCCGCGAGCAGTTGCTTCTGGATGCCCTTGCGCACCATGGCCCGCTGCTTGCGCGGGATGGCGAGCATATTCCGTTCGGGATCAGGATCGATCGGCCGCCGAAAGGTAACGTAGAGGTCCTTCGTCAGCCAGCCGCGGTTCCGTGGCTTGCGGTTGCGCATCTCGATGTAGTCCACACCAAGCTCCCGGCCGAGCTCGCAGGCGGCGTCTTCGAGCGCTCGAGAGGCTCCCTCCTCGTCCGCGAGACACCCGCCATAGACGCAGAACGGCGTAGAGACGAGCGCGTGTCCGAACAGCAGGCTCTTGACCTCGACGAGCGGCAGGACGCCGGCGATCCGTCCGCCGGATTCGGCATAAAGGTATCGACTGCGGTGACCGAAGGCTCGAGCCAGAACCTCACCCCATTCCGCCCGGTGGAAGAATGTGGCTTCCCGATGGACGCGGACGTATTCGTTCCAGCGCGCCCGCTCCCGCTGGGACGCCTCGAGAGTCTTTACAACATAAGACCTCGCATCGGCGAGGCACCGCGCGGGTTCTTCCGTGAGGCTGATCAGACGCCTGCTCCCGTCATGCGTGAAGGCCCGCGACGCGCTCGTATACTGCATACAGCGCCCGAGAGACGGTCCCGCGCACAATATGATAGCTGACGATGGGGACTCGCTTCGCGAGCAGGTCTCCCTTGTAGTCCCGATGGCGCCCGCGCCCTGCCAGAAAATCGAATCTCCTCGCACCCGCGGCGCACGCCTCTTCGATCGCGTAGCCGAAATGCAGGTAGCCCGGGGATAGCCCCTGGGCCCGTGTGGGATCGAAGGCGGATTGAAGATAGTAGATGGTCCCACCCCGCTGAACGTTGTACAGGATCGAGAGCGTGCCTGCGGCCGTCACCAGACGACTGAGCTGCAGCTCTCCCGTGTGTGCCAGCCTAACGGTTATATCCTTCAGAAACTCCTGCACGTGCGCAGGCGGCTGTCCGTGTCCCCAGCGCTCCACGGAGAGCTGCCGGAGCCGCTGGATGGTGCTCTCAATATCTGCCCCGGTCACATGCTCCAGCCGGGGGTCGTCCAGCTTGCGGCGCTGATTGAAGAGCTTGCGGCGCACTTCCGGCGACAGTCGCTGAACATAATCGGAGAACGCCGGGGGCAACTGAGCGCACCAGCCGTTCATGGGATCGACCTCGCGAACGTACGTCCAGCGACGCAGCCGCTGCGCGACGAGCTGGGCGGCTACCCCTTGCGGCTTGGTGCAGCACAGCGCGAGCTCGTCCCAGAAGCGCTGTGCCTCGAGCCACGTGTCGAGGGACTCGACGACGGCGTCCCGGCAGTCGCTCGCGGCGATGATATCGAGGTAATCCGAGAACATCGCCCGCGAATCGCGCCAAGCGATTCCGATCAGCTCCAGGCGGCGCAATCGCAGGATGCGGCGCGTTATCACGGCGCGCGAATAAAACGGAGCGAGTCCTACGAGCCGGTCGCCTGCATAGACCGCCGCGAGCTGCAGCGTCGCCTCGAGTGCCGGCGCGTGGTGCGACCACCAGCGCCATTGCCAGTCCCAGGACATGAACAGCGGATCGGCGTCCGAGCGTCCCAGAAGATCGTCCCAGACCGGCTGCGCCGCAGCGAACTCTTCGGATCCCCACGTTCGAACGCGGAGAGATACCCGCGATTGAACGTGGGCGACGGGGCGGGTACCGACCTCGTCACGTTCCATTACCGTTTGACGGAGCCGGCTGCACCGAGGGCAGCAAACTCGACGCCGCCGCGAGCCGCCCGCGCGCTGCATCGCAGCTCGGCTCACAATGCGCGCGCATTGCCGACAGAGACGATACGGGGTCCCCCGCTAAAGCGGCGATGCCGTACCAGAGCTGAGAGAGCCTCGGCCTCACGAAGTTGCGACTGCCGATGCGGTATCGCGACCAGATGAGCCATTGGGCACCGGAGGAATCGAGAATGAGCATCTCGCGCCAGGGGCCGGTCGGGGTGTCCACGATCCCGTCCCGGATGAGCTGCGGTGTGCCGCGGGAACCCAGCAGTGAATTTCCGTACCGCAGGAGCTTGGCGCCCTGGCGCTGCGCGCGGTACACCACCGTGAACAACTCGATCGGCTCGTCGCGAGCGTCCAGGTATCGCCGCTGCGAAATCGATGTGGGATTCCTGAACTCCGGACTCCAATCCGCCGAAGCCCCGGCGGACTCCACATGCCAACCCGCGGGGGCATTGGGCCACTCGATCGCCACACCTGTTTCCGTCCCGGTACGGAGTGAATCTGCGAGGTAGACAATCAGCGGCAAAACCAGGAGGCATCCGAGTGCGACGAGCACGCGCGCGGCGTTCACATCCGGAGTCGCCACGTGCTGTGCGGCCGCAGAGTCCGTCGGCCGATCCTTCCCGTGCTGCGCTGGCGCGAGTCGTCCCGCAATCCACAAGAAGCCTGCGAAAAAGACCGCGAAGAGCCCCCAACCAAACCAGTAATGATCGACCGTCACCAAAAACGTGCGCATGTCCGTTGCGTACGCGGCGACCGCGATCACGAAGATCCGCGTCCAGTTCGCCACGAGCGCCAGCGCACCCATCAACGTGATCCAGAGGAGTCGCAGGCGCGGCGGATCGCGCGAGATCTCCCCGTAGAGCGTTGCCATCGCGAGGCCGACCATGAGGAAATGCAGCCCGCTGCACCCCTCCTCGATCTCGAGCACCCCGGCGGGGAGATGAATCATGTCTCCCGTCATATAGGCCGGCAGTCCGGTGAGCCAGATCAGCGCCCCGATCGCCTTGATGCTGAGCAGCTGCAAAGGGTGATGGAGGTCGCTCCAGATCGGCATGGCAAAATCGAGAAAGAGCAGCGGGAAAGCCGCGATCCGCGCGACCG
>Ga0070761_10002425_pt1 | contig 11419 bp, 11 predicted proteins | sample HubBroMetageREF1_FD_66724 | JGI IMG/M metagenome (GOLD analysis project Ga0070761, IMG submission 66724) | Reference soil microbial communities from the Hubbard Brook experimental Forest, New Hampshire, USA - Hubbard Brook CCASE Soil... | ecosystem: Environmental > Terrestrial > Soil >...
GGAGCTCGCGCTCGACGACTGACTCGCCGACATCCCGAATCCCGGCATGCCCGCGCCCTGCGTCAACGTTACCTGCGCGGGCGGACGACTCGGCATCCGCGACGCCGCCGGCGCCGCATTCGTGAACGCGAAATTCTGGGGCGGACCCGCGATATGCGCCGCGCCGACGTCAACTTTCGGCGACGACGCTGCCGAATTCGTCGCCAACCCCGCGCGCAACGCACCGAGATTTGCGCTGGTCGGCACGACAGCGCGAGCGCTGCTGCCCGCTTGCGCGCTTGTCGCTATGAACTTTCCGTTTGCCGCAGGTTCAGAGTTTAGCGGCGTCAACTTGCCGGCCACCTCGCTCGCGCTCATCAATTGATTCTTGCCTTCTTTGCCGAGCGCCTTCGTGCTGACGATCACCGCCGTCGAAGCAGGCGCAGTCCCCGCGGAACGGGGCGTCCAGCCAATGCGATTCCCGACGCTCACCCAATTCACCGGCGCGGCCGTCCACGTCCCGTAGTCGCCCGGCATCCACATCCAACCGAACGCGCCCGAGTATTGCCAGCCGCCGAAGTGGTACGGCACCCAACCCCATGGCTCCGAGCTCACCCAGCTCCATCCGAGCGACGGATAGAACATCCATTGACCGGCCATGAACGGCGCCCATCCCGCCGCCATTCCAAACGGCTGCCATCCGTAACCGAAGCCGGGGAAATAATTCCACGTGCCGTACATCCCCATGTCGCCCATGCCGTATGTGAACGGCGCGTTCGTGTAACCCAGCGCCTGATTCTGGCCGTTCACTTCGGCCGTCTCGCGCGTGCTCACCCAGTGATCCCACTCATCGTTCGCGGGATTCCTCTTCAACGCACTCTGTGCCGTCTTGCCATTCATCGCGAACGTTTCGCCCCTCCGTACTTCGGTAGGCTCGGCGTTTGGATCCGTAAACTTCGGGCCAAGCCCTGAAATCCGCAGGTCGCCGCGGAGCGCGCTAACCGCGCCGCCCTCGCTGAACATGTCCACGCGGAACTGCGATTTATTCGGAGGCGTAATTTTGAACGACGGCGTCGAGACCTCGAACACGTCGCCGTTCGCAAGGCTCGCGTCAAACGTCGCGGTGCCCTGCGAGAGCGTCATGCGCGTGATGCGCCCGCCATTCGAGAGGGCCATCTCGGTGAATTGCAGAACGGAATTTTCGGCCAGCCAGATTGTGCTGCCGTGCTCGAGTTCGATTTCCGCGCGGCCGTTGTTCGTCCCCAGCGCGAACCCTTGCTGCACCGGCATGTTGAGGCTCGCGGGCTCCCAGTTGTTGCCCTTGTCCGTGCGCACAATCTGCACGTCGCCGCTCACGTAGCTGAGCCGCACGATGCGCGCGTAGCTGTAGCCAGTATTGTCTCCGGCATGCGCAGGCAGCGCGGAGAATGCAATCAAGAAGGTTGCGGTTAGGATTGCGGTCAAAAATGAAACAGGAAGGAAACTGCGCTTCACCATGGTAGACCTCCGAGCCCCGAATCGCCTTGCCAGAGATGATACTCCTGAAGGCGAGACGGTGGCTCGCTTATTCCGGCCGCCCTTGTGCGAAGGGCCTCGGCGCCTGCCGATGCGGAGACCAGAACATAATAATTTTCGGGCCGTTTTTTGCCGATTAGAGTGGGGCGCTGTTCCATGTTTTCAGTCAGTTAGGCTGATTTCTAATCCCGGCGCCGGGATTAGTCCCGAAGCTTTGGGACGGCCGGGGGAGAATGTGGGGCCGAATTGGCCACAGAGCCGCCACGGCAGCCAGGGGCACCGAAAGCACAGAGGCCACGCACGAAGCGTTGTAGATTTGCGCCCGTCGGTATGTAGCGTCATTTTGTTGAGCATAAAATCAAGCCAGGGTAGCACAAAACCGGGAGGATGGGTAGGTTCAAAGTTACGTTAGTAGTCCTATAACCAGAAGGTGAAGGGAGGTCAGAGGTGGCACATGGTGCCGCGGCACTTCTTGGAACCGCAACGGCAGGGGCAGGAACAGCGGAAGCCGTAATCGACGGTGAGTTCTTCTCCCCCTTTGATTCGCTTGAAACTGTACAGGAAGATTCGACCGCGAATTCGGCGCATCGTCAGATTCGGATCGCAACTATGATTGATGAACTCGGCGTCGCTGCCGCCCACGGCTCCGTGCGCGAACGGCATGCTCGCGTTTGTGACTTTAACTTTCGACCGGCTGGTCGCTACCGCCCGCCATAACGGTTAGCGGCTTGGTGGCTTCGAGCTTTTTGGATTTCTTCAGGCGCTTGGTGCTCTTGCTGGTTTTCTTCGATGCCATGATTCTGCTCCTTCGTTCGGATTGCCCCCGCGGGCGGTCACGTCCTTATAGGCAAATCAGGGGCCAGATGTCCATGAAGAAAGAGTTTGGCAGATGTCCTTTGGAATGTGAGGAATGGTGCGGGAGGATTTTGTCGAGCCGGGCGGTTGGACAGCCGGAGGCGTTGAATAAATCAGCAGGGGGTTGAAGAATTCAACCGAATAGAGGGCGGGCCGTGGGACCCGCCCCTACAAGTGGACGGTTCGCGTCGTTTAATCGACGGTGAGCATGACCGTTGTGGTGTGGTTGACGTGGCCGGTGGCGCTGGTGCCGGTAATGGTTACTGCAACGGGCTGGACTACGTTAGGTGGTGGAGGCGGCGGGGGCGGTGGGTTGGAGCTGCTGCTACCGCCGCCGCACGCGGCGATTCCCATCATGAGCATCAACGCGACGCAAGCCGCGGCGGTGCTCCAGCGGCGATTCTTGCGGCGAGCAAAGACGAAGATCATGGCCATCGCCAGCGCACAAGCGAGGTATGCGATGGTGCGGACGGTCCAGCCAGTGGGACCGAGCGGCCGAACCTTGAGTCGAACCCCAGGCGGCACGTTGGAAGTATTGTTATTCGTGAATGTGGCGGTGGTTGACCCGTTCGCGGTGACGAAGGAGCACGTAACATTAGCCGGCATGCCCGTGCAGGAGGTGCCGTTGGTGTAGGTGACCGTGTCAGTGAAACCATTCAGCGGGACGGTGGTGAGGGTCACATTCCCCACGCCGCCTCCAGCGGCGAGGGTGAGCGCGGTGGGCGACGCCGAGATGACGTAATCCGCCGTGGTACCGGCCGTGATTTCGGCGCCAAGGTTCCAGTCGGTGACGAGATTGTAGACGTTCAGCGAGCCGAGACCCGTGGCCATGTTATATCCCGCGGCAGCGGTGTAGGCGGGCGTGCCGCCCACCACGGTGGTGCCGATCGTGTCGCCGCCAGTGGCTATTGTGCATCCCTGCGGAAGGCCGAAGTCGGTCTCTTGATCGACGCAAGGCATGGAGTTGTTTCCCGAGGTTACCTGATAAAAGATGCAGGCGCTCGTCAAAGCCCCGCCGGACTGGCAATTGGCCCAGCTTTGGCCGGCAAGCGTGTAGAGATTTTGGTTCGGAAGGCCCACAGGTCCGGAGGCTCCAAGCTGCTGGTTCAGAAGGGCTATTGTGCCAACAAAAACCTCGGCAGCAACCGAGGTGCCGCCGACGCCCTGAATGTCCGGGTACGGCGTGGGCGCCCCGCTTACGCTGGCCGTCAGGCTGCATGCAGCGCCGTTGTAGTCCGCATCCGCCTCGCAATAGGAGTAGAAATTCTGAATCGTGCCGTCACCGGCAAAGAATGCAACATCCGGCAAGTCGCGCTTGCCGTCGTTCGGCACGCCTGTGCCCGTCTGCCATGTGGGCTTGGAATAACCTACGGTGCAACTCGAGAGACTACCAGTGGCCGTACCGTTGGCGTTGTAGACGATGTCGGAGTTGATGCAAGTGCTGGGGCCGCCGCCTCCGCCAAATGGGACAACGAGCTCGCTCGGGCTGAAAGTGTCCTGTGTCGGCGGGTTACTCTCACCGTCAATGAAAAAGATGTTGCAGAACGCTTCGGCGGTCTGGGCGCCCCCGGGATCGACGAGGGCGTCCAGAGCCAGATTGGTGCAGGAATCGTTGTACGTGATCTCCGGGATGTAACTCTTGACGGATGCTTGGGTGGAGGCGGCGCCGGACGAATTCCAGTAGGTGGTCGGGTCGGTCGGGTCATTAAAGTCTGTGCCGCCAACTGAGACGTTATAGGGAGTCGAGCCGATGCCGTTGACCGCCAGTCCGAACTCGGCCGGTTGATCGTAGGCGGGGTTGCCTGAAGGTTCTTCACAGTCGGTGGAGCCATTGTCACCGGTCGAGACCACGACGGTGATGCCCTCGGCGGCGGCTTGCTTCCACTCGCCGACTGAATCTTGCACAGTCGGACTTCCACCGTAAAATGCATTGCCCGCTGAGCCGAGAGCGAACTCGCACGTGCCGTAGCTGTAGCCAATGACCGTCGGCTTCGGGGACACGTTGCCGTCAATGACGTATTGAGCCGAGAGGTCAGTGCCGGCAGCAACGTCTGTGTCCTCGGAAATGACCAGATCGATTGTGGCGCCTGGGGCGACTGCGCCTGACCATTCCATGTCGATGTCTGCTTCACACTCATCGCCGTCAGTTGGCGAGGCGCAGGTGAGGACGCCCGGAGTAGAGCTGTTGCTGCCAGGCCCGTAAATCCTGTTAAGGGTCCCTGCCGGCAAACCGAAGAGCGAGCGGAAAGCTGTGAAGTCCGCGGGATTGACATCGCTGTCGGAAACGATGGCGATGGTTTGGCCGGTGCCGGTGATGCCGGCGTTCCAAAGGGGCAGCACGTTGTAAATCGTGGCGAAATCATTGGGACCCAAGGCATAGCAGTCCGAGTCCGTCGTGCCCTGGCATCCAGCAGCATAGGTGAACTGCTTCTTAACGGCTTTCACTTTCCCGGTAGCCATCTCGCGGGTGAACGTGCCGGCCAATCGATGGGCGGCGTGCCTGGGGAAATTGTTGAGCGAAGCCACGCCCGTCACTGCAGGCGTGAGCGCCACAGGAATCGCGGGATCGTTTGCGTTCGCCCAGTATTCTTTCCCGTTGACCGCGTACTTGTGCATCGCGGTGTGAAATGCGGACTGGAGTTGCGCGGCGTTGCCGGAAAACTGGATCACATTGCGGCCGTTGGCTACGTCGTCCACGTGGAAGCCGTGGGATTCGAGCCACGCGGTAATTTTCTGAATGTCCGCGTCGGCTACACCGAACTGGGCGCCGAATTCCTGGGGCGTGAGCCACTTATGATAATTCGGCGAGGAACGGTCCTGCTGCTCCGCAAGCAAATTATTGAGCGCCGCTCCCTGTTCCGGAGTGGTTTTCAGGACGAGCATCATGCGGTCCAGCGACAGATTCGCCGGGGCCGCGCCGCGGTCGAACTGCGGCCGCGCAAAGGGATGGGTATTGCCGCGAAGCACCATCAGCTTTGATTCGTCGATGGGCTGCGTAATCCGCGAACGCACCGAGCCGGTTTGCGCGGAGGCGAGAGCTACTACCAGCGAAACGAAAACGAAGTATACGAGAGCTTTTGCGATTTTCATTGTTTTGGCACCCATGCGCTAGAATCCATAAATTCTGCATACCTCAGATGCGGGAAAGCTTCCGAGGGGATGGACGTAAATGCCCGACACATATACGTACACGACCATTCTGTATAGGGGGCGTTCCGCGTGGGAGGGCAAAAAGTTCCATAGTTTCCACACTAGTACCCGGAGTTGGCACGCGGCGGACGGTGATGCCTCGAGTTGTCTCGGAGGCCCAGACACACTCCTCTCTGTAGTACCCGCGAATCGCGGCAGCGGCGTCTAAATGGCTAACCCCGCTGGAGGAAGGAAGTCGCGGTGAAAATGCAGAAACGTCCGGCATTCCTCTTGATCCTGCTGGCTGCGGCTGTCGCACTGCCGGCGTTTGCCTATGAGTATCCGCTGTCCTCTTATGCCATCCGCAAAGCGTTCCTTCTCGGAACGGGGACCAGGAGCCATGACGCTGATTTTTACTCCGGATATTGGAAGAGCCTGAAGATGCCGAAGGAGCGGGCAGTGGGATCGCTGGTAACAATAGAGACGCCGTATTTGTATGTCGCCGAACATTCGCGGGACACTCCGAACTACAGTGCGCAGGAGGCAATCAAGGAATTCTTGAACAACCCGATGGTCTTTCGCGTCTACTTGGACGTTTATTTCGACCCGCCGGAGGCAGGAGATCCGCAGCCTGTCGTCGTCAGGCTGATTCAGGACAAGAAGGAGATCGCTTCGCAAGCGACAACACGATGGCCGCTCTTCCGATTTCGCGACGAAAACACGCGGCAAGAAAGCGCCGGTGAACACGTCCAGATCGAATACAGCGGCGACAAGATCAAACTCTCGGACCTGAGCATTGAAGTAGATGCCGCGGACGGCGAGCATGCCGAGGTCACATTCGACATGGCGAAGGTTCGATGATGAACTGTGGGCAACCTGCAAGATCGGAACTTCAGCGGTTAAAGCCGACACCATTTTTGTAGAGCTTATGTCGTGGCTAAAGCCACGACCCACAAAGATTCTCGCGTTCTTACAAAGACCCTGACGCCCGGCGCTGCAACTTCAAGGCATGCCGAAGCGGGACGGGCGGTTCGCGAACCGCCCCTACGAAGAACGACGGTTTCAGCGCTCGTTGCGGATGCGGCCGGCCAGGGTGCGCGCGCGGTCGCGGGCAATGTCGATGATCTTTTGATCTGAGGCGATCTGGTCGAGCGTGGGCAGAAGCTTGTCGGGTTCGGGGAGCAATTTCCTGTCGTAGTCCTTCTCGATCTGCATAAGGACGTCGTTGACGCCGAGCCGGTCGTACTTCGCGGTGCGTTGCAGGTCGGAGAGGTCAGACTCCTGGCGAGCGATTCCTTCGAAGATGTCGAGGAGTTGCGTGGCGGAATCGTTCAACGTGTAGTTGAACGTCACCTCGTGCGCCTCGGAGCCTTTCTCGTAGCGGAGAGTTTTTTGCCCCAGGTTGGCGATGCGCCGGTGCACGTCGAGGTTGACCCCCTGAAAATCATGCAGCGACGCCGCAAGCTGGAAAATCCGCTGAGCCAGAGGGGGCCCCACTTCCAGCGGGCGGGGATTCGGATCTTCGTCGAGCTGACGAATGTCGTAGGTTCCCGCGCCCGCATCGCTCACTTTGATCTCGACGAATTCCGGGTAGCTTGACTTGAAAACCTTGCGGAATGTGATCGTGGCGCCGCTGCTGGGACTCGGCGCGCGCGGGGTGACGAAGCCCCCGGGCGTGGCGAAACCCGAGGAAGCGCACCAGAGCATGCACGAGATTAGGGCGGCAGTTCCGAAAAGGGATTTCCTCGTCTTCATGCTCAATTAGGGACGCGCGCCACGCGGCTGCGGTTGCTCTGAGGGACGACGGTGGCACGAATTCGAATCGACGCCGCCAGGCGCTCGCGCGCTTGCGAAAGATGCGCGTGGCAGAGCGCCACAGCGAGCGCGTCCGCCGCGTCGGCCGGCTCGGGAACGCTGGAAAGCCTGAGGAGCGAACTCACCATTTGTTGCATCTGCTGCTTGGATGCGCCACCGTAGCCGGCGACGCTGGCTTTCACCTCGCGCGGCGAATAGCTGTGCGACGGAATCGACGCTTGCGCCGCCGCCAGCAGCACCACGCCGCGAACCTCGGCAAGCTTCAGTGCCGTGCGCATGTTGAGCGCGGTGAACACCGATTCCACGGCGACTGCGTCTGGCGCGAATTCCTCGACGAGTTGCGCAATCACGCGGTGAATTTCGCGCAGGCGCGACGCGAACGTGGCGCGCGCCGGAAGCTTCAGCGCGCCGAAGCGCAGCAGCGTCGGCACCGGGCCGTCGTATTCGATCACGCCGTATCCCGTGGCGCCGGCGACGGCCGGGTCGACGCCGAGAACGCGCAGGGTCCCGGCAATTCGGGACGGCTTCGCGAATGTGTCTTTCGGCGCGTGGTCGGAGGCTGAGAAGCTGGCCATTCGCGCACAAGTGTACGTGCGCCCGCGAATCCGAGAAAGCCCTTTTTCGCCTGTTGATTCTTGGGAGAAATTACGGAGGTCTTTGTCCTGACGAGAGGTGGCTGCGAAATTCTGGTTAGCTCACTTCGAAGTCCACTTCCACCGGCTCGATGAGCGGCCTCAACCGACCGACCAACTTTTGATGCGCCGGATGCGGGCCGTAGGCGTCCAAGGAAGCTTTGTCAGCGAATTTCATTACGCCTCCCAGCTCATATCCTTGTCCGCGCGGAGAGATATTCACGCCGACGGCGGTTTCGAGCAGGCCGGGTATCTTTCCTTGCAGCCCGCGGATTTCGGCGATGACGCGTTCTTTCTGCTCCGCGGTCACGCCCGGCTTCCAACGAAAAGCGAACATGTGAATGTACATGGAACCTGACCTAATCCAAACACGACGATGCGACCGGGGAATCAGGCTTCCCCGGCCGCATACGTGGTGTTTCTACTCGGAGAGGCTATGTCGCACGGCTTGGCTACTAGTCCCCAGTGCTAGGCGAATACCTCTGAAGTTCCCCGACTAGGGGCCGTGCGTCATCGGGCACGGGGATATTGCCGCTCAGAATCTCCTGACGCGGAACGTCTGGACCATACATCGCTTTGTCACCACTCTTGTCGGCGTGAACAACCGTGCCGTCCAAGCTGACGCCGGCAAAAATGCCCTTGCTGCGGGAATACGAAAGGATTTCGGCAGTTAGCTTCAGGTCAGTACCTGCTGAAGCGTCACGGCCAACCGGGCCAGCAGCCACCGAAGCGTCGCCGCCCAGCTTGAACTTATCGCTCAGCAGGCTGTGCAGAGCATGGTCGTTCATGAAGAGAAGGACCAGATCTGTTGATGCTCCACCTACCTGGTAGCCGATGCTGCCGCCTTCGACCGCCAAGAACAATGGGGCACTCCATCCATTCGCGGTGCGGCAAACAGCGAGGCCGCGTCCATAGTCAGCGCCGAGAATGAACGCAAACTTTTTGTCGCCCGGGATGATCGCGATGCACCGAGCCTTATTGAGAGCGCTCTGGGGAATGCTGTCGGGCGCGTCCATGATCTCCTGAAAGACCCGGGCGGCGTTCTGCGTGCGGGTTATGTCGTCTTCTCTATCGGAAGCGAACGAAACCCTGGGCATAATCAAGCAGAGCAGCAGGGCCCACGATGCTACGAGATATTTCCTCATTTTTTCTCACTCCTTTGACATCGACCTAAGATTGTAATCGCCGTTTTTTGGGAAACCCGGCGACTAGGGCCAGGGATTCGGCAAACTGCCTACACGAGCCATGATCGTATTTTTGGCCCAGCGCGGCCATACGCGGAAGCCTGTATAACGTCGGGAGATGGCCCTTAGCCCTCAAGGGCTCAATAACGCTATTAAAATCTGCAGGCTGGAGGGATCTGCTCGGCTGGTACGGCTTGGCTTGGGTGCTCGCAAGCCGTTGTCGGAACAGAAGAGGACTAGCAAGAAACAATTGGCGTCCGCAAAGGGACGACTGCGGAAACTCTGACGGGACTGCGACTAGCTTGCTACGGCCGCTTGAATTTCCTTTTCGTCGATATCGAAGTTCGCGTAGACGTGCTGCACGTCGTCGTGCTCTTCCATCGTTTCCATCATGCGCAACATCTGCTGCGCCTGCTGGCCCGTGAGCTTGACGTAATTCTGGGGCACGAACGCTACTTCGGCAGACGCGGGCGTAATTCCGCCCGCTACCAACGCATCGCGAACTTTTTCCATTTTTTCGGGCGGCGTCACCACTTCCCAAAAGGAACCGTCGTCGCGCAAATCGTCGGCGCCTGCATCGAGCACGATGCCCATCATTTTGTCTTCGTCGGCCGCTTCCTTGGGTACCGTGATGTCGCCCTTGCGATGGAACATCCAGCCGACTGCGCCCGTTTCGGCCATGTTCCCGCCGTTCTTCGAGAACATGTGGCGGATTTCGCCGGCGGCGCGGTTGCGATTGCTGGTGACGACCTGAACCAGCATGCCGACGCCTCCCGGACCGTAACCCTCATAGGTGACTTCTTCGAGCATCTCGCCTTCGAGCTGGCCTGTGCCGCGCTGGATGGCGCGCTCGATATTGTCGTTCGGCATGTTCTCGTTCTTGGCAGCGGAGATGGCGGTGCGGAGGCGCGGGTTGGTGACGGGATCGCCTCCGCCGGTGCGAGCGGCAATGGTCAACTCGCGAATAATCTTGGTGAAGGCTTTGCCGCGCTTGGCGTCGGTGGCGGCCTTCTTATGCTTGATTGTGGCCCACTTCGAATGTCCAGACATGGATAACCTTTAGAGGAAAGTGTCGCGCTTGAGCGCGCTAAAAAATGGCAGGAGCAGCAGTTACGCTCTTGCCGCGCTAGTGTAGCAGCAGCGCAAACAAGAGGCAATACTCCCGCGGCGGCCCTGAGCGGTTGGCTGATCGGAGGGTACGTTACGAGCGTGCCGCGCGAGTCGTTCACGTTGACGTTGGCGACAACACAGACGCCCGGCTGGGCCACCGCCGGACAGCACCACCTCTACTACTTTTCGTAGACGAGCGTACCCTTTTCAGTTGGTCGAGCTGCGTTCCACCAAGATTCGGTAATGACTCTTCCATCGTCGCTCAATTCGAGAGAGCCTTGCGTGAGAACTTTGCCATCGCGCATCAGAGTGAGAATCTTACGTTGTCCAGCCGACCGTACCGTATAGGTCATCCCCTCTGAAGCGTGAGGCCCACGCACCGCCGCGTCGGCTCCATCGAGCGGCGCGTCAATATACAGGCCATCGCTCGGATAGCCGATATGCAAGGTCTGATTGTCGAGCCTCAGCGTCATATCAGCGTGCTGCTGAAGGTAGCTCATGTTCCGCCATTGGCCAGAAAAGTCATTGGAACCCGACATTCGCGAATTGACCACCTGAGCTGTAATAACTGGGCCACTCGGACGAAACGCGGTCGCCGTGATCGTAAGAACCTTTCCGCCAGCCGAAAGCTCCCAGTGATACGCATTCGTCCTCACCCCATGTTCTTTTCGAACCAGGTCCAATACAGTGGCGCTGCTTTTCACACAGGCCCGTGTGAGGTCGTTCCCGGTCGGTCGATCCTTCCCATCGCAGCGAAAAGTCGAACTCGAACTTCCGTCGTCGTAGCGATACTCACCGTCCGCCGAGATCGAGATAGTAAAAAGGGGGCCCTGAAAGCTGCTCTTCGAGGAATTCAATTTCCATGTGCCATTCCAGTCCGGCGAGGGCCTCCGGCAGCCCGATGTCGCAGCTAATGCGCATAGAACGACCCAACCGAACCATGCGTTCCTCATCGATTTTGCCCTCGGCGCTTACAAGATCGGACTAAATATTACCAGCAGCCGCGACTTCGAGGCCGAGCAAAGGGCCGGCCACCCATCCTGCAGGCTCGCACCTTCTTGTTGGCACATTTGAATGTAGGAGGCGACGTCGCCCGGGGCGATCACGTCGTTAGAAGGCGGGGACGCCGGTGGTGGCGGTGCGGGTGTCGGGGGGCGCGGCGTTGGCGCCGAAGCGGAGGCGTTCGAGGTAGGTTTGGCC
>Ga0070761_10002426_pt1 | contig 11411 bp, 8 predicted proteins | sample HubBroMetageREF1_FD_66724 | JGI IMG/M metagenome (GOLD analysis project Ga0070761, IMG submission 66724) | Reference soil microbial communities from the Hubbard Brook experimental Forest, New Hampshire, USA - Hubbard Brook CCASE Soil... | ecosystem: Environmental > Terrestrial > Soil > Temperate...
AGCAGAACCACGTCGTTCACCGCGGCGACCCAACGGTACGGAACGCTGGTGGGGCGCGAGTCCTCGACTAACATCGGGCTCGTCTCGTCGATGTAGAGTCCATCGACCTTCGAAGCGTCGACATCGACGATGACGTTGTCGACCTCGCCAAGGAGTCGTCCGTCGGGCGTGTAGATCTGCCGTCCCAGGAGTTCGGTCATCTCGACCAGCATAGGGTTACCGATACTCGGCGACGTGGCCCTCCCTTCTTATGCCTTTGCTCGGACGGGTGGGGTGCGACACCGCCGCCGGTGGCGTCAGGCGGATTCCGCGTCCGCCTCGTCGCCCGTGGCCGATTCCTGGCGCACCTGCTTCTTGTACATCTCGAGGAGCTCGTGCGACGTGGTCGCCTCCGTCGGGCCCTTGTCGTCGCGGTAGCGGCCGGTGAACCGGGGGAACCGGAGGGCCAGCCCCACGCCGGCGCGGATCGCCCCCTGGTCCGCCGGGTGGATCGGGCTGAGCGTGAGCTCGGCGCCTCGAACCTCGAGCACGACCCCGGGCCGGAACCACCGGTCGGCGTCGAGTCCGGTGATGACCTCCGGGGGCCGGGCGTCCGCGGCAAACTTCTCGAGCCGCTTCGGCATCTCGGCGAGTTGGGCATCGTCGAATCCGCTCCCGACCTTGCAGAACGACTCGAACCGGTCCTTCTTCGGGTCGTACACGGCGAGGAGGAAGGCACCGAACTTCCCCGCGCGCCGGCCCCGGCCGTGGAACGCGCCGACGACCACTCCGTCGATCGAGTCGGACAGCCCGACCGTGTAATCCCGCTTGTACTTGATCCACCAGTAGCCGCGGGCGCCGGCCCGATAGGCGCTCCCCGGTTTGATCGACTTCGCCATCACGCCTTCGCCCCCGGCGGCGATCGCCTCGTCGAGGAACGCGGTGGCCGCCTCGACGTCGGCGACCACCTTCTGCTGGGCGAGCCCGACGTGGTCGTTGGGACGAACCATCTTCTCGAGCATCGCACGGCGCTCGGGGAAGTCGTTCGAGTACGTCGGCTCGCCGCCCGCCATCAACACGTCGAACAAGTACAGGCACACCGGGAGCTCGGTCTGCGCCTTGTCGAGGTCGAACTTTCGACCGCGGCGCTTCGAGACCAGCTGGAACGGTTGGATCTCGCCGGTGTCGATGTCGACGGGGACGCACTCGCCTTCCACGATGGCCGGAAGGGAGTGCACCGCCTTCGGGAGGTCGTGGAGCAGCTCGGGGAACTGCGCTCCGATCTCCTCGAGCCGGCGCGAGAACAGGCGCGGCGGCCCGCTCTTCGGGATGTGGGCCTGGACGCGCAGCCCGTCGTACTTGATCTCGAGCGCCGCGGTGCCGCCCATCCGCTTCAGCACCTCGGCCAGGGTCGGCTCCCGTTCGGCCAGCATCGGGCGGATCGGGCGCCCGACCTCAAGACCGATCGCGGAAAGTCCCTCGAGGCCGGTGTCGACCAGCACCCCCGCGACGAGCCCGAGGTCGCTCGAGAGGTTGAACGCCGCCTCGATGCGGGTGCGCGCCTCCTTCGACCCGTCGGCGAACGCTTCGGTGAGCGCGTCCAGGATCGTGAGCTCCCGGACGCCGACGCGGAGCGTGCCGAGAACGAACCGAACGATGAACTTCGCCTCCAGCGGCGTCGCTCGCGAGAGGAGATCCACGAGCGTCTGGACCTTGACGTCCTGCGACCCCGCGCCCTTGGCGGTCGCGATCGTGGTGAGCTCCCGGTACACGTCGGCGACCGAGAGAGCGGCGCCCGACCGTTCGCGCGGCGTCTCGCTGAGCAGCTCGGACGTGGTGGTACCGAGGTCCCCGGACGTCTTCGTGCGCCGACCGACCTCGGCCTCTTCGGTGCCCGTCGAGGTCGCGACCGCCCGGCGCGCGAGCGAGTCGGCGACGCCCAGCTCCACGCCCTCGTACTCGGGGCGCAGCATCCCCTGGGAGAGGTAGAGCACCTTCGCGAGGTCCGGCGGCCGGACCGGGCGGATCAGCTCGACGAGGATCTGGCGCATCTCGAGGCGCTTCTTCGTCGCCTCGAGGCGGGCGTACGCCTCCGCGAGTTCACGGAACTCCACGGCGCGCCCCCTCGGTCACGGCGTCCCGGAGGCGCGCCAGGTTCTCGGGGACCGAGCCCGAGTTGAAGACGGAGTTGCCGCAGACGAAGAACGTAGCCCCGGCGGCAGCCGCGTCGACCGCGGTCTCCGGGGTGATCCCGCCATCGACCGACACATAGGCAGCTCGTCCGTCGTGATCGATCCGGGAGCGGGCGGCACGCACCTTCGGCAGAACGTCCGCGATGAACTTCTGGCCGGAGAAGCCGGGACGAACGCTCATCACGAGCACCTGGTCGAGGTCGTCGAACACCCCATCGAGAGCGCGGAGGGGCGTGTCGGGGCGGACCGCCCCGCCGACCTGGGCGCCGAGCCGGTGGGTCTCCCGCACCACGGCCGCCGGGTCCGACTGGGACTCGATATGGAACACCAGGGTGTCGCCGCCCGCGCGTCGGAACGCTTCGAGGTACCGGAGCGGTTCCTCGATCATGAGGTGGATGTCGAGCGGGAGCTTCGTGCAGGACCGGACCGCGGCGACGAGGGCGGGGCCGAACGTGAGGTTGGGGACGAAGTGGCCGTCCATCACGTCCAGGTGGAAGGCGTCCGCGCCGCCCGCCTCGGCGACGCGCACGGCCTCGCCGAGCGCGGCAAAATCGGCGGAGAGGAGCGACGGCGCGAGACGGAGCGGCACGACCTGGGCCGGCACGAGCGTACCGAGTTCCGCCCGGTATTTAGAGGGCGGCCGACCGTTCGCGCGCGATCAGAGGAAGTCGTCCGCGCTCGGTCCGTCGACGCTGACCGGTTTTCCCCGGAAGTACTCCGCGTCCGGGGTCCAGCGGCCATACGGCACCGGGCGGTACCACGTGCGCCGGAACCGGCGGGCGGTGCGCGTTTCGCCGGGAGTGTACCAGAGGTACCGGTAGAGGAGGAACTCGGCGTACAGGGCGAGGCCCAGCACGGGGATGACCAGCACAATGCTGCCGAGGTCGAGGCAGAGGACCAGCAACCACGCGTCGACGACGAGCACGCCGAGCCCGATCCACCATTTCGCGGCGGTCTGGAAGAACCAGTCCCGCCAGGACGGGCCCGGGTCCTCGAGCGCCCGCCGCTTCTCCTCGGCGACGCGGTCGAGCTGCTCGCGCAGGATCTGGCGCTGGAGCGGGTCGTCCCCGGTGTCGGAGCGTTCCTGCGCGGGATCGATCCCCTGCGCCATGGGGGTACTCGCTCGCGCCCTACGAGGCGCTCGCCGGAACGGACGTACCGTCCGGCGTGGAACCGGTCACCGCGATCTCCGCCGCGGTTTCCTTCGCGATCGGATTCGGATACAGGTGGCACGCGACGCGATGGTTCGGGCGGACCTCGATCAGCGGCGGGTCGACCCGCGGGCAGATCGGGAGCACGGCCGGACAGCGCGTATGGAACCGGCAGCCGGAGGGCGGCGCGGCCGGGCTCGGCACGTCGCCCTGAAGGACGATGCGCTCCCGCTTCAGCTCCGGGTCGGGGATCGGGATCGCGGAGAGGAGCGCCTGGGTGTACGGGTGCAGCGGCCGCGAGAACACCTCCTCCGTCGGCGCCTGCTCGACGACCTTTCCCAGGTACATCACGACGACGCGCTGGCACATCGACCGGATGACGGAGAGGTGGTGGGAGATGAACAGGAACGCGAGCTTCTGCTCGGTCTGGAGCTTCCGGAGGATGTTCAGCACCTGGGCCTGGACCGACACGTCGAGCGCGCTCGTCGGCTCGTCCAGCACGATGAACTCCGGGCGGAGGGAGAGCGCCCGCGCGATCCCGAGCCGCTGGCGCTGTCCGCCCGAGAACTCGTGGGGGAACCGCCACTCGTGTTCCGGGTTCAGCCCGACCTCGCGCAGGAGGTCCGCGACGCGCTGGTACCGCTCCGCGCGCGTGCCCGCATGGTGGATCGCCATCGGCTCCGCGATGATGTCGCGCACGAGCATCCGCGGGGACAGCGAACTGAACGGGTCCTGGAAGACGATCTGGAGCTTCCCGCGCAACTTCCGCATGTCGCTGTTGCTCTTGCGGTAGAGCGAGTACTGCTCCGCGATCTCGTCGAGCTCCTTCAGCGACGCGCTCTGCCCCGAGGCGACCCGGCCGCCGTTGTCCCGCGGCATCTTCTCGATGCTCGCGTAGAGCTGGTCGAGGCGCGTGACGGTCTCGGGCGTCGGGCGGTAGAACGTGTGGCCGCTCGTCGGCTCGATCAGGCGGAGCAGCAGGCGGCCGACCGTCGTCTTCCCGCAGCCGGATTCCCCGACGAGCCCGACGGTCTCTCCGTCGTGGACGTCAAAGCTCACGCCGTCGACCGCGCGTACATCGCCGATGTGGCTCGACAGAAGTCCGCCGCGGATGGGGAAATATTTTCGAAGATTGTGGGTGGAAATGACGACCTGACCGGTGCTCGGGTCGCCGGAGAAACTCATTCGTCCGACCCTAGTCCGCGCGGACAGGTCCCTTGTATAAATAGCACGCGACGGCGTGATCGTCCCCCTCGATGGTCACCGGCGGTCGCTCGCCCTTGCAGACGGGCATCGCGTACGGACAGCGCGGGTGGAAGCGGCAACCGCTCGGCGGGTAGATCAGGTTCGGCACGGAGCCCGGGATGGACGTGAACTCCTGGTCCGGCCGGTCGAGCCGCGGGATCGACGCGAGCAGTCCCTGGGTGTACGGATGGAGCGGGCGACGGAAGATCTCGTGGACCTCGCCCTCCTCCACGATCGTCCCCGCGTACATCACGCAGACGCGGTCGGCGACCTCCGCGATGACCGCGAGGTCGTGGGTGATCAGCATGATCGCGGTCCCGACGCGGGTCTTCAGGTCCCGCATCAGCTCGAGGATCTGCGCCTGGATCGTGACATCGAGGGCGGTCGTCGGCTCGTCCGCGAGGAGGATCTTCGGCTCCGCGGAGAGCGCCATGGCGATCATCACGCGCTGGAGCATGCCGCCGGAGAGCTCGAACGGGTAGCCGCGCGCGACCTGCACCGGGTTCGCGATCGCCATCCCTTCGAGGAGCGCGACCGACCGCCAGAACGTCTCGCGTTCGAGGGACCGCTTCGAACGCCCGCGGATCCCCCAGAGGCCGAAATGCAGGTGGGTCAGTCGCTCCAGACGGACCTTCGAGCGCAGTCGGCTCCGTTCGCGATTGTGGAGCACTCCCTCGCGCATCTCCTTGAGGTAGACCTCGTCGAGCTGCTCCGCGAGCTCCATGAGCCGCTTGCGGTGGTGAAGGTACGAACGCTCGAGGCCGTTCGGCTTCAGTCCCTTGAGCACGTTCTGGACATCGGTGCGAGCCCCGTCGACGTCGCGCCCCGCGGCGCGGAAGAGGGCGTACGCCTGGGTGCCGACCGAGGAGAGGTGGACCGCCTCCCCCAGCTTTTCGGCGGCGACGCGGAGGTCGCCGGATTTTCCCCGCTGCGCGGCCTGGACCATCCCGTCCAACGCCGCGGCGACCTCGGGACCGGTCGGCTCCATGCCGAACAGCCCGTCGATGATCTCGATCCCGCGGTGGAGGAGCAGGGTCTCCGACAGCTGGTTCGAGATCGTGAAGATCGGGTTCATCGCCTGGGTCGGCTCCTGGAAGATCATGCCGATCCCCCGGCCCCGCACGGCGCTCATTCGCTCGGTCGCGCGCCGGATGCGGCGGAACGAGCGGCTGATCTTGACGCGGTTCGTTCCCTTGATCGGGACGAAGGTCGCTTCCTTGTCGAGCCCCCACAGGAGATTGGCGCCGTCGAAGATCACCTCCCCGCTGAGGATCCGTCCCGGCGGGTCCGGGATGAGGCGCATGGTGGAGAACGCGGTGACGCTCTTTCCGCAGCCGGTCTCCCCGACCAGCCCCGTCGTCTGGCCCTTGCGGATCTTGAGGTTCACCCCGTCGAGCGCCTTGACGACCCCGTCGTAGGTGTAGAAGTAGGTCTTGAGGTCCTTGATCCGCAGCACGACGTCCGCGTCATCGGACGGGGTGGGCTCGTCCGTGGGCACGAGCGGCTCGGGGAGCGGCGTCGCTTCCGGCAGGGGCATGTCGCCGGAGCGGGAATCGGCGCGGGCGGCCATGGTTACCTCGCTCGACTACCTCCGGAGCCTCGGGTCGAGCGCGTCGCGCAGTCCGTCCGAGAGGAAGTTCACGCTGATGGCGAACAGGAAGAGCGCGAGTCCCGGGAACACCATCTGCCACCAGGGAATGACGCAGATGCCGGCCTCGCAGCTGATCAGGAACTGACCGATCACATCCGAGGTACCGAAGGCGGCGATCGTCCCCCACTCGGGGAAGTACGGCGTCGGCCAGATCGTGAACCCCAGGAAGACGAGCGTACCGATCAGGATCGGAATGGCCCCGACGTCCAGGGACATCTGGATGAAAACGGGGTACATCGAGTTGGGGATGATGTGCTTCATCACGATCCGCCCCTTGCCCGCGCCGCTCGCGCGCGCCGCCTCGACGTACTTCTGCTCGCGCACGACCAGCACCTGGCCCCGGACGATGCGCGCGTAGTACGGCCACCAGACGATCATGAACGCCGTGATCAGCAACATGACCCGCGTGTCGAGCTCGGAGAGGCCGAACAGCCCCCCCGGATTCGAAGCCGAGACGACGGCGATCACGATGATGACGAACAGTAACTGCGGGATGGACAGGAAGATGTCGACCAACCGCATGATCGTCTCGTCCACGGCCCCGCCGAAGAATCCGGAGACGGCCCCCAGGAACAGCCCGACGAACGCGCCGACCACGACGATCGCGAACGAGATCACGAGCGAGTAGTCCGTCCCTCGCAGCATCCCGTTGTAGATGTTGTAGAAGTAGGGGATGTCCGGCTGGAGCGCGAGGGACCCCATCGGGAGGGCTCCCAGGGTGAGCGGGTGGAACGAGACCGTCGGAGCGATGACCCCCGGTACGTTCTTCGGAGTCTGGTAGCAGTTCGGACCGGGGACCGGCGTGCCCACCGGATACGTGCATACGCTGCAGGAAGGTAGCCCTACGGCGGAGCCCGGAGTGGAAGCGCCGCTCGAAACCGCACCGCCCGCGGCGAACACGATCTTCTCGTTGATCGGAGCGCCGGCGACGCCGAACTGGCCGGACGCCGGGGAGGCGTGATACCCGGTGACGTTACCGACCGCGAACGTATAATCGGGTCCGCTCGCGAGCGAATAGACGACGTCGCTGGTGGTCGATGCAAGGGTCGTTCCGCCGATAGTGACCGACCAGCTCGTTCCGGCGGGCAATCCCGATTCCGAGAACGTCACGACCTGGTTGTTCGACGCGGTGCACTCCGGAAGCCCATTCCAGGGGATCGGCTGGGTCAGCGCGTAGAGTGCGATCAGGACCAGCATCAGGATGATGCCGAGCCCGATCAGCGCGAGCGTGTTGCGCCGCAGGAAGTACCACGTCCGCTTGTACTGTTCGAGACGGGGGTTCGGGCGGCGGCCGGACGGCCGCGGGGGCGTGGGCTCCGGTGTCGGAGCGTTCTCGCCGAACGGCGTCGCCGCGGTAGAAGGATCGGCCGCCACGATGAATCACCCGAGCCGGACCCGGGGGTCCAGGAGCGCGTACATCACGTCGACCACGCAGTTCGCGATGACGACGACGTACGTGAACAGCAGCGTGGAGCCGAAGATCAGCCCGAAATCGACCGGCGCCTGCGTCTGTTGGATCGAGAGCGCCAGGATGTAACCGATCCCGTTCAGATGGAAGACGTCCTCGATGATCGGGAAGCCGCCGATAAAGAAGGCGAACGTCAACCCGAGCACGGTGATCGTCACGTTGAGCGAGTTACGTCCGGCGTGACGCTTCACGACCACCGATTCCGGAACGCCCTTCGCCCGCGCCGTGCGCACGAAGTCGAGGTTCATCACCTCGAGCATGCTGTTCCGCACGAACCGCAGCAGGATCGCGATCGAACCGAAGGCGATGACGAGGGCCGGCAGGACCATCCGGGCAACGGTGTCGAGCGAGACCCAGTACATTCCGTGGACCGCCGCGTCGATCGTCGGGAAGCCCGTCGGGGAACTGACGACCCCCTGGTTCAACCAGCTCGGCCAGTTGCCACCGGCGAAACACGACTGGGCCGGCCACGACCCGGTGAACTCATTGTACGTCGGTTCCCCGGACGTGCACCACGGAGGATGGGCGTAGTAGCTATGCCCGGAACCGAGCAGCAGCACGAAGCCGAGGATCAAGAGCGAACCCAACAGGAACGACGGTAAGGCGTACCCTGAGAACGACATCACCCGGGAGGCTTGGTCCACGGGACGGTTTCGATACACGGCCGACAGGTTCCCGAGCGGGATCGCGATGAGCAGGATGATCACGAGAGCGAAGACCGCGAGCTCGAGCGTGTACGGCAGGTACCACGCCAGCACGGTCGTGACCTGCTGACCCTGGATGAGAGCGATAGTATGGCCCGCGGTGCTATCGTTCGAAACCGTACCCCACTGGAACGTGAGGCTCCGGTACATGTACTGACTCCACGCGGTCACCGGATTCTCGCCGATGCCTAACGGCGTCGCGAGGCGCGCGTAGTACGGGTTCACGCACTGCTTGGTCGCCGGCTCCGAACTGTTCAGGAGGTTACACGCCACCGTCGGATCGTACAGCCACGGTCGTTGGCGGGGCGGGTCGCCGTACACGGCGACCAGGTGGTCGTAGGAGGGCAACGCGTTGACGAGAACGAAGGTGATCGTCATCACCCCGATGATGATCGGGACGAGTAGAATCATCCGCCGCACGATGTAGATCCACATCCGCATTGCTAGCGCTTCCCGTATTCCGGCGTGCTACGCCGTCACATTGAGTCGCATGCGGATGGGGGTATTTATTCATTAGAAGACTTCGAAGGATCCGCGAGCGCGCGGCGGGCCCTTCGACTAAAGGATGTACGAGCCGCCGGCCGGTACGGTGTTCGAGCCAAAGTGGAACCCGCAGCAGACGTAGGGGTTCCAACCGGAGTCGAATTCGAGTCCCGAGTTCTCGAGGGAAAAGACCGGGACCGGGGAAACGAGAACGATCTGGTCGTTCGTCTGGAGCGCCACGTTCGGAACCGTCCAATAGGTCGCCCCCGAGATCGCGGGGAACGTGTCCACGATCGTCCCCGACGGATTGAGGAGCAGCGCATACCAGGTCTGGGAGACGCCGACGCACGCCTCTACCGAGTTCGTCCCGACGGCGCACGTCGGTTGCCCGGATGTGAACTGGAAGGAGTACGGGCCCAGGCCCGAGTTCAGCAGCACCGACATGGAGAACAGGTTCGTCGATAGAGGCGCGGCGGAATTTATGGGCCGGATCGAAGTGTCCGTAAGAACGGAAATTGGCCAAGAGGCGTAGAACGTCCCCCCGATGCTCCAGAGGCTCTTCACGCCCGGAAGGATTCCGTCCAGCGACTGGTAGCAATAGTTTCCGACGGTGATCTGCTGTTGGTAGCCCGGGTGGTGGGGGATGCCCTGAGGGGCCCCCGCGTAGATCGTGCGGCCCGTGACGCCCGGAGCCCCGCACGTTCCGTAGTAGGTGCTCCACTCCTGATTGTACCCGGGCGCGAGGAACGACACCGGAAGTGCGGGATTGCCCAAGATGTAGAAGGCGGTGGACGGACCTTCTCCAGCCGGCTGACCGAGCGTGATCGCCGCGTAGGTTCGGGCCGCGAAGGTCGACGGGTCCGATACGTTCGCGGGGTTGAGGTAGGAGGTGGTGGCGCGGAACGGGCCGCCGAAGTTCGCGCACGGGCTGTTCGGCGGCAGGACACCGTTCGTGATCGTTCGCCCGTCGAGGACGCTGACCACGAGGGCCGCCCTCGAGCTGTTGAGGTAGACGAAGGTCCAGAGTCCCGCGCCGCCGCTCTCGAACACCGCCGGGCCGGTCGCGGAGGGGTACGCGGTGTTGTTCCAGAACGTAAAGAGGCTCGCTCCCGAGAAGAGCGACTGGCACGCCGCGATCGTGGGGGCCCAGCTGGCGTTGAGACCCCACATCGACAAGCTGGGAGACCAGGGTCCCGCGGCCGCCACCCCTTCCGCGAGGCTGATGCTCCACGGCCCGTCCGGAGTGTGAGCCACGATGGGAGCCACCATTTCGTTGGCCGAGTCGAACGTCTCCCAGCCGGACGGGGGTGCGTAGGTGACACCGCTGACCGTCGCGGGCACCGTAAGAGCCGCGATGACCAGAGCGGCCGCCACGCCGACGATCGCCGCGGTCTGACTCGGCGGTCGATTCGCGAACCGAACGAACAGTCCTCCGACCCGGCTCAACCCGGTCCCCAACCGACGTACGGGCGGGGGGAGACCCCGACGGGAGCGGCGAGTGTAGGAAAGGTACTGATCGGGCGGCACGTCACCACCTGCGGCGCGCTATGGGGCGCGGTCCGTAAGTAGTTAATCGACGTCATTCGTCAGAGATCTCGGCGGGGGGCCATCCGCGCTCGCCATGTGCGGTCGGTCGTCCCTCCGGGCGCTTCGCGTCGACCGGATGCGCCGGTCTACGTCCTTGTGCGTATAACCCGACCCATTTTCCCTGACGATACGCCCTCGACCCCCGGGGTTCCCGTCCCGGTTTGTTAAGGTATATATGCGGGGTTCCGCTGGGCCCCTTCGGTCGGTACGCCGACCTATGGACGGGTCCAACAATGAAAGCGTCGGGACGTTGGGTGAGTAAGGGACTTCTGATCGCAGGCGCCATCGCCGTGGTGAGCGTGCTCCTCGTGAGCATGGTTCTCTCGACGGCCGTGGCGAGTACGCCGGCGGTACCGCTTGGGAGCAGTACCTCACCGACGGCCTCGGTGACGGCAGTTTCCTCGGCGGCGGCGACAGCAGCGACGGCCTCGGCTACACCGAGCAATCCGTCCGCACCCCAAGGCCACGCCGTAGAATATTATCAGAATCCAAAGACCAGTGGTGGACCCCACCCTGGCACACTCGAAGGCTACGAAATCGCCCCGTCGGGGATGACCAGCGAGGACCCCGCTGTCGCCTACGACACGGTCAGTTTCGAGCCGATCCTCAACATCTACCAGACCCTGATCTCCTACAACGGCACGAGCACGTCGAACTTCGTGCCCGAGCTCTCGACCTGCGTTCCGGGCGGCCCGTCCAACGGCCTCTCCACGACCTCCGTGTCGTGCCAGACGATCTACGGTCAGAGCCTCATCGTGGACAACGCCCAGGGCCTCCCTGAGTACTGGACGTTCCCGATCGCCAACGCGAGCTTCTACGACCCGGCGACCTCGGCGCACTGGCAGGTCTACCCGTCGGACGTGATGTTCTCGCTCGCGCGGACGATGAGCTTCGCCGACCTTCCCGGCCCCGGTGTCCTGAACGGCTGGATCCAGACCCAGTCCCTCATGC
>Ga0070761_10002427_pt1 | contig 11403 bp, 7 predicted proteins | sample HubBroMetageREF1_FD_66724 | JGI IMG/M metagenome (GOLD analysis project Ga0070761, IMG submission 66724) | Reference soil microbial communities from the Hubbard Brook experimental Forest, New Hampshire, USA - Hubbard Brook CCASE Soil... | ecosystem: Environmental > Terrestrial > Soil > Temperate...
GGGCTAGGGGCTGGGGGCTGGGGGCTGGGGGGAGCGGGCCGGGGGCTGGGGAGCGCCGATGCCGGCGAGGGGGCGAGGGAGCGAGGGGGCGGGGGGCCGACGCCGATGCCGGCCAAGGCCTCCTCTATGGACACCAGGCGACCAGCCTGCACCATCCGCAAGAGGCCCAGTTCCAGGTGGAAGCGCGGTTGCAGAGAGAACTGCAAGTCGCGGAACAGATCCAGCGAGAGCTGCAGGTAGCGGGTCAGGTCCTCTTCTGAAAACTGGCCGGCCGTTTCCGACAGCCGTTGCCGCTCGCCGGCCGACGCCGCGATCAGGCGCGTCTCGGCGCCCGCGATCTTGGCCACCAGCAGATTTCGGAAATAGCGGGCCAACTCGCGGCTGAAGTGCTGCAGGTTTTGTCCGTTGCGCTCCAGCTCATTCACCACTTCGAGCATGCGCGCCGCCACACCGTCCACCAGCGCGTGGCTGACTTGGCCGAGCGCGTCGAGCGAAAACGCGCCCAGCAGCGCGCGCACTTCGGAAGCTTGCAGCGTGTCGCCGCAGCAGGCAATGGCCTGATCGAGCGCCGAGAGCGAATCGCGCACGCTGCCCTCGCCGGCTTGCGCCAGCACCGACAGCGCCTCCGCGTCTGCGTGGATGCCTTCCCGCTCGCAGATCCACGCTATGCGCGCCACCAGCGCTTCAAATTCCACCGAGCGAAAACTGAAGTGTTGACACCGTGACGCAATGGTGGCCGGAATCTTGTGCGCCTCGGTGGTGCAGAGCATGAACACGGCCCAGGCCGGCGGCTCTTCGATGGTCTTCAGCAGCGCGTTGAAAGCTTCGTTGGTGATCTGATGCGCTTCGTCGACGATGAAGACCTTGTAGCGGTCGCGGACCGGCTGATAACGCACGTTCTCGCGCAGTTCGCGCATTTCGTTAATGCCGCGATTGGAGGCGGCGTCGATCTCGATCACGTCCGGCGATCCGCCCGCCGCGATCTCCTTGCAACTCGCGCACACGCCGCAGGGCTGGTTGGTGGGGCCCTTCTCGCAGTTCAGGCAACGCGCCAGGATGCGCGCCACGGTAGTCTTGCCGGTTCCGCGCTGCCCCGAGAAAATGTAGCCGTGCGCGATGCGGTTCTGCGCAATGGCGTTTTCGAGCGTGGTCTTGACATGCTCCTGATTCACCACGTCGGCGAACGATTGGGGCCGGTACTTGCGGGCGATGACCTGGTACATGGGTGGGCGAATGCCAGGCCCCGGGTGATCCGCGGCACACAGGTTAAACCACTACCGTTGCTTCCTTCCGGACCTGGCGGGGTTTGCGGCCGCCTGTCGCACGGAGCCCGAGACCTGACAATCGACTATCGTAACATGCGTACCTTGTTATCCTCATTACGATGTTCGATCTGACGCAGCACCCGCACCGCCGCTTCAATCCGCTGAATGGATCGTGGGTCCTGGTGTCGCCTCACCGCACGCAACGGCCCTGGCAGGGCCAAGTGGAGAAGACCGCGCCGGCCGCGCAGCCGGAATACGATCCCAATTGCTATTTATGTCCGGCCAATTCGCGCGCCGGCGGCTTACGCAATCCGGCGTACACCAGCACGTTCGTGTTCGATAACGATTTTGCGGCGCTGTTGCCCGGCACGCCTGCCGAGCCGTGGAATCGCAACGGCCTGCTGATCGCCGCGGGTGAGCCGGGTATCTGCCGCGTGGGATGCTTTTCACCACGGCACGATCTGACCGTTGCGCGCATGAGCGTGCCCGATCTCAGGTTAGTGGTGGACGTTTGGGCTGGGCAATACGCAGAATTGGGCCGGCAACCCGGCATCAACCACGTGCAGATCTTCGAGAATCGCGGCGAAATGATGGGATCCAGCAATCCGCATCCGCATTGCCAGATATGGGCCAGCCACAGCATTCCCACGGAGGTCGCGGCAGAGCAGCGCGAGCAAGCGGCATGGCGCGCCAGTCATGGATCGTGCCTGCTGTGCGATTATCTGGCCCTCGAGCGGGAAGCCGCCGAGCGTCTGGTCTGCGAGAACGAGTCCTTCGCCGCGCTAGTGCCATTTTGGGCGGTGTGGCCGTTCGAGACGATGATCGTCGGGAAGCGCCATCAGACTGCCATGACCGAGTTCGACGACGTCGAGCGTGGGCTATTGGCCGACATTCTAAAGCGTGTAACCACGCGCTACGACAACGTCTTTGCCGCGCCGTTCCCTTACACCATGGGCTTTCACCAGCGGCCCACGGATGGCGCGGCGCATCCGGAGTGGCACTTCCATGCGCACTTCTATCCGCCGCTGCTGCGGTCGGCGACCATCCGGAAATTCATGGTGGGCTTCGAGATGCTGGGCACACCGCAGCGGGACATCACCGCCGAGAGCGCCGCTGCTCGCTTGCGCGCCATGCCGGAGACCCATTAGGGTGCCTAACCGAACTGGGAGCCTGTGTCAGTTTTGGCGTCGGACGGCTTGTGTGGCGGGCAATTCCGCCCAATACCTGGCGGGCAATTCCGCCCAATGCCTGGCGGGCAATTCCGCCCAATGCCTGGCGGGCAATTCTGCCCGCGGCAGGCAGGGGGCCTGCGCCGCGATCCGCATGGGAAAAGCGGAGGGAACAGGCGGGTCTGGAGACCCGCCGCAGGCGTGGACGCCCGCCCCACATGGTTTTCATCGCTATTGGTGGGCCGCAGGCCCTGTTATGCATCCGACCCCATTACGACGATTCGTGAATCCCGGGGATTGATGTAATCTGAAGATATGAAGTTCCTGCATTTTATCTTCCTCCTGGCCGTGACGGCGGAGATCGGCGTCCCAGCCATCCTCGGTGTGCCCATGGTCAATACAGAACTGGACCGGGGCATCGCCATGGCGAACGTGGCGGCCACGTCACAGTCCGTCTTTTACGCGCAGGCCGAGAAGGTCTACGTCCAGGTGAAGACGCTGTTGCCGAAAATCAGCGGGCTGACTTGGGACGACCACACAGCGCTGCGGACGCGAGTGACGGATCTGCGCATGGCGTTGGAACTGGTGCCCGGTGCTATGGAGCGAGGGCTTGCTCCCAGTAATTCCGCCGCTCCTCAAACAAATCTTTGAGTAGCGGCAGCGGCGATCCTCGTCCAAAGTTTCCAGGACCTCGTAGGCGAACGCACCCGCGCTAAGGAACGAGCACCAGCCGGCGGCCCTGTTCCGCCCGCTGCCAGGCTTTGTGGACCACCATCTTCCACATGCTGCTGGCGTTCGGTGAGGGCGAACGCCACGGCTATGCGCTGAAGCGCGAGATCCTGCAGCGCACCGGCGGCAAGCTCAATCTGGGCTCCGGCGCGCTGTACGGCTCCATCGACAAGATGCTGGAGCAAGGGCTGATCGAAGAATCCGACGAGCGGCCCGACGCGCACCTGGACGACGAGCGCCGCCGCTATTACCGGATCACGCCGCTGGGCAAGCGGGTGGCGCAGGCCGAAGCCGTGCGCATGCGGCAGTTGGTCCGCCTGGCGGAAGATCGTTTGGGGCTTCCCCAGATTGCGTGAGGCGCGCCATGGCCGATCCAAAACAAATCTACCGATTTCTGTTGAAACTGTATCCCGCGCGCTTCCGCGAGGAATACGAGGCGCCGCTGGAACGCCAATTCCGCGATGAGTATGGCCAAGCGCGGGGCCCCTGGGCGCGGGTATTTTTTTGGCTGCGGGCGCTGGCGGATCTGGCAACCTCTATTCCCGCCGAGTTCGCGCGGGCGTTACGGCAAGATCTGACGTACGCCGCCCGAGTGTACCGGCGGCGCGCGCTGGCCACCGCGCTGGCCGTCGCCGCGCTGGCGCTGGCCATCCTGCGCGCCTGGTGGACGTGCTTTGCCGCAACAATGCGAATTTCGCGCACAGCCGAGGAGCCGGTGACTGCCACGCCATACTCTAGATTCCCTGTAATGCCCGGCTGGGTCAGGTTCGCCGATGTCACTACAGCCACCCTGTCGTCAGCGACGTAGACCTTCGCGTGCAGGCTGGGCAGGTGAACGAGTTCGAATCGCGGAAGGCGCTTGCTCAGCATGTGAAACGCCTCGACGTCCGTGGAGCCATTCAGGATGCTCTCGGGACGGAGATTTGTGAGCATCGCAACTCTGATGTCCTTGTCAACTCCGCGGCGACGCAGATCGGACAAAATCTGGTCCACCGGTTGGATTTTGACAAATGGTGAGACCGGTAAAAGGTCACGTTCGGCGACTGAGACGAGTTCCAGGAAAGAACTTTCCCACGGGCTCTCGATGAGGCTGATTGGACGGCGAAGCAGAGTCATCGCATTGCAGTGCCGACAGGTGCCTTTCTGGCCTGATGCCTGGGCCAGAAATCATGCGCAGTATACATTGGCCGTCGCTCTCTCTGGTCCACTTCTTCACGCTATCACGGCCGGTGAGTTGCCAAGTGCCGCATCAGCGCGAAGTGCACTGCCCCCGCGACGAAGAAGCCGGCGAACCAGGCGTAGTCGTACAACCATCGCACCGCGGGGATCGCCAAACCCGACAGCGCCACCGCGATCCCGCATGCCAGAGCCAGTAGCGCGCGATAGTTGAATCCGCCCGAATACTCATATCTGCGGCCCCGCAAATACAGATCGTCGACCACCAGCGTCCGCCGCCGGACCGCGAAGTAATCGACGATCATGATTCCGGCTATCGGTCCCAGCAGCGCCGAATAGCCCACCAGCCAGCCGAAGATGTAGGCGCTGTAATCGCCCAACAGCTTCCACGGCATCATCGCAAGGCCCAGGCACCCGGTGATCAGGCCGCCCGTGCGAAACGAAATGCGCCGCGGATTCAGGTTCGAGAAATCGTTCGACGGCGACACCACATTCGCCGCGACGTTGGTATTCAGCGTGGCGAGCAGCAGGGCGATCAGCGCCACAAACGCCACCGCGGGCTGGTGGAAGCGGCCCAGCAGCACTACAGGATCCCAGATGGCCTCGCCGAAGATCACCACGGAAGCCGAAGTCACCGCCACGCCGATGAAGGAATACAGCGTCATGGCGGTGGGCAGCCCCAGCGCCTGTCCCAACACCTGCGCTTTCTGCGAGCGGGCATAGCGCGAGAAGTCGGGAATGTTCAGCGCCACCGTCGCCCAGAAACCTACCATGCCGGTGAGCGCCGGAACGAAGAAGCGCCAGAATGCGGCGCTGTCGCGGAAGCGGCTGGGCGCGCTGAGCACGGGGCCGAAGCCGCCCGCCTTGCCCGTGACCCAAAACAGCAGGAGCACTCCAATCGCCAGCATGAAGGGCGCGCCGATCCCTTCCAAAAACTTGATGGTCTGAATGCCGCGCCAGATCACCGCCATATTCAGAAACCAGAAACACACGAAGCAGACCGCCGATGCGGCTCCGAAGCGTCCCCACGCCGGCCACAAAATCCGCAACATGGCGTTGATGGCTTGCCCGCCGATCCACGTCTGAATACCGAACCAGCCGCAAGCTACCAGCGCGCGCAGGATGGCAGGCACATTCGCGCCCAGCACGCCGAACGGCGCCCGCACCAGCACCGGAAACGGAATGCCGTACTTCGTGCCCGCGTGCGCGTTCAGCACCATCGGGATCAGCACGATGAGATTGCCCAACAGAATGGTGCCGATCGCCTGCCACCAGTTCATGCCGCCGGCGATCAATCCCGAGGCGAGCATATAAGTGGGAATGCACACGCTCATCCCGACCCACAACGAAGCGTAATTGTAGACACCCCAGTCGCGGCGGGATTGCGGGACCGGCGCGAGATCTTCGTTGTAGAGCGGGCTGTTGCGGATGTCGTTGGTCACTTACGTGCGGCTCATTTCTGGGGAAACCCGCTGCAAGCGGGCCTGGAGGCCCGCTGCAGGCGTGGACGCCCGCCCCACGAATTGGAAATCACTGCGTTGCTCACTTGATGGCCCCGCCGCGTGCGGCGCGCTTCAAGAATTGCCCACGGCCTGCGCGCCCGAGGTGCCTGTCACCATCCACAATTACTTCGCCGCGCGAGAGCACCATGCGCGTGTTGCCTTTCACGCGGAAGCCTTCGAACATGGAGTAATCCACGCGCATGTGATGGGTGCTCGCGCCGATGGTGTGCTCCTTCTGCGGGTCCCAGATCACGATATCGGCGTCACTCCCAGGCGCCAGTTCCCCTTTGCGCGGATAGAGGCCGAACAGGCGCGCCGGAGTCGTGGACACCAGTTCCACGAAACGGTTCAAGGTCAGACGGCCCTCGTTCACGCCGTAATGATAGAGAAGCTGCAGGCGATTCTCGATGCCCGGACCGCCGTTGGGAATCTTGGTGAAATCGTCTTTGCCCAGCGACTTCTGGTCGGCGAAACAAAACGGACAGTGGTCCGTGGAAACGACTTGCAAATGATCGTTCTTAAGCCCGTCCCACAGTTTCGGCTGGTGCCGCTTCTCGCGCAGCGGAGGAGTGAAGACATACTTGGCGCCCTCGAATCCGGGACGCGCGAGATCGTCCACCGAGAGCAGCAGATACTGCGGGCAGGTTTCCGCAAACGCGGGCAGGCCGCGGTCGCGCGCCTCGCGCACCTGGTTCAGCGCATCCTCGCTCGAAAGGTGCACGATGTACACGGGCGCGCCAGCCATCTCCGCCAGGGCGATGGCGCGGTGCACGGCTTCCGCTTCCGCGGTGGCCGGCCGCGTGAGCGCGTGATAGATGGGCGCAGTCTTGCCCTCCGCCAGCGCGCGCCGCACGATCACGTCGATCACGCCGCCGTTCTCGGCATGCATGCAGATGAGCGCGCCGTTCCGCGCCGACTGCGAGAGCGCTTTGAAGATGGTCGCGTCATCCACCATCAGCACGCCCGGATAGGCCATGAACAGCTTGAAGCTGGCCACGCCTTCCGCAACCATGGCGTCCATATCTTCCAGGCCGGCTTCGTAGAGGTCGGTCACGATCATGTGCAGGCCGTAATCGATGGAGGCTTTGTTTTCCGCCTTCTTCCACCAAATGTCGAGCGCCTCGCGCATCTTCATGCCGCGCGCCTGGATGGCGAAATCGATCAGGGTGGTGGTGCCGCCGAAAGCCGCCGCGCGCGTGCCGGTTTCGAAATCGTCGCTGGAAGTGGTGCCGCCGAAGGGCATGTCGAGATGCGTGTGCACGTCGATACCGCCCGGCAGCAGCAGCATGCCCGATGCGTCGATCACCCGGTCCACCGTGTCGACCGGGATGCCGGCGGCAATCTCGCGAATGCGCTCGCCGTCGATCAGGATGTCGGCCGGAAACGTCTTCTCGGATGTCACCACCGCGCCATTTCGAATAAGTGTGGTCAACGCGCCTCCTTGATTATCATAGTGTAGAAGATATGAAGCTCTTGCTTTGTGCCGTACTGGCCGCAAACGGCGCGGCTGCGCAAACGTTCTCCGGGTCGCCGCTGTTGGACCAAACCATCGAGCAGGCGATCCAGGAAGGCCGCATCCCCGGCGCGGTCCTGCTGATCGGGCACAAGGGCGAGATCGTGCATCGCAAAGCGTATGGCAGGCGCGCGCTGCTGCCCACGCCCGAGCCGATGACTGTGGACACCATCTTCGACCTTGCCTCGCTGACCAAAGTGGTGGCGACCACTTCGTCGCTGATGAAGCTGTTCGAGGAGGGAAAGTTCCGATTGAACGATCGCGTCACGCAATACCTGCCGGAATTCATGGAAGGCAAGAGCGAGATCACCATCCGCAACCTGTTTACGCATTTTTCTGGACTGCCTCCCGACCTGGCCTTGAAACCACCATGGAGCGGGTACCAGACCGGTATCCACATGGCTCTGAACGAGAGGCCCGCTGGACCGCCGGGCGTGCACTTCGTCTATAGCGACATCAATTTCATCCTGCTGGGCGAGTTGGTGCACAGGCTGAGCGGGCAGATGCTCTCCGACTATGCGCGCGAGCACGTCTTCCTCCCACTCGGGATGCGAGAGACCATGTTTCAACCGCCGCCGTCGCTGATTCCGCGTATCGCGCCCACGGAGCGCGACGGGGCGGATGGCACGCCATTGCGGGGCGTGGTACACGACCCAACGGCGCGCTATATGGGAGGCGTCGCGGGGCATGCGGGGCTGTTTTCCACGGCGGACGACTTGGCGCGATTCTGCGAAATGCTGCTGCGCAAGGGCCAACTCGACAGCGCGCGCCTCTTCAGCGCGCTAACAGTGGAGAAGTTCACCACACCCGAAAGCCCCGCGGATCAGCCGATCCTGCGCGGTCTTGGCTGGGATATCGACTCGCCGCTTTCGGGCAATCGCGGCGATTTGTTTCCGATCGGTTCATATGGCCACACCGGATTTACCGGCACATCGATCTGGATGGATCCCGTCAGCGATACGTATGTGATCCTGCTGGCGAACAGTGTACATCCGTTCCGCAGGCCGGCCATTACCAGCCTGCGCGGCAGAGTCGCGACCATCGCGGCGGCGGCGCTGGGCATCGACGCGCCCGGCGTGGCCCTCACCGGCTACAACGAGACGATTGCCGGAGCGGGGCTGCGGCGGGAGGTGGAGCGGAACACCCTGACGCTGACCGGGCTCGATGTGCTGGCGGCCGAAGGATTCGAGCCGCTCAAAGGCAAACGCGTCGGGTTGATCACGAACCTTACCGGCGTGGACCACACAGGCAGGCGCAATATCGACATCATGCGGGCCGCCGGCGTGAACCTGGTGGCGCTGTTCTCACCAGAACACGGATTCGCAGCGGCGGAAGACCGGCCAGATGTCGGCGACACGACTGATCCAGCGACCGGCCTGAAGATCTACAGCCTGTATGGCAAAAGGAACCGGCCGACACCCGAGATACTGGGTAATGAACTGGGCCTTCAGGCGCTGGTGTTCGATATCGAGGATGTAGGCGCGCGCTTCTACACCTACGAAACCACCATGGCCTACGCCATGGAAGACGCCGCCAAAGCACAGATCCCATATTATGTTTTGGACCGGCCGAACCCCATTACGGGCGTGCACGTGGAAGGTCCCATGCTCGATCGCGATGCGCTTTCGTTTGTCGGCTACTTCCCGCTGCCGCTCCGCCATGGCATGACAATCGGCGAACTGGCTAAGATGTTCAACGCCGAAAACCATATCGGCGCGAATCTGACGGTGATCCCGATGAAGGACTGGCAGCGCGGCGACTGGTTCGACGCGAGCGATCTGCCGTGGGTCAATCCGTCGCCGAATATGCGCAGCTTGAACGCGGCGCTGCTCTATCCCGGCGTGGCGATGCTCGAATACTCGAAGAACTACTCGGTGGGCCGCGGCACAGACGCGCCATTCGAACAGATCGGCGCGGACTTCATCCGCGGGCCGGAACTGGCGGCGTATCTGAACCGGCGGCGCATTCCTGGTGTGCGCGTGTACGCCACGCGGTTGCCAGCGGGTGAAGGGGTGCGCTTCGTGATCACCAACCGGGACGATTTCGATTCCGCGCGGCTGGGGCTGGAGAGCGCAGCGGCGCTGCAAAAGCTATATCCCGGCAAGATCGACTTCGATGCGGACAAGAAACTGATCGGCAGCGCGGAAGTAATCCATGCGCTCGCGGCGGGGGACGATCCACGCGATATTCAGCAGAAGATGGCGGACAGCGTGGCGGAGTTTATTAAGCTGAGGGAGAAGTATTTGTTGTACCGGTGAGAGGGACGCCCTGCCGAGCTCGCGAGCGGTTTCCAACATTCGCCGATCGCGATTTCAGCGTTGGCGACGGTTCGCCCAATAAAGAATGATCTCGTATTTGGTCATTCGGTCCCGTTTGCCGGGGCTTGGCATGTGTCAATCGGTCTGCTGAGCACTTTGACTACTTTACCGTAAAGCTTGCCCTCTAGGTCTTCCAGGGTAACCCCCGCGATGTCATTCCCGTCGCCCAGCTTGCTTGACCACACGCCATCCTCGAACCTTGCGAAGTGGGTCCACTCGTCTCCTTGGGCATAAATTGCAATTGCGGGGGCATCTGGAACGGCGGTCGGTTCGATATCGACAGTGAACCCATGAACTCGGATGATCGATTCCACGGTCTGTACTGATAGTATCCTCGGGAAACCCCTCGGGCCAGTAGGCTCCGAGGCCTCTAGGCGGCTCCCACCATTGATTTTGGTCGCCCAAAGCGAAAGCCAAGCAGTTATAATTGAAGTCCTCGTCGCTCAGATCGTAGTCCCTATTCTTGAGCGACGGGAAATCGGCCTCGACATCCACCTTTGCCATCGCTTATTAGTCGATTAATCCCTGGGATCTTCCCCATTGCAACCATGCTTTTCTGGCCGCCGCTGGGTTCGCGTCGGGGGGACACGGATCGACATTGGCCGTAGCCCTCAATGCGGCGAACCAATGGGCCGGCCGGTCGCGCAAGGCTTCCAACAGCAGGGGAACCACTGGTCCACCCATCCCCACAATCCTGAAATAGGCCGGGTGCGTTATCTTCTTTTGAACTAAGGACAGGTGGCGGGTTTCGCGACGCCACTGTAACGCGAGCGTTTCGAACTCCACCCGAAGTTTCTCCGCTTTCGCGGATGCGGCACTGGCAAGCCGATTCTGCGTACGTGTCCGGCGGAGCCATTTAAATGCCTTGACGACACGTTTTCTGTGATCATAGACAGATCGAACCGAATACGGCCATCCGTCGCACGCGTCCTCTTGCCGCGCCGGGGGTGGCATATCGCTAGCGAGATCCCATACGGAGTTATAGGGGTTCTCGCCACGACGTACATCGATCCAGTGAGAATGCTTCTTGCCGCACTCAACGGGTACTGTTGCCATAGCGTTATGCCCCTAATCTCTGCAGATTCGACCTCTTCAAGAGTTTGGTTAATGTCACGGATTTATTTGCGGCCCGCTCGATTACCTCTTGAAGGCTTGCTAGGTCCTGGTCATCGAGCGCAAGAAAAAACTGCTTGTGCTCTCATCCTTCGTGGTATTCGAGCCTAAGCGTGTGCGTTACTATCGCCGCGACGGGTTGAGACTTCACGTTCGGGCCGAAGACCGGACGGATATCTGAGACGATCTTCGCGTTGCAGTACAAACGTTCCCCGTCGCGTTGCAGTGTAATCGCTTTAGAAATAGTGTTTAGCGTTCCAATGTTGAGCAACCGCTGAAATCTTTCTCGAATTCTTGGGATGTCCCCTATTTCGATCAACGGCTTCGTATGCTCGCGAACCCCCTCGATGAGTTCCTTGAGGAACCCGGACTGGCTGAACTCGGAATATTCGCGGACGTGATAAAGCGCGTAGATCACATCCACGATACCGCCTAAGTCCTCGATTGGGATGCTCGGGACGTGACCGGCTATCTGACTGGTCATGTCGTCCGCATGCGGCAACACGGGCGAGGCCGCCAGCGCCTGCACCAATTCGTCAATTGCGGAATCTGAAAGGTTCCGAAGTTTGTCTATCTGCGGGATGTACCTTTGTGGTATCGGGAGGGCCATCGGCTTGA
>Ga0070761_10002428_pt1 | contig 11401 bp, 8 predicted proteins | sample HubBroMetageREF1_FD_66724 | JGI IMG/M metagenome (GOLD analysis project Ga0070761, IMG submission 66724) | Reference soil microbial communities from the Hubbard Brook experimental Forest, New Hampshire, USA - Hubbard Brook CCASE Soil... | ecosystem: Environmental > Terrestrial > Soil > Temperate...
TTCTGAGCGCATAAGCAGCGCCGGCGTCTTGCGGGCTATCGCGAGGGCACTTGCTTCACCTGTGACGGCGGAGCTACCAGAACGCATGATTCGTTGGTTCAAACCCGTAGTCTTTCTCGCGTGCCTCATCCCGCTCGCTGTCCTCGGATGGAAAGCGTACAGCGGCGGCCTGGGCGCAAACCCGATCGAAGTTATCACCCACGCCACCGGCGACTGGACGCTGCGTTTCCTGCTTATCACGTTGTCCATCACGCCGATTCGCAAGCTGACTGGGCGCCTTTGGCTGATCCGCTACCGCCGCATGCTCGGATTATTTGCCTTCTTCTACGCCACTCTTCATTTCCTCACCTACATCTGGCTGGACAAATTCTTCGACCTGCATGACATGCTGCACGACATCGCAAAACGAAAATTTATTACTGTCGGATTCGCCGGATTTGTTCTGCTCATCCCGCTGGCGCTCACTTCGACCAAGGGCTGGATCCGGCGTCTTGGCGGAAAACGCTGGCAAGCGCTGCATCGACTGATTTATTTCAGCGCAATCGCCGGAGTGATTCACTATTGGTGGCTGGTGAAGGCTGACATTCGCGAACCGCTGAAATATGCCGCTATTCTGGCGGTCTTGCTGGGTTACCGGATCGCAGTGTGGGTAGGTCCGAAGCTGTCAGGAAACAAAGCGAAAGCTCTTCGCGAACCGCAAGTGCAAATTCCCGAGGGATAAAGCCGGAGTCTCGTGACTCCGCCGGTTCGTAGCATATGCGGCTGGCTTCTTATTTGAACTGCAGATGCAGTTGGCGGAGTCCAAACTGGGTCACAACCGAGCCAGTGTTCAATACGACAATGCGGACCATGAAGTCGCCATTTGCCGCTGTCGGCAGGGCCTGCCATCCACTTGAGTAAAGACCGTTCGGCGTTGTCACAGGAACTTCTCCTGACAAAGGGAACCAGTTAGTTCCATCGGGCGTGTATTCGGCTTGCGCGTAACTTCCGCTCGGCAGAGCCGCGGACCCGACGGTGGCGATGAAACGGACCGAGGCCGCATTGGTCATGTCAATCTGATCGCGATCGAATGTCCCGACTTCCGCCGTGCCCACGCTGGCTTTGTACCCAGTTCCGTAATAGAAACTGTAATCTTCGGGAGTGGCGATGGTTCCAGCTGGCCCCTGTGGACCTTGCGGACCTTGTGTACCCGCCGAACCTTGCGCTCCAGCCGGTCCTGCAGGTCCGACCGAACCCGCTGCGCCAGCTGGTCCCGCCCCGCCAACCGCGCCTGCCGAGCCGGTTAATCCGACCGCTCCTGCTGCTCCTGTGGCTCCAATTGCGCCTTGCGGGCCAGCCGCTCCTGTGACTCCCGTCGCTCCGTTAGATCCCGTCGCGCCGGTGGCTCCCGATGCACCTTGCGGACCGGCGGCTCCCGGCGGGCCTTGCAATCCCTGTAACCCCACGAGGGAGTGGTAGCTGTTTCCATTGTCGGACTCGACGACCATGCCGCTGGCAACTGACAACGTATATTGACCCGTCACTGGGGCTAACAGGGGCAGGCCGAGATCCACCAAAGTAATTGCCGATTGCGTGTTGTTTCCGCTCTGCGGCTGCACCGTCAACGGCCCCGTGCAATTCGTGCCGGAAGTGCCGTTGGCGCATTGCGCCCACGAAATTCCCGACAGCAAACTCAGCATGACCGCAAGCCAACAGTTCTTCATTTTGTCTCCTGAATCTTAAGGGATCACGGCTGCAATCTCGTTGCTGTAGCCGCTTTCGTCGTTGCCAATCACCGCCGTGGTTACGTAATAGAGGGTTTGTTTGTGGGTGACTTGTACGTCGGTATAAGTCGTCCCCGGGATTCCCAGGGCAATTTTTGCGTATGGGCCGCCCTCGGTCGCGCTGCGATAGACGGAATAACTCGCCGCTCCCTGACTGGCGGTCCAACTCAGCAGAATCGCATGCCCGGTGGCGACGATAGTCACAGCGCCGCTGAGTTTTACGTTGCCACGAACACCCTGCGCCAGGCTCAAATTCGGGTAACCGCCCAGAATTATGCAGATGGCAAGGAGTCGATTCATCGCTCTCATGCCAGCTCTATCGGCGCGATGGCGTGCGTCCTTTAGCAGCGATGATTACAATTCGCCAAGAATCGCGCGCAGCCAGAGCGTTTAGCGGCCAGAGACTATAATCGCTTCTGTGTCCTTTCGATTTGAGATGAGCCGTCGTTTCGGCCGCGGGTTCGCGCTCCTACTCCTCTGTTGCGTTTGCCTCGGTGCTGCTGGTGCCGGTGCGCAACAAGGCGCGGCGACGGGCGAACCGATTGTGATTCGAACTACGAGTTTGCCCAAGGCATATCTCAAACAGCACTACGAAATTCATTTGGAAGCGCACGGCGGAATCACGCCGTTTCGTTGGGAATTGACGGAAGGGACGCTGCCCGCCGGCATTGTGCTTGGGCCGGACGGAATTCTGAGCGGCATCCCGACTGAAACTGGAGAGTTTAAGTTCACCGTAAAGGTGACAGACAGCGGCAGGCCGGCAGCGGAGCGCAACCAGCAGCTTGTGCTAACCGTCGTAGCGCCGCTTCTGGCGCAGTGGGGGCGCTATCCGAAAGTGAAGGGGCATCGGCTGGAGGGTTCCATCATCGTTTCCAACCAGACCGAGCAGGATTTCGATTTGACCGTAATTGTAATGGCTGTGAATGAGACCGGACGCGCTACCGCAATCGGATACCAGCGGCTCAACTTGAAAAAGGACGCGGCAGGTTTGGAAATTCCTTTTGGAGAGAACTTGCCTGAGGGCTCGTATCAACTGAACGCGGACGCGGTCGCCGAAGTGGCTGCGACGAATTCGATTTATCGAGCGCGGCTGGTGCCGAACGAGAGATTTCAGCTGCAGGAAGGTCCGTGAAAAAGTGGGGCAGCAGGTAACCCTTACTACTAAGTGCGCAATTTTATTGGGGGAGAGCCTGCAGCTCAGGTCAACCACTGCCCACTCATTGCTGCGGACAAAAATTAAGAGTCCCGAGGTGGTGTTGGGATCATTCGTCTCGGCCAGTAGCTCGCTTTAGACCCTCGCTGACCTGCATGAGTTGCGGTCCTTGCGGATGGCAACTCGCGATCTTTGCTCGGGCTCCGGGCTTACCGCCAACCGGATAAACCAACCCAACGCCTCGGGACTCTATCCTGCCTTTAACAGTTCTTCTTGTTCGCCTCGACCAGCACTTTGCTATAGACCCTTGCTAACCCTCCCTCAGTCATTTTGCAATGTAGAGAGTGACTTCGCTTGAGCCCCGGACGCCGCACCAACCGGGAAAACTTCAGAAGTTGTCAAAGAACGATTATGTTTTTACTCTTTTCATTTTTACAGTCAACGAAAATTGCGGAAACGTATCTGCCGAATTTTCAATGGAGTGCAGGTGGTTCACAGGCTGGTGCAGCGGAGTTGGTGCAGTGTATCCGTCTCAAGCCTTGGTGATGTGCGCCAAAGCGCGATTTTTATGGATATTCGTGACGACCTCTGCCGAACCCTGTGCAAAGAGCTGCCTTTTGCTTGTGAAAATCTTGGCAAAACCGCGCTGGGCTGGGGATCTCCGGTTTTTCCGCATACTCTGCGGCCGTTCTCAGCGGCCTCTGCGTTTTAAGGTTCTGCATTGTTCAAGGCTCGCCAAAATCTTGAATCGCGGAGGTCGCGGAGAACTGCAGCAGAGTGCGCTGAGAAATCGGTCACGCTGTTTCCAGGTTTTCTCTGCGTCAAGGTACAATGCCCGTCTCCGATAACATTTCCAAGGGAGATGCCGTGACGAGAATTGCTCGGTTGCTTTTGATCATCGCCTGTTGCGCCAGTGCGGCATCGGCACAGTCTGCGGCGAATGCTGAGCAGCGCACGGTGCGATATTTCGATTCCATCCGCCGACAGCCTTCACTGCAGTTGGCTTTCCTGCGTGATATGCCCAAGGGCGGCGATCTGCATAATCACTTAGCTGGCGCGCTTTATGCCGAAAATCTCATCGACTACGCCGCCAGCGACAATTTATGCGTGGATCGCACCACGTCGATGCTTAGCGCTCCTCCTTGCGAAGATTCCTGCGAAAAGTTCACCAGCAGGCCGACCATCCGTTGCGCGTATGGCGATCACGTTTTGTACAACTCGATTGTCGACGCGTGGTCGATGCGTAACTGGGAGCCCGGCGAGGAATCAGGGCACGATCATTTCTTCGCGAGCTTCGACAAGTTCTTTCTGGCGACCGAGAACCATACCGGGGACGCACTTGCCGAGGCGGCGGCGCGGGCGGCGGAAGACCATCTCCAATATGTCGAGTTAATGGATACGGCGGACAATGTGCAGTCCGGTCAGCTCGGCGCGAAACTCGGATGGGACGATGACTTTGCCCGCATGCGCGACAAGTTACTCGCCGGAGGTTTGAAAGACATTGTCACCGCCACGAGCAGGCAGCTTGATGTCGACGAGAACAAAATGCGGTCCCGGCTTAAGTGCGGAACTCCGGAAGCGGATCCGGGATGTGGGGTCAAGTTTCGTTATTTATACCAGGTGCTGCGTGCTTTGCCACGCGAAATGGTCTTCGCCGAGATTCTTTTCGGCTTCGAAATAGCGCAAGCTGATCCGCGCTTCGTGGGCTTGAACCTCGTCCAGCCCGAAGATTGGTACATCCCCATGCATGATTTCGAATTGCACATGAAGATGATCGACTACCTCCACGGCGTATATCCTAAGGTGCATATAAGCCTGCATGCGGGGGAGTTAGCGATGGGCCTCGTCCCGCCAGAAGGTTTGCGCTTCCACATACGTGAATCGATCGAGCGTGGACACGCCGAGCGCATCGGGCATGGAGTCGACGTGATGAACGAAGACCGTCCGCTCGACCTATTACGTGAGCTGGCTAAGCGGAAAATCCTGGTTGAGATTTGCCTGACTTCCAACGACGTGATTCTGGGCGTAGCCGGCGACGCGCATCCTCTGCCGATCTATCTCAAGTACGGCGTGCCCGTTGCCCTGGCCACCGATGATGAAGGCGTATCGCGCTCCGACCTGACACACGAATATCTGCGTGCGGTTCAAACCTACGTTTTTCTTGGCTACAAAGATTTAAAGCGCATGGCCCGACTGAGCCTCGAGCATAGCTTTCTGCCCGGATCCAGCCTGTGGCTAGACGACTTCCGTCCGGTGGCAGAGTGTGCGAACGATCATGCTGGCGCCGCGAAAGTTTCGTCAGGCTGCCAGAAATTTCTGGACGCTAACGAGCGGGCAAAAACACAATGGAATCTCGAAGAGCAATTCGCTAAATTCGAAAAGAAATTCTAGAAGCAGTTCTTAGTTCATGGTTCCCGGTTCTCAGCAAATAAGGCATCGCTCAAATGGAAGACTTCACGCGCGCCGAATCTGCGGCACAGTTCTTGCTCTTGGAGACAACGCTTTGCCCCACGATCGGATTGGTCCTGGGCTCAGGCCTGGGCAGTTTTGCGGATGAACTTTCCGATGCGACGCGTATCCCTTACGCAAATATTCCTTACTTTCCGGTCTCCACAGCGATCGGTCACGCTGGGCAGATGGTGATTGGGAATGTTGGCAATGTCCCGGTGGCGGCGATGCAGGGACGCGTTCACTTGTACGAAGGATATTCTTCGAATGAGGTCGCGTTCCCCATCCGCGTGTTGGGCAGGATGGGCATTCGCGCACTAATCTTGACCAACGCTGCCGGCGGCATCAATCTCCAATACAAACAGGGCGCGCTCGTGGTAATTTCCGACCACATCAATCTGCAGGGGACCAATCCCCTGGTTGGGCAGAACGACGATGGCATGGGGCCGCGATTTCCCGACATGACTCAGGCGTACTACAAACCGTATCGTGAGATCACGCTTCGGGCGGCACGCCGGCTCCGCAATAAGGTTCATGAGGGTGTCTACGCTGGCCTGCTTGGCCCAAGCTACGAGACTCCGGCGGAGATTCGCTATCTGCGCGCGATCGGTGCGGATCTGGTGGGCATGTCCACGATTCCCGAAGTCATCGCGGCTCGGCACATGGGAATCAAAGTGCTGGCAATTTCCTGCGTGACCAACATGGCTGCAGGAATTTCCGACGAGGTTCTCAAGCACGAAGACGTTCTCGCGACTGGCGAACGGGTCAAGGGAGATTTCGTGGCGCTGCTGCGTACCGTGGTGCCGGAAATCGCAAAGGATGTAGAGGAATAACGCGGGCGGGGGCGCCCGCGCCACACGAACCTTCTAAAACGTGAACTTCGCCGCCAACTGAATTACGCGTGGGCCACCCCCGCCCAAGCCAGGATTCGTCTGCGCAACATCGGGCGTTTGTGTAATTAAACCCATTGGTAGGAGCGGTTGCGTGATATTGCCATTCACGTACGCGGCCGGATTCGGCACAACATCCGGATGGCCCGGTGTCCCATTGTCGATGTATCCGGGAATAATTGTATTTGCGGGCAGGGCAAAATTTGGATGGTTGAAAATATTGAAGAATTCCACCCGTAGTTGCAGGTTCAGCCGCTCCGTGAGGCGAGTGTTTTTCGTTATCGAAAAATCGACATTAGCGTAGCCGGGGCCAAAGATCGAGTCGCGCCCCAGATCGCCGAACGTTCCGTAAGCCGGCTGAATAAAGGCCAGGGGATTGAGATAGCCGGTGCTCGGAGTCCAATTGGGCAGAATGGGATTCACTCCCGGCACCACGTTCGGCCGTTGATTGAAATAAAAACGCCCGCTGGTATCCGTCGAATTGGCAATCGGAATCGGACGGCCGCTCTGAATCGTAACGATCGAGTTCAATTCCCAGCCCGAGCCCAATCTAGGCCGTGAGCCCGAGGAGGGAAGTTCGTAGTTGATCGCGGCCGTGAAGCGATCTCGCGTGTCGAAAAGCGACGGCCCGCGCTCTGCAGGGAGATTACCCGGGTCCTGCGGAAAAGCCGCGCCGGGCACGAAATCAATTCCATCCGACGCATCGTCGATCGACTTCGACCACGCATAAGCGGCAAAACCAGAAATGCCATGAACGTTTTGGACGCGTCCAATCGCCTGCAGAGCGTTATAGCTGGAAGAACTCGACGGCGTAAGTTCGTCCATCGCGCCGTAGTTTGGATTAGGACTGACGCTATTCGCGTTGGGTTCATTCAGGTCGGTCAGGCGTACCAGGTGCGTGCCCTTGCTGCCCACGTAGCGGGCTTCAAACGAAGCCTTCTCAACCAACTTCTGCTGGACGTTGAAATTCCAGTTCTGCGTGTAAGGCGAATGAAAATTCTGCGGCGTGACGAAAATAGAATACGGCGCCGCCGCGATGCCGTTCATGATAGGCGCATCCGCCGTTGGATTGGTTCCATTGAATGCGGTTGGATCAAAGTTCAAAGGCAAAATCGCTTTGGGTCCGATGGGATTGGTCGCGACTCCGGCAGAAGTAGTGAAATTCGCAATCAGAATGTCCTGAGGAACGTAGTCATAATAGATTCCGTAACCCGCGCGGACGACGGTATTCTTCGCAACCTGCCATGCGAATCCCAGACGCGGACCGAAATCATGCAGATCGCGTTTGTACAAGCCATTGAGGCCGTCGGTACCGACCATGGCCAGGTTGCCGTCCTGGCCGAGGTTCGAAAGCAGATTATTTTTCTCGCTCAGCGGCCCGAAATATTCCCACCGCAAGCCATAGTTCAAAGTGAATTTTGACGACATGCGGTAATCATCCTGCGCGAAGAAGCTGAACCCATTGTTGTAAGTGGTCCGTTGGGTATTGCCTGTATCGACAGAGACGGACGTGCAGCAATCAGTCGTGTCCTGGGAGCCGCCGGTGTAGAAATTCGCCAGCGCGTCGACCACGGGATCAGTGCTCAGACCGACTCCGGCGGTGAATTCGAAAATGCCACGCTCCAAATTGTCATTAAAATTGCTGATGGCCGCACGGCGGAATTCTCCTCCAAATTTGAAGGTGTGCCGGCCTTTCAGCCAGGTGAAGTTGTCGAGAATCTGAAACGTCTGGCTGGTGCGCCCGCGCGGCACGCTGAAGCCGGTCGCGCCGAGGTTCTCAATGTTGGTGAAATCAAACTCGGGCAATCCCAACTTGCCCGTCCCGAAGTTCAGCCCAACGCTGCTGGGATCGAAGTCCGCGTCAAGCGAACTAAACGAAGTCCGATAACGGCTGTATCCAAAGCGCACTTCATTGATCTTAGACGGGCTCAAGCTCGACAACAGGCTGACCGAGACGACCTGAACGCGCGTGGGCGAGGTTTGTGCAAACTGGGGCAACCGCGAGCCGGTACCGTATCCGCCAGGCGAGCCAAAAGGAAAAATCTGGTAGCTCTGGCTAAAAGCGTAGCGGCCGGTCAGGAGTTCTGTGTTGGTGAGATTCTCGTCGATCTTTGCGATGAAGTTATTCCCATTGTTGGTGTCGCGCACCACGCCAGGAATCTCGCTGGTATTGCTTTTCGGATAGAACGCGAGAATCGCGTCCAAGCCGGGGTTGATTATAGGATTGCTCGTGGTTCCGTTGATTGCACCCGCGATGGTGCGAGCTTCTGGATCTGGGTCTGGGTTGGAACCAGCAGCAAGAAGTCGGAACCCACTCGCTCGCGCTGACCTTCGTAGGCTCCAAAGAAAAAAGTCTTGTCCTTTACGATCGGACCGCCGATTGAAGCTCCGAAGTTGCTGTTTTGAAAAACCGATTTTTGCGCATCGCTGTTGAAGTAGTTCCGTGCGTCCAGTGCGCTGTTACGGAAAAATTCAAAAGCTGAACCGTGGAGCGTGTTGGTGCCTGACCGGGTTACGATATTGACGACAGAACCGCTGTTGCGGCCGTATTCAGCGCCAAACTGCGATTGCAGATTGAACTCCTGAATGGCATCAATCGGCAAGAGCGACGCAGGCGCGCCCCCGATGCCGGTTTGGTTAAGCGCCGAGTTGTTGAAGAAAGGATCGTTGTTGTCGGTGCCGTCGAGCATGTAATTGTTCGAGCGGTCACGATTGCCGTTGATATTGAATTGCCCGAACCCGCCCTGCGTGCCGGCGACGCCGGAAGGATCGACTGTGGCCCCCGGCGAAAGCGCTACCAGCTTGCCGAAATCGCGCCCGTTGAGAGGAAGCTCCTCAACCAGTTTCTGGTCCACGACTTCGTTCAATACGTCGCGCGTCGTATCGATGACCGGAGATTCTTCCGTAACCGTCAACTCTTCCAAACGCTTTTCTACTCGGGTGAGGTCGAAGTTCGCGCTCGTATCAGAACCCACATTGACGATGACGTTTTGGCCGACCGGCGACAAGCCAGCGTATTCCGCGACCACAACATACTCCCCGGCGGGGAGTTCGGCGAGCACGTACGCACCGTCTTCACCGGTGACGGTTTCACGTACCTGGCCGGTTCCACTGTTCTTGGCGCTGATTTTTGCACCGACGATGGCATTGCCGTTCGGATCAACAACCTGCCCACGAATCGAGCCGCGAAAGCTTTGGGCCAACAGAAGATTAGGAAGCAACAGCGCCACAATTAAAAAAATCAAGTGCTGAAGTTTGCGGTTAATGCCATCTGAGATCCGATGTTGTTTTCTCATGGAAACTTTTCCTCAGACTGTGCCTCAGTTCGTATTACTTGTTCGCGCGCGGAATAAAAATTGTTACCGGCGGCTTGACGCCATACGTCGCGGCGAAGCTTCCCTGATTCACGGCCACGCCCAGACGCCCGCGCGAATCGATGTATAACAATGGTTGCTTCAACGGAACGTCGCTGAAGGTGCGCACGAACGGAATATCGATCTCGGTCTTGGCGACGGTGACATGTACCGTCTGGCCCCGCGCATAGCCGAGTTTGAGAAAATCCTCGCCGCTGATATTGGTGACGAGATTTCCAAACGGCCCGTCGGTGGCAATCACTTCTCCGCTTAAGCCGCGTGTATCCAGCTTCGCGGGAACAATGTCCAAGCGGACGAGTTTGCTCACATCGACCTCGGGGCCAACGCTTGTCCAATCATCGCCTCGCGCCAGATGTGCGCCAGCGGGCGAGAATATATCGCGTCCATGAAAAGTCGACGACAGCGCGGCTCCGATCATCCAGTCGCGATTCGTAATCTCGCGCGCGCTTTCGATTCCATCGCGATCCTGCACCAGCGTCATCAAGCCGTTGTCGGGCAACACAAAATATTGCCCGCGCTTCGACTTCACCACCAGCGCTTTCCGAGCGCTGCCTACGGTCGGATCGATCACGACGACGAATACTGTGCCCGTGGGGTAATACGCGCTTGCGCCGTATAGAAAACGCGCTCCGTCAAGAATAGAGAACGGCGTGACCTCATGCGTGAGGTCGACAATACGCACGTCCGGCGCGATCGAATACATCACCCCTTTGCAAATCGCAACCGAATCGTCGACTACGCCGAAGTCAGTCATGAAGACAATTGTCGGAATTGGCTTGGGCGGGACGCTGTCTGAAGCCCTGGCGGCGCGGCTTCTGGCACACAGAGTCATAAACATCAGTCCAATGAAAAAACGCGACAGCATTTTCCGGCGGAAAGTTTCTCTCAGCATAGTTTGCTCGCGATAAAGCCTATCAGTTTAATAGAGTTTGCGAAATTTCGGCACAATCATGCGATTCTCTTCGCGATGTTCGAAACTCTTTGAACGAGTGCTAGGCGTAAATTGTAAATGCGCTCTGGCCAAAATACTGGGCACAACACGAAACCCATCATGCCGTCTATAATTCTCCCAACTCGGCTTGGCAATATTAACGCAAGGAGGATGTGATGCCTGAAGCTATTCCGGAGAAATATCGCGATCTTTTCAGCAAGCGCGCCTTCGCCAGTTTGGCAACTTTGATGCCCGATGGCCGTCCACAAGTAACTCCGGTGTGGTGCGATTTAGAAGGCGATTACGTGGTTTTCAACTCTGCCAAGGGCCGCCAGAAGGACCGCAATGTGCGGCGCGATCCGCGCGTGGCTATGGCAATCGTCGATCCCGACAATCCTTATCGTTATCTCGAAATCCGCGGACGCGTAGTCGAGATCACCGAACAAGGAGCGGATGCGCACATCGACAAGCTGGCCAAAAAATATTTGGGCGTCGATAAATATCCTTACCGGCAGCCGTCTGAAACTCGGGTGATCTATAAAATTCAGCCCGAGCACACGACGACGATGGGCTAGTTGTAGCGTCTGCATCCTGCCGTCTGTCCGGGCGCATCTTGCGCCCGGAGCCCTGCCAGGAGACAAATCATTCGTACTTATAATCTGTGCCTGCTCGGCTTCGGCAATGTGAATCAGGCGCTAGTTCGCCTGCTGCAGAAAAAAGATCCCGACCTGCGCGAACGGGGCATCGCTTGGCGGATCACCGGCGTGGCCACGCGGAAAATGGGTTGGGTCGCAGACGAAAATGGACTCGATCCAGAGGCTCTGCTCAGTAACAGCGTCGCC
>Ga0070761_10002429_pt1 | contig 11399 bp, 12 predicted proteins | sample HubBroMetageREF1_FD_66724 | JGI IMG/M metagenome (GOLD analysis project Ga0070761, IMG submission 66724) | Reference soil microbial communities from the Hubbard Brook experimental Forest, New Hampshire, USA - Hubbard Brook CCASE Soil... | ecosystem: Environmental > Terrestrial > Soil >...
GCCCGTCGTGCTCGCGCTCGGAATCCTCGAACTCACTCACCGCGGTGACGATCTCCGCCGGCATCGCCCAGTTCTCGAGCAACGCCTTGGCGATGGGTGCGCTCCAGTTGCGGATGATCTCCGGCAGGGCGGTGCTGTCGGCGAACAATCCCGGGTGACTCGCCGAGCGCGTCAGAATATAGAGCCGCCCTACTCGGTGCAGCATGCCGGCGAGCAGCGCCGCATCCGGATTGACCCGGCTGTGTCGCCGCGCCACCACGTAACTCATCGCGCCGACTTCGGTGCTGCGCCGCCACAGCTCATCCAGCGGTTTCTCGAGTCCTTTAAGTCCCTCGATCTTCTTCATCTGCTGAATGGCAAAGCTGATCGCCGCGCTGCGCACCAGGTTGAAGCCGACCCGCGTTACCGCCGTGCGCAGATCGGTGCTCGCCACGCCGCCGGGGTTGAGCGCGCGCGAGTTGGAGATGCGCAGCAGCTGTGCGGCGAGCGCCGGCTCCGAATTGAGCACGCGCACCACCTGGCCGATCGACACGAATTCATCCGCTAGCACCTTGCGGACCCGAACCAGGATGTCGGGGATGCTCGGCAGTTCCACCTTGCCACGATTGAGTTCAGCCGCGAGTTCCTGCACGAAGACGAAGGCCGGATCGTGCGCTTCACGCTGCTTGGAATGTGCGGGGGATTGGGGCATGGGATCATCCAGTGGTGTCTTGTCAGCTCAGGGTGGGAGTGCGCGCGCTGCGTGCGGCTTCAGGCAGTCACTGCGTGCACACTGCCGTGCAAGCGGCAGACGAGTTCGGCTTCGCTCGCCGACAGCCCGCAGGTCTGAACCAGCTCTTGGGCGCGCGCACCGCTGCGGGCCAGCCGGATTGCGATCGGGTAGCCGGCGAGTGCGCGGCTGCCACCCGCTTCGGCGCGGCTGGAGCGCTCGCAGGCCTCAGTCACGTGAGCGACCGCTTGCCGCAGCGCCACCAGGCGCGCATCGAGTGCGTCCAGGCGCTTGGCGAGGTCGGCATCCTGAGCCTGGCTGAGGGCTGCCTGGCGCAGGGTCTCGCGCCGCCAGCCCGAAAAGGTGACGGCGGCCACAACGAACGAAAAGACGAGAAACAGCGCACGACCGACGAGCAGCCACTGATCGAACGATGCCGGTAGATTCATCACCGCCTGCCTCCACAAACATGACGCCCGCACCGGGCGCGCCGTTGCGCCGGGCGGAGTGCCGGAATGTTGGCACTCATGCGCCCCTGGCTGAGGTTAGGTTGCATGATCTGTGCCAGTAGCGGGGCCAGGACCCGGACCGGCCGCAGCCGGGAGCGGCGCCGGTAGGGCAGCGGGCACCACCTGTTGGCGCGGCGTGTCGTGCACCTGCGAGTCGGGGTCGGTGAGGGCGGTCGACAGAATCACCACCACCACGCGGCGGTTGGCGTTGCGTCCCTCCGGGGTGTCGTTGGTCTGCGCGGGGTGCTCCTGGCCGAGACCGACGACTGCGAGACGCCCCGGGGCGACGTTGTGGCCGGCGAGCATGCGCACGACACTGCCGGCGCGGGCCGCCGACAGCTCCCAGTTGGAGTAGAACACCGAAGTGCGGATGGGCACGTTGTCGGTATGGCCTTCGACGCGCACCGCATTCGGTAACCCGGCGAGCACGCCCGCCAGCTGCTCGATCACGCCGGCGGCACTGGGCGAGAGTTGCGCACTGCCGCTGGGGAAGAGGATGTCGGCGCGGATTTCCACTTCGATCCACAAATCGTTGCGGCGTATGGTGACTACATCGCGGCGGATCAGGTCCTGCATGGCCTCCTCGACCCGGTCGGCGACCTTGTCGAGCGCCGCCGAGGCCTGGGAGAGCGCCGCGCCGCGCGCGGTGACGCCTTCCGCCAGCACGGTGTTGTGGACTGGCTGCGCAGCGCCGCTGCGACCCAGAAGTGCGTGCGGCTCACCATGCTGCGTCGGCTGCGGCACGACCGCAGTATGCATGTCGGCAGCGGAGCCCACCTGCTTCTCACCGGCCTGCACCGGCTCGAGGGTGCGCGGGGTGCCGCGGAACGCGGCGTAGAGGGAATCCGACAGGATACGGTACTTACCCGCATTCACCGAGGAGATCGCGTACATGACGACAAAGAAAGCGAGCAACAATGTAATGAGATCGCCGTAGGGAATAGCCCACCCTTCGTGATTCACATGCTCCTCGTGCCGACGCTGACGACGTCCCATGAGCGGCTCCTAGTGCAGATAGCCCTGTAGCTTCGCTTCAATCGCGCGGGGGTTCTCGCCCTGCGCAATCGATAACATTCCCTCGATGATCATCTCGCGCAACTGTGTCTGGCGTTGAATGATGAGTTTCAGCTTGGCGGCCACCGGCAGAAAAAACAGGTTGGCGAGCCCGATGCCGTAAACCGTCGCGGTGAAGGCGGCGGCGATGCCATGACCAAGGCGGCTCGGATCGGCGAGATTCTGCAGCACCGCCATGAGTCCCAGTACCGCGCCAATGATTCCGAGGGTCGGGGCATAGACTCCCATGCCCTCGAATACCTTGGCGGCGGTGATGTCGGCGTGTTCGCGCGACTGCAGATCGACGTTCATGACCGTACTGATGCTGTCCGGTTCATTGCCGTCCACCACCAGCTGCAATACTTTCTGCACGAACTCATCACTCTCGCGTTTGATTTGTGGCTCGAGTCCGAGCAACCCCTGCTTGCGCGCGGTAACGCTCCATTCCACGATGCGTTTGATCAACGATGGTCCGTCGTTCGCCGGCGGACGCACCACCCAGGGGAAGATGCCGAGTGCGCGGCGCATGACCGCCCACGGAGTCTGAATGCAGATCGCCGCGATCGTGCCCATGACGACGATCATGAAAGCCGCCGCGGAGATGAGCGACATGATGCCGGCGCCCTTGAGCACGGCTCCCACCAGCACCGCGCACAGCGCGAGGATCAGACCGGCGACGCTTAATATGTCCACGGCGTACCATCCGCTGCCGGCTTAGACACTTGCGGGCCCGCAGGTGAAGAGGCTCACGACGCTGAATCCGTGCGCTGGTCGCGCCAGTCGGCAAGGCGCGCGCGCAGTCGCGACAGCGCTTGCCCATGTAGCTGACACACGCGTGATTCGGTCACTTCCAGCACCGCGCCGATTTCCTTGAGGTTGAGGCCATCGCTGTAGTAGAGCGACATGACCAGCCGTTCGCGATCCGGCAGATTGCCGATCGCCCGGACCAGCGCATCGCGAAACGCCTCGTCAGCCGCGTCCTGAAAGGGGTCCGCGTCATCGCGACACTGATCGTCCGGGGATTCTTCGAAACTGGTGAGCTGGCAGCAGGCCGCGTCCTGCAGCGCGCGGTGATAAGCCTCGAGCGACAGCCCCAGCTGGTCGGCGACCTCGACGTCGCGCGCATCGCGCCCGGTGCGCTGCTCGATTTCGCGCACCGCAGCGGCGACCGCGCGCGCCTGCCGATGCACCGAGCGCGGCGCCCAGTCGAGCTTGCGCAGCGCGTCGATCATCGCGCCGCGGATGCGGATCCCGGCGTATGTTTCAAAGCTTGCACCGCGATTCATAGACCAGTTTGCAGCTGCCTCCATCAGCCCCAGCATTCCCGCCTGGATGAGATCGTTGACCTCGACCGAGGGCGGGAGGCGGCCGGCCAGGTGATAGGCGATGCGCTTCACCAGTTCCGCGTGACGAACGATGAGCTCATCGTTCGCGCTCGCGGTGCCGGAAGTCGTCGCGTAGCGGTTGACGGCGTTCACGACACGGCCACCGGGCGCGTGGGACCCGCCTGCACCAACCGCTCGACGAAGAACTCAATGTTGCCGCGTGCACCTTGCGGTATTGGCCATGTATCGGCCGCGGCGGCCAGTTTCTTGAATGCCTGGGCCGCCGGACTGGCGGGAAAGCGCTCCAGGACGGTGCATTGTTCGCGTACTGAACGCCTGACGGCCTCATCGGCGGGAATTTGCCCCGCGAATTCGAGGGTCACATCGAGAAAACGGGCGGTGACGCGCGCGAAGCGCTCGAACAGCTGCGCGCCACTCACCTCACCGCGGCTCTGGTTGGCGAGCACGACAAACCTGCGCACACCGTGTTTGCGACTGAGTACCTTGACGAGCGCGTAGGCATCGGTTAGCGAGGTGGGCTCATCGCAAACCACCAGCAGCACGTGCTGCGCGGCCTGTGCAAATTGCAGCACCCCGTGGTTGAGTCCCGGGGCGGTGTCGACGATCAGGGTGTCCAGCTGCAAGGGCAGGGCGCTGAGCGCCCGCACCAGAGCCAGATGGCCTTCGGGACCGAGTTGTGCGAGGTCGGTGGAGCCGGAGGCCGCCGGCAGCAGGTGAAACCCCTGCGGCGCGGCAATCAGGATCTCCTCGAGCGTACGCTCGCCGGCGAGCACGTGCGCGAGCGTGTGCTGTGGCGACAGGCCGAGCAGCACATCGGCATTGGCGAGCCCGAGGTCTCCGTCCAGCAGCAGCACGCGGCGGTTGCGCTGGCTCAGGGCCGTGGCGAGATTGATCGCCACGCTGGTCTTGCCGACCCCACCCTTGCCACCGGTGACCGCGATCACGCGTACCGGGCGGCCGAAGCGCTCCAACTGCGCCCCTTTCAGGAAATTCAGCTCAGGCGCGGCCATGCGTCACCTTGCCGAAACGGCGCCGCAGCAGATCCTCATCCACGCTCGCGCCGCTGTCCTTGGCGAGTGCCACCGCGCGCGAGACCAGGTCGAGCGCCCGTGCGGGCCGCAGGTCCTCGGGCACGCGCGGGCCGTCGCTCACGTAACACAGTGGCAGCTGTGCACGGATGAGTACCGAAAGCGAGCCGCCGAGGCTGGCTGCTTCATCGAGCTTGGTGAGCAACACACACGCCGGGTGCGTCGGCACAAAGCGGCGCACGACCTCTTCGAGGGCGGCGGCCTGGGTGTTTGCCGACAGTACCAGTACAGATTCGAGCTGCGAGGCGCAACCTGACAGCACCGCGAGCTGTGCAGCGAACTTCGCGTCCTTGAAACTCGCCCCGGGGGTGTCGATGAGAATCAGGCGGAAGTGCTGCAGCTGTGCGAGCAGTGCTGGCAGCTCGTTGAAGTGCTCCGGCACGAAAACCGGCGCCCCCAGCAGCTGCCCGAGCGCGCGCAGCTCGTCCGCGGCGCCGATGCGCGCGCCATCGCCGGCAATCAGCGCGAGCTCACGCGCGCCGTGCTTGAGCGTCCAGCGTGCGGCGATCTTGGCAAGACTGGTGGTCTTGCCGACGCCGGTCGTGCCGATGAAGGCGAGGCGCCCGCCCGCTTCCCCCCAACGCTCGCCAGTAACCGTGAGGTACTGCGCCAGCGCCGTGAAGGCGAAGCGGCGTGCGTGCGCGAGATCGCCCTGCGCCGGCATCTGTTCGGCGATACGCTCGGCGAGATCGCGTGCCAGGCCGATCTCGGTCAGTTCGCGCAGCAGTTCCGCGTGCACCGGCGAGCGACGCGTGAGGTCGCTCCAGGCGAGCTGTGCGAGCTGCGTCTCGAGCATCGCGCGCAGACTCTTTAATTCCTGCCCGACCGAGTCGCCGCTCCAGGACGGTGCCGCCGGCGCAGCCGGGCGCGTGTCAGCCCCCCAGCTCGCCGCCGTCGGCACATCCGCGCGTTGGCGCGGCGTCTCGGCTACCTGGGCCGTCTGCGGCGCGGCGCTAACTTCCTCGATCTCCGCACCGGCAGTGACCTCCACTCCTTCCACGGTGCGGCACGAGCTCAGGATCACGGCGTTTTCGCCCAGGCGCTCACGGATCGCGCGTAGCGCGGCGCGTGTGTTGGGTGCGACCTGTCGTATGATTCTCATCGTCTCACTCCGAAAGAAAACTCATTCAGCGTCCGACGGTCGCCACCAGGCGAACCTTGCGGTTGTCGGGAATCTCATTCCACGCGAGCACGTGCAGGCCTGGAACGCTGGAGCGCACGAATGCCGCCAGCGATGCCCGCAACGGTGGCGGCACCAGCAGCACGGCCGGTTCGCCCGCCACTTCGCGTCGCTCGGTGCACTCGGCCAGCCGTTGCCGCAGCTTCTCCGCCAGTCCCGGCTCGAGCGCCGCATTGGGGCCGGCGGTGAGCGCACCGCTCAGGAGCCGCTCGAGCTCGTTATCCAGTGACATCACCGGGATCTCAGCGGAGGAGCCGGCGATGTCACCCACGATCTGCCGCCCGAGCGCGATGCGCACCTGGCTCTGCAGGCTGGGCGGGTCGGCGGCGCGCGGCGCCTGCTCGGCAATGGTCTCGAGAATGGTGCGCATGTTGCGCAGCGGCACCTGCTCGGCCAGCAGGTTCTGCAGCACGCGCACCAGCGTGGCGAGCGGCAGTACCCGCGGCACCAGGTCTTCGACCAGCTTGGGGGCCGACTTCGCCGTCAAGGTGAGGAGCTGCTGCACTTCCTCATGGCCGAGCAGCTCGTGGGCGTGTGCCTGCAGGAGCGAGCTCAGGTGCGTCGCGATGACCGTGGCCGGGTCGACGACTGTGTAGCCGAGCGTCTGCGCGTGCTCCCGCGCCGCCGGCTCGATCCAGGTCGCTTCCATTCCAAAGGCGGGATCGCGCGTGGTGATGCCCTGCAGCGGTCCGAAGACGCGTCCCGGATTGAGCGCGAGCTCGCGGTCGGCGTGGATCACGCCTTCACCGATCGGCACTCCGCCGAGGGTGATTCGATAGGCGTTTGGCGGCAGGTCGAGGTTATCGCGGATGTGAATGGCGGGAATCAGAAAGCCAAATTCCTGGGAGAGTTTCCGGCGCACGCCGCGCACCCGCGCCAGCAGATCGCCGCGCGGCTTGGTATCCACCAGCGGCACCAGGCGGTAACCCACTTCAAGGCCGAGACGATCAACCGGCGGCACGTCATCCCAGGTGAGCTCGGCCTTCTCGGCCACTGGCGCCGGTTTCACCGGCGCCGGAGCCGGTTTCTGCTGCGTGCGACGGCGTACCAGAGTCCACGAGGTGGCGCCGCACACCAGCGCCATGAGGAGAAACACCAGGTTGGGCATGCCGGGAATCAGACCCATGATGCCGAGCAGTGCGGCGGCCACCCCCAGTGATCTGGCGTTGCCGAACAATTGGCGCCGCACCTCGCCGCCCACGTCCTGCGCGCGCGACATACGTGTCACGATGATGGCCACCGCGGTGGACAGCAGCAGCGCCGGCAGCTGCGCCGCCAACCCGTCGCCGATGGTGAGCAGCGTATAAGTGCGCGCCGCGGCCGACAGTCCGAGTCCGTGTCCCAGGGTCCCGATCGCGAGTCCGCCGACCAGGTTGATGAACAGAATGAGAATCCCGGCAAGCGCATCGCCACGCACGAACTTGCTGGCGCCGTCCATGGCGCCATAGAAGTCCGCCTCCGCGCGCACCTCGGTGCGACGCAGCCGCGCTTCATCCTGAGTGATCAGTCCGCTGTTGAGATCCGCATCGATGGCCATCTGCTTGCCGGGCATGGCATCGAGCGTGAAGCGTGCACTGACTTCCGAGATGCGGCCGGATCCCTTGGTGACCACCACGAAATTGATGATGGTGAGGATCACGAACACGACGACGCCGACGGCAAAGTTGCCGCCGATGACGAATTCGCCGAATGACTTGATCACGTGTCCGGCGGCCTGATCACCGGTGTGACCGTTGAGCAGCACGACGCGCGTGGAAGCCACATTGAGTGCCAGGCGCAACAGTGTGGCGAGCAGCAGCACCGTCGGGAACGTGCCGAACTCGATTGGCCGGGTCACGTAGAACACCGCCATGACGATCACGATGGACAGTGCGATGTTGAAGGTGAACAGCAGATCGAGCGCCAGCGGCGGCAGCGGCAGCACGATCATTGCCAGCACCGCTAGTACCCCGGCCGGCACACCGATGCCCTGACGCACCAGCGTCGTCAGGTTCAACTCTGCGCTCGTGGTGGTCGCGGTCGTCATGCGTCAACCCCCTCCAGCGAAAGGGTCGGCAGGAGCGGTGCGGCCTGACCCAGGCGTGCGGCCTGGCGCAGCTGCGCCAGGTAGGTGAGCACCTGGGCGACCGCGACGTACAGTGCGGCGGGGATTTCCGCGCCGATCTCCACGTGGCGGTGCAATGCGCGCGCCAGTGGCGCGGCTTCGACGATGGGCACGTGATGCTGCTCGGCGACCGCACGGATACGGGCGGCCACCAGGTCGAGTCCCTTGGCGACCACGATCGGCGCGCGCATACGCGCCTCGACATACCTCAGGGCAACGGCGTAGTGGCTGGGATTTACCACGACGACGTCGGCCTTGGGCACATCGGCGATCATGCGGCGGCGCGCCAGTTCACGCTGGATGCTGCGGATGCGGTTCTTCATCTCGGGTGAGCCTTCGGTCTCGCGCATCTCCTCGCGAACCTCATTGCGCGTCATGCGCAGGCGGCGCGCGTACTGCCACAGCTGCCAGGGGACATCGACCGCCGCCAGCACCGCCACGGTGGCGGTGAGGGCAACGAACGTGTCGCTGATGAGCCCGCCGGCGGCCTGGGCTGCTTGCGCCGGCGTGAGCGTGCCGAGGGAGGCCATCAGCGGCGCGTGCCGCCACAGCAGCGCGCCCGCGACCAGCGCGACAGTCAGAAACTTGAGCAGCGCTTTCAGGAACTCGATCGCTCCGCGCAGGGTGAACATGCGGCCGAAGCCGGTAATGGGATTGAGACGTGTGAGATCGACGGCGAGCGCTTGCAGCGTGAAGTTCCAGCCGCCCACGGCGAGCGGTGCGGCCATGGCGGCCACCAGCGTGACGCCCCACAGTGGCGCGCACACCAGGAACCCGTCTGCCGCGGCCTTCAGCACCGCATTGAGCGCATCGGCATCACCCAGCGCACGCACGCGCGCAATCGACAGGCCGCCGATGAGCAGCGCGCGCAGCGCGCCGCCCAGGTAAGGGCCGAGAAATTTGAGCGCCAGTGCGGTCGCCAGCAGCACGGCCGCCGCGCTCAGATCGCGCGAGCGTGGGACCTGTCCGGACTCGCGGGCGCGCTCCCGGTTACGGGCAGTCGATTCCTGCGTCCCTTGTTCACGTTCGGCCATCGGTTACTCGCGCGCGCCAACCATCGCAGCCAGGGACTGCAGGGCGTGGCGCAGCTCTTCGATGAAGGTCGACTCTACGATCCACAGGCCGGCGAAGATCACCAGCAAGCCACACAAGAGCGACGCGGGAAGTCCAACGGCGAACAGGTTGAGCGCCGGGGCAGCGCGACTCACCACGCCGAATGCCAGATGCACGATCATGAGCGCAGTGATGCCCGGCAGCGCGATCGCCAGTGCATAGACAAACAGCTGGCCGCCCCAGTCGAGCACAGCGCGCAGGCCGCCCTGCGGCAGGCCATCCAGGGTGACCGGCAACGTCGTGAAACTGCGCGCCAACGTCTCGAGCAGCAGCAGCGGTCCATTCAGGGCCAGGAAGGTGAGGGTCACCAGCAGCGTGAACAGCTGGCCGAGCGCGGGGGTGCTGCTCGAGCCGCCGCGTTCGGGATCCAGATTGAACGCGAACGACAGCCCCATGCTGTTGGAGAGCATCTGTCCGCCGAGGGTCACGGCATCGAAGGTGAGCTGCAGACAGAAGCCAAGCGCCAGGCCGATCAGCAGCTGCTGCGCCGTGATGAGGAGGCCGGCGGCGGACAGCGCGGCGACCGCAGGGGGCGGTGGCAGGAGCGGTGCGATGAGCGCAGCCATGCTGGCCGCGAGCACGATGCGCACGCGCGGCGGAACCGTGGAAGCGCCCAGCACGGGCGCCACCATGAAGCAGCCTCCCAGGCGCATGAACGGCCACAGCATCTGTAGCAGCCAGCGCTCGAGGTGTTCGGGATCCAATGTGATCACGGCGACGGCACGATTGCGAAGGAGTGGTGAGCGTGGGCGCTTCAGTTAATGAGTGCCGGGATGCTCTCGAACAGCTCACGCGTATAGCTGGTGAGGACTTTCAGCATCCAGGGCCCACAGACCACCAGCGTGCCGGCGACAGCCAGCAGCTTCGGGATAAAGGAGAGCGTGGTCTCGTTGATCTGCGTGGCCGCCTGCACCGCGCCGATCAGGAGTCCGGTGAGAAGAGCCACCAGCAGCAACGGTCCCGCCAGCAGCAGGGTGATCTCGAGCGCGCGACTGCCGATGCTGACGACGGTTTCTGGGGTCATGCCGAGTAATCCCTCTGTCAGGTGTCAGGTATAGAAGCTCGATGCCAACGTGCCGATGACCAGCGACCAGCCGTCCACCAGCACAAACAGCATGAGTTTGAAGGGAAGCGAGATCAGGACCGGGGACAGCATCATCATGCCCATCGACATGAGAACGCTCGCCACCACCAGATCGATGATTACGAATGGGATGTAGATGAGAAAGCCGATGAGGAAGGCGGTCTTGAGCTCACTGGTCAGGAATGCCGGCGCGAGCAGCGTCAGCGGCACGTCGTCGGGCGTTGCAAAGCCCTTGCCGCCGGAGATGCGCACGAAGGTGGCGATGTCACTCTCGCGCGTCTGCGAGAGCATGAATTTCCTGAGCGGTGTCACCGCCCGCTCGAGCGCCACCGTGCCCTCGATAGTGCCGGCGCTGTAGGGCTGTACGGCCACTTCGTTGATGCGCGTCACGACCGGGCTCATGACGAAGAACGTGAGAAACAGCGCCAGCCCCAGGATCACCTGATTCGGCGGGGTCTGTCCGGCACCCAGCGCCTGGCGCAGAATGCCGAGCACGATGACGATGCGGGTGAAGGCGGTCATCGTGAGCAGCAATGCCGGCAGCACCGTGAGTGCGGTCATCAGCGCGAGTAGCTGCAGGCTCAGGCTGTAATTTTGCGCGCCGCCTGCCAGCGTGCGAACGGTGAGCGCCGGCAGTCCCGGATCCGCGAATACCGTTGCCGGCAACAGTATCGTCAGCGCGCTCAGCCACTTGAGGCAGAGGCGGCTCATGCGCCCAGACTCCGGCGCAGCAGCGCCTGAAAAGATAGTCCGTCCGTGCGTGCCACATGCGCTGCTGAGGTCAAGTCGAGCGGTGTGGCGAGCACGTGCAGGGTGCTCACCCGGCCGGGGGCGACCCCCAGGAGCAACTGCGTGCTGCCGATACGCATCAGGATCGCGCGCTCCTTGGTGCCCAATGGCAGGTCAGCCAGGATCTCCATGGCCTTGGCGCCGGGGGCGCCGAAGGCGCGGGTGCGCCGCAGCAGCCGCCCGAGCAGCAACAACACGGCGACGACCAGCAGTAGCGCGAGCACCACGTGGACGAGTTCGCCGATGCCGCCGACGTGTGTCGCAGGAACAGCCTGAGGCGCGGCAAACATGGCCATCATCTGAGCTTGCGCAGCCGTTCGGCGGGGCTGACGACATCAGTGAGGCGGATGCCAAACTTGTCGTTCACGACTACCACCTCGCCGTGTGCGATCAGGGTTCCGTTAACGAACACGTCGAGCGCCTC
>Ga0070761_10002431_pt1 | contig 11395 bp, 11 predicted proteins | sample HubBroMetageREF1_FD_66724 | JGI IMG/M metagenome (GOLD analysis project Ga0070761, IMG submission 66724) | Reference soil microbial communities from the Hubbard Brook experimental Forest, New Hampshire, USA - Hubbard Brook CCASE Soil... | ecosystem: Environmental > Terrestrial > Soil >...
CCAATGAGTGGGTCACCCTTACCAAGAATCAGCTTGATGACTTCGGTGGCCTGAATCACGCCTACGAGGCCGGGTAAAATGCCCAGCACTCCGCCTTCGGCGCAAGAAGGAACCAGCCCCGGCGGCGGCGGTTCGGAATACAAACAGCGATAGCAAGGTCCGTCGGCAGTCGCGAACACGCTGGCTTGCCCCTCAAAGCGGAAAATTGAACCATAAACATTGGGTTTGCCTGTGAGCACGCAGGCATCGTTCACCAGATAGCGAGTGGGAAAATTGTCGGTGCCGTCGGCAATAATGTCGAAGTCGCGAAACAGTTCCAGCGCATTGTCGCTGCTCAATCGGGTCTCAAACTTGCGGATGTTCAGAAACGGATTGATCGCCTTCAGCTTCTCCGACGCGGAATCAAGTTTCTTTCGTCCTACATCAGCGGTCGTGTGGATGATCTGCCGCTGCAGGTTTGTATAGTCCACCACATCGAAGTCCACGATCCCAAGAGTGCCCACGCCGGCCGCTCCGAGATAAAGCGCCAGGGGTGAACCCAGCCCGCCGGCCCCGATACACAACACGCGCGCGGCCTTGAGCTTCTGCTGACCCTCCATGCCGACCTCGGGCATGATCAGGTGGCGGGAGTAGCGCAGGATCTCGTCGTTGGTAAGAGCGGCGGTTTCGGGTCTGACTTCTGTGATAGTGGCCATAAAAACCTCTGTTCCAGAACGCTGATTTTAATGATTACAGAACGGACAACTAGAAACAACAACAGAACGGACGACAACAGCGGGCGCTGTGGCGAGGCATTCGGAGATCGGCCCGTCCGCAATTCACTGATTGATCCATCAAGGTCACCGGCCTCCGGCGATTGAAGGCACTATCGAAATAGTATCACTGTCCTGTACCGCAGTCGCTTCCTTCTGCAGGTAGCGGACGTCTTCGTCGTTGAGGTAAACATTCACAAAAGAACGGAGTTTGCCGTCGTCGGTGTAAAGATGCCGCCGCAGATCGGGATGCTGGGAGACCAGTCCGGACAATGCCTCGGCGACGGTCCCGGCGGTAACTTCGACCGTCGGTTGCTTTCCAGCGTATTGGCGCAGAGGAGTGGGAATGTGGATTTGTGTCATGCAGGTAAATGATGCGGCAATACCCCGGTCGGATTCACTTCGATGGCCGGGGCCGTAGAAACGTAGCTTGCTACGTTTCTGCCTGCGCCACCTCAATCTTCTCGTCCAAAAGCTTTTTATCACCTTCGTCACTGCCGCTCAATTCGAACGCGTTCGTTATTACGGCTTTGCCCTTTTCCACGCTGGTGATGACGTACGAACATCCGAACCAATGCGCTTCCGCAAGATCGGTCGGCGACCAATGTGCCGGGTGGTCAGGATGCGAATGGTAAAAGCCGACAATATCCTCGCCGCGCCCGCGGCCTTCGCGCTGGATGCGAACCAATTCACGCGGATCGATGTTATAGCGATTCTGCGGCGAATCGGTACGCGTGTTGCCGCAGCGGGCAATCGAAGTCACGCGACGGGCGTCCCCATTCATCCCGCCGAGTAACACGCCACAGCACTCATGCGGATAGGTCTCCTCGCCGTGTTGGCGGAGAGCCTCATAATCTTTGCGCTCAATCTTCAACATAGAAACCATCACCACGGAGACACAGAGACGAAAAAAACAGAAAAAAGGCTTTCTCTGTGACTCTGTGTCTCTGTGGCAAATCGCAGTTAACTATTCCTGCCAGAATCTCTCGCTCAAATACTTGTCCCCGGAGTCGCACAGAATGGTCACAAATACAGCCTGCTCGTTTTTGTTCAACTGCCGCGCCAGTTGCAGGCAGCCTACAATGGCCGCCGCCGCCGATATCCCTACCAGCAAACCTTCTTCGCGAGCCAGGCGCTTGGCCATAACGTAAGAGTCCTCAGTCGAAATTTCCAGGTTGGCGTCAGCCAGCGACGGATCATAAATTTTTGGAACAATAGCGCTGGCCATGTACTTCGCGCCTTCGATTCCGTGAAAAGCCGAATCCGGCTGCAGCGAAATGCACCGGATGCGCGGATTCAATTCCTTCAGCCGCCGCGTGGTCCCGACGAAGGTTCCACTCGTGCCGAGCATCGACACAAAATGCGTGATCCGTCCTTCCGTCTGTTGCCAGATTTCGTTGGCTGTGCCATGGTAATGAGCCTGCCAGTTGGCGTCGTTGGAATACTGATCGGCGTAATAGTAGAGGTCGGGATGTTTCGCAGCGAGTTCGCGCGCTACTCGGATGGCGCCATCGGAACCGTCCGCAGGATCGGTGTAAATGATCTTGGCGCCGTAAGCAGTCACGATGCGCTTGCGCTCGACCGATACATTTTCCGGCATGCACAGCGTCACCGGAAAACCCTGTGCCGCGCCGATCATGGCATAGGCAATGCCGGTGTTGCCGCTGGTTGAATCCAGCAGAATTTTACCGGATGTTAACTTGCCACTGGCCCGAGCTTGCGCCACGATGTTGGCTGCGGCCCGGTCCTTGACCGAGCCTCCGGGATTGAGCCATTCCGCTTTGCCGAGAATCTCGACTCCGGGCAGATCGGCGCCGATGCGGACCAATCGAAGCAGCGGCGTATTGCCAATGCGATCGACGCTGTGCGTCCCCAGAGGGCTGGCCAGTTCATTGGTTGCGTCTGCATGTGCCGATGAAATAGACACTTTGCCGATCTTTATAGGCGAGGGTTGCATAAACTTCAAACTCGAAGGCCGTGACTTACGTAATGTTCCTCACAAGCAAAATCAATCGTGACAAACGCCAGATTAGATTATAAGAGAGACAGCTTGGTTCCACCGAAGATGCGACCGCGTACTTTTTCCAGCAATCCGCATCTAACCTAAACAAGAACGAAGGACGAAATGGCATCGAAGGTAGAACAACGGACTTACGAAGACGCGTTGAATTGGTTGCGCGACCACGGCTTTGATGTGCTGGAAGCGCCAGGTACGCAGGCTCGCGTCTTTCTTAAGAAGTACAACGTATCGGCCGCCATCCAAAAAAACGGCGACGACGGCGTGAAGATTTTTGCCTATCCCGGCTACCTGATCGGCAGCGAAATCTCAAAGCTGGTTAACCGGGGATACCAGCAGTTTCTCAAAACCGCCAAGACCGAAGTCCCAGCAACCGCCGACCATCTGAAGGCCCTGCAACAGTTCACCGAAGAATTAAAAGAAGGACTCGGTTTGCCCACGCTGTACAACGAATCTCTCGGCACAGTCAGCGAATCCTATCACTACGATCGCGTTGAGAATCGCGATAAGCCCGCCGCAGATCGGCCCAAGCGTCCCTGGGAAAAGGCCGGAGTCATTGCCGCCGCCGCGAAAAAGGGCCGCGCCTGAAGCAATCTGCCGTTCGCTCGCATTAGACTAACTTTAGAATCTCTCCCACAATCGCCGCGCTTGTTTGCGCAATTTCCGCTATATTTCCTTACATATTCATCCGCTTGAACGACCCGACGTGCCGGTCGACGGATCGACACAGGATAATTTCGGGCGAGCTGAAGTTAAGGAGCACGCATTCATGCGATTGTCTCTGGCGGCCAGCGCACGATTCCTTTCGGCAATCGTATTGATTTCTGTAACGTTGCAAGTTGGACTCGCGCGCGAGCGGGGTCCTCGCGTCGACGTTGTCTGTCCAGCGCCGCCAATACCGGTCAAGGTAGAAGACAAGCAAGGATTGGTCTACGAGCTGCAGGTCACCAACTTCGACACAGTGCCGTTGACGCTGAAGAAGCTCCAGGTTTTCGCGGATACAGATAAAAGCCCGCCCCTTAAAACCATTTCAGATGCTGCCTTGTCCGCTATCATGACTGAGGCGGGGACAATAACGGGAGGTAAAGACTCACAAACAATTGGCCCGGCAAAACGCGCCGTGGTTTTCCTGTGGGTTGAAATTGGATCGGATCAACGCATCCCCGCGAGCTTAAGTCATCGGATGGTCTTTGTGGCTGGCACGCCAGGTGAAGAAAGCGCGGCTGCCGAAACTACCCTCGAGGATTTTCCGGTTGCAGTAAGCCAGGATGCGGTGCCATTGCTCACTCCCCCATTTGCTGGCGGCGTATGGGCCGCGGGCGACGGCCCTTCGAACGACTCTGGCCACCGCCGAAGCATAGCCGCGATCGACGGCCATATTCATTCGCCAGAGAGATTCGCGATTGATTGGGTCAAAGTTGGGCCCAACGGAGACTCGCATAATGGAACCTCGCGCAACGAAAATTGGTGGGGCTACGGCGAGCCAATTCTTTCGGTGGCGGATGGGGAAGTCACGCAGATAGTGGACGGAATACCGGAAAATACCCCGCGCGTCCTGCCGAAGCCGGTTACTCTCGATAACATCGCGGGAAATTACGTTATTGTTCGCATCGCCTCTGACCGCTACGCCACGTTTGCCCACCTACAACCCGGAAGCATCAAGGTTCGACTCCATGACCATGTACGCCGAGGAGATGTTTTGGGCCGCCTCGGAAACAGCGGCAATGCGACCGGTCCACACCTACATTTTCAGGTGACGGACGGAAACTCGGTTCTGCAATCGGAAGGAGTTCCTTTTATCTTTGACAAGTTCACATACCTTGGACCCGGATCCGACTACGAAGTTGATAAACATCCATCCATTCCGCGGGAACGCTCAATTCCTGGAGATAACGACGTGGTCGAGTTCCCGCCCGCGAAAAAATAATGAGGACCGCTAAATGCGACTTCCACTGCGAGGCTTAGGAATGCGTCAGAACTTTGCGGTTATTTCAGTCGTGCTGGTTCTGCTTTCCTCTTCGTTCAAAGTTATCGCGCAGAATTCCAAGCCAGACGTCAAGTCCGCGGTTGAGCAAGTTTTGCTTCGCCAGCAGGAAGCTTGGAATCATCACGACCTCGAAGCCTTCATGTCCAGCTATTGGAATTCTTCTGATTTGACGTTTTTCTCGGGAGCTGACAAGACATCCGGCTGGCAACCGACCTTGGACCGATATCGCAAAAAATATCAAAGCGAAGGCCAGCAGATGGGACAGATGGAATTCTCCGACTTGAACATTCAGGAACTCGCGCCGGACGCAGCCTTCGTGCGCGGAGCATGGCACTTGACCATGACCAACGGCAAAACCCCGCACGGCTTGTTCACTCTGATCTTCCGAAAATTTCCTGACGGATGGAAAATCGTGCACGATCACACTTCCGCGGCAGACCGCTAGCTCATTCATTCTGTGAATGTCAAACACCGGTTCAGCTTCACCTTGGTAATCAGCAAGCCTCTTCCGCGATTTGTCATCTGGCTTTATGCTGTTTAGGACATCGCGGCTACTGACTGCGCAGTTTCTTCCGGAAGTCATGATTCCAATTCGTCTCTATAGCATGATCCTGGGTAGCGCGGGTGCCTTGCTGGCCGCGTATCTCCTGCTTCGTCGCAAGCCTAAGGGACACGATGAGGTGGAACGCGAGCGGCGGGCATGGCTCGACCGCGTTGGCCGGATTACCGACGGGACCGTGATCGATGTGCAGGAGATGCAGCCCGAAGGCCGCAAGCCAGCTACTTTCCTCATCTTTCAATACGATGTAGCCGGCGTATCCTACGAAGCTTCACAGGACGTTACGTACTTGCGGCAGCTTATCAACCTGCACTCTTGCCGGCTCGGTCTGCCCACGTCCGTGCGTTACGATCCCCAGAACCCGGGAAACTCGATTGTGGTGTCGGAGCGCTGGATGGGGTTAAGGCAGTAAGAAACTGGTCGTCGGTCGTTGGTGGTTGGCCAAAACCAATACAAGCTCAGTGGGATTCGTACGATGTTGTGCTTAGCCAACGACCAAAGGCGAACGACCGACGACCGATCCTAACTTCCCGCTTCGAAGCCGCCGCCGTGCGCCACCGTTAAACGCAGGAATTTGTGGGGATTGACTGGAGTGTCATTGATGCGGACTTCGTAGTGCAGATGCGGACCGGTGCTCCGCCCGCTCAGCCCGACGTATCCAATAGTGTCACCCCGGCGCACGTACTGTCCGGGAACGACCGCATAGCTGGCAAGATGCCCATATCGCGTCGTGATTCCGTGGCCGTGGTCGAGCGCGATCGCCCGTCCGTATCCGCCCATGAAGTCAGCGAAAATCACTACGCCATCGGCCGGCGCAATTACCGGTTGCCCGTAGGAAGCCGATATGTCGACTCCACAATGGAATGCACCTTCGCCGTTGAATGGATCAATTCTCTCTCCAAACGAACCTGTAATCGGACCCTCCACCGGCCACAGGTTTGGAGCCGAATTGGCCCGTAGCCAGTCCGCCGTGGTCACGTTGCGCGTAAGGCCCAGAGAAATCCCGGTCGCGGCAGCCCCACTCAGTGCGGTGTCCTTCAACGCATAAAGTCGATCCAGGGAAGAACTTACTTCAGCGTCTTGAATGTGATCCGAAGAATTCGATTCCAGGGCAGGATCCGACTTCAACCCGTACAGGGAGGATACTTCGCTGGCCAATGAGCCCAGCGACGCCACTTGAATATCTCGCTCTTGGGCTACCTGCTCCAATCGCGAATAGTTGCTTTTCAGCGCGTCTTTTTGGAGTCTCAGCTCGTTAAAGCGGGAAACCTTCAACAGCATGCGCATGTAGGAGCTCGCAATTCCGGTCAGACTCAGGACTCCGATCGCCGCGCCTACAACCAATACGTACAAATAATGAACTGGAATGGGAATCTTACGCAGTTGCCCATCCTCGCCACGCGCCACAAAAAGTATGTAAAAACGCTTACGCAATATGTTCCCTTCGTTCAGTAATCGAATCAAATGAGTACGGCAGGTTTGCCGCCTTTGATCCTACTACCTGATCCCTGCCGCGATCATCCCTTCCCATCCCGGGAATTAGGCCAGTAATCGCTTCGTCCTACCGGAACCAAGGTCAGGCCCGAATCCCCACTGCCTGCAATCCTAACCGGATGCGGCACTTAGCTCGGCCAGAGTTTTGGAAGTTGCATCGCAACGGTACCAAAGTAGGTTCTTCCTGTCAACGACCCAAAGCGCCCTCCGATGGTTACTTAAGGCACGAAGGTGCACGCGTCCATCGGCGGAATTACCGACTGCCAAATTCCCTCGACACTAAAACGTCACAAAGAACAAAGCGTCGTAGACGGCATTGCAACCGGGCCTCGATGCACTGCCGCGAGCCACAGACTTGAATTCTGATGGATCACGGTCGCGGCGGAGTTGCCCCAAGGCGGCGGCATACGGTGCGCATTTCGTGAGCCCTAAGGTTTGTATATGATTGATCTACCGTGCCTCTGGCAGAAAAACTCTTGATCTCGCGCATCCGTGAGCAGACCCCACGAAGACGAGGCATAGCAGCCGGCATCGGGGATGATTGCGCCATCCTGCAAATCCCCGCCGGTCACCAAACCCTGGTTACCACCGATTTCAGCCTGGAAGGGATTCATTTCCGCCGTGAATGGCATCCACCCGACGTCGTAGGCCACCGCTGCCTCACCCGCGGCCTTAGCGACATCGCAGCCATGGGCGGGCTCCCAATCGCCGCATTTTTGTCTTTGGCTCTACCGCCAGACCTGCCGCAGCGCTGGATCGACCAGTTTGTGAAAGGCTTGCTCGAGTTGGCCGACAGATGCAAAGTCAGCCTCGCCGGCGGGGACACAGCGCAATCTCCCGGCAAAATTTTGGCCGACATCGTTGTCGTTGGCTCAGTGCCGAAAGGGAAAGCAATCCGGCGTTCGGGCGCGCGCGCAGGTGACCGAATTTATGTGACCGGCGCTGTGGGAGGCGCCGCCGCTACCCTGAAGTTGCTGTTTTCTGGCCGAAAACTTCGGCCGGACGATTACCCCCACCATTTCCACCCGATTCCTCGAATCGAAGTCGGCCGGTTCCTGCGTGAAAAAGGCCTCGCCTCGGCCATGATCGATCTCAGCGACGGTCTCTCGACCGATCTCGCACACATTTGCCAAGAGAGCGGTGTTGGCGCGGAGATTCGGGCAAATACGGTTCCTCGCGCAAAAATCGGCAAGCCTGCTCGCCAGGTCGAGCTCGAATATGCACTGCATGGGGGGGACGACTATGAACTGCTCTTCACAGCGCCCAAGGGCAAGCGCGTCCCCTCCCGGATCGCGGGCGTAGCCATCACCAAAATTGGCCACATCACTCGTACCCGGCAGGTCGTTCTCCTGAATTCTGACGGCGCCAGAGTTAAGTTTCGCCCCCAAGGCTGGGAGCACTTCAAGAACTGACCTAAACCCTAAAGCCCGAAGCCTAGCCCATGTGACTTTCGTGCTACCCGAACCTCTTCTTTCTGTATCGCCTATCCTCCAACCGGGGCTAAATTAAACCTATGTCGTCCCCAAAATTTGTTCTTTTTCTTCTCGCGTTCTGCACGGGCCTGAGCTTCACGCTGACCGCACAACCACCATCTGTGTCGCCCGCTGCGAAGACTACTGTCGATAATGCCTTCGTGCAAAAACAATTCGGATCCACCTGTTCCCTCATCGGATTCGAGCCGCTCATCGCTGACCTGGACGGCGACGGGGTTGAAGACATCGTCATTCCGGCGCGCTGCACCAATCCGATGATGGATCAGATGGAGGACAGCTTCGTAGTCGTCGATCCGTACAACAGCTACTTCGGCTACGGCAATCCCAAAATCACCACCCAGTTTTCTTCCGACGATCCGGAACGGCGCGGGTACTCTTTGTTGGTAATTCACGGAGCAGGCGCCGAAGCCTGGCATTCCGCCACGCCCAAAGCGAAGTTCCTCATTGTGAATTTGCCGTTCAAGCAGGTGGTGGTGAAAAAACTGGCCATCAAAAAGAAAAAAATGGTCATGGGAATCTTCGCCGAAGAAACCGGCGGCGATCAGGCGACCTCAGTAACTTTCTGGGACGGCCGGAAATACAAGTACCAGCCCCTCGGCGCCAGCATGGAGTAATCGAATTTGATCGAAGGCGGGCGCTCCTCCGTCGAGCCGAGCGCAGCTCGGGACCCAATCCAAAAAGTTGCTTCAGCTAAAAAGAACGGACCTCAACAGGCGGAATTTAATCCGCGCTTGGGGTCGCGCTGGCCAGCGCGAGAATCGCTCCGGCAAACAGCAGCGTGTCAAAGAAGTAGTTGATCCCTTCAACTTTGACGTCGGTGCTCGGGTCGGATAGCGCCGCGATCAGGATCGGACCATAGATGAACACGACCACCAGCACCATCCACGTACCGAGATAAGTTGCTGCCACCCGCGTTTTCTTGTCCAGCAGTATGCATACCCCGGCAACGAAAAGAATTGCGCCCGTTAGCCAGCCAACGAGCAGGTGCGCCGGAATCCATGCGGGCATAAGTTTTTCGAGCGGGACGCCGGGAACGTTGGTTGTGTGCAGAGAATTCTCAATGCCATAAAATATGGCTGCGATCCCGATGATCACGCGACCCACGGTGATGAGCCTGCTTCCGCTTTGCCCTTGGCCTTGCGCGCGCATGGCGTTTCCCGCAAGAATCCAGCCTCCGCCGCCGAACAGCATTTCGCGGAGGGTCAAGATCCATCCAAAGCGGTCTTTGGGATTGGCGACCGATCCCGGGATGTCCATCATCGCGACAAAAAGAAACATCGCGATCCCGAACAGCAGGCCCGACCAGCGCACCTGAATTTTCGTGGCAATGCTCAAAGACGCCGCCAGCAGCGCAAAGCCGAAGAAATACGCCCAGAACAAATGCCACGGCATATACGAGGGCACCATGGTCGCCAGGCCCCTAGCGGCCGCGAGATGCAGCGCGCCGAAGACCGCCAAAGGGGCGGCGAAACACAAATTGCTCAACGCTACGATCTTGTCCAGGCCGCGGGCCTGCGCGATATCCGTCTTCGCAGCCCATAGCGCAACAATGAAAAGCAGGATGCCGGCGCTGCACATCGAAACGACCGTGGTAGAGATCGCAAGAAATGCGGCGAGAATGGTTGTCTGCATGTGGACGCCCCAGTGTAATCTCACGTGCTCTGTCTGATGCACGTTTTCCCGAGTCAATACAGCTTCAATTGTCGCTGGGATGCGGACGTTAGTACATTTGGTTGCTAAGCTGAGTGGGGCTCCGCTCGCGTCCACACTGTTTATCCCGATATCAATCGGCGCGGTAAATTCCTGATCCTTGCCAACCCGCTATAATTCTCCCGCGATGAATCTTGAACAGAAACTCGCAGAACTGAAAAAGCGTGACCACCTCGCCGAAGACGGCGGCGGTGAAAAGCGGCGTGAAAAACAGCACAAAGAGGGCAAAATGTCGGCCCGCGAGCGCATTGAATTCCTGCTCGACGAATCCACATTTGAGGAGACCGACAAACTGGTCACGCATCGCTGCAATGACTTCGGCATGGCCGAGCAAAAGTTCTACGGCGACGGCTTTATCACTGGATACGGCCGCATCGAAGGCCGCCTGGTCTTTGTCTTCGCGCAGGATTTTACCGTCTTCGGCGGATCGCTCTCCGAGGCCAACGCAGCCAAGATCGTAAAGGTCATGGATCTCGCCGCCAAAATGGGAGCACCCATGATCGGCCTCAACGATTCAGGCGGCGCCCGCATTCAGGAAGGCGTCATGTCGCTCGCCGGTTACGCCGACATCTTCCTTCGCAACACCCTTTACAGCGGAGTGATTCCACAAATCTCCGCGATCATGGGCCCATGCGCCGGGGGAGCGGTTTACTCGCCGGCGATTACAGATTTTATTCTCATGGTCGACAAAACTTCCTACATGTTCATCACCGGTCCTGACGTAATCAAGACGGTGACGCACGAGGAAGTCACAAAAGATCAACTGGGCGGTGCAGAAACCCACAACGAAATCTCAGGGGTGGCCCACTTTAAAGCTCACGATGATGCCGAGTGTCTTTCGATGGTGCGAGAACTACTCAGCTTCGTGCCGTCGAACAATCTCGATGATCCGCCCCGCAAGCCCTGCACCGATCCCATTGATCGAGCCGACGCAGCGCTCGACAAGATTGTCCCCGATCAATCGAATCAGCCCTACGACATCAAAGAGGTAATTCATGCAGTTGTCGACGACGGCTACTTTTTCGAAGTTCAGGAGCACTACGCAAAGAACATCGTCGTTGGATTCGCGCGCCTGAACGGCAAGCCCGTTGGCATCGTCGCCAATCAGCCCGCATTTCTCGCCGGCACGCTGGACATCAATGCGTCCATCAAAGGTGCGCGATTCGTGCGCTTCTGCGACTGCTTCAACATCCCGCTTGTAACCTTCGAAGATGTCCCCGGATTTCTGCCCGGAACCAATCAGGAATACGGAGGCATCATCAAACACGGCGCCAAGCTGCTGTTTGCCTTCGCCGAAGCCACGGTGCCGAAGGTGACGGTCATCACCCGCAAAGCCTACGGCGGAGCCTATTGCGTCATGGCTTCCAAACACATTCGCACCGA
>Ga0070761_10002433_pt1 | contig 11385 bp, 10 predicted proteins | sample HubBroMetageREF1_FD_66724 | JGI IMG/M metagenome (GOLD analysis project Ga0070761, IMG submission 66724) | Reference soil microbial communities from the Hubbard Brook experimental Forest, New Hampshire, USA - Hubbard Brook CCASE Soil... | ecosystem: Environmental > Terrestrial > Soil >...
TATAACCAATTGCCGCGCCAATGGCCCAAAGCAACACGCCGGTTGCCCAGTTCTCGTGCAGATTGTAAATCTGCGCCGTAAGAAAAATCGCGGCTCCGAGCGTGGCCGTCCCCAGAGCGTGCAGCGTTGTCGACAGTGCAGGGAACCCGCTGACGAGCAGCGCCCCTCCCACGTGGAACAAGCTCACCATGAGAATCAAAAGCAAAAATCGAACTGCGGGGGAAAGCTCGATCCAGTGCGCCGCCACGAATAATGTGACTCCGGCAGCGAGAAGAATTCCGCCGAAGACCATGGCCAGAATGACGGGCCAGCGCAGCGTCGCGCGCCGTTCCTGTCCGGTCTCAAAGGCGAGAATGCGTGCGCCCGTTTCCGCGTCGATCACACCGGCCTCGGTCAAGCGTTGCACCTGCTTCTCGACTTGTGTGCGTGGATTCACGGCTGGCTTTGAGCGCGATGGCTCTTGGGAGCAAGTTATCTAACCTGGTAGCTCCCATCTTGATTGACAGACGACGCGGCAACATACAGCCGGATGCCTGAGAATGCAACGCCCGATTGAGTAGAACAGGCGCGGGATTCACCAATCTGCTGCAATCAATCGCAACCACGGACTATGCTCACAGGTCGTTTGTACAGGAGGATTCAATGAAACTTGCAACTCTCCGGGCGCAGCTATTTCCGGCAACACTTCTAATTTTCGCAGGGCTCGCGGCCGTCGCTGCTCCGCCCGCGGGCGCTCAACAACAAAACATCCCCAAGACCGCCGCCGAAAGCATCGGCGGGATCCTGAGCTACACGGAAGATCAATTCTTCTCAGTCGCTGCAGCCATGCCTGCCGAAAAATATTCCTATATCCCCAGCGCGCCGGGCGGCAAATTCGATGGCGTGCGCTCCTTCGCTGAACAAGTCAAGCACGTCGCCTGCGCGAATTACGCCTTCTTCAACGAGATCGAAGGCAAGACTCCCCCGGACGGATGCGAGAAGGGTGGCCCCGCGCCCGCCAAGACCAAGGCTGAGCTGCTGAAATACCTGCGCGAATCCTTCGACTACGGCAACAAAGTCCTCGCGACCGTGAACCCGCGAAACGCGATGGACCGAGTGGAGGGCCGCTACGGCGGCCCAAACACCAAGCTGGGCATCGCGGCCCTCGCGGTGTGGCACATCGCCGATCATTACGGCCAAATTGTCTACTACTTGCGCCTGAACGGCGTTGTCCCGCCGCCCACGCAGCAGCAAGGCCTGCAAGTCCGCTGAAGCCGTAAGTTGTTTCGCCCTGGGAGGCTACGCACGACGAATTGGCCGCCCTATGACCCGACGACGGCACGAGATGCATCTTCGAACCGGACGGAGCAGGCAGGCGAAGTCCCGATATTAAAAATCAAGTATTTACTGTATGGCCGAATCCGTGACTCCTAGGCACTATGCATGCGGGACACTTGAGAGCGCAGGTTGGGGAACCTTATTAATAAAATTCTAAGGGCTGGGCCCGGCTTGCGCTCTCTGCTCCCTTCCTCTACTTCCTCCGAGTAGTAGCTCCACAACGAGTGGTCTTCCCCACCACTCGTGTGTCCGCTTGTAGAGCGCATTTGCAGGACGCGCAGCGCGCACCGAAGGTCAGCGCCAACCCTTGCGAACTGCGGCATGGACTTGTACCGGCGCTCGCGACCGTTTAGGCTGGCTGCGATGCCGCCGACGTCTCCACCGCCTCCCATTCCGCCTAGTCCGCTGCCTCACGACGGCGCGCCCGCCGCGTCGCACGATGAAGCCCGCCATCGCGCCTTGCTGATTCGCATTCGCCTGGAGCGCTTGCCCGCCACCCGTTACATCTGGTCGCTGGTGCTGCTGCTTTCGCTGGGCGGCTGGTTCGAATATTACGATCTGTTTTTCACCGCCTACGTCGGACCGGGGCTGGTCCGCAGTGGCCTTTTCACCAGCACTGCCGCCGCGTTCTTCGGCTTCAACGGTCTCGCCAGCTTTGTCGCCGCAACTTTCGCCGGACTACTCGTTGGCACGCTGCTCTTCGGTTTCGCTGCCGACCGTTTCGGCCGCCGCCTGATCTTCACTAGCTCGCTGTTGTGGTACACCGCCGCGACCGTGGTAATGGCTTTCCAACACACCGCGCAAGGTATCGTATTGTGGCGCATGATCGCCGGTGTCGGCATCGGCGTCGAACTCGTAACCATAGACACGTACGTTACCGAGTTGATGCCGCGAGCGCTGCGCGGCCGCGCCATCGCCCTCAGTCAGATTGTCGGCTTCACCGCGCTGCCTGCAGTCGCACTGCTTTCCTGGTGGCTCGTGCCGCAAAAGCCTTTCGGCTTGGACGGCTGGCGCTGGGTAGTCCTCGCGGGCTCGGTCGGAGCGATTTTCGTATGGTTCATTCGCCGCGGTCTGCCGGAAAGTCCGCGCTGGCTGATGGCGCGCGGAAAGTTCAACGAAGCCGAACGCGTAGCCGCCGCGATGGAAGCACACGTCCGGGGAGATATCGAAAGGGAAGAGGCCGACGAATCGCGCAAGCCGCGCGCGACACCCGCCGCGCTATTCGCATCCCGCCCTGCGGAAACTCGCGGCAGCCTGCTCGAGCTAGCGCGCCCGCCCTACCGCAAACGCACGCTTATGCTCATGGTCTTCAATTTCTTCCAGACCATCGGCTATTACGGCTTCGCGTCCTGGGTCCCCACGCTGCTGATCGCAACGGGCATCACCACCACCAGCAGCCTGCAATACTCGTTCCTCATCGCGCTCAGCGCGCCGCTCGGCCCGCTCCTTGCATACCGCGTCGCCGATCGCATCGAACGTAAATGGCAAATCGTCTCCACTGCCACATGCATCGCAATTTTCGGCGTGTGCTTCGCGCGCCAACGGGATCCCATCTGGCTCATCACCTGCGGCGTGCTGCTCACCTGCGCTAACAATTGCATGTCCATTGCGTTCCACGCCTATCAGGCGGAATTATTCCCCACGCGCATCCGCGCCCAAGCAGTAGGCTTCGTCTATTCCTGGAGCCGACTCAGCGCCATCTTCACGAGTTTCCTGATCGCTTTTTTCCTGCGCCATTACGGCACGCGCGGCGTCTTCGCATTCATCGCCGCGGCCATGGCAGTCGTCGTCCTGGCAATCGGCATCTTCGGCCCGCGCACCCGCGGCCTCGCGCTGGAGGATATTTCTCATTAAAACGCTGTGCCTGCGACCGCAGCAAAGACTTTGTAGCGGCTCACCACAGTCCGCCGTTTGTACTGCACGTCCCGCACCGCAACGCGATGGACAGCGAAACCGCAAAGCGCTAACGTTGCATGAGGTATAGCCGGAAAACAGTCAGCCGAAGAAGAGGGAGGCATCATGAACTACGATTCGCATCAGAGAGCCGCCGAATTCCACGAAATGGCCGCGCACGCGCACCGCGCCGCCGCCGTGCATCACGGCAAGCAGGACCACTTCACGGGCAACGAGCATTCCCGGCAAGCAATGGAGCATGCCAACAAAGCACACCAAGCTACGCTGGAAGCCTTCGCGCAATCCGCCGAACTAGCAAAGTCACATCCGAAATAATTTCGCCGCGAGTGACGCGTAGAAACGCTATCGGCGAGCACCCCACCGGCTGGATAACTAGCCAGCAGAAAGACTGCGCCTTACTTTGTCACGGTGTTTGTTCTGTTGGCGTCTATTCAAGGAACTGCAGTAACAATTAAAGTGCAGAATCCCTCAGGCGAGGATGAAGGAGATGTGCTGGTTATCGTGCAGAAGTTAGACGATCAGGAGCGCGAAATCATGCGAAGGTTGACCGGTAAGCAAGCGCGCGTGCCCACGGCAGACCTGTCACCCGGATTGTATCGTGTTATCGCAACGGCACCCTGCGGAACGCTGCAAGCGAAGATCGGTGAATTCCTGGTTGGTTCGAAACCTTGAGAAGTCGCTGGGACGGTACCGCCGCTAGGCACTCACGGTGATGGCGATGTCGTAACCGTCGGGCCAAGGTCGTGGAAACACCTTCAGGTTGTGCGGCCGGATGGAAAGTCTGCGGTCGGGGCAGACGTTCACGTTCGTGACCCCGACGCGACACTTTTTTAGAGCGGTGGTACACGACCTACGAGGAAGGACGCGTAAGGATCGAGCAGGTCAGCGATCCGATCATTGTCGTGATCGTCTACAAAGACACGCTGAGGAGCCAGGGAATCGCGTCGGGTGTATTGAATCCGATTGTCCATCGGAAGGGCGAGTGACGCCGCGGGGTCCCGACAACCGGCGTGCAATGCCGAATCGCGCCGCACGGCTATCCAATCCGTTGGCTGAGATCCATTGCGCGGACCGAATGCGTCAGCGCCCCCAGTGAAATCGCATCCACCTCCGTGGCCGCGTACAGCTCCATATTGGTCTCGGAGATTCCGCCGCTGGCTTCCACCAGCGTACCTTCCCACACTTTTTCCCTCCTCATCGCCACGATAATCTGCCGCACGTCGTCCGGCATCAGATTGTCCAGCATCACCAGGCAAGGATATTCCCGCGTCGCCGAAGTAGCCTCGGCGCGCAAACGCTTGAACGCCCGCGCCGCTGCCAGCGCGCCTGCTTCGCTGCGCACTTCCACCTCGATGAATGCCGCGCGGCGCCGCGACTTCCACGCTTTCTCGACAGCCAGCGGCGCAGCTTGCTCTTCTTTCCGCGCCAGCAACGCCAGGTGATTGTTCTTCACCACGATTCCGTCGCCCAAACCCAGTCGGTGCGTGCCCCCTCCGCCCAGGTGTATCGCGCGCTTGTCCAATAGCCCCCAGGGTGTTTTCCGCGTCCCCACAATTCGCGTCGCCGGGCATTGCAGGCGCGCGCGCGCCTGCAAACGCTGCGTCGCCGTCGCGATCCCGCACAAGCGCTGCAATATATTCAGTCCCACGCGCTCCAAACTCAGCAACTTGTTTTCTCCACCCTCGGCGCGAAGCAACACGTCGCCCGTCTGGAAGACGTCGCCATCCTCTTTTTGCAGCGTTACCTTAACGCCGCGTTGCCGCAGCAGGTACGTATATTCTTCAAGGCCGGCCGCTACGCCCGGCTCGCGCGCCACCACGTGAGCCACGGCCGCGCGACTCTTGATCCCGAGCGCCGCTACGGTCAAATCGCGCGGAGCCAGATCCGGAATCAGCAGGGCATCGAGCAGCGAGCGCAAAACGCGCCGGTATACAGGATTTTCCAGCGTCAGGCTTCCTCCGCGGAATAGAGCCTGCGCGATTCGCCTCTGCCGTTCTTCCGGCATGGGAAATTGCAACGATGCTTTCATATAACTGTAATATTAACATCGCGGAACCCGCGTCAATCGCAAAACAAAGGGTCCAGAAGGCGCGACATGCGAGCGCCGCACACGCGGCGGGTTTGCTTGCCCAGCAATTGGTCGCCGTCATTTCAGCAGCGCACGAGCTCTCGCCCTCGAATATAATGTCCGCATGAAAACGCAGAACGAAAAAGCGGAGTTCTTCCGTTCATTACACCGCAGCCCGGAAATCCTAGTCCTGCCCAACGCCTGGGACTGTGCCAGCGCGCGCATCTTCGAGCAAACCGGCTTTCCCGCCATCGCCACCACCAGCGCGGGAATCGCTTTTTCGCTCGGCTACTCCGATGGCGAACGCATTCCCCAGGACTTGATGCTCGCAACGGTAGGGCAAATCTGCGATTGTGTGCGGGTTCCCATCACAGCGGATCTGGAAGCTGGCTACGGTGATGTCGCCAAAACCACCGCCGGCCTGATCGCAGCAGGCGCCGTGGGCCTGAACCTGGAAGACATGCAGCACGAATCGCACGCCCTCGTGCCCATCGCGCCGCAAATCGAAAAAATCGCCACGATCCGCCGCGTCGCCGTCGGTCTGGGCGTAAACGTAGTCATCAACGCCCGCACCGACGTTTGCCTCGCGCAAATCGGCGAGCCGGCCACTCGCTTCGAGCGCGCCTGCGAGCGCCTGCAAGCCTACATCGGCGCCGGAGCCGACTGCGTCTTCCTTCCCGGTGTCAGCGACGAGAATATTATTCGCAGGGTAGTTGACGTGCTGAAATTCCCGCTGAACATTCTAGTCGGCGCGAATCTGCCTACGATCCCGCGCCTGCGCGAACTTGGCGTCGCCCGCGTAAGTGTTGGTTCCGGCATCATGCGCGCCACCCTGGGCCTCAACCGCCGTATCGCGCAAGAGCTAAAGCACTCCGGTACCTACAACGCGCTCCTCGAAGGCGCCATGCCCTTCGCCGAAGCCAACGCCCTCTTTGAAAAATAAAGTCACGGCATCATTCCCCTACTGCCGTAGCTTCGTCGTGGCTCGGTGTGGCTCGGTTTCTGGTTGCGAGGACTTGAGCCGAGCAGGGCTCATGCTCGCAATCTGTTGCAGCATTCCGAGCTATTCTCTGCGTTGCGTTGATTTATTCAACGCCCTTTTTGGGCTTACCCAGCTGCTTCGAAGTGAGCCTGCCATCGAATTGTCCGCATTCCCAGGGGAGTTGAGTGGGGGACTCTTCGATCAGGACATCCGGTCCCCGATTTGCACTTAACTGCGTGGCCCTCCGCCCGGGGGCAAGGCGATGACGCGCTGCGGGAGTGGTTGTGAACAGCGGCTGTCGTTTTTTGCTCGCCGTTTCCGATATACAGGGTAGAAGCCAATAACGAAGGCCAGGAGGTTGAGCGCGCGGATCGAAACCAAAAAAAGGGAGGCATCGAACGTGGCAACCCAGCGATTTCTGATGAACGGAAAGACTCTGTTGCGAGCGGTACGTGTTGTCTTAGTGCTAGCACTGGCCGCAGCCGCCAGCATGCTGGCCCAAGACCCAAGGCCAAAGCACTTGAGTGGCGTGATCAATGACATTACACCCATAACCGGAGGCACAACTGCCTATGAAGTTCACGGGCCGTGGAGTTTGACGTTGGACCATGACACCGGCAAAGCTCATTTCTCAGCCTTCCTGACCATGGAGTTGTCAGTCCTTGGGCAAAGCCCTGCAGACATCCAAACCGTCAACTTGGCGCAACATACTCACAACATCACGATGGATGGCACGGTCACTTACGATCCGACGGACTGCCCTCCCGCCGCCTCGACCACGCCTCCCTACGTCGCCCGCATCGAGATTAACGGGACCGCCAGCGTTTTCGCCAATGGCAGCACGGCGCCCTTCGGGCAGTTTTCACTGTTGCAGGTCTGTATTGCGGGGGGAATGGACACGCCGCAGGTGCCGTTTTCGAACGTCACCCTGGTATTCCAGAACCCTGCCGCAAAGCACTTCGGTTTGCAGGCGATCCACGGTCTGGTTCGCAAGGGGGGAGGGCTGCGCGAAGAAGATAAGCCGTGACGGTAAGAGCAGGTCGTCGGCTACGTGAATGAATCGAGCTGGTAAAAGCCTTGCAGCTGCCAGGTATCGGACCCAAGTCCTGGCAAACGCCGGTAAAGCGGAGTTCCGGTAACGTATCAGGCATGTGGAATTGGATTGGTAAACACAAGCGCGTTGCGCGCGATCTATCACAGCGAGTGCCGTGACAGCACAAGCTTGCTCGAAGCGGACCGTCCGGGGCGTCCTTCGGTTGCACCACAACGAAGATGGCGTTTCGCAGGCCTGGACTCGTCGAACGGACACGGTCATCCGAACTGCAGGCAGCGCCCCGAGTCGTGCGCATTCCAGAATAAATCCGCAGACCCACAATCTTGGCTGATCGCAAATCCGCAAAGCCCGAACGAGACGCGCGAATCAAGTCACTCAGTAATTTTTTCCGAGGTACTCACGCAGGCGGGCAATTCGGAAGCTGGCATCGTCGGTCTCGATTTGCAGAAGAAGCAAGGTGGCGGCTAATTGGTTGTGAAAGTCGAAAGCCGCGGCAGTGTCTGGTGCGGCGACTGCCTTAAGATCTTTCTCGACCTGTTCGCCCTGCTCCCGGAAAGAATTGAGCTTGGCCTGCTGCATCGTGACGCCATCCAGCAACTGCTGCCGCAGGACCTCCATCTGGCGTACCACGTCGCCCTCCTGTACTTTTTTCCATTCGTCGTGAGCTTCGACGGCTCGCTCCAGGTGCCTGTCGATGGCGCGGCGGGCAAGGTTGTAGTTGATGGAGACTTGGCCATAAGGCTGCGGACCATAATCAACTGGATTAACTTGCTGATGGACGCCGACCGAGAGAAGCACATCCCAATTGTTCTGGCGGCTTAACTTAGCCAGGGCTTTCTGTTCGTCCGATTCGCTGCTTTGTGTTTGCACGACGAGTTCTTTCAGTGGCCGGTCGCTCAAAGGTGGAACATAGATCGCAGAGAGCTTCGTTCGAGTGTCGGCGCGGTCAGCCTCCAGCTTGATCTTTGTGGTCTGCAGCGTGAAGAGCATGAGCCGGGTGGCATTCTGGACCTCTAGCATCTTGGAAGTCTGCTCCATCAGTGTCCCGAGCGATTGCGAAGCTTGTTCAATCAGAGCTAGCCGGTTGAGCAGCGCCTCCTTTTCGATGCGGGCAAGCGCATATTGAACTTCCTGCTGGGCAGCGGTGGAGGCTTTGTAGACTTCGCAATTCTTGCGGGCCGCTTCCATGGTCAAGCCAGCTTTCCTAAATTCGGAAAGACCGAGAGAGGCGCCACCGACCACTTGCATGGGCAGGCCAGTTTCGGGCTGTGTGAAGCCCGCCGCTGCCGTGGGACTGCGCAAGAAATCTCGCTGAGCTTGCGCCTGTTCCATGACGTACGTGCAGTAGGCCCGCTGGTCTTCTTGGCCTTCCGCCAACGCGGCGGTGCCAAGAAGCAGACCCGTAGCGATCAGAAGTTTCCATTCATTCAAAAACATTCAGTTCTCCTTAGAACAGAAGCGGCTTGCGGCCGAGGAACACGGTTTTGGATTTTGCAGAATCGGGGTGGTCCAGATTCATTTGGATCAAGTAACCGCGGATGTTGGTTTTAAAGATTGGATGGATAGCAGTCTCTTCACCCGCGAAAATCTGGTTGACCGTGCCGACTTTGCGGCAGGCCATCATATTGAGGTAACAGTCGTAGATCGGATGGCCGGCCACAGCGCTGACCTGGTTGTCGTACGGAACGAAGGCAAAGTACAGCGTCTGGCCGCCGGCGGCGTTCAGGTAGTAGGGACTTTGTTTGGCGGTGATGATGGCTTGGCGCAAGCGATCGATCTGGCGCGATTCCTCCTGAACCTGTTTTTCGGCGACGTTGATCGCGACATCAAGCTGCGCGGCCTCGGAGCGCAACTCGGCCTGCTTCTCTAAGACCTCAAGCGAGTCGGTGCCTGTCGTGGTCTTCTGCAGAATGCTGTCCGTTAGGAGCACCTCGGCAATCTTGCTATCCGTGTAAGCGCCTTCGGCTTGGTTCAGAGCGGAAAGCTGAGTGGCCGCATCGCCTTTTGTGATCAGCCCGGCAGCGAGGTCCTTGTTGATGTTGGACTCGACTTCCTTGAGTTGCGCGAGGATGGATCGCGTTTTCAGATTGTCGGACTGTTTCTGGGCGTAGAGTGTGGTGAGTTGCGGTCCGGTGACATGGTTGTGCGCGCTTTCGCGATCAATCGCCCCCTGGAGTTGCGGCTCGAGCGCGAGCAGGGCGGCTCGGTGTTTTTTCATCTCGGCAATTCCGCTATCCAGCTTCTGTGAATCGACCTTCAGATCTTCAATGGTCTGCTGGCTGGTCACCAGTTTTTCGCGGAAGTCGAGACTCTTCTCGTCAACGGAGGAGAGAATCAGGGGTGCAGCCCAAGTGTTACTGATCCCATAAAAGCCCATCACGAACGCGTAAGTGAGAATGCCGCCGAGGACCAGATAGAGCACGATGATGGCGAAGACGCGGTAGAGCAAAATCACCAGCTTGTAGTGAAACGATTGCCTCGGGGGCGCTTTTTTTGGCTCAGCAGGCTGAGTGTTAGCTGTGAGTGTTGCCAAGGGCCACCTCTTGTTCTGCTTTTACTCGCGTCCCCCAGTCCGCCGAATCCATGGTGCACAGAGCAAGGGGCGTAAGGAACAAACTGCTGACGAGTGACCATGCCACGTAAGCGCCAAAAGCCAGCGGATGGATCAGCGCTTCCCGCGCGCTGTATCTGTTGATCACCCACGTAAGAACGGCACCGATTCCGAGCGCTGTGATCAGCGGAAGCGGTCCGGCCCAGGCCAAAGGGTCCGCTGAGAGCGCGGTTACCATAATCAGAAAGCCAATGATTGCGCCGAGCGGCGTCAGTACGAGAGTAAACACCGTGTTGGGGTGCAGTTTCCACACGTGTTGCGGCAATGTTCGCAGGGTATAGAAGAAATCGCGAACGATGCTGCGGCGCCAGCGGAGCTGCTGTTTGAAAAGGACGGAGAGAGTGTTCGGCACGGTGGTCCAGCACAAAGCGTCATTGTTGATGTACGTTCCGTATCCGCGCAGCAAGGTCTGATGCGTCAGAAACCGATCTTCGCCCTGGTTCACGGGTATACCGAACCAATGACGAGCGCGGATGGCCGGTTCGATCTCCAGCAGCAACTCCCGCCGAATGGCGAAAAGGCATCCGCTGATGCAACAAACACTGCGCGTCCAATTCTCGGGAATCTTGTACAGCTGGAACGCGGAGTAGTAGATAACGGCTTGAATCGCGGTAATTACGCCGTCGTTGGGGTTTCGGACGCCCACCCTGCCGCCTACCGACCCGACGCGCGGCTCGGAGAAACAAGCTGTCAGCTCTCTAATCGCGTCGGGATGGAAAATGCAATCCGAATCGATAGAAATGATGATATCTGCGCTTGAGTGCTGAAGCGCGTTGCACACGGTGCGCGCCTTTCCGCTGTTCGATTCATTCCGCCCGGTACGAATTCGAATGTCCGGGAAATCGCGCTGGGCTTTGAGCATCCACTCGTAACTGTCGTCAATGGAACAGTCGTCCTGGGCAATGACTTCAAACTTTTCGTTCGGATAATTGGCCTTGCTGATGCTTTCGATGGTTTCGTACACGGTCTTGCCCTCGTTGAAGCAGGGCATGAGCACGCTCACGGTGGGCTCATACGTGTAGTCCTTTTGGATTTTTGCGCTGGGGAACGATAGCTTGAGGATGATTCCCATGACGTACTTGATGACAGATATAAGCAAGCAAAGGAACATGACGAGCCAGAGAAGAACCGGAGCCATTACCGACGCGCCTCCGCTGGTGCAGAGCTCAGTTTTTTATTTTGAGAACCGTCCCGAGTTTATAACGACTCGGTCTGCCGGCTACGTTATGACATGAAGCGTGTTGCGATCTTGCCACGCCCGCCTCCATCGCGGCGCCCTCCCCGCCCGAACGCCCCGACCAAGATCTAACGGAATGGTCTGACGATGAGTTCGGCGTAGTCGACCACTCATTCAGGATGGTCGGGTAACTGCACTCCGCAGTCCCAACATACGAGCCGGTTGAGTCGGCTCCATCCAAGAGCACGCCGCTATTATGGCT
>Ga0070761_10002434_pt1 | contig 11384 bp, 7 predicted proteins | sample HubBroMetageREF1_FD_66724 | JGI IMG/M metagenome (GOLD analysis project Ga0070761, IMG submission 66724) | Reference soil microbial communities from the Hubbard Brook experimental Forest, New Hampshire, USA - Hubbard Brook CCASE Soil... | ecosystem: Environmental > Terrestrial > Soil > Temperate...
CCTGCTTCATCTGCGCGTTCGGACTTTTTGTGCCGTTCGTGCATCTCGTTCCCTATGCGCTCGAAGGGGGCATCCCGCAGACTTCGGCGGTGCTCTTGATTGGCGCTATCGGTGTCGGCAGCACCGCGGGACGTTTTCTGCTTGGCGATCTCGCCGACCGCTTGGGACGCGCGTTTTCGTTTCTGGTCATGTTCGTCGGTATGGGACTTTCGTTTGCCATTTGGCTGTTCGCCGCGAGCTTTTGGCCGCTGGCTGTCTTTGCGCTGATATTTGGCGTCTTCTATGGCGGCTTTGTTGCGCTGGCGCCGGCGGTGGTCATCGATTATTTCGGCGCGCAGAATGCCTCGACCATCATCGGCATTCTTTATACCAGCGTCGCGTTCGGCACGCTGATTGGCCCAAGCGCGGCCGGTTATGCGTTCGACTTAAGCCACAGTTATACGCTGCCGATTATCGCGAGCGTTTGCGCGCTTATGCGCTGGCGACGCTGGTCCTCGCGATGACGGCAAAAGCGCCGATGGCGAAAAGCTAATCGAGCGCCGCGTAAACCAGATTGCGGAATAGGTAGCGATAATAATCGCGCTGTACCGGCGCCTGGATCATCATCATCGCGAACAGTTCTTCGCCTGGCGCGACCCAAAACACCGTGCCGGCAAGTCCGCCCCAGAAATATTCGCCGACCGTGCCGACCGTCGTGGCCATCCCAACATCCTGGCGGATCGCGAACCCCAATCCGAAACGATGTCCTGGTTGCAACAGAGTGGTATTGGCAATGCGTACGTTGGGGCCGAGGTGGTCCGCCGTCATAAAGTCGAGTGTCTTGCGCCCGAGGAAGCGGGTGCCGGCGAGCGTGCCGCCGCGATAGAGCATGGTGGCGAACTGGGCGTAGTCATCCATGGTCGAGAAAAGTCCGCCGCCGCCAGATTCGAAGCGCGGCGCGGTTTTCCCCTCGATGAGCTGCACGGTTTTTCCGGTTTCCGGATCGCGCTCGAATGGTTGTGCCATGCGCTCGCGATCGGGGCCGGGCACGCAAAACGCGGTGTCCTTCATGCCAAGCGGTCTGAAGATCCGCTCATCGAGGAACGCGCTAAGCGGTTGGCCGCTGACGATCTCGACCACGCGGCCGACGACGTCGGTCGAATGACTATAATACCACGACGCCCCCGGCTGGTCGATCAGCGGTAATTTGGCGAGCTCAACAACGAATTCGGCGGTGGTCAGATCGCGGATCAACAACTCTTTGGCGTTCGCCGGATCGGGCGCGAATAATTGTGAGTCTTTATAAAGACGCTGCACCGCCGAATCGCCGGTGAAGGCGTAAGTCAAACCGGAGGTGTGGCGCAGCAAGTCCTGAATAGTGATGGCCCGCTCGGCGGCGACGAGCTCAAGCCGTCCGTTTTTTTCAACGCCGACCTTCGGATTAGCCCATTCAGGAATGTATTTCGCGACGGGATCGGCGAGGAAAACCCGGCCTTCTTCCACGAGCATCATCAGCGCGACCGAGACGACCGGCTTGGTCATCGAAAAAATGCGAAAGATTGCGTCTCGGGGCAGCGGCGGACCGCCCGGCCGTAACGCGCCGACGTCGGAACGATAAGCGCACTTACCGCCACGCACGATCATCATAGAAACGCCGGGTACACGGCGCGCTTCGACCTCGCGCCGCATAACCGCGGTAAGCCGGGCCAGAGCCTCCGGCCTCAGTCCAACTTCGTCGGGATCGGTTTGGGGAAGGGGAGCATGTTTGTTCACGGCAAGCGCATCCTGTCGAGGGCCGACAGGAGACTGCCTCAGCCTCGAGGTTGGCGCAATGCCGACAGCCTTTGCAAACTCACGCTGCGATCGGCTTGGCGAGGCGGTCCATTTCGCGCTCGACCAACCGGCGGTAAACACCCTCGCGCCGCAACAGCGCGTCCGGCGGCCCGTCCTGTACGACCTTTCCCAACTCAAGCACGACGATGCGGTCGAAATTGCGCACGGTAGAGAGCCGATGCGCAATGGCGATCACCGTGCGCCCGTGCATCAGACGATTGAGCGCCTCGCGGATCGCCTCCTCTGATTCGCTGTCCAGCGATGAGGTCGCCTCATCGAGCAGCAGCAGAGGTGCGTTTTTGAGAAACGCCCGTGCGATGGCGATGCGCTGGCGCTGGCCGCCGGACAGCCGCACACCGCGGTCGCCGACCAGGGTCCGCATCCCGTTTGGCAGTTCGCCAATGAAGTCGCAGCGCGCTGCAAACGCTGCGTCGAGTACTTCGTCGTCCGTCGCGTCGGGCCGCCCGTAACGGATGTTCTCCATGACCGAGCGGTAGAACAGCGAAATATCCTGCGGCACCACGCCGATCGCTTCTCTCAAGCTCTCTTGCGTGACGCGGGAGATGTCTTGGCCATCGATCAAAATACGACCGCCCTTCGTGTCGTAGAAACGCTGCAGTAGGGCAAACAACGTCGACTTGCCGCCGCCGGAATGGCCGACGAGACCGATCCGCTCGCCCGGCATAAAGCTTAAGTTCAGATCTTCGAAAATCTGCTGCCCGTCGGGGTAGCTGAAGTCGACGTGCTCGAACTTGACGCTGGCGCCGCGGCGAATGAGCGGCTCGGCCTCCGGATGGTCGCGCAGCTCATGAGGTATGAGCAACGTCGACAAGGCTTCCGACAGCCGCGCGACGTGCTGCGTTATATCGACCAGCGCCACCGCGAGATCGCGCGTCGCGTGCAATACCGATAATCCGAGCGTGCAAATGAGCACGACGTCACCGGTCGTTGCCTCATTCCACTGCCACAAGATAATCGCCCAGGCCAGCAGCCCGAGCGCCAATACGATGGTGACTACGGCATGAAAAATTCGGAGCTTTTCCAGGTAAAAAAGGCTGCGCCGGCGCGCGTCCATTTCCTGAGCCACGGTGGCGTCGAAGCGGCGATGCTCGCGCAGCAGTCCGCCAAATGCGCGCACCAGGGGCATATTGGCGACCACGTCGGTCATTTCGCCGTCCACTGCCGCGGCTTTGCCGGCGAAGTCGTGATGCAGCGGCCGGCCGTTGGCGGCGAGGCGAAACATCAGACAGACCATCGCGCCGGCGACCAAGGTAAGGCCTCCGGCCATAGGCAGGCTGACAGTGCCCACAAGCGCAATCGCTGCCACGGTCGCTGCGCAAGGGGGGAGCACGTTCCAGACGAACATGTTTTCGCCGGTGAAGACCGCATTAGAGGTCGCGGTCACGCGGCTCGTCAGCGTGCCCGGCAATCGTTCGGCAAAGTAACTGGGAGAATGCCCGGTCAGATGGCGAAAGAGATCCCGCCGCAAATCTCCGGTCACCGCTACGAATGCGTAGTTGCCGATCCAGCTGGCGAGCCGCCACAACAGGTTGTCGGCGGCGATCAAAGCGCCGAGCAAGATGAAAGCCGTCCAGACGTCGGCGGTTATTCCGCGCGAAAGCGTGTCGACCAGAAATTTCACGCCATATTGGGTGCCAACCGAGCAAGCGACCGCGCAAAGAACCGCGGTCAGGATAACCGCGTGCGAAACCGGCCGCTGCCGCACGTAGCTGAAGATGAACGGGAGGGGATGCTTGGCGTAATCACACAGATCGACCATGCGCGCTCAAACTCCGATCAATGGACGCTGCCGGTTCCCGCTTCACCGTCACGATCACAACGCAAGCAACGCGGAATTTATCCATCGCGCTCGCAAAATTTCCGTAGCGCAATAATCAGTGCAAAAATTTGCGGCAAATCCGCGGGGGTATTTTTTGATGGTCATGCGCGCGCCGCACGTTGGCCACATTTCTGATCGACCCGGGAAATTTCGATTAAGAGTTGACGCGCAGTTTGGAGAAAAAGTTCCGCATTCGCCCGGAAATAATTTCGAATTAGTTTTTTTGGAACTTTCCGTCGGTTCCCGGTTCTTGATCTAGCGCCGGGGAACCTAAAAGGTTCGGATCCACCCCTCAGCGAGGACGTTTAATGCATATTGCCCAGATCGCACCCCTGACGGAGGCGATCCCGCCCAAGCTTTATGGCGGCACCGAGCGCGTCGTGTCGTGGCTCACGGAGGAATTGATTGCACTCGGGCACGAAGTAACGCTCTTCGCCAGCGGAGATTCCATCACCTCGGCGCGGCTCGAATCCGTATGGCCGCGTGCATTGCGGCTCGATGGCTCGGTCCGCGATCCCAACGCGCTGCACATGCTGATGCTCGAGCGTGTCTATCAACGTGCCAGCGAGTTCGATTTTCTGCATTTTCATCTCGACTATTATCCATTCTCCCTGTTTGCCCGGCAGGCGACGCCATTCGCCACCACTTTGCACGGCCGTCTTGATCTGCCCGAGCATCAGCCGGTATTCGACGAATTCTCGTCCTTGCCGGTAATCTCGATCTCCAACGCGCAGCGCCGTCCGTTGCCGCAAGCGCGCTGGATCAAAACCGTCCATCATGGCCTGCCCAAGGATTTGTTGCGGCCGAAGCCGGTCAAACCTTCGTATTTCGCTTTCCTCGGCCGCATCGCCCCGGAAAAGGGCGTCGACCGCGCCATTCGTATCGCCGAGCATTGCAGCGTGCCTTTGAAAATCGCCGCCAAAGTCGACAATGCCGATCGCGAATATTACGAGGAAAAGATCAAGCCGATGATGCAATCGGCCAACGTCGAATTCATCGGCGAAATCAAAGACTCGCAGAAATCCGAATTCTTAAGCGGCGCGACGGTTCTGCTCGTTCCGGTCGATTGGCCGGAGCCGTTCGGCCTGGTCATGATCGAGGCCATGGCCTGCGGGACGCCCGTTATCGCGTTCAATCGCGGGTCGGTGCCGGAAATAATCGAAGACGGAGTGACCGGCTTTATTGTCGAGGACGTCAACGGCGCGATTGGCGCCGTCGATCGCCTCTCGCACTTGTCGCGCACCAATATCCGGCAAAAATTCGAAGAGCGCTTCACCTCGCGGCGGATGGCGATGGATTATCTTTCCATCTATCGCAGCCTCTGCGACAAGAAAACGCCCCAGCTGCGGCTGGTCGTGGACGACGCGCCGGCTCTATAGCGCGTCGTCTAATCGGCTTCGGGGGCGTTGCGGGTTTCCGGCATTAGAAACCACACCGCCGCCAGCCCGAACATGGCGACTACCGCCAAGCCGGCGAACGCCGCGGGGCTGCCGAGCCGATCGCTCATGAAGCCGGCGAAGGTCGCGCTGAGCGATGCGCCGATTCCGGTAAAGGTGCCGACAAATCCCAGCCCGAGATTGAAGTGCCCGGTGCCCTTGGTCAGGTCGGCAACGATAAGCGGCACCATGACGCTAAAAACGGCGGCCGTAACGCCGTCGAGGAGTTGCACGACCACCAGCAGCTCGGGATTTGTCACGGACGCAAAAAGGAACGCACGCAGCGGCAGCGCGGCAAACCCGATGACTAGTAGCGGCCGCCGTCCCCACGATTGGGCCTTTCGCCCGACCCAAGGGGATAGCGTGGCGACGAGGAGTTGCGGGACCACAATGCAGACGGCGATGAGGACGGTGGCCCAGCGGGCCGAGCGCATGGTCATTGCGCTGCCCATCAGCGGCAACATGGCCGAATTAGCCAGGTGAAACAGCAGAATGCAGCCGGCGAAAATCAGGAGCGGCCGGTTATAGAGCAGCTCGCTCCATTTGTGAGGATGACCCCTAACGATCCGCGGCGAGTGAGCGCCGTGCGCTCGTTCCGGATCGATCTCGCCGGGAACAATCCGGCGTAGCGCGAGCAATGCCGGAACAAGGAGCAGCACGGTGACAATGAAGACGGCGCGGGCCGAGAAGAAATATCCGCAGGCCCCCATCGCCGCCGCGGCCATGCCATTCCCCACGGATGCGAAACGCGCGTTGCGTCCCAACCGCTCGCTGATGGCTGCGTGGCCAACCAGGCCGAGGCTGATTGCGGCGATGGCGGGGCCGAGAATACAGCTCGCCATCGCTTGGGTAACGGCAGCAGGCAGAATGACGGCGAACGCCGGATGCGCCGCGTACGCCAAGGCGCTGGCGCAAATGGCCGTCACGCCTATGCCCGCGACGAAGCGCTCTGAACGTGCCGCGTCGACCAACGCTCCGCCGGGCATTTGGCCGATCAATGAAACGAGAGCAGCGGCGGAGAGCACAAATCCGATGTCGATCTGCGTCCACTTTTGCGTGGTGAGATAAACCGCAACAAACGGTCCGAAACCGGTCTGGACGTCAGCCACAAAGAAGATGAACCAATCGAGACCGCGGAGGCTGCGTGTAGACGGTGTCAGCGGCGGTTCTGCTCTGCCCGACTGACCAAGTGCCGCGGAAGCGGATTCATCGGCGCCCCCACCGCGGTCATCTCGATTATCGCCAAGGCGGCGTAACGGTTCCGCGTACAGAAGGCATCTCCAGCGCTTAGGTATTATTCAGGCAGCGGTACAAGCTTGCCGAGTGCCCCAAGAACGACAACCGCTTTGCCGTCTTTGTATTCGGGTGCGGCTTTGACTTGATCGCGCGTGAGGTCGAGCGCAATGGTGCTGTTTGGCTTTCCGGGTGGAGGAAAGTGCAGGGCACTCCAGTCCACGGCGATTTTGCGGCTGCCGACGCCCAGGAACCCGCCGAAATCGATGATGGCCGCGCGGACCTGACCCTCGCGGTCCACCAGCACATCGACCACGCGTCCCATATTCTCATCGGTGGGGCTGCGGACATCGCGTCCCAGCACGCCTTGAACCTCATGCTTGTTGAGCACGGTGACTTCGGGAGCCATCGTATCTCCAGCCGGTGGTGTGGCTCTGTCGGTATCGCTCTCGGCCAGCGCCCCCGTTAGCGCCACAGTCACCAGCAACAACGCAGCCAAAGCCATCGCCATGCGACGATTCCCGCCCATGCTGCCTCCGAGTGAGAAATGTGCTCAGCCCGTTAAGCGCGGGAAAGCCTTCCGGTTCCACGACCGGCGCCGCCCAGAAGCGCCTTGGGGAGCAAAGACTTGGGTTTAGGAGGAAAGAACGACTGAGACCCGAATGCCGCCCTCGACCCGCAAAGTGTCGAGCGAGACGTTCCCGTTGTGTCGGCGGACCCGCAGGTCAACGCGCGAGGAACCCAGCTGCAAGTTGCGCAGCGTCACCTCTTCGAGAAATGCCGGCAGCCGGGGATTACACAGCCTGATTTCCTTGGCAAACGGATCAAACTCGAGCCCCAGGCTAGCTTCGAGCAGCGTGAATGGCGTTGCGCTGGCCCAAGCCTGCGGCGAACACGCGACCGGATAGAGCGTCGGTCCATGGCCATGCTGGCGCGGGAATCCGCAGAACAGCTCCGGCAGGCGACGGTACTCCATGTAGGTCGCGGCGCTGAACAATCCGGCGAACAGCCGTTCGACCGATTGCTTCAACCCGTAACGGGCGAAGCCAAGCGCGATCAGCGCGTTGTCATGTGGCCAGATCGAACCGTTATGATATGACATCGGGTTAAAGCGCGCCTCGCCGCTGGCGACGGTCCGAATGCCCCATCCGGAGAAAAAGTGCGGGCGCAGCAATTCGCGGCCGACGAGCTTGGCGCGTTCCGGGTCGGCAATGCCGGTGAATAACAGCTGACCTGCATTCGACGCGCGCACAGCGCATCGCTTTTTGGCGCCATCGAGCGCCAGCGCGTAGGTGCCAATCTCTGGACACCAGAAGGCGGCTTGGAACTTTTCGGCAAACGCCGCTGCTTCGGCTTCGAGCTTTGTTGCTTGATCGTATCGTCCAATCCGCCGCGCGCATGATGCCGCCATTCGCTTGGCGGCGTAGACATAGCCTTGGACTTCCGCCAGCGCGATTTCGCCTTCGGCGAGGCGGCCGTCAGCGTGGAAAATGGCGTCGTTTGAGTCTTTCCAGCCTTGGTTGGCTAATCCCTGGTCGGTGGCGCGCATGTATTCCACGAAACCGTCGCCATCAGGGTCGCCCGGACCGGCTATCCAACCCAACGCGGCTTCGATCGACGGCCACAAAGCCCTGATCGTCTCGACGTCGCCGGTGCGCTCCAGATAAAGGCCTGCCAGCAGCACGAATAACGGCGTGGAATCGACGCTGCCATAATAGAGTCCGAACGGCACCTCGTGCAGCGCCGCCATTTCGCCGCCACGCATCTCATGGAGAATCTTTCCGGGTTCTGCATCCGCCGCCGGGTCGGTCGTTTTCGCCTGATAAGCCGCGAGGCGGTGCAGCACCCCTTTCGCGACGTCAGGGCTCCACCACAGCATTTGCATCGCAGTGATCAGACCGTCGCGTCCGAAAGTCGTCGAAAACCAGGGAATGCCGGCGTACGGATAGCGCCCTTGCGGCGTGTCGGTCATCAACATTTCAAGATCGGCTGCCGAACGGCACAGGATCTCGTTGAATAGATCATTCGACGTTTCGGCGCTGGTGCGGCCGCGCGACGTGTCGCGAAGTTTCCGCCGCGAGGCGATGAGCGCAGGAATGAAGCGCGCCGGACGGTGCTCACTTTCGCTGCAGTGGGTCGCCACAAATAGCGGACGCGTCTCTCCGGGAAGAAGACGCAGATTGTAAGTAGCGACACCGGTCGTCAAGTGATCTGGAGCCGGGTCGAAGGTCAGCGTGGTGCGCCGCAATTTGCCGTCGAGGCCATGATAGTTCAGGAGCACCTGATCATTGCCGCGTTGCTGCGACGTTTGCGTCCCGCGCAGCTGCCGCCGGGTGCCGCGCACCTCAAAGAGGTCGGCGAAATCGTTGGCGAAAACAATAGAGATTCGGACATCCACCGCCTTCGCGGCGTAATTGCGCAGGCCGATTCGCTGGTAGGCGGCGTCCCGCCAAATGAAAAAGGTGCGCAAGATATGCAAGGTGTCCTTTTCCAGCGCGATCCGCCGGTTGGACATCAGATCTGGATTCGTCAAATCAACGGCGAGCGAGGCGTTGTCGTCGCGCAGGTTAAAGCCCAGCAAAAGCGGCGGCACATCGTTGACCCGCAGCTCCAGCCGCGAGAGGAACCTGGTATCGCAATGGAATAAGCCGTCGGTCGCCTCGGAATAGGCGCCGATATCGCCGTGGCTGTCCAGAACAAGAAAAGTGTCATTATGCTTAAGCGAGCACCGCGGCCGCGTCGCCGCTTGGGTGGCGGATATATAGAAGGGTCCCTCGGTCGGGTTGGCTGGAGGCACGATCTGTGCGGCGGTCTTGCTGGCCATGGCTTTCATATTGATGGTGATACGTGATTCTGGCCGAGTCGGTAGCTTTCCCGAAACGAGTCAGCAACTTAGCTTTTTGTACGGCTGTTGTTGCGCCGCAATAAGCGCACTGCGGCTTCGTGGCTAACGCAGAGCCTGGCGAGGTGATCCATTAGGGCCTTTATCCGTCAGACGAAAGGCCCAAGTTTGCTGAGCAGCCAAGCAACACCTCCGCTGGCCGCGCGTTCTTGCATTTATCCGCAAGATAACGTGAAACTCGCTCCCAACCGCGGCTTCCAGGACTGGATGGCGCGCAAAACGACGTCCTGAAGAGCAAGTCTTACAGGGCGCGTATCGACGGGGGCGGAAACGATGAGTGTTGAATCACCGGCCATTGAGCCGGATGCCGCAGTTGCGCAGCCGGCGAACCGCTGGGGACAGCTCATTGTCGGCGTGCTCTGCATGGTGATGATAGCCAACCTGCAATATGGTTGGACGCTTTTCGTCAATCCGATCGACCAAAAATATCACTGGGGCGCGGCCGCCATCCAGTTGGCATTCAGCGTCTTCATCGCCACCGAGACGTGGCTGGTGCCGGTGGAAGGTTGGTTCGTCGACCGTTTCGGGCCGCGCGTCGTGGTCGCGCTTGGCGGAATTTTTGTTGCCGGCGCCTGGACGCTCAACGCCTGCGCAAGCTCGTTATGGGAATTGTACGTCGCTGCCGCGTTGTCGGGCGTCGGCGCCGGCGCGGTTTATGGAACCTGCGTGGGCAACGCGCTCAAATGGTTTCCAGATCTGCGCGGGCTCGCAGCCGGACTGACCGCCGCCGGCTTTGGCGCCGGCACCGCCGCGACCGTGATCCCGATCCGTGAAGTGATACTCAGTTACGGTTACGAGCACGCTTTCTTGTGGTTCGGGTTGGGCCAGGGTCTCGTCATCATCCTGCTGTCGCGGCTGTTGCGCGCGCCGCAGCCGGGGGAAACGCCGACAGCGTCGGCGCGAGTCACGCACTCGCTACGCGATTACACGCCGCTTGAGATGATGCGTTCGCCCGTCTTCTGGGTGCTTTACGTCATGTTCGTCATGGTCGCGGCATCGGGCCTAATGGCTACGGCGCAGGTCGCACCAATCGCCAAGGATTTCGGACTCGCCGATCAAAACGTCGATTTGTATTTCATCACCGCCACGACGCTGAGCGCCGCGCTTGTCATCGACAACATCCTCAATGGATTGGCGCGGCCGTTCTTTGGCTGGGTGTCCGATGTCATCGGCCGCGAGAATACGATGGGGATCGTGTTTACTCTTGGCGCCGCAGCCTACTGGAGCCTCGGCGCGTTCGGGCAGACGCCGTATTTGTTCATCCTGTTTGCGGGTTTCATATTCTTCACCTGGGGCGAAATCTTCAGCCTGTTTCCGGCCATCGCAACCGACACCTACGGCGCGAAATACGCGACTGCTAACGCGGGGCTGCTCTACACGGCAAAGGGAACCGCAGTCTGGGTCGTGCCGGTGGGGAGCTTGATCAAGAGCTATAGCGGCAGCTGGCATTGGGTCTTCATCATTGCCTCGGTCATGAACCTTGCGGTGGCGGCCTTGGCTTTGTTTGCGCTCAAGCCGATGCGCCGGCGGATCACCAAGCACGGTTGAAAGCCACATCGGGCTAGCGCAATTCGTAAGGGCCCGCGGCTTCCTTATCCGGTGGCCGTTTAGGGTAGGGCCTTTGCGGCTGCTTCAGTCTGGAATAATGTATGCCAGCCATGCCAACACGCGTCGCAACTGTCAATCCCGCCAGATCAGACCGGTCCCCGGTGAATAGCCGGCAGCCGCGGCCTGCGGTCGCGCCGCTGCCGGGTGCGGAGAACTTCAAGCATCAGGTTTATGCCGCGCTGAAAAACGCGATCGCCGCCATGGATATCTATGGCAGCCGCTCCGAGATCAGGCTGGACGAGCGCGGCCTCGCGGAAGACTTTGGCGTCAGCCGGACGCCGGTGCGCGAGGCTATGGCGCAGCTCGAGCGCGAGGGTTTCGTGCGCACCGTGCCACGCCGCGGCGTGTATGTGGCCCGCAAGACCAAGCGACAAGTCATCGACCTAATCATCGCCTGGGCGGCGCTTGAGGGCATGGCAGCGCGGCTGGTCACGCAGACTGCCGGCGACAAGGAAATCGCTGCGCTACGCCGCATGTTCGCGACGTTCGAGGACGGCAAAGTGCGGGCGCATCTCGACGAATATTCGGAGATCAACATCGAATTTCATCAAGC
>Ga0070761_10002436_pt1 | contig 11380 bp, 7 predicted proteins | sample HubBroMetageREF1_FD_66724 | JGI IMG/M metagenome (GOLD analysis project Ga0070761, IMG submission 66724) | Reference soil microbial communities from the Hubbard Brook experimental Forest, New Hampshire, USA - Hubbard Brook CCASE Soil... | ecosystem: Environmental > Terrestrial > Soil > Temperate...
TGCCGCTGCTGACACTAGTACCGGAGCTGCCGCTGCTGACACTAGTACCGGAGCTGCCGCTGCTGACACTACTACCGGAGCTGCCGCTGCCGCTGCTGCCCCCGCCACTACCGCCAGAGCTGTCGCTGCCGGAGCTGCCACTGCCGATGTCGGCGCTACCGCCACCCCCGCAAGCGCCAAGGACCATGGCCAGGATGGGAACCACGAAGCAGAATCGCGAAGAAGAGTGCTGAGAATAGATCACAATGGCCTCTTTCCTGTTCCTTGTTTTGGAGGGCATCAGCACAAAGCACGCCAGACGACGAACGGTGAGGAATGAGGGTAAAGCTCGAGAAGTTGACGCATCGAGCAAAGGGCAGGCGCCCTGAGCTGTGGACGTCAGATGGCGTTTTGCGATGCGGGGTCCTCGCCCTCTTGGCAGGATGCCTCCAAAGTTTCGCCGCATGCGCTGGCGGCACGCGGATACCTCTCGCCCCAGGGTGAGCGAGTCAGCGTCCCCTGCTGTGCGACGCCATCGCCTCGAGCGCTTTCGAGTGGCCCGAACGGCTAGACTTGGACTAGGAAGCGACCAGTTCTGGTTTCCGCGCGACGAAAATGGTCGGTTTCCGGTTATCAACACGACCGGCACGTCCCCGTCGCGCTTGCGGAGATTTCTCGAAGAACTGAATACCGTTCGTCCCCGGCATGTCGAGGTCGCTCAAAATTGTATCGAACGTTTCATTCGCCATGAGGTCCCCCATGCCCACGGCCATTTCCGGCCGCGCCTTTTGACGACGCGTCCATTCAGCGACTACTTCCGTTGGGTCGGCAGGATGCGCACCGTTCGGGGATCGGTCGGCACGGAACGTCGGCCTCGCGCGGGGAGCTCCGAGTCGGCCAAACTAAGGGGTCCCGCTGGCGGCACCCGCGTACGTCCGCGAGGGGTCCTCCCTGTCCGTGCCCGGTCCGTGTGCGCTGTTCGCAGGCGGAGCGAGCGCTTCTCCGTCCGGCGGCTCGAGCACTTCCCGGACCTTTCGCGCCAAGCCTTCTGTCGTGAGGGGCTTTTGAAGATACGCGACCTTCGCCTCGAGGACGCCGTGACGGACGACGCTGTCATCGGTGTATCCGGACATATAGAGCACTTTCATTTCCGGCCGCACCTTGGCCAGGCGTCGGGCCAGCTCAGGACCGCTCAGCTGGGGCATCACCACATCGGTCACGAGCAGGTGGATGGTTCCGGAGTGCTGCTCACACACGAGCAGCGCCTCGCCCGCGTGCCTCGCGGGGAGGACCTGGTAGCCGTGGCGCCGGAGAATCCCCGCGGCGACGGCTCGCACGGGGTCGTCGTCCTCGACGAGAAGGATGGTCTCGGTGCCATCCAGGTTCGCGGGAAACGCCTGGGTGACACGCTCTTCGATGTCCGCGTCCACACGCGGAAGATAGACCTTGAACGTCGCTCCGTTGCCCGGCTCGCTGTAGACCCAGACACCGCCGCCGCTCTGTTGGGCGATGCCAAAAACGGTCGACAGGCCGAGCCCCGTCCCTTTCTCCCTCGGCTTGGTGGTGAAGAACGGCTCGAAGATGCGTGCCTGAGTTGCTGCATCCATCCCGGTGCCCGTATCGCTCACGGCAAGCATCACGTGGGGCCCCGCCGTCATGCCGACATGCTCTCGCGCGTAGGCTTCGTCGAGCGTGACGTTCGCCGTCTCCAGGGTGAGCCTTCCTCCCGTGGGCATCGCGTCGCGCGCGTTCACGACGAGGTTCATGATCACCTGCTCGATGGCGCCGGGATCGACCCGGACTCTCCCGAGCGCCTCGGCCCTCGAGGCGACCAAGTCTACGTCTTCGCCCACGAGCCTTTGGAGCATCTTGTCCATATCGGCCAGCACGTGGTTCAGGTCCAAGACCCTCGGTTGGACGACATTCTGGCGACTGAACATGAGGAGCTGACGGGTGAGGGCCGCTGCGCGATTGCCGGCCTTGCCGATCTCTTCGACGTCCGCCCGTAGCGGGTCCCCGGGTTTGAGGTCGGCCACGATGATCTGCGCATAACTGAGAATGACCGAGAGGGCGTTGTTGAAGTCATGCGCCACGCCCCCGGCGAGGCGACCCACGGCCTCCATTTTTTGCGCTTGGCGAAGTTGCTCTTCGCTCGCGTGGAGCGCTTTCTCGGCGCGCTTTCGGTCCGTGAGGTCCGAGACGACCGCGAGACATTTGGGATGGTCGAGCATCGCCAAGCCGACGAGGACGGGCACACGGGTGCCGTCCTTGCGACTGAGCTCCTTCTCCCACGGGCGCGCGATCCCGGTTGCCGCTAGCTCGGCGGCCGCAGTCTCGTCCCGTTCACGCCATTCACTCGGCGTTAAGTCGGACCAAGCCAGCCTTCCGGCGGCGAGATCCTCGTGCGAGTAGCCGAGCATGTCGAGATAGGCGTCATTGGCCTCGAGAACGTCCCCGAAGACGTCGGCGACCGCGATGCCCACGATGCCAGACTCCGCGAGCCGAGTGAACCGGGCCTCGCTCACGCGCAGCGCCTCCTCCGCGCGTACTTTCAGCGTGACATCGCGCAGGATGCCGAACACGACGTGCACGCCGTCCGCATCGACGACGGAGGCGGAGATGTCGCCGACAACGAAGCTCCCGTCCGGTCGCGCGAACCTCGTCGCCTCTCTGGAGAGGTGGCCCGTCTGGAGAAGCGATTCGAACTGTTCTTTCGCTCGCGCGCGGTCGCTTGGGTGAACGAACTGATGGATGTGAGTCCCCGTCAGATCGGCTTGGGGGCGGCCGAAGAAACGCTCGGTGGCGGGATTCACGTCGCAAATTCGACCGTCGGCGTCGAGAACGAAGATGCAGTCGTAGGCGCCCTCCATGAGCGTGCGAAGGCGCTTCTCGGAGGCGGTGAGCTTCGCGAACGTCCGGCTCAGAGCGAGGGCCTCGCCGAGCTGCATCGATACGGACCGGGCCGCGCGCACGAACGTACCGCTCTCGACGTCGGCGAAGTCTGTTCGATTCGACGCGAGGAGAAGAACGCCAAGTCCTTCGCCTCGCGCGACGATGGGCACGACGAGCGCGGAGGCCACGCCGAGGGAGGCCAGAAAATCGAGGCCTTCGCTCCGGGTCTCGGCCGACGGAATCAAGACACCTCCTCGGGCCATCGCTTCGCGAAGAACCGCCGAGTGCGATTCCCAGGAGAGCTTGGTCGCGACGCCAACGGTGGCCCGGAGGGTCAGCTCGCCGCTCGCGTCCAGAAGGAGGATGGCTCCCACGGAGAGACCGGCCGCGTCGAGGCACTGCGCGAGCGTGTCATTCAACGCGCTCTCGGGATTGAGCTCCCGCGACAGCGAATCGGTGAGGTGGTCGAGGACCGAAAGAGCGGTCGTTTGCAGGGCCACCTGACGGGCAAGTCCCGCCCCCAGACTCGCCTGCCGCTCGAGCTGGTGGGTGATCCGACGGAGGTAGTCCGCTTGCAGCTCGTCGCCGTGCGGCACCTCGGCGCCGCCTGCGGGCGAGTCGAGAGCTTCGACGACCGCTCGCACCACGGGTCCGAAGCCCGCTGTGCGCGAGACGTAGCGGTTCGCACCGAACCCGGCCGCCAGCTTGCGGTCCTCGGCCTCGAGATAGTGCGCAGACATGAGGACAATCGGAATCCGCGCCAGCACGGCATCCGCGCGTATCGCTTTGCAGACCGAAAAGCCGTCCATCCGTGGCATGAGCACGTCGCTCACGATGATGTCGGGCTTGCGCTCCGCGGCCAGACGAACGGCCGACTCCCCGTCCTCGGCGAGGAGGACCGCGAAGCCCGCGTGGGTCAGCGCAATCTGTCCGAGCTTGCGTTGCATCGCATCGTCATCCGCCAGAAGGACCACCCTGCCATTGGACGATGTGCGGGGGGTGGGGTGTCGCGCATAGCGCTCGACGATCTCGATCAGGCGTGACGGCCCGACGGGCTTCAGCAGGACGTCGAGAAAGCCCGCCGTCAGCACGCGCGCTTCATCGGCATGCGCCCAGCCCGTGACGGCGACGATCGGAAGGTTCGGATCGAGCGCGCGCAGTCGTCGCGCGATCTCGAAGCCGTCCATGTCCGGCAGCTTGCAGTCCAAAAGGACCATCGCCGGCTCGTGCTCGGCCACGAGGCGCAAAGCGGTTTGACCGTCAGCCGCTTCCAGGACCGAGTACCCTTCTGCTTTCAGGGTCACCCGAATCATCTTGCGCGTGACGGCGTTGTCCTCGACGACGAGAATGGGGGACGCGCTCGCGGCTTCGCCCGCCGCCCCTTGCGAGCTCACCGGCCGCGCGACGAGGCAGCCCGCGATTACTTTCCGCAGAGAACCGATGTCGATCGGCTTTGCCACGCAGCCGTCGCAGCCCGCCGCGAGGGCTCTCTGTTCGTCCCCACTCGTCGAGGAGGCGCTGAGCGCGAGGACCACGATGTCTTTGGTCGCGACATCGGCCCTCAGGCGACGCGTCAGCTCCAGGCCATCCATGCCGGGGAGCTGGACGTCCATGAGGATCAGTCTCGGCTTGACCGTCGAGAGCACGCGGAGCGCGTCCTCGGCGTCCACGGCCGTCCGTACCTCGTAGCCCTCGTGCTGGAGCAGGACCCGCGCAAGTTTCAAGTTGGCCGCGCTGTCGTCGACAACGAGAATGCTTTCACCCGCCATGCGGCACTCGTCGCGCGCGCGGGAGCCCGGCCTTGGCGAGCGCAAGCATGTCATTGAGAAGCTGAAGCAGATGGTGCGAGCTATTCAAGATGTCGCCGAGGTATTCCTTATGAAGGTCGGAGACCGGGCCCACCTTGCCGTTGAACATGAGGTCGGCGAAGCCGATGATCGCGTTGAGCGGAGTGCGAAGGTCGTGGCTCATGTGGGCGAGGAGCTCGCTCGTGAGCCGATTGGCCTCCTGCGTCCGAAGGTCTTTGGCCTCGAGCTCCGACCTCTCGCGCATGGCCCCCGGGTCTTCGCCCAGGTTTCTTTCCGTGACTTCGCGGATGACCGCGGCGGCCAGCGTGCCGCCCGGTGTTTCGATCGGGCTCAAGTCGACTTCGGCGGCGAACTCCCGACTGTCCTTGCGGAGGGCGAAAAGAAAGACCGTTTGCGGCGCCATCGAGCGAACGCCCGGCGTCGCCGCGTATTCCGCCCAGTGACCACGATATCGAGTCCGGTAGCGCTCGGGGACGAGCAGCTCGAATGTCCGCCCGACGAGGGCATCGTGCTCATAGCCGAGGAGCCTTTCCCCTCGAGCGTTGATCAGCGCGATTCGGCCGTCCCTGTCGACGATCGCGATCGCGTCTCGAGCCGTGTCGAGCAAGCCGCGACAGAGAGCCTCCGCCGTGCGGGCATCGCGCAGGCGCTCTGGGAGCCCCTCCGGAGGGCGCGCGCCGGCCGCGCTTTCTGACCTCAAATTCACTCGCGGCCCCCTCCCGGCTACGCAGCGTAGTCTCCGCGGCGGTCACCGTCGACCGAGGCGGTGCTTATTTCGAGATTTGCATATCGCGCGTTCGAATAACGTCTTTTTTTGGACAGCCATTTTCGACGATTCGACGAATCGTGAAAACTCGTAATTCGGAAAGTCCGAAGTTCGAGTGGCGCACTCGAATCCGAGTGCTTACGGTCACGTCAGCGCGACGGCGGACAAATGCTTGCGGCCCCCCAAGGCACTGCGCACCCCGAGGCTCTGCTTACGACGGGGGCCCTCCAGAGCGCCATTTTCAATAGCGCCAACTTTTCAAGCATCGCCACGGACGCGAAAGGGGTCATTCAGATCTTCAACGTCGGAGCCGAGCGAATGCTCGGTTACTCGGCTGCCGAGGTCATGAACAAGGTCACGCCGGCGGACATATCCGACCCGCAGGAATTGATCGCGCGGGCCCACGCGTTGAGCGCCGAGCTCGGAACCCCGATTGCTCCAGGCTTCGAGGCCTTGGTGTTCAAAGCCTCGCGCGGGATCGAGGACATCTACGAGCTGACCCATATTCGCAAGGATGGGAGCCGGTTTCCGGCCGTCTTGTCCGTGACGGCGTTGCGCGACGCACAAGGCGCCATCATCGGCTATCTGCTTATCGGGACGGACAATAGCGCGCGCAAGCGGGCCGAGGAGGCCCTCGCCAAGGCGGGGGCGTTGCAAAGCGCGATCTTCAACAGTGCCAACTTCTCGAGCATCGCCACGGACGCCAACGGCGTGATTCAGATCTTCAATGTGGGCGCCGAAAGAATGCTCGGCTACGCGGCCGCCGACGTGGTCAACAAGATTACGCCCGCGCATATTTCCGATCCGCAAGAGGTCATTGCGCGCGCAAGCGCATTGAGCCAAGAGCTCGGAACCCCGATCGCTCCGGGCTTCGAGGCCCTGGTGTTCAAGGCCTCGCGCGGGATCGAGGACATCTACGAGCTCACCTACATTCGCAAGGATGGAACCCGGTTTCCAGCGGTGGTGTCCGTCACGGCGCTACGCGACGCGCAGGACGCCGTCATCGGCTATCTGCTGATCGGTACCGACAACACCGCCCGTCAGCAGGTCGAAGAGGAACGGGCGAAGCTCGACCAACGGCTTCGCGACCAGCAATTTTACACGCGCTCACTTCTCGAATCGAACATTGACGCGCTGATGACGACCGACCCACGCGGTATCATCACCGACGTCAACAAGCAGACGGAGGCCCTGACCGGGTGCACGCGTGACGAGCTAATCGGCGCGCCGTTTAAGAAGTACTTCACCGATCCGGGCCGCGCCGAGGCGGGCATCCACCGTGTGCTGAACGAAGGCAGAGTCACCAACTACGAGCTCACCGCGCGCGCCAGGGACGGCACTCTAACGGTCCTAACGGTCGTGTCCTACAACGCCACGACCTTCCACGATCGGGACCGGAGGCTGCAGGGTGTGTTCGGCGCGGCGCGCGACATGACGGAGCTCAAACGTTTCGAGCACACGCTGCAGCAGAAGAACCTCGAGCTCGAAGGCGCGAGCCGCATGAAGTCCGAATTCCTCGCCAACATGTCGCACGAGCTCCGGACGCCGCTCAATGCTATCATCGGCTTCTCGGAGGTGCTCCGAGACGGCCTCATGGGCGCGATGACCGAGCAACAGCGAGGGTTTATCGGCGATATCTTCAGCAGCGGCAAGCACCTGCTTTCCCTCATCAACGACATCTTGGACCTGTCCAAAATCGAGGCTGGCAAGATGTTGCTCGACTTGGAGCCCGTGCAAACGTCGACGCTGTTCGTGAACAGCCTCTCCATCATCCGTGAGAAAGCCGCAGACCGCCACATTCGCCTCAGCATGGACGCCGTCGAGGAGCTGGGATCCATTCAGGCGGACTCGCGCAAGGTCAAACAGATTGTCTACAATTTGCTGTCGAACGCGCTCAAGTTTACCGCCGAGGGGGGCAGGGTAAATCTGCACGTCGGCCGCGTCTCGCACGCCCGGGTCGGCCAGCCGTCGGGCTCTTGGACGGGACGGAGCTTCCCGCTTCCGGCCGACAACCCGTTCGCCGAGTTTCTCGAGATCAGCGTGACCGACAGCGGCATCGGCATCTCGCGGGAGGGGCTGGATGGGTTGTTCAAGCCCTTCAGCCAGATCGACAGCGGCCTCGCGCGAAAATTCCAAGGTACGGGCCTGGGTCTGGCCATGGTCAAGCTCTTGGCCGAACTGCATGGCGGCGCTTTGGCCGTGCAAAGCGCCGTGGGAGAAGGCTCTTGCTTCACGGTGTGGCTGCCGCTCCGAGCGTTGGGGACGCCGGAGGCGCCCGCGCTCGCGCCGGTCGAGCCGCCGACGGCGCCCCGAATCTTGGTCCGCGCCGGAGCCGCCGCCGCCCTCGTGGTTGAGGACGATCTCAAATCCGCCGAGCTCATTCGCGTGCAACTCGAGGCCGAGGGCTTCACGGTACTGCATGCCGCATCCGCCGAGGCCGCGCTGATTCTCGCGTCGCGGGAACCGCTGTCACTGATTACGATGGACGTCCTCCTTCCCAACATGGACGGCTGGGAGTTTCTCGGTCGTATCAAGGACACGCCCGCGCTCTCGGGCATACCGGTCGTGATCATTTCGATCGTGGCGGACCACACCAAGGGCTACGCGCTTGGCGCCGCTGCGATCATGCAAAAGCCCATATCGCGGCAGGAGCTCCACGAGTCGCTTGTCGGCCTTGGTCTTCTTCCGCTCCCCAACGGTCCGGCGCTCAACGTCCTCCTGGTTGACGACGATCCGAAGGCGGTAAATTGAAGGGATACGTGACAACGGCCCTCGTGGAGAAGGGCGCGTTCGATCGCGAGCGCTTCGCGGCGGAAGTCCAGCGGGCGACCTCCGATCGCCCACGGGCGGCCTAAGATGGCAAAAGTCCTCGTTGTCGAGGACAACCCCACCAACATGACGTTGGCGATATTCCTGCTCCAGTCGGTGGGCCATACGGTGCTCAGCGCCACGGATGCCGAGGCGGGGCTCACGTTGGCGCGCCACGAGCAGCCGAACCTCATCCTGATGGATATCCAGCTTCCCGGCATGGACGGCCTCGAGGCCACCGCGCAGCTCAAGGGCGACCCAGCGACTCGCGCGATCCCCGTGATTGCCCTCACGGCTTTGGCGATGAAGGGCGACGAGGAGCGCATTCGAGCGGCAGGGTGTGACGGCTACATCGCGAAGCCGATGCGCTACCAGGAGTTTCTGGCGACCATTGCGGACCAACTGGCCCGAAGCGAGCGAGTCCCAGGGCGCTGAGGCGCGCATGCCGCTCGCCTTCTTTCTCTGACAGGCACGACCGTGGGTGAAAACGGTCCCCCCGCGGCGGCATGTTGCGAGACGATGGCTACGTTGGGCGGTGTGAGGGCGACAGGATTGCCGGCGAGCCCCCCCCGCTTGCCGAGTCTTGTCGTCCTCTCTGTGAAACGCCCAGACGCGCCGTCCGCCGTGGGATCCATGGTTCTACGACGCTGCGGCGCGGTGGAGCCTCCGGACAAGTCGTAAGCGCGCTACGGATTGGAAGCGGCCTTCGCTCCGGGCTGGACCACGATTTCGACGCGTCGATTGTTGGCGCGTCCCTCCGCCGACGTGTTGTCCGCGATCGGTCGCGTAAGACCGAACCCCTGGGCGGTCACCCGATCGGCCGCGATCCCCCGAGAAACGAGATAGTCGCGCACCGACTGCGCGCGCCGCTGCGAGAGATCCTGGTTGTAGGACGGCTCGCCCTGCGAGTCGGTATGACCTTCGACGACGATCCTGGATTCCGCGTCTTGCCGGGTGAGGGCCAACGCCACTTCGTTCAGCTTCACTTGCGCGGTCGGCAAAAGGTCCGCGTGGTTCGACGCGAAAAGGACACCCCCCGAGAGCGTGATGACCATGCCGCGAGTCTCCTGCTTGACCGACGCGAATGCAGCCAGATCGGCAGCCGCCTGCGCGGCGCGCTTGTCGGCTTCCGCGGCGTGGTCGCGCTCGACCTGAAGCAGCTGGTCTTTGCCTTGAAGGGCCCGATCCTGCTGGGCAATCTCCGCGTTTGCGCGGCCGAGCTGCGCCGACGTGGCTTGCACTTGCGCCGTTTGCGCGTCGTGCATATTTCCGAGCGTCTGCTGCGTCTGCTGGGTGATTTTTACGGTGACGCCGCGCGCTTCGGCGGTCAGGGCACGACGGTCGGCCACGTAGGCCAAGTCGACGGTCTCGGCGCTCGCTCCGTTCTTGTCGTACGAATGTTCGGCCGCATCGAGCGCCTCGCGCGCCAAATGCAAATCGGAGGGGTCGTAGGCTGCCGCAGTGCCGTGACTCGCGTTCGCGTAGTCCGCTCGTGCCGTGAGGAGGTCCTGCGGCGGCATCGTCGTCGCGCAACCGCCGGTGGCCACAGTCGCGAGGAAGATGAAGAGAATCGTTCTCATGGGTTTGCACCTTGGTTGGCGTTCGTGACTCGTTGGTTGTTCGATTGCGTGAGCGCCTTTTGCGTCTCATTTTTTGCGGTGGCCTCGCGCGTCAGCGCAATCGCAAGCTCAGCATCGGAGCGTGCACGGGAGAGCAGCCGGGTGGCGCTCTCGTTGTCGCCGTCGCGAATCGCGGCGTTGGCCGCGACGATCTGCTCATGGGCCATCTGCAGATGCAGCTGCGCGTTCGGCTCACTCGCGGCACCGAGCTCCGTCGCGCTTCGTTCCGCAGACTGCGCATCCGCGAGTTGTTGCGAGGGGATCGCGTAGGTGATTCCGCATCCGCATGCGAGAGCACACGTGGCAAGCCACGTGCGCGTTAGGTTCCAATTCATGACGATCTCTGCCTTCCGTTCGTTTCGTGCTCTGACGCGGGTCCGAGCGCGCCGCCTGAGGCCACGCTCACGTCGAGGAAGTGGAGTCGACCGTGACGGACCGTCACGAGTCGTGTCGCCGTCGCCGGGTGCAAGGACGGTGCCGCCGGCCGAGCTCCGACCCAGGGCGAGATTCGTGCTGGGTGCCGCAGGCCGGTCCACCCGGCGGGTCCAGGACTTGCTTACTGCGAGGGACGATGACCGTGGAGCCACCGTCCCAACCGTCCCGAAAGCTCATTCTCTTCGTGGACGACGACGAAGGAATGCGCGCAGCGATCTACGGCCTGCTCTCTCCCCGATACCAGGTGATTCTGGCGGTCAACGGCGCCGAAGGGCTCACCAAGGCCAACGACCAGCCGACGCCCGATCTCATCATTTCCGACATCGGCATGCCGCTCCTCGATGGCATCGCGATGGCCAATCAGATACGGGGAAACGAGACGCTTCGCACCATTCCGATCATCTTTCTCACCGGGCAGATGTCGGCGCTAGGCCTTCTCGCAGAAGCGAATCTCGGTTTGCCCTACACCCACGTCGCCAAGTCGGCGAACCCTATCGTTCTGGAGACCAAGGTCAAGCGTGCGTTGGGCGAAGCCGCGTGAGCCCGACGGGTTCACGGCGCTTTGCAATTTGCGGTTTTGCAATTTGCGCTTTGCGTTTTGCGCGAGCCGAATCCGGGCATGGCCCTCGACGCCCAAGCGACGGCCTCGCGCTCCCCTCACTCGTTTCGAGTGTAAGAAGTGTAAGATAGGTTTCAATGCTTCACCAGTTTCTCTTCGCGAACCGAGCCGCCATCATCGCGCGGACTCGCATCAAGGTGGGGCTGCGCGCGGCGCCCCGCGCCACGGAGGCCGAGCTCGAAAACGGGATTCCCCTTTTCTTGGATCAGCTCATCGAGGCGCTTCGCTCGCCCAACGGCGCCAGCCAAGCGATCGTGGAGAGCGCCAGTCACCACGGCCGGGACCTTCTGAAGAGAGGCTTTACGGTGGCTCAAGTCGTCTACGACTACGGAGACGTCTGCCAAGCCGTCACCGAGCTGGCGGGGGAGACCCAGGCGTCCATCACGGCCGACGAGTTTCACGCGTTCAACGGGTGCCTCGACGACGCCATTGCCCAAGCCGTCACCGAATACGG
>Ga0070761_10002437_pt1 | contig 11375 bp, 7 predicted proteins | sample HubBroMetageREF1_FD_66724 | JGI IMG/M metagenome (GOLD analysis project Ga0070761, IMG submission 66724) | Reference soil microbial communities from the Hubbard Brook experimental Forest, New Hampshire, USA - Hubbard Brook CCASE Soil... | ecosystem: Environmental > Terrestrial > Soil > Temperate...
GGATGAATCGTGCTGCAGCGCGATTCACAAGCCGCTGCACTCCAAAATGGACTCGGCGGGGCTCGAGCGGGGATGTTCGACCGCGGCGCGGTGCCGATCAGTTCTGCCAATCGAGCGGAGGCAAGATTGCCTATGCGACCGATGGCGCGCTTAGGTGCGCCGCTACGAAGTCAAAGCATTTGCGCGGGGATAGCCGATCAGGTAGGCGATGGGGACGCGGCCGGAGGAGTTGGAGCGCACGCCTACGTCCCAGTGGTATTCGGCGGGAGTCAGTTTGGCGATGAGGTCGCGGAGTTCCTGCGGGCGGTAGGTGCGGAGGCAGGAGACTACTCCATCGAAGAGGAGGACGAACGGAATTATGGGGAGAACGTAGGTGCAGAGGATGCGCGACCAGCGGAAGGGGCGAATCCAGGGAGTGAGGAGGAAGGGGAGCAGGGCCCATAGAAACATGAGCGCGATGGCGGAGGGGGCGCGACGGGTGACTTCGAAGATGCCGATGGCTTGGCGAGCGTCCACGGCATTTTGCAGGATGGCGCGAGCCTCGGCGGGCTGGAAATGATGGAAGGAAGTGAACATGGTGCGGAAGCCGCGGAGTTCGGGCGGAACTTTTGTGGCGTCCACGGGGGAGGAATGGAAAGCGATGTGATTTTGCGAGGCGGCGCCCGCGGATTGGAACGCGGCGAGATTGGGATATTTATCGGTGAGGAGAATTTGCAGGGAGGTTGGGGAGTTTTTTTGCAGCCGGCCAGAGAGGTCGAGCCAGGGACCGCCTCCGCCGGAACACATATCAATGATGTTGGCGCTGCTGGTGAATTGCAGAACGGTTTGCAGCAGCGGGGCGACGGGAGCGTAGGCGCCGAAGCGATTCATCGCGTTCTGGAGCGTGTCGGTGATTTCGTCGCGGAGAAATTTGGGGAACCAGGGTTGTTCGTGGAGTTCGATGAGTTGTACGCGGCGCATGGGGGTTTGGCTTGCGAGGAGTATGCGGCAACTGTGGCTGGTGCGGCAAATAGATCGGTTGAGATGTGTGGTTCTTGCGCCGCGGTGGCTCTAATACATGATGGTGCGGGTCAGGTGGTGGGGCCAGTTGGTGGTGTGGTAGTGGGTCCAGATGCGGGCGTCGATTTGGGGGATGATGATTTGGGCGTCGGGGGCGCGGAGTTTGTTGATTTCTTCTGTGAGCAGGGCGGTGGCGTAGATGCAGTGGGCGCGGATTTCGATTTCCTGGGTGCTGTCGCGGGGGATTAGCTGGTGGGTGTCGATCGCTTTTTCGAGGGCGGGGGAGTAGCTGGTGATGCCCATGAGGCGCAGGCCGACGGGAACGATGTAATCGGCGAAGGCGGTCATGGAGTGGACGTCTTCGATTTGGAATTTTCCGGATTGGTGCAGGCTCGCGTAGAGGAACCAGAGGCCGAGCTGCGGAAGTTTGTAGAGCTTGATTTCATGGCCGTCGTAGATGCTGACGTCGTTGAAGCGCGGGAATTCGACGATGAGGCGGTCCACCATGCCATTGCCGTGATCGTAGAGGCGCGGCGAGCAGGTGCGGATGAAATTGTGGAAGCGGCCGTTGTATTTCGCGGCGAGCACGGCGCCGGCCTGGCGCCACAGCTCCATTTTTTCATCGAGCATGGGAGTTTCGATATTGCCCGCGAAAATATCTTCCATTTGCGGGCGGGTTAGCTGCGCAAGGTAGTGGCCGTCGAGGATCGGTATGCCCTGGTCCATGGCGCGCTTGATGCAGGCGAATTCGGCTTCGGAGTCCGACCAGTGCTGGCCGGCGTAATCCACTTGAAATTTTATGTGGGTGGTGAAATCGGTGAAGGCAGTGTCTATGACGTCTGCGACCATGATGAAGTCAATGGTTTCGTCGGGGTTGTTCTGGCCGACGCCGAGAGGCAGGTGATATTCGGGCATGGGAAGTTCTTCGTAGGCCATCCAGGAGGCGACTTCGATGAGTTTGTCGAGGTTGGTGTGGACGTCGCGAGAATTTTCGATGACAGGAGGAAGGCTATCGAGGACGGGACTACCGATGGGTTTGGGCCAGCGCACCTTTTCACGCGATGCAGAGGTCGCGGCAGCTTGCGGGAGGCTTTCGCCTCCGGCTGCTGCTGCGATCATGGAGCTGGTTGCGGATTGTAGAAACTGCCTACGTCCCAGGGGGCCCAAGTTCATATTAGAACACGAACTTGACGCCCGCTTGGAACGCGAAGGGAGTGCTGCCCGGCGCGATCTCTGTGATCGCGCGGAAGCCGTTTACCCCGATGCGTGGCATGGTGGCGGCGGTGAGCGGCGCGCAGGTCTGTCCCGCTGGGCCCGTCACTGAACCAGTACCGCCGGCCGGTGGGGCAGGAGTGAAGTTCGGAGTGCAACCAGTCAAGGAGATTGTCGCTGTATTGGGATTATTGGGATTCGAGTAAACATTACCGTGGTTCGTCAGGTTGAAGAAATCACCGGACAATATCACGTGCAAGCGGTCGTGTACGCGGAGGTCCTTTTGTAACCGGGCGTCCCATTCGAAATAACTCGGCTGGTCAAACGGGTAACGCCCCAAGAGGAACGTCTTGCCGGCGGCGTTTGTATAGGTCGGACGGTCGTTATTGTGTCCGAGATCGGAAACTTCGTCGCCGTTGAGGTCTTCGGCGATGTAGAGGGGGAAAGGCACGCCGGAGTGAGCGATCACGCTGGAACTGACGTCGAAGCCCCAGGGCAACTCGTAGACGCCAGCGGCTTTGAATTGTTGGGTAATGTCCAGACCGTTGCGGCCGTAGTCAATCGCCAGATTGATGGGATCCTGCTGGCCGAAATACGTATCGGTATCGCGTTCGCTCGCGGCGTTGTCTTTGTTCTGCGACCAGATGTAATTGGCGAACACCTGGAAATGATTGGAGAAGCGCTTGGTGAGGTTGATAACCAGCGATTCGTAGTTACCATGACTGAAACTGGCTGTTTCATTGTTTGAAGTGGGCAGGGTGGGGTCGAGAGGCGTGGGCCCTTGGCTCTGCAGCACGCCGCCGACGTAATTAAACGTGTCTTGGAGAATCGAGCGCCCGAAGGGGTCGGTTCCAGTAATTATGTAATTCCGCTGCCAGGCTTCTTCTGAATCGTAGCCGCCTGTGCGCAGATGTGTGGAGTGCACGAAAGAGAAAGTCGCCGTCAATAGCAAGTGATACGGCAGGGATTGCTCGACTCCGCCAGTGAAGCTGGAGACGCGCGGATTCTGGAACTGGGGATCCACGTATCCGCCTCCGGACGTGGAGTCGGGACAGCCGAACTGCGTCCCGCAAAGTTGGTTGACACCCAAGGGTGTCGAATTGGGATTCAAATAGGGAAAGCCGACGTTCCCGCCTTCTGGGAACCCGCAAGTGCCTATGCAGTGGGTAAGGTTTCCAGCGCCCGCGGTGGGCATGAAAATTCCGACAGTGAGAGCATAATAGAGGCCCCAGGCAGCGCGGATGACCGTTGGATTGGGCCCTTGTCTCACGTTCCAAGCAACACCGATGCGCGGCCCCCATTGATTGAAGTCAGCTGGGACGCGCTGCGGCACCGCGGCGGCGCGCGATCCTGCGCCCTCACCAACGAGCACGGTGGTGCCCCACAAGGGGGTTTGAGGCTGAGGATTCCAAGTACCGTCCCAACGAAGGCCGTAAGTCACGGTAAGGTTTGGCGTCACCTGCCATTTGTCCTGCCAATAGAGGCCGAGGTCGGACTGATAATTGGGGAAAAGAGTTGTGGCCGGTCCCAGGAACGAGAGTGGCTTTCCATTCAGGGCAGCGCCCTGGCTGAGAAGACAGTTAAAGGTGACCGTCACGCAGCTCTCTGGTCCGGTGGTTATCCCGCTATTGAAATCGGCGATATCGAAGTAATCGTATTCACCCGCACCCCAGCCGACGAAGGAGTCTTTGCGGTCCTCGAAGGTGACGGAATCTCCGCCGAACTTCATGTCGTGTCTGCCGAACGAATAATTGAAGTTGTCCGCGGCTTCGAACTTACCGTCCTGGTTATTGATGGGCAGGTAGTAGCGTTGGCCAATGCCATAATTAAAGGCGCTGCCGATAGACATGTCCGGGAAGGCGGGATCGGAAATCGAAAGGCCGGGCGAATTGCTGTTTGAATGGCGCTCACGAACCTCGTCTGAAAGGCTGATACGGACTTCATTCACCTTCCTGCCGAGTACGGTATTCAGACTGAAAACAATGGACCCGCCCTTGTTGATGAAGTCTTCCGTATTGTCGAACGCCTGGGGAATCTCGTTCTGCCCCTGAGCGCCGCTAAATCCATCGGTGTGGTTGCGGGTGAAGTAGCTCCGTATGCTGAAGTGGTTCGCGGGACTAAATTGATAGTCGTAGTGTCCCAGGATGGTGAACAAATTCTGAAACTGATTGCTGGCGCCTTGGAAGCCAGCTATCGAAGACTTGCCATAGCAGTCCATCAGCACGAGTTCGCCGGCAGTCGGAGAGGCTCCGCAGCCTGGCGGCAACATCGTGGCCGGCGAAAGATTGCTGGGCAGCGGCACTGTGCCTGCGGCGCACGCGCCTGGGAGGCAGTTCGCAAAAGCGGGCCCCGTAATCAGAGGTAGCTCTGCGAGGCAGGCTGCTTGTCCCGAACCCGGCGGACAAAACTGAGTCACGAGCGGGCCGTTCTGCAGCTGAGCATCGGTGGCCAGAAACAGGAATTGGCGGTCTTTGTGAATGGGGAAGCCGACGGAACCGCCAAACTGATTTTGCGTGGCGATGTTGGGTGGTTCGCCGACAGCGTCGTTCGCCGTGAAATCGCTGCCGCGATAGTAATCGTGCGCCTCGCCATGCCACTGGTTGGTGCCGGATTTTGTGACGACGTTGACCAAGCCGCCGGTGGCGCGGCCAAATTCCGGAGCAAAGCCGTTGGTGACTACCTGAAATTCCTGCACGGCCTCGAGCGGAACAGTGAAATTTTTGGTTTCGAGCGAGCCGAAGATTTCGCCGAAATAGTTGTTGAAGGTGTCCTGGCCGTCAACCACGATTCCGAGGTAGTCGCTTTGCTGGCCGCCCAGGCGGATGCCGCCACGCAGGCCGGGAACTACTTGCGCCGAGGAGCTCAGTTGAGCCAAGTCGCGATAATCGCGGCCGGAGAGCGGCAGGGTCTCCAAGTCCTTCTGATTGATGACCTGGTTGATGCCCGCGGTGGAGGTGTCCACGGGTCCAGCCTCCAAGGCGGAAACGGTGACGGTTTGCGTCTGACCTTTAACGGGGAGAGTGATGTCGAGGCTCAGGCTGGCGCCAATATCGACGACAACGTCGGTAACGATGGTGGAGGCAAAGCCCTCCGCCTCTGCCTGAATCTTGTATGTGCCGGGCAACAACTGGGCGAAGTCGTACAAACCGGCCGCGTCCGCGGTGATTTCGCGCTTATAGCCGGTGGAAGGATTGGAGATCGTCACCTTCGCGCCGGGCACGATGGAATGGCTGGTGTCGTAAACAAACCCGCGGATTTCGCCGCGTTCCAGTGATTGCGCACGCACGCCGGGCGCGGCGAAGAGGAGACTCGCGAGCGTAAAGGCCACGGCCAATGCCGCCAGAAACACAGGCTTCACCATTTTCATTGTTGCTCTCCCTCTGGGTGTGGAGCGATCAACCGCGAAATTTGATTGGTCCGAACGAGCGAACAATCTGTTTTCCATGCTATTTACCCGCCAGACGCGAATTCAGCAGCTGTAGAAATTTTTGGGCGTTGACGCCAGTGCAAACCTGAACGTTGGGGTCCACGTGGTCAATACCTTCGATGATGTAGCGATCGCCGTGAAGGACGTTGCGCTCGACGGCGTTGCGGCGATTGGCGACGGTTTCGCCGCGCGTAAATTCGCCGCGCGATTCGACGTCCACGTGCATTGCTTCGGTGGAGACGATGGAGGGATCGATGGCGGTGCCGACGGCGAGCGGGTCGTACATCGGCGAACCACCGCCAGCGCCGTACTTCGCTTCCTGTTGCAGCAGGAAAGTAAGAACTTTTACGGCGAAATCGTTTTCGGGGCCTTGGGTTTTCGAGAGCTGATCGAGATGCGCCTTGTCGTAGAGAGTTTTGTCGCCGACGTCGAGGCCGACCATGGTCAAACGCCAGCCGGCGTGGAAGACGATTTGGGCGGCTTCGGGATCGTTATAGATGTTGGCTTCGGCGGCGGCGTTGACGTTGCCGCCGGAAATCGAGCCGCCCATGATCACCACTTCCTTGACCAGCGGGACGATGGAAGGATCTTTCAGCAGGGCGAGGGCGATGTTGGTGAGCGGGCCAACGGGGACGAGAGTGATCTCGTGCGGCGACTCGTGAATCATGTGGATGATCAGGTCGGGGCCGAAGCGGGGGTCGGCTTTGCATTTGCTGGGGGGCAATTCGACGTTGGCGAGGCCGTTTGCGCCGTGCCAGAGTTCGGCGGTGATCAGCTTTTGAAACAGCGGATGCTGGGCGCCGCCGGCAATGGAAATGTCGCAGCGATTCGCAAGGGACGCGAGCTTGAGGGCGTTTTCCAGGCCCTGCTGCGCGGTCACGTTGCCGGGGACGACGGTGAGAGCGCGTACATCGAGTTCCGGCGAATTCAGCGCGAGGAGGATGGCGAGAGCGTCGTCGGTGCCGGGGTCGGTATCAATGATCACTTTCTTGGGGATTCCTTTTTCGGGCGCTGCCGGTGAATTCGCGGGGGCGGTAGAGCGCGCATTTCCGCGTGCGCGTGTTGCGGGAGCGCCGACTAAAGTGACGGCCGCGAGGACGAGAGCGATGCACGCAGCGATCGCCGCGCCGCGTGAGGTTGCATTGCGCGCGGAGATGTTCGGTCGCGTGACGGCTTGGCGCGAGTTTTTATGGACACCAGGGGAGCGAAGCGAAGATTCTGCGCTCCAATCCTTCACGGACTGCGGAATAATTATTGGAATCACTTCCGGACAGGGCCCCCCAGCCCACAGAATGGAAGCAGGCTATCCCTGGGGTCGCGCGGAGTCAACACGAAACTGAATCCGAGCGAAAGATTTCCACAGAGTGCGAATCGGTTCCATAAAAGAACTGAGCAGTATGAAAACTGGGATGAATATTAAAGGAAGGTGAATGAAGTCGCGCAGAGTTGCTATCCGCGCGGAGAGAGGCGGCATCAAAGCTCTAGATGATGTGCGAATGGCGCACAACGTGGCATGGTGATGGGCGTGCTGTTAGAATCTGTTCCGCAATGACCCGGCAACGAATGCGTTTTCGCACACCTCTACTCATTTCGCTTTCCATCATTGTTATGGCTACCGCGGACGTGTCGGGTGCGTGGCTGGGGCCACCGGCGCGGGCGGCGTATCGCAGCTTGATTGCGGCGCGGGAACGGCAGGCCGCGCCAGCGTCCTCTGCTGCGGCGGCGCGCGGCGGATCAACAGCGCAAGAACAGGATGATGCGGTGAAGCTGCGGCACCGCAGCGAGATCACCAATCCTTATCATGTGCAGTTTCGCGACGTGACCAGCGCGGCGGGAATTCATTTTCATCACGAGCGGGCGTCGTCGCCGCAGCGGCTGTATCCGGAAACGATGGGCGCGGGCGTGGCGTGGATTGATTACAACCAGGACGGATATCTGGACGCGTTTTTCGTGAACAGCGGATACACGCCGAACTATCACCCGTTGGTGCCGCCGCAGCCGGCGCTGTATCGCAACAATCGCGACGGAACATTCACGGATGTGACGGAGGAGAGCAAGATTCACAGCGACGGGACATTTTTTTTCGGCGTGGCGGTGGGTGACTACGACAACGACGGGTTTGCGGACATTTATATGACCGGGTACCGACATTCGGTGCTGCTGCACAACAACGGTGACGGAACTTTTACGGATGTGACCGCGAAGGCCGGAGTGGGCAACGACGGAAACTGGGGCACGGCTGCGGGATGGTTCGATTACGATCACGACGGGAAGCTGGACCTGCTGGTGACGAATTACGTGCAGTACGACGTAGATCATCCGGTGCTTTGTGGCGATGTGCGTCCGGGATTCACCGGCATTCCGCAGAGCAGCGCGTACTGCCATCCGGACAGTTTTCACGGAAGTTCGGCGAAGCTCTATCACAACAATGGCGACGGGACGTTTACGGACGTCACCGAAAAAGCGGGGCTGCTGAACACGGACGGCAAGAGCCTGGCGGTGGTGCTGGCGGATCTGAACGGCGACGGCTGGACGGATATTTTTATCGCCAACGACACGCAGCGGAATTTTCTGTATTTGAATAATGGCGATGGGACGTTCCGCGACGCGACTTATAAATCGGGCGTGGGATTCAGCGAGGACGGGCGTCCCGAGGCAGGGATGAGCGCGGACGCCGCGGACGTGATGAACAATGGGCTGATGTATCTTTTTGTGAGCCACCTGGATTTCGAGCTGAACCGCATGTACCGGAATAATGGGGACGGGACGTTCACGGATTACACGATTGCTTCGGGGATCGGGCAGACCAATATATTAAGGAGCGCGTTCGGGGCGCGATTTTTCGATTTTGATAACGATGGCTGGCGGGACTTGTTGGTGATCAACGGACATATTTTGGACAACATTCCGATGTATCACCCCGAGGTTGCATACGAAGAAGAGAAAATGCTTTATCGCAACCGCGGCGACGGGAATTTCGTGGACGCGACGCGAACCCAGGGTGCGGATTTTCGCAAGCCGCGGGTGGGACGAGGGCTCGCGGTGGGGGATTACGATAATGATGGGTGGCAGGATTTTCTGGTGAGCAATAACGGGGAAGACGCGCAGCTTTTCCGGAACGAGGGCGGGAGTTCGGTTGCGGCTGAGGGAAATCACTGGATCGCGGTGCGGTTGATCGGCGTGAAATCAAATCGCGACGGGATTGGGGCTTCGTTGAAATTGACGGCGGGGGATTTCAAGAGCTACGACCAGGCGAAGGGCGGGATGAGCTATTGTTCGGCGCAGGATCCGCGGATTTATTTTGGATTGGGGAAACATGAGATGGTGGATTCGATCCTGATTCGGTGGCCTAGCGGGTACGTGCAGGAGTTGAAGGACATTCCGGCGGATGTGATTGTTACGGTGACGGAAGGCGTGGACGCGAAGGCTGTGAAGTACAGGACCCCGCCGCAGAGGTAGTGCGCGGGGCCGCAGAAGTCAAAGGCACCACAGATGAATGCAGATGAACACTGATCAAGGCAGTGATGAAGGCGAGCGAAGAGAAGGGCGAAAAGATTTAACGCGGAGCGCGCAGAGAAAGGCAACAGCAATGACGCCCGCCTAAAAAGCAGGCGGCCGCTACCAAGTCAATACCTGAGCACGTACATTTTCCCGCAAAATGTTATGTCGGTAGGAAGCCGGTGGCGACGATGGTGTTGCCGCGGCATTCCAGGATTACCTGTGGCAGGGGCTTGGGTGGGGGGCCATCGAGGACTGCGCCGTTGGTGGCGGAGTAGATGCCGCCGTGGCAGGGGCAGGCGAAGATGTTTTCTTCGGGGTGATAGAAGACCGGGCAGGTGTGGTGGGTGCAGAGGCGGCTGAAGGCCAGGTAGGTCTCTGCTGCGGGGCGGAGTAGGAAGCAGGGGCGGTCGTCCGCGGGGTAGGTGAAAATTTTTGAGCCGCCGACGGGGATTTCGTTGGCTTGGGCGATGACTTTTGTTGGGTAGCCGGGCTTATGTTTTTGCCAAGAGGCTACTAGCGCGCCTGCTACGGCCAAGACGCCGGCGGCGGCGAACCAGATGTTGAAGCCGCGGCGAGTGATGGGGGGAGGCTCTTCCCGCTGCAGGCGGTCGTAATCGGATTCGTTAATGAGTGGCTCCTTCAAGTTTTTGGCGCTCTGGCGCGTGCAGTGTCCCCACGAAAACCAAAGGCGCACAGGCAAGATCGCCCTCTTGCGGCGGGCGGGCCTATGCTACGCATCATGACGCGAGATGGCCGAGCTGCAGGCGCGTTTGCAGGACGTGCAGGATGGTGTCGCGGGCGATCATGCCGACGATGGCACCGTCCGCTACTACTGGCATTTGATTGATGTCTTCGGTTTGCATGCGCTGCAGGACGCCTAGCGCGGGCTCGTCCGGCGTGGCGCAGTGAGCGCGGTCGAAGGGCATCATCACAGCTTGAATGGAAGTGTTGGCCCACTCATCGCGGGGGACGGCGCGCGCGGAGGCTAGCGTGACCAGGCCTACGGGGCGGCCGGCGCCGGTGACGACGTGGCAGCGGCGTCCGGTGCGCAGGACTTCGTGGACGTAATCATCCACGGAGATGTTGCGTTCGACGGTGGGGACGTCCTGGGTCATGATGTCGCCGGCGCGGACGCCGGTGAGCGTGTTGCGGACGGCGACTTGCGTGTAGCTTTCGCGCGCGGCGCTGAGCAGGAACCAGCCGATGAAGGCGGTCCAGATGCCGTTGACCAGACTGCCGTGGAATGCCCACCACACTCCGATAAAAATCATTACGTAGGCGAAGAAGCGGCCGGCGTAGGACGCGATTGTTGTGGCGCGGTTGAAATCGCCCGTGATGCCCCAGGCGATGCTGCGCAGAACGCGGCCGCCGTCGAGCGGAAAACCGGGAATGAGATTGAATACCGCGAGCATCACGTTGATTTCCCAGAGCCAGGTGCAGGAGGCGACGACCAGTTCGTTGCCATGGAAGTAGTGGGTGACCAGCCAGAAGCATCCGCCCAGCAACAGGCTGGAAAGCGGGCCGGCGATGGCGATATTGAATTCCTGCAAGGCGCTGGAAGGATCGCGCGAGATGCTGGAGAGTCCGCCGAAGACATACAGCGTGATGGATTGCACCGGGATGCGGTAGTGCCGGGCGACGATGCTGTGGCTGAGTTCGTGAAACAGCAGCGAGCCGAAAAACAGAATGCTGGTGATGATGCCGAGCGCCCAGTGCTGTTGCGTGGACCAGCCGGGATGCAGGGAGGTGAACTGCTGTCCGAGCGATACGGTGATCAGCAGGAAGATGATGATCCAGCTGGAGTGCAGATAGATGGGGATGCCGAGGATGCGGAAGAGTTGAAAGCCGCCGGCGAGTTGGCCCGAGCGCGCGGGCGTGCTGGCGTCGGAGGGCGGGGCGCCGGGATGCTCTGGATCAGGAGTGGGCGTGGTTGTGGGTGTGCTGGTCATGGTTGCTTGGGCGCCTGAGGCAGATTCTAGCAGAGGTGGGGCGGTTGCGGGGTTTGGCTTCTGTGTGACGGTTTGTGTTGGGTGTGGATTTCCACGGCGTGTTTGGGGGGCCACGTTTCTGGACACGTCGTGCTGCTTTTCGATCGTGACCGAGTTTGCTGCTTTGCGGCTACAAGCTGTTGAGAATGCTAGGTTGGGGCTAGTGCTTACGTTTTGAGTCTGCCGTATTCCTCGATTGGCTACCTTCCTGCTTTTAGTTCGATTGCAGCCCAGCTCATACGGAGGAC
>Ga0070761_10002438_pt1 | contig 11374 bp, 10 predicted proteins | sample HubBroMetageREF1_FD_66724 | JGI IMG/M metagenome (GOLD analysis project Ga0070761, IMG submission 66724) | Reference soil microbial communities from the Hubbard Brook experimental Forest, New Hampshire, USA - Hubbard Brook CCASE Soil... | ecosystem: Environmental > Terrestrial > Soil >...
GCCCGGCTCTCGAAGCGGACCGGGACGTGCGCCGTGCGCGCGCGCTCGAGCAGGTTGCGCAGCGCCGGATCGCGCTTGCGGTCGTCGCCGACGTGGATGGTGCGCAGCGGCTCGCCCGCCGCCAGCGCTTCGTCGACCGCGTGCACGCCGTAGACGACGTCGTCGAGATCGATGCGCGGCGCGCCGCGCGGGGCCTGCGCGCGCGGGGCGCCTACGCGCCGGCGAGGGTCCACGTCGTCCCATCCTTGGAGTCCTTGAGATCGATGCCTTCGTGAAGCAGCGCCTGACGCAAGCGGTCCGCCTCCTGGAAGTTCTTCGCCTCGCGCGCGGCGGCGCGCGCAGCGATCACCGCGTCGACGGCCGCCTCCGGCCCATCGCCATCGAGCGAGACCGTGTCGCCCAACTGCTTGGCGAGCCGCTGGGCAAGATCGTCCGGTAAGGTCGCGCTGGGCGCCTCGCGCCGGGTCCGCAACCGCACGGCGCCGAGGCCCAGGACCTCCAACGCCTCGTCGAGCAGCGCGCGGCCCCCGCGTCCGGCGGCGACGACCTCGGCGAACAGCACGCCGACGGCGCCGGCCGTGTTCATGTCGTCGTCGAGTGCGGCGAAGAACCGCTCGCGCGCGCCGGCATCGTCGGCCGTCTCCGGCAGCGCGGCGCGCGCGGTGACGAACCGCTCGAGCGCGACCGTCGCGCCGGCGATCGAGTCCTCGGTGAAGTTCATCGGCTTGCGGTACCCGGTCTGCAAGAACAAGAGCCGAATCGCCAGCGGATCGTGCCGCTCGAGCAGCGCCGTCAGCGGCTCGAAGTTCCCCAGCGACTTCGACATCTTGCGCCCGTCGAAATTCAACAGCCCGGTGTGGACCCAGAACTCGGCCATCGGCGGCGCGGCCATCAACGCCTCGCTCTGCGCGACCTCGTTCTCGTGGTGCGGGAAGATCAGGTCGTAGCCGCCGCCGTGCAAGTCGAACGGCACGCCCAGGATCGTGCGCGACATCGCGCTGCACTCGATGTGCCAGCCGGGCCGGCCCGCCCCCCACGGTGAGTCCCACGCCGGCTCGTCGGGCTTGGCGAATTTCCAGAGCGCGAAGTCGAGCGGGTCGAGTTTGTGTTCGTTCTCGATGATGCGTGCACCGACCATCAATTCGTCGATGTGCTTCCCGCTGAGCTCACCGTAGCGCGGGAAGCGGGCGACGGCGTAGTACACGCCGTCCTCGACCACGTAGGCGAAGCCGCGCTCGATCAGCTCCCCGATCATCTCGACGATCTGCGGGATGTACTGCGTCGCCCACGGCTCGACGTCGAACTCGCGCATGCCCAGCTGTCGCATCGAGGCCTTGAACGCGCCGTAGTGACGCTCCACGACGTCCTCGACCGTGGTGTGGTCGCGCTGCGCCGTGGCGATCGAGCGATCGTCGATGTCGGTGACGTTCTGGACGTAGGTGACCCGGTACGCGTTGCGCGGGTGCTCGAGATAGCGGCGCAGGACGTCGAAGAACAGGAACGAGCGCGCGTGACCGAGGTGCGCCTCGGCCGAGGGCGTCAGCCCGCAGACGTAGATCCCCGCCTGGCCGGGACTGCGCGTGTGGAACGGCTCGACCGTTCGCGTGCGCGTGTTGAACAGCCGCAGAGGCACGGTGTTAGGACTCGCGCGCCGGCTCGCCGGTTGCCGGCGACCGCACGCCGTGGATCGTCTCGAAGGGCGTGCCACCGGGTCCGAAGCGGATCGGCTCGAGCCCGCGTCCGTGCAGGATGTGCGAGCTGACCGCCCCGATGCGGATCATGATCCGCTCGTGGCCGAGCAGCGGGAAGAGCAGCGCCAGCGGCGGCCCCTGCGCGGCGCCGGTCAGCGCCATCCGCACCGCCGCGAGCGCGTCGGTGTGGGCGATCCCGAACTCATCGGCGATCGCGGGGAGATCGCGCTCGAGCGGCAACTCGCGCAGCTCGGGCTGATCGTCGACGTACTGCGCGACCGCGTCGAGGAAGAACAGCACCTCCCGATTGCGCAATCGCTCGAGCTCGAGCGCCGGCAGCGTCACGGCCTCGGCGCGCAGCGCACCGACCTCCTCGAGCGCGGCGCGCAGCGTCGGTGCGTCGGGGAAGGCGTCTAGGAACGTTTCGATCCAGCGCTCCGCCGCCGCCGGCACCGGTGTCTCGAGCAGGCCGACGCGCTGCATCGCGCCGGCGAGGAGCTCGCGGGCGGCGGAGCGTTCGGCAGGCAGACGGCGTTCGAGGTCGGGCGGCGAGGGATCCATGCGGGCCGAGAATCAGTCCGGGCGGAGGGAGGTTCCTCCGTCCGGGCGGCTCGGCTCTGGGCTAATCCTCGTCGTCCTCGTCGTCGTCGTCGGGATCGGGCCGCTCGACTTCCAGCGGGTCCCCCGGGGGCATATTGCTGGCGTAGACGCGGTCGAGTAAGTCAGCTGTCATAGCAGTCCCTCGCTTCGTCGTCGGACCGTGGATACCATGCTTTGGCGCCGGCCGCGGCGAACGCCTCGCCACGTGATCTCGAGCGGCGCCCTGTGTCGAGAATTCTTCGGACGTTCCGCGGAGCTGGACCACCTCCTCGACCGCGCGGTACGTACGCGCCCGGGTCGCAGCGCCGGTGTCGTGGTGCGGGGGAATGCCGGGATCGGCAAGACGCGGCTGGTCGACGAGTTCGCGCTGGCGGCCCGCGCCGCGCAGGTGCAGGTGGGCATCGGGCGCGCGCACGAGTTCGCCAATGCGCCGTATCTGGCGATCAGCGACGCGCTGCGCGCGCTCGGCATCGAGATCGACACCGATGCGTTCGCCGACGGCGGCAAGGCGCGGCACTTCGAACGCGTCGCCGAGGCGGTCGTTGGGGCCGCACGCCAGGTCGGCGCGTTTGTCGCGGTCGTCGAGGACCTGCAGTGGGCCGACAGCGGGACGATCGAGCTGGTGCGCTTCTTGGTCACCCGCCTGGCGGACGCGCCCGCGCTGATCGTCGCGACCTACCGCAGCGAGTCGATCGAGACCGACTCGGCCCGCGCGACGGCGCTCGATGCGCTCGAGCGCGAGGCCGGTGACGTCGTCGTCTTGGACGCCTTGCCCGACCCGGTCATCGAGCGCATCGTCGGCAGCGCGCTGGGTGAGGAGCGCGCGCGCGTTCCGGCCGAGACCGTCTCGCGCATCGTCGAGCTCGCCGACGGGCGCCCGCTGTTCGCGGAGGAGTTGTTGCGCGGCGTCCTCGAGCGACTCGAGCGCGACCGGAGTGCCGAGCCGACCGTCCCGATCAGCATCCGCGCCAGCGTGCGCGAGCGCTTCGCCAGCCTGAGCGAGAGCGACCGCGACCTGTTGCTGCACGCCGCCGTCGTCGGCCGCCGCTTCTCCGCGCGTTTCCTGATCGCGCTGCTGGGCTGGCCGCCGGCGACCGTCTTCGCGACGCTGCGCCGCGCGCGCGACCTGCAACTCGTCGTCGAGGAGAGCGACGAGGACGGCGATCGATTCGCCTTCCGTCACGCGCTGATCCACGAAGCGGTGCACGCCGAACTCCTGCGCGCGGAGGCGCGCATTCTCCACGGGAGCGTCGCCGAGAAGCTGGCCCAACTCGAGCCGGTCGACGTTGCCGCCGCCGCCGAGCATTTCTGGCGTGCCGGCGATCCGACGGCGGCGGTCTGGAACGAACGCGCCGGGACGGCGGCCGTCGCGGTGCACGCGTACGCCGACGCCGCGCTCGCCTTCGAGCGCGCGTTTCGCATCACCGACGATGCCACGGCACGTGGGCCGCTCGCCGAGCGCGCCGCCGAGGCGCTCTACGCGCTGGGTGAGATCGAGCGCGCCGGGCACTGGTACGCGGCAGCCGCCGAATCGCACGAGGCGGCGGAGAATCTGCGGCGCGCCTGGCGGCTGCGGCTGCGCCACGCGCGCATCCTGGTCGAGCTGGGCCGCTACGACGACGGCGTCCAGGCCGCCGACCGCGTCGCCAGCTCGGGCGAGAACGCCGACGTCGCGCTGCGCTTCGAAGCCGACGTGATGATCGCCGGCCTGCTCGCGATGGCCTCGCGCGCCGACGAAGCGCTGGCGCGCCTCGAGCACGCCGCCAGCCGGGAAGCGCGCGCCGACGCGGCGGTCGAAGCGCGCTATTCGGGTACGCTGGCCTTCACGCTGAGCCTGCTGGGGCGGCCGCACGAAGCGCGCTCGCACTTCCTCGAAGCACTCGAACGCGCGCGGGCGATCGGCGATCACGACCTGCTGGGACGCACGCTGAACAATTTCGGTATCCTCGAGCTGACCTACGGTCGGCTCGAGGAAGCGCGCCGAATCCAGCGCGACGGCCTGGTCGCGGCGGAGCAGCGCAAGGATCTACGGCACGTCGCGGCCTGCCTGCAGAACTCGAGTCTGACGGCCTTGCTGGCCGGTGATCTCGAGGGTGCGCGAGCGCTGCACCATCGCTCGAGCGCGATCGAACACGGCGCGCAGCGCGTGCGCTGCTGGGCGCAAGCGCTCGCGATGCGGGAAGCGACGCTGCGCGGCGAGGAGACGCCGGCGCTGCGCGCCGCGCTATTGGCGGACCTCGAGCTGGCGCTGCGCGAGAACGATCTCGAGTCCGCCGCCCCGCTGGCGAGCGCCCTCGCGCTGGCGGCGGGGATGACCGGCGCGACCGCTGAGGCCGGTGACCTCGCCGGACGTATCGTCGCGGTGCTCGATCGCGTCGAGCCGGTCTACTGGGTCGTCGACGCCGCGACCCGCTACGGCGAGCCGCTGGTGCGCGAACGCGCGCGCGAGCTGGTCGCGGCCGCCGCCGCGGCGCCCGAGGCGCTGCCGGCGCGCGGCTGGCTCGCCATGGCCGAGGCGCGGGCCGCGCTGCGCGCCCGCCGGCGCGAGGAGGCCCTCGCGCACGCGGAGCGTGCCGCGGGTCTCTTCCGCGAGGCGGGTTGGGTCCTCGACGAGGCCTACGCCCTCGAAGCGGCCGGGCAGACCGCCGAGGCGCTGGCGGTCTTCCGCCGGATCGGCGCGACCGCCGAGGTGCGCCGCCTGAGCGGCAGCGCCGTCGCCGGCCGACGGCGCGGCGAGGCGACGTTGACCGCTCGCGAGCGCGAGATCGCCTCGCTGCTCGCCGCCGACCGAAGCGCGCGCGCGATCGCCGATCAGTTGGTCATCTCCGAGCGGACCGTCGAGACCCACGTCGCCTCGGTCTATCGGAAGCTCGGGGTGGCCAACCGCCGCGAGCTGACCGCCCTGCTGGCGCAGGTCGAGGCCTCATAACCCTCCGTACGCCGGAGCCCAAGCTCCGTACTATCCCGGATAGAGGCGGTCGCCTCGTTCGGCTAGCCTTGGTCCATGAACCCGTCGGACCCGCAGCGCATCGTCGGAGCGCTCCGATTCTTGGCCGAGCTCGAAGCGGCAACCGCCGCTGCGATCGCGGCGCGTCCGCCGGCTGACGAACTCGCCCCCCGCCGCTGGCGCCTCGAACGGATCCAGCGCGCGGCCCACGGCCGCCAGGAGCGTCGCGTGAAGGCCCTCTGATCAGCGCGTGAGCGCTTCGGCCAGCACGACGGCGTAGGCCGCGATGCCGGTGCCGTCGCCGGTGTAGCCCATCCCGTCGCTGCTCTTCGCTTTCACGCTGATGCGCTCGACGTCCAGGCCCAGCGCGTCGGCCAGCGCATCGCGGATCGCCGCGACGTGCGGACCCAAGCGCGGCGCCTGCACGACGACCGTCGCATCGATGTTGGCGATCGTCCAGCCGTGCCGCACCGCCAGCTCGTGGCAGGCCGCCAGCAGCCGCAGCGAATCGGCGCCTTCCCATTGCGGATCGTGCTCGGGGAAATGCGCGCCCAGATCGCCCAGCGCACAGGCGCCGAGCAGCGCGTCGCTGATCGCGTGCGCCAAGGCGTCGCCGTCACTGTGGCCGAGCGGACCCTTCTCGAACGGAACGCGCACCCCGCCGACCACGAACGGCCGGCCCTCGACCAGTCGATGCGCGTCGAAACCATGTCCGACGCGAAAGCGCGGTGGGTGCGTCAATGCCCACTCGGCGGCGTCATGCCGCGTTGCGCCACGTGCGAGAGGTGGGTGGTAAAGAGCGCCTCCTCACCGGCCAGCGCGTGCAGCCGCGCGCCGAACCCGCGCAGCGCCGCGCTGGGCGCGTAGGCGCGAATCACGACCGCTTCGGGCAACTCGCGGTCGATCTCGTCGAGCCGGGCCGAGCGGCCTTCGAGCTCGCTCAGCACGCTATCGACGGTGCGCGGCGCGACGTAGCACTCGACCACCAAAATCTCTTCGTCGCCGCCCAGATGCGGCGTGCGCTCGCGCAGCAGCGCCTCGGCGCGCGCGTGGTCGCCGGGGAGCGTCACCTTGAAGTTGTCCGCCGAGCCGGAGACGACCAGTACGTCCAGCCCGGCGCGCTCGCAGAGCGTCGCGTCGTCGGTCGCCGCCGGCAACTCGCGGCGGACCGCCTCGGCGTGCACGCGGCGCAGATCGCGTGCGGTCGCGAACTGCGGCGTCTGCGCCGCCCACAACGTCGCGCGGTCGAGCGTGCGCACGACCTGCCCGTCGGCTTCGACGACCTTCACCGTGTCGACGACCGGCGTCGCCAGCAGCGTCGCCGTGCCGGGCCGCACCGGACGCATCCCGGCCCGCACGTCCTCGCTGCGCACCAGCGGCCGCGCTCCGTCGTGGACCAGGATCGCGGCGACGTCCTCGCCGAGCGCGACCAGCCCGTGCCGGACGCTGTCCTGCCGCTGCAGGCCACCACGCACGACCTGCACCCGCGCGTGCCGAACCAGCGGATGCGCGACCGCTTCGACCCGCTCGATGAACTCCGGCTCGGTGACAATCACCAGTTCGGTGATCTCGGGCATCGCCGCGAACGTCTCGATCGACCAGGCCAGCATCGGCTGGCCGGCCAGCTCGACCAACTGCTTGGGCCGCCCAAACCGCACCCCATGCCCCGCCGCCACGATGATCGCGCCCCAGTTCATATGGCGCTCCGCCCCAGGCTGCGCGCCCCCCACGCTTCGCGTGGGGCCCCCGGGTCCGAGCTCGCAACGGACCAGGGTAGCAAGGCGCGATGGTTCTGCGCTCGCTCCATCACCACTGTCACGCCTTTTGCTTGGGGCGGGCGAAGATCATGCGGCCGGCGTTGGTTTGCAGGGCGCTGGTGACGGAGACCGAGACGGTTTCGCCGATCAGGCGGCGGCCGTTCTCGACCACGATCATCGTGCCGTCATCGAGGTAACCGACGCCTTGATGGGTCTCGCGGCCCTCACGGATCACCGCGACGCGCAGCTCGTCGCCGGGCAGCAGCACCGGCTTGAGCGCGTTGGCTAGCTCGTTGATGTTCAGCACCGCGACGCCTTCGACCAGCGCGACCCGGTTGAGGTTGTAGTCGTTGGTCACCAGCTTTGCGCCGCGCTCCTGCGCCAGGCGCACCAGCTTGGCATCGACTTCAGGGACGTCTTCGGGATCGCGCTCGACGATCTCGATCGGCGTCGTCTCCTGCAAGCGCGCCAGCAACTCGAGGCCGCGCCGTCCGCGCACCCGGCGCAGCGGGTCGCTGCTGTCGGCGATCAATTGCAGCTCGCGCAGGACGAAGCGCGGCAGCAGCAGCGCACCTTCCAGGAAGCCGCTGCGCACGATGTCGAGCACGCGCCCGTCGATGATGACCGAGGTGTCGAGGATCTTCGGTTCGCCGCCCGCCGTGCCGGCGCCGGCCGGCGCGATGCGCGCCAGCGAGACGCGCTGCTTGGCACCGACGCGCGCGCCGAGAAACGCCGCGAACACGCTGAGGACGAGGTAGAGCGCGATCGCGATCGCCCCGCCGCTCGGCCCGGCGAAGGCGACGAATTCGAACAGCACGCTCTTGACCAGGAACGCGACGACCAGGCCGGTGACCAAGCCGATCGCGCCGCCGACCAGCTCGCCCGGTGCAAGCCGGTCGATCGCACGCTCGACCAGGATCAGCTCCGCTTCGAAGAAGGCCTGCGCGAGCGGGACGATCAGCACGCCCAGCAACGCGCCGACGACCGGCGCCGCGATCAGCAGCGCGAGCTGCCAGAATTGGCCGGCGACGTGCAGCGAGATCGCGTGCACGTACGCCTCGCGCCCGATCAGGAAACCCGTCGTCCCGAAGATCGCCGCGAACACGAGCCGGAGCAGCGCGGTCGCTAGGCCGCGCCCCGGGTCAGCCGACGAGAAACGCGCCACAGACGTCGTTCGCGACGAAGCGCCCGCGCGGGGTCAGCCGCACGCGTTCGGGCCCCGCGTCGAGGACGCCGGCGGCGACCAGCTCGTCGACCACCTTCCCATATCGTTCCAACACATCGACGCCGTATCGTTCGCGGAACGGGGCGAGCTCGACTCCTTCCGAGGTCCGCAGGGCGAGCATGATCGCCTCACCGGCGCGCGCCGCCGGCTCGAGCCGCTCGCGCTCGCTGGGGATCGGGCCGCCGTCGAGCGCCGACGAGCAGTAGATCTCGAAGTCCCGCGTATGGGTCCCCCGAACGCCGCCCAGGTACGAGGCCGCGCCGACGCCCAGGCCCAGGTAGGGTCCGTTGCGCCAATAGCCTTGGTTGTGGCGGCAGCGAAAGCCGGGCCGCGCCCAGTTCGAGATCTCGTACTGCTCGAAGCCGGCGGCGGCCAACCGCTCGATCGCGCCCGCGTACAGCTCCGCCTCCAGGTCCTCAGGTGCGAAGGCGGCCGGATCGCGGGCGAACCAGGTCGCATACGGCGTCCCCTCTTCGACCGTCAGGCCGTAACACGAGACGTGCTCGACCCCCAGCTCGATCGCCGCCTCGACCGAGGTCGCCCAGCTCGCCACGGTCTGGCCGGGGACGCCGAAGATCAGGTCGAGCGAGACGTTGGTGAAGCCGGCGAAGCGGGCCGCGCGCACCGCCGCGCCGACGTCGGCCGCGGTGTGCCGCCGTCCCAGCACGCGCAGCTCTCCCGCGACGAACGACTGCGCCCCGATCGAGAGCCGGTTCACCCCCGCGGCGCGCAGGCCGAGCAGCCGGTCGCGCAGCGCCGGGTCGGGATTCGCTTCGACGCTGACCTCGGCGTCCGCCGGCAAGCCGAAGCGGGCCCGCACGGCGACGATCAGCGCCCCGATCACCTCGGGCGGATATGCGGTCGGGGTCCCACCGCCGAAGAACAGCGTCCCCGCCTCGACCCGCGGCGCCTCCAGCAGCTCCGCCCGCAGCGCGGCCAAATAACGCTCGGCCCGCGCGTCGTCCCAGGCCCACTTCGCGAAATCGCAATACGGGCAGAGATACGGGCAGAACGGGAGGTGGACGTAGACGCCGGCAGGCGTGCTGGTGATCGGGTGGCTCCTCGCTCGAACGGTCGCGACCGTAGGCTAGGCCCAGAACCTGTGTTCGGGCCCAGAGGCTGCGTGGGTCAGCCGGGGATGATGAAGATCCCGACGGCGCCCTGGCCGGCATGGGTCCCGATCACCGGACCCGCCTCGAGCAGCTCGAGCCCCTCGAGGCGCGTCAGGATCCGCTCGCGCAGCCGGACGACGATCCGCTGCGCCTCGTCGGCGCTGTGCGAGTGGACGACGCACACGCGCGCGCCGTCGGCGCGGTTGGCGTCGGCCACGACCGCGTCGATCATCGTCTCGACCGCACGGCCGAAGGTGCGCACGCGGGCGTGCTCGGCGATCGCACCCGAGTCGATGCGCAGCACCGGGACGATTCGGACCAGCGAGCCGACGAAGGCTTGCGCGCGCGAGACGCGCCCGGTCCGCACGGCGTGCGAGAGGTCGGGTACGGTCGCGTAACCCCGCAGCACCTGCACGTCGCGCGCGAGCGCGGCGACGATCGCATCGGCGTTTGCGCCCGCGCGTGCCAGCGCGCTCGCGTGCTCGACTTCGAGGGCCAGCCCGCCGGTGACGCTGCCGCTGTCGACCAGGTGGATCTCGGCCGCGGGGAAGGTCCGCGCGGCGGCGGTCGCGGCGTTGATCGTCCCCGACAAGCTGGCCATGATCGTCACGCAGACGATCGGCTGACCCGCCTCGACGTGCGGGCGGAACACGTCCTCGAACATCGCCGGCGTCGGCTGCGCGGTCGTCGGCAGCAGCTTCTCGCCGGCGAGCTTCCGATAGAACTCGTCGAGCGAGAGATCGACGCGATCGCGGTAGCGCACGTCGCCGAAGTTGACGAACAGCGGGACGACGTCGACGCCCAGCGCGCGGGCGCGTTCGCCGTCGAGGTCGGAGGTCGAGTCGGTGACGATCGCGACCATCAGGCCGCCAACGCGGCACCGATCGAGCCGACCAAGTCGGCGGCCGACACCAACGCCGCTTGCCGGATCGCATTGCGGATCGCGATCCGGTCCGAGCGGCCGTGCGCCACGACGCAGTTGCCGCGCAGGCCGAGCAGCGGCGCACCGCCGTAGGTCGAGTAATCGAGGCGCTCGCGCATCGCCTCGAAGACGCGCCGGCTGAGCAGCCCGCCCAGTCGCCCGCGCAAGCCCGCCGCTTCGTACGATTCGCGCAACACCTCGCGGATGTACGTCGCGCTGCCCTCGGCCGTCTTGAGGATGACGTTCCCGACGAAACCGTCGGCGACGATGACGTCGGCGACGTTGATCAAGACGTCCTTGCCCTCGACGTTGCCGACGAAGCGCACCGGCGCGCGCTCGAGCAGCGCGGCGGCCTCGATCGTCTGCGCGTTGCCCTTGCTGCGTTCCTCGCCGACCGAGATGATCCCGACCCGCGGCTCGGCGATCCCCAGCGCAGCGCGCGCGTAGGCGCTCCCCATCAGCCCGAACTGCATCAGCCACTCGGGCTTGCAGTCGACGTTCGCGCCGGCATCGCACAGCACGACCGGGCCGCGCCGGCCCGGCAGCACCGCGCCGATCGCGGGCCGCGCGATCCCGCGAATCGTGCGCAGACGAACCAGCCCGATCGCCAGGAACGCGCCGCTGTTCCCGGCCGAGACGGCGGCGTCGGCCCGGCCGCTGCGCACCAGCTCGACCGTCTCGCCGAGCGAGGTTCCGGCGCTGTTGCGCGCGGCTCCGGCGGCCGAGGCGTCCATCGCGACCTCGCCGGCGGCGTGGACGATCTCGATCTCACGCGTCTCGCCGAGCAGCGGCGCGAGTCGCGCGCGGTCGCCGACCAAGATGATCCGCCCCAAGCGGTCGCGATGCGCCAGCAGCGCGCCGGCGACGATCTCGGCGGGAGCGTTGTCTCCACCCATCGCGTCGACCGCGATGACCGGCGCCGGCAAGCTCATCACGCCTCGACCGAGAGCCAGTACTCGACCGCCGGCTGGCCGCCGAAATAATACTCGACCGCGACGCCGGCGAAGTGCTCGCCCAGCAACGCCGCGTAGCGTTGCGCGTCGCGCTCCTTCTGGTTGCCGCCGTAGTACAACGTCACCAATCCCCCCTCGTCGGCACCCAGCGCCGCGGCCGCGTCGAC
>Ga0070761_10002439_pt1 | contig 11373 bp, 11 predicted proteins | sample HubBroMetageREF1_FD_66724 | JGI IMG/M metagenome (GOLD analysis project Ga0070761, IMG submission 66724) | Reference soil microbial communities from the Hubbard Brook experimental Forest, New Hampshire, USA - Hubbard Brook CCASE Soil... | ecosystem: Environmental > Terrestrial > Soil >...
GTGGACGTGAAGGTTTTCATCGATGAATCGGGCAACGTGACCCGCGCACAGGCGCTTACGAAGGGCGGCGATCTGGCCTCCGCGGCGTTGAGCGCCGCGCGCCAGTGGCAGTTCACACCGGCCCGCAAACGCGGTAAGCCGGTAGCGAGCGAGATGTTGCTGCATTTCCGGTAGTGGGGCCGGCTCAGGGTCATCGTTCCGTTCTATGGCATCATGACGCTGCATCCGAAGACCGTCCAGGAAGTTTCAAAATCGGCTATGTCTTTAGCAGCGCGGGCAGGTCCGCGACGTTCACTTTCACGCCCACATAGAACATCCCGAACAACGCGTAGACCGCGCTGACCTCGTCGAAACGCATTTCGTAAATCAGCTTCTTGAAGACCAGAGGATCTTCGGCGAACAGATCCACTCCCCATTCCCAATCGTCGAAGCCGATGGAGCCGGTGATGATCTGCTTCACGTCGCCCGCGTAGCGGCGACCCACCATGCCATGCTCGTGCATCATGCGCTTTCGCTCGGCCATGGGCACTTGGTACCAGTTCACGCTTTCGCCGCGGCGCCGGTCCATGGGATAGAAGCAAATATATTTGCGATCCGGAATCGCCGGCCATAAGCGCGGCGCCATAGCCTCGCGCTGGCGTGCGAGCTGGGCCTCGATCTCCTGGTTCCAATCCGGGGAATGCGGCTCGATGCCGCGCTTCGCGAGGTTCGTATATAGTTCGAGCGTGGAGTCGTACAATCCCAGCTCCACCACCGAAAGATACGACGTGGCAGGCTCCAGGAATTCGGAAAGCCGCAGGCGGGCCAGGGCCATCTCGGCCTGGTTCAATTCCTCGAAGCTCTTGCGGAAATGAACGAACATCAGATCGCCTTTGTGGCCGATCAGCGAATAAACGGCGCTATGCTGCATGGCTCCTTGCATGGCCGCCAGCGTAGCGGCGGCTTCTTCGAGGGCCGCCTCCTGCTGGGCCGGCGGAAGGCATTTCCAGGCGGTCCAGCGGAATCGCATCATCTGGTGCAGGACGCTGGCCCCTTCGAGGGTCAGCGGAACAGCGGGCAGAGAAGTCATCGCCCCTTTATTTTGGCACAGGCGCGAAACTACGCCGGCGCTCCGCTCGACGAGGCTGGATTGGTAATCGGCCTACCAGCCGCGAGTGTAATGCCACCCATTATGCTTCGAGACATCGCCCACGGGCGTGACGCCGCTCATCGTGCTGCGAGGCGCCGTGCGCTGCCGCTTATAGTCGCCACCGCAACGGCTGGCCCGCCCGTGGCGGCAGTTGTTGGAGCGACGCCAGGTAGTCCGGCGTGCAGGGCACGGTTTCTCCCCATTCGAATAGGGCGGCCGCCCAGGTAAGCCCGGCGCCAAAACCGGCCAACAGCACGTGATCGCCGCGGGCGGTTAGTTTGCGATCCAGCAAGTTTGCCAGCGCCAGCAACACCGACGCCGAGCAGGTATTGCCGATCCCCGCCATATTCACAATCCACTTTTCAGGTGCGATCCCAGTGCGCTCCTGCAGTTGTTCGACGATGCGAATATTGGCTTGGTGGACCAGCACCCAGTCCAGATTGTCGGGCTTGATTCCTGCTTGGGCGCAGGTTTCGAGCAGCATCTCGGTTCCGCGCTGGGAGGCAAAGCGAAACAGAGGCCGCCCTTGCATGGAAACGGTGGCGCCCCGCGGATTGCCATTGCCAGGCGCTTGCCAGGGCGCCGCCGAGCCGCCGTGCGGCACGTGAAAAAGCTTGGCACCGGCGCCGTCGGATCCCATCACCCAGGAGCGCAATGCGATGCCTTCCGGACAAGCTTCGATCAGGAAAGCCGCGGCGCCATCGCCAAAGAGGATGCGGGTGTGGGCGTCGTCATCCGCCAGGTGATGCGTGACTGTGTCGCTGGCGACCAGCAGCACGCGTTGCGCGGTCCCGGCAGCGATGAAACTCAGCGCTGTGATCAGTCCTAGAACGCCGCCCGAGCAGGCCGCGTTCAGGTCAAAGGCGGGTATCGGCCCCAGTTCCAACGCGTGCGCGATGGCCGGACCGCACGGGCAGAGCGGGTAATCCGGCGTGAATGTCGCACAAACCAGGCAGTCCGGGTGAAACGATGGTTCATTCGCGAGGGCTTGGCGGGCGGCGCGCACACCCAAGGTCGTGGTGGTTTCGCCCGGACCCGAAATAAATCTGGACGTTACCCCGCAACGCGCCCGGATCCATTCCGGATCGACGCCCAACTGCACGGCCAACTCGCAGTTTTTCAATGCTGTAGAAGGAAATGCCTGCGCGTAGCCAGCGACCCGGAATCGGGCTCTTTGCAACGGAAGGGGTCCTTGCCGCTCCATGATTGCGCGAGAGCCCCCCTTCCAAAGGTAGCTGAATTCCTGGCTTCGTAACGAAGGTAACGAGGCTTAGATACTAATCGTACCTCAAATTGGAGGATCTCCGCTCCGTGGGCTAGCGGTCCTGCGGGCGGCGCTTCCGGTACCCGATCAGTCCGATGCCGGCCAGAACCAAGAACAAAGAACCTGGCTCGGGAGTCGTCACGGCGCCGTAGTCGAATCCCGTAACCAATCCGCCGATATCGTTTCCTCCGTTCACCGGTTCCCCATTCTGGAAGCCGAAGTATGCGTTGCTCGAAGCGACGGACGATCCCGGGGGGCAAAACGTCTTAGGACCGCACGCCGCCTCGTTCAGATAGAGTGCCGGTCCGGGTTCCGTGACGCCGCTCAGGGTCACCGTCAGCAATAAGTTCCCGTCGGCGGGATTGTACACAAACGGAGTGCCCATAATAATTAATTCGTATCCACCCGTTTCGGGGGTGAGGGCGGGCAGCGTTCCCGTGAAGAATCCTTGGTTTCCCGATCCGACGTTCAAGTTGGGGTTGGTGAGATTGAGATCGCCCGGATCGAGGGACGTGTAGGAAAAGAACAGCGTATAGGTTCCGCCGGCGGGAACTCCGCCGTTGCTGAGAACCTGCGTTTCAAAGAAAGAGAGGCCGTCAATCGAGATGTCGCCAGGGAAATCGGCGCTCGAATATACTTGTTGATAGGTTGCCAAGCCGAAAAATGCCGGGCATCCGAACGGATCGCAATTGCCCGTCCCCCGCAGGGGCGGATCTCCCACCACCAGGTTGCCGGCCTGCAAACCCGCGCCAGCCAAGGCCATGCACAGCATTACGCGACAAACGGCTCTCTTTATCATACTCATCCCGCCCGCCTCACTGTGAGCATAAGGCCGTTTGCCGCGGATTGCAATAGGTACTGGTTTGCCTTGTTTCTGCGGCGTATAATTGGTAACATTACCCGTAGTAACGGGTTGGCCTAGACTCTGGCGGCGACCGCTTGTCGTGCGTCTCGTGCTTCCGCCGAGAACCACATATCGAGGAATTGGCTGAGGGTGCTACGGTCGGTGTGCGTATCTTCACGTCCGCCGAACTCGCGTAGCGAGCGCTTGATATCGCGATAGGCCGCCGGCGGCTTCGCGGCGAGGAACCGGGCGCAGGCGATGGCCCGGTCGCGAATCTGTTCGGCCGGCGCCAGTTCGCGCACCAGCCCGATTTCCAGCGCCCGGGCTGGCGTGAGCGGTTCGCCGAATAGCAGCACTTCCCGCGCGCGCGCCACTCCCACGGCGTCCGCCAGCATGCATCGGATGGTCGGCGAAAGCGCCAGTCCCAGGTTGATTTCGTTCAGCGCGAAGCCGAAATCGCCCTCCGCCATTATGCGGAAATCGCAGGCGATCGCCAGGATCGCTCCGCCTGCGAAAGTATGCCCGCTCAACGCCGCCACCACCGGCTTAGGGAACCGGTATAAGCTCTCGTATAGATCGATAAAGCGGCCGAAGAAGGCGGCCATGCCGTCGCGATCGTAGGTAAAGACCTCGCGGATGTCGAAGCCGCTCGAAAAGAATCGTGGCCGGTCGCTGGCCAGTACCAATCCGCGCACGGACTCGTCGGCCGCCGCCGCGGCGACCGCACCACACAGATCCTCGACTAATGCGTAGTTCAACGCATTGGCTTTCCCCCGCGAAAGGGTCAAAATCGACAAGTTGCCGTTGCGCTCGGATTGAATATGTTCCACTTCGCGATACTGTAACATGGCGAGGCGGCGCTTTTTCGCCCACGACCGTGAAGGAGTCTCATACGGCCCCCAAGCCACCGGCCCCAAGCAACCTGAGCCGGATTTCTTATATACTCAATTGCGCGCCATCCGAAAGCGAAAACCATGGACCTCAACCCCACCCCGCAAGAACGCCAATTCCGCGACGAACTCCGCGCCTGGCTCGATGCCCACGCGCCCCGCGATTGGGAGGCTCGCCAATCCGCCACCGACAGTCTGCCGGCGCGCTTCGCCTTCCTCCGCGACTGGCAGCGCCAAGTGTACGAAGCCGGATGGGCCGGCCTTTCCTGGCCCAAAGAATACGGCGGGCGCGGCGCCACGCTTATGGAGAAGGCCATCTTCACCGAAGAGATGGCCCGCATCGGAGCGCCTCCCTTGCCCGGCATTCTGGGCCTCGAACTGGTGGGGCCGACACTGATCGCATTCGGCAGCGAAGCGCAGAAACAGCGCTATCTCGCCAAGATCCTCAGCGGCGAGGAGATCTGGTGCCAGGGCTTTTCCGAACCCAATGCCGGCTCCGACCTCGCCGCTCTCCGCACCGAAGCCGCCCTCGATGGCGACCACTTCGTCGTATCCGGCCAAAAGGTCTGGACCAGTTACGGCTGGGCTGCCGACTGGTGCGAACTGGTGGTGCGCACCGACGCCGGCGCCGAAAAACATAAAGGCCTCACCGTGTTGTTGGTCGACATGCACAGTCCCGGCGTCGAAGTACGGCCCCTCCGCCAGATGACCGGCGAAACAGAATTCAACGAGCTCTTCTTCGACAACGTATGCGTGCCCGTCGCGAACGTAGTGGGCCGCGTCAACGACGGTTGGAACGTGGCCCTCGGCACCCTGATGCACGAGCGCGCGCTGCTGGGCGCCGGCCTGCAGATCACCTTCAAACGCCAGTTCGCGCGCCTCGTCGAGCTGGCGCACCGCATCGAACGCAATGGGCGTCCCGCCACCGAGGATCCGGTGATTCGCCAGAAGCTGGCGCAGTGCTTCGCCGAAATCGAAATCATGCGCCTTAACCAAATGCGCGCCATTAGCCGTGTGATGGAAACCGGCAAGCCCGGCCCCGAAGGCTCGATTCAGAAGATCTTCTGGAGCGAGCTGAATCAGCGTTTCCAACAAATCGCCATGGAGTTACTCGGCGATTACGGCCAATTGACGCACGGCTCCGAATTCGCCTTCGACGACGGACAATGGGCCTACACCTGGCTGCGCGCGCGTGGCAACACAATCGAAGCCGGCACATCCGAGATCCAGCGCAACATCGTCGGCCACTTTGTCCTGGGATTGCCCAAGAGCTACTAAGGAGACCGCCATGCAATTCGGATTGACCCAAACCCAACAGGTGTTGAAGAATTCGGCGCGCGAGTTTTTCTCGGCCGAATGCCCCATCGCCGAAGTGCGCAGGCTGATGGAAACCCCTGCCGCCTATGACACAGCGTTGTGGCAGAAGATGGCGCACCAGGGCTGGACGGGCATCGTTTTCGACGAAGAATACGACGGTCTTGGACTCGGCTTGGTGGAGATGGCCGTAGCGCTCGAGGAAATGGGCCGCGCACTGCTGCCCGGGCCATATCTTTCCACTGTGTTGCTGGCCGGCGTGGCGATCGACGCGGCCGGCAATCCCGCCCAGAAACGCAAGTTTCTGTCGCGCATCTCGATGGGCGAATCGCGCGCCACGCTGGCGTTGCTGGAAGCCTCCGCGCGCTGGGATCCCGACGCCGTGCAACTCGACGCGCACCCCACGCCGGCGGGCTTCGCGCTAAATGGCCGGAAGATGTTCGTGCCGGATGCCTCCGCCGCCGATTTTCTGGTTTGCGCCGCGCGTCGCGGCCCGGAACTCGGGCTGTTCATCGTGCCCCGCGGCGCACGCGGATTGACGATTTCCCCACTCCCCGCCATCGATGAAACGCGCAAACTCTACCAGGTTGCGTTTGCAGACGTCCCAGTCGACGCAGAGGACTTCCTGGCGATCGGCGATCGCGCGCGCGCCGCGCTGGACCGCGCGCTGGCCGTCGCCACGGTGGCGCTGGCGGCGGAGATGGTTGGCGGCATGCAGCGCATCATGGAAATCGCAGTGGAGTACGCCAAGGCCCGCAAGCAATTCGGCAAGCCCATTGGACAGTTCCAGGCGGTGCAGCATCTCTGCGCGGATATGCTGCTGCTCACGGAAAGCTCGCGCTCGGCGGCCTACTACGCGGCATGGGCCTTGCAGGAGCGCGCACCCGAGGCCGATGTGGCTGTCTCCATTGCCAAGGCTTATGCCAGCGATGCGTATCGCGAGGTGGGCAATCGCGGCATTCAAGTTCAGGGCGGCATGGGCTTCACCTGGGAGAATAACGTTCATCTATACTACAAACGTGCCAAGGCGTCGGAGCTGATGTTCGGCGACGCCGCTTATCATCGCGAACGGATCGCCCGCCTTGTTCTCGACTCCGCTATCGGCAAGTAATTACAAGTTATGACCTCACTCAAACAATTATTCGATCTGTCGGGCCAGGTGGCGCTGGTGACCGGAGGCTCGCGCGGCCTCGGCGAGGAGATAGCCGAAGGACTCGCCGAAGCGGGCGCATCCCTAATGCTGCTGGCGCGCCGCGAGCAATGGCTCGCCCCCACGGTGGACGCCATGAAGCAGCGCGGATTCCGCTGCGAAGGCGCACTCTGCGATGTCTCCAAGCCACCCGCGGTCGAAGCCGTGGTGCAGCAGACCCTCGCCACTTATGGGCAAATCGATATCCTGGTCAACAACGCCGGGGTAACTTGGGGCGCACCGGCCGAGTCGATGCCGTTCGACAAGTGGCAGCAGGTGCTGGACGTGAATCTTACCGGCGCGTTCCTCTTTTCGCAGGCCTGCGGACGCGAGATGATCAAGCGCAAGTATGGGCGCATCGTTAACGTCGCGTCGATCGCCGGCTTGAAGAGTTCCATGCCGCAGGGGATTCACTATGCCGGATACGCGTCGTCCAAAGCCGGCCTGCTGGGCCTGACGCGCGAACTGGCCGCCCAGTGGGCGCCCCACAACATCCGCGTGAACGCCATAGCGCCGGGCTTCTTCCCGTCGCGCATGACGGAGAAGGTGCTGGAAGCCGCGCAGCCGTATATCGAGTCCGGCATTCCGATGGCGCGCGTGGGCCGTACGGGGGAGTTGAAGGGTGTCGCCGTGTTTTTGGCGGCGCCCGCGTCGGATTACATTACCGGGCAGACTATTATTGTCGACGGCGGCGCCACCATAGTGTGATGGGTGAATGTGATGGGTGCGCGGTGTCGTTGATTCGCAACCCGATACCTTAGGCGGCCAGAACTGGTTAGGCGACCAGAGCCGGCTGCGGGCAGAATTGCCCAATGCCACTTACTTTTCTCAAGAGACTCGATTCTGCATAAATCGTGGAGCGGACCCCCCGGTCCGCGCAGGTCCCCCTGGACCCGCTCCTCGCTTGTGGAATCAGCCGCTTGACAGTCGCGACAGGCCGACAAGGGCGTCGGCAGCGGTCCAGGGGGACCGCCCCACAATTTTCGCAGGTGTTTTGCGTGCACGCCCCCTTCGGGGAGTCAGCTCGCAGCCGCTGTTGCGGCGGCGCTCAACTGGCTGTTCGTCGCGCTCCAGATGGAACTGACGCTGGTGCCGGCACTGATAAACAGGGCGGCGGAACCCAGAGCCACAAAAGCCATCAGCAGCGTATATTCGATCAGGTCCTGGCCTTGATCGTCTGTCCACAGGTTGCGCAGAAAATTCGTCATTGTAGATTCCTTTCTTCGATCGAACTTCGCGATGCCGGTTCCGCGTTGCGTCTGCGGGCCGATCCGATTAAAGCGCACGAAGATCGTCATGCCTGAAATTCTACACATTGGGCGCGGCCCCGGCGGGTAACACAAGTACGGGTCAAGGTACGGCGAAAGACAAGGGGCAAGCCAGCAGTTAACGTCCGGAGTTCCGGATGGATAACCCTCAAACAAATCAGTGGGCGCCCGCCTCTTATTTGTCAGATGGGCAACGACTCAGCCACACCGGAAGCTGGGCCCGCAGTGTTTCGACCGAACAGGCGCGTCTGCGGAAAGTGCTGAAGGATCTCGATCGGAAATCGAGTGGATTCCTCCACTTTGGCACCGAATTCAAATACCATGAATTTCGCGGCTATGGCTTGAGGACGCTCGCAGATGCGGCGCCGGGCGTCGTGGCCGCCCTCACCCACGATGGGCCAGTGCTCGTTGGCGCTGAGCAAATGAGTCCTCGCGGTATGCCTCTATCAGGAGCAGTACGATCTCATGCAGAATCGCGTCGTATTGAGCAATACTGGAACCAAATGAGTATTCGTCCTGCCATTCTGCCCCTCGTTCTGCTCTGTGCCGGACGCGCTTTCGCCCAAAACGCTCCGGCTTCACCCGGCGGAGGCGTCGAGGACGAAACATCGCCATCAGTGGCCGGTAGCGAATCGGGCGCGTGTCCAGCCATTGTTGCACTCGCCGGCGTTAACCTGCAACCTTTGGGCCCCCAGGCGACGTCTCACTGAGGTTAGGACACCACCCTTATGGCGCAAACATGCGGACTCACCCGCCGGGGACTGCTGCTGCTCGCCTCGGGAGCAGGCGCGCAGTCCTGGTTTCGGCTATACGCCGGAGAATCGGAATTCTGGAATAAGAAGGATCCGTCGCAGTGGTCGAGCGATGAAATTGAAAGGTTGAAGACCAAGTCGCCTTGGGCGAAGTCGATCACTGTCGCGCTACGCCAATCGGGCAGCGCCGGCAACGGCGGTGGGGTCGGATATCCCGGTGGCGGCGGGATGGGTGGCGGAGGAATGGGCCGTGGCAGACGCGGCGGCATGGGCGGTCCGGCGCCGATCCAGTACCACGGCGTGGTGCGCTGGGTCAGCGCCAAGCCGATTCAGGAAGCCCTGAAATCGCCCGTTCCAGAGGGCCTGGCGAACGCTTACGTCATCGGCGTAAGCGGCATTCCGATTGTCACCGGGGACCGGCAGCATACCGACCAGGGCGATTCCGACACCACGGGAGCGAACGGGCCCAGCCAGGACGTGCTGGACCGTATCAAGAACCTGACGTACCTGGAGCCGAAGGGCAAGCCTCCAGCGCAGCCCGGCACGGTGCAGCAGGGATCGGCTGGTTTCGAGAGCAATGTGTTGTTGTTCGGGTTCTCCCGTGAACTGCTGCAGTTTACGTCCGACGACCGGGAAGTCGGCTTCACCACGCAACTGGGAAGGTTGGAGGTCAAGACCAAGTTCAACCTAAAAGAAATGACGTATCGTAAAGAACTGGCGCTATAGAATATAGAATAACGTACGCGCCGCTAATACTTCCAACTGCTCACATCCGCTCCGTTAGGCGCCGTCTCCTCCATGTGCTTCACCATCTCCGGCAGGTAGTGCTGGTGCATCCCCACCTTGGGATCGAAGTCGCCGGCATAACAATGCGGCTTCCGCTGCCCGAAGTCGAACGTGCCGCGATAATACGGGTTGGTGGTAGTTTCCATGAAGTCATGCAGTAAGTGGACAGCGCGGTCCAGATAGAAACTGTCCGCATCGCCCACACACACATGTAACTTGCCGGCTAACTTTGGCCCCAGAGTCTTCCAGTCACGCTGCATAATGTGAGTCAGGTCGTAGTGCTCCATCCAATATTCGGCGACCTTGTGGTCGATCTCGCCGGTGCGTTTGTCGAAGACCGGCTGCGGATATCCATCCTCGCCCACTGAACTGAAGTAAGCCTGCCAGGCGTCCAGTTGTTCGCCCGAGCGGCTCCTGGTGCCCTGCACCAGCTCGAAACGGTTCATCTGTTCCATAGTGGAGAGCACCATCCCATCCGCCTGGCGCATAGCCGGCCGCGGCACCCGCGCGAACGGACCCTCCACCCAGTAGGCGTTCTTGTCTTCGTACAGATTCATGGTCATGTACGCGCGAAAGTCCACTACGTCGGGGCAAAACACATATGCCCCGTTATAGAAGTCGGGATAGAACACCTGCGAAGCCAACGCCTCCCAGCCGCCCGTGGAACCGCCGTACACCGCCCGCGCCCATCCCTGGCCGATGCCCCGGAACGTTTTCTCTACATAAGGAATCAGTTCCTGCGTGATAGCGTCCCCGTAAGGGCCGGCATTGGCCGAGTTCACGGCATAGGAATCGTCGAAATAGGGAGTAGGATGCTGGATAGTCATCACGATGACCCGTGGCATGCGTCCCGCGGTCCAATCCTGATAGAACTTGTAACCCGCATCCCGGCCCGGCACGCTACTGAACCCCATGCCCAGCCCCCTGTTGAAGTGGCTTTGATAGACGATCAACGGATAGTGCGCCGCAGGATGATCGTCCCAGCCGTCCGGCAGCAACAGCACGGCGCCTAACTCCACCGGCCGTCCCCAAAAACGGCTCAATAACTCGCTGCGAATCTTGAGATGCTTTACCCACTTAGTATCCGGGTCGGCCGGTGGAACGCCGGGAACCTTTTCGGTGAGCGACAATCGAATAGTCTGGTCCGCCGCGGCGTCCAGGTGTAACTTCTGCGTCTTGCTAAAAAGGTTGCCCGGCTTCGACCGCCAATGTTGCCCTTCGCCTTTGTCCGGCGGCAGCTTCACGGTGTGGCCGTTGGCAAGCTGAAACGTTTCATAGATATTGAGGACGGCTTGGACATAATAGTCCCCGGCGGGGATGTCTTTGAGGCTGTCGCGCGGATAGCCCAGCGTGGTCGCATCCACCACCGCCGCCGCGCCGGGCGCGAGCCCTTCCACATCCACCCCAAATGCCTGCTGCGTGCCCGCCGTGAAGCTGATCTGAAATCGCGGCTCCGGATTTTCCGTGGTGGAGATCGCCAGCATCACGCGCCCGTCCAGAGGCGCCGCGCTCGACTCTTTGGGAAAGGAAATCTCAAAACGCTCCGCCGCCACGAGCGGCAAAGCCGCCGTACCCAACGTCAGGACTATTAGAAAGATTCGCATGCCACCTCACCGTGGAGTAATTAGCCCGCCCAACTTATCCTGCTCTCCCGATTCCATCCGCGGGAACCGCGTCGCGTAGGCTTCCAGATACTTCAGCCCGGCTCCTGTGTTATATATCACGATCCGTTCCGCCGGTTTAAGAAAGCCCGACGCCAGCAGTTTCTCCAGCGCGGCAACGCACGCAGCGCCCTCGGGCGCGACGAAAATGCCTTCTTCCCGCGCCAATTGAATCCCTGCATCCAGCAGTTGGCCGTCGCTTACCGCCAGGGCCGTGCCGCCGCTCGCCCGCACCGCTTCCAGAATCAGGAAGTCGCCCAACGGCTTGGGCACGCG
>Ga0070761_10002441_pt1 | contig 11372 bp, 8 predicted proteins | sample HubBroMetageREF1_FD_66724 | JGI IMG/M metagenome (GOLD analysis project Ga0070761, IMG submission 66724) | Reference soil microbial communities from the Hubbard Brook experimental Forest, New Hampshire, USA - Hubbard Brook CCASE Soil... | ecosystem: Environmental > Terrestrial > Soil > Temperate...
AGGCGCTCCGGCCGACAAAAGCATCAATCCCGATATGGCCAATTATGCGCATCGGCAAACGCTATTTGAATCCCTGCCCAAGCGGACCGGCCGTATCGTGTTCGTCGGCGACAGCTTGACGCAGGGCTGCGAATGGAACGAGTTCTACCCAGGCGTGTTGAATCGCGGCATAGGCGGAGACACCAGCGCAGGATTGTTGAAGCGTATCGGCGCCATTACGGAGATGAAGCCCCGGGTAATTTTTCTCATGATTGGCTCAAACGATCTGTACAATCTCGGGCTTGGCCCGGAGCAGACGCTTGCGAATATTCGCGCCACTGTTGCTGAAATCCGGCGTTCATCTCCGCAAACGATGATTTACCTCGAGAGCAATACGCCCACGTGGTCCGTGCGCTTGAACGCTCACTCGCGCGCGGTGAACCAGGGGCTGCGCGCGATGGCCGACGGCAAGAGTGTCTTCTATATCGACCTCTATCCATCCTTTATCAAGGCAGATGTGTTAAACTCGGGATTTACTTCCGATGGCGGCCATCTGAATGGACCCGGCTACATGGTATGGAAACGGTTGATCGATCCTTATGTGCAGCAGTATCGTGCGAGTGCCGAAAATGAGGAGGTTGACTAATGGCTGAATTTCCAAACGATTTCTTGCCATTGCTGAGGTGCAGCTCCGATGGCGGATCTCTAAGCCCGAGTGAAATACGCAGCGGGCACATTGGGATCGTCCAGGCGCGCCTCGAATGCGATGAGTGCGGACTGGCGTACAGCATCGAGGATGGCATTGCTCGCATGCTGCTCGAGGATGCGCTCAGTCCGGAAGACCGGCATGAGATTGCGATCCGGGATGTCGAGTACGGCTGCATCGACGGCGAAGCCTTTAGGCCGCCGGAGGCGAGCTGGCGGTCGGAGTTGAGCGACTCCATCGAAATTCCTCCTCACCTGGACGCGCTCGCCCCGCTGCAGAATCAAAGGGTGCTCGAATTGGGCTGCGGCGACGGCCGCTATACAATGCTTATGGCGCAACTGGGAGCGCGGATCATGGCGGCGGACTTTTCGCTCAACGCGTTGCGAAGAATGGCTGCCTGGCTGCCTTCAGGCACGCCTCCCACAAGCTACCGGGCGCGCGCTATAAGGCAGGGCGACCTGCGCCCGTACATTGCGCTTGTGCAAGCGGATGCGAGCCGATTTCGCGTTCAGCCCCAGGCCTTTGATCGGGCGATATCGGCAACCCCTCTCGACTCGCGCGAGCAGAGGATGGCGATGTTCCGGACGATCGCGGATGCGCTCACCGATGCCGGCCGCTACCTCGGTGGTTTCGAGCACGACCACTTCATCCGGCGGCTCTTAGGGCTGCCGCTCGCCCGGCGCTATGAACGCGGCGGCATCTTTATTGAGCACTTCGATCGGAGCGCAATAAAGCGCGAATTCACTCCCTATTTCCTACGTCTAAGCACGCGATGCGTCCGGCCCAGAATTCCATTCGTATCGCGGCTGCCAAAGTCCTGGGCCGCCGGGCTGCTCGGCCTCGTCACCCTCACGCCGGGCCTGCGGCAGCTTGGAGAAATCGTCCTAGTATCCGCTGAGCGCCCGGTGCGGCCACCCGCGGAGGGAGCAAACCGGGCTGGTAACAGGTTTGTCAAAGCCGGTTTCAAATGGTATGCGCGCCGGTCGGGCAAGGAACCTGCCTGGGGCACTGACGAATATGTTACCTGAGCGGACCGCTGTCTCGCCAGACCGACCGGGAGCCTTCTCTCGACTTTCGAACAGGCTGCCGAGTGTCATTAACAGAAGTTTTCCGAGGCCGCGGACAATGACCGCGTATCCGAGCGTGCGAACAATCGATCGAAGCGCGAGGGCTGCGTAGAACCCAGACACGAAGGGTGTGGACCGTCTGCAAAAAGCTCCCGCCGAGTTCGAACCGTATGGGGAACGTAATCGCAACAAGCGGAACAGGAAATGGTCAAGATCATAACCACCTTAGAGGAACTGAAAAGCATATCAAAGCAGTGGCACGAACTGGCAACGCAATTTAACTCACCCCTGCTCCAATACGAATGGTTTGCATCCTGTGCAGAAGCGCTACTCCACTCGGATGAACTCCGCATTGTGGTGACCCATTCCAATGGAAGAATCAACGGTGTGGCGCCATTGGTTCTGACGGGAAATGACGGCCCCGAACAGCTGGAGATTTTGGGTGCAAGGGTTTTGGGTGAGCCGGTCGCCTTCCTTTACGACAGCGAGGCCTCATTACAAGACTTGACGGCGGCTATTCTCGACATGCGAAAGCCGCTCTTTGTCAAGAACCTTCGCCACGACTCGCCGGAAATAACCCATCTTCGCCGACAGCATAAGGGCAAATACTTCGTGAGAACCGGCGCAAGCTCCCCATTTATAAGTTTTGCGGGAACGTGGAGTGACTTTCTTGCAAATATGAGCTCTAACGATCGCAATCATCTCCGGCGCAAAAAACAGTCAATGGACCAGAAGGGCAAGGTTACTTTTGAAATATGCAACCCCGATCGTAGTTGTGTAAAGGATACCTTAGACGACTTCATACGTGTAGAAGCGGCGGGATGGAAGGGGCAGCAGCGAACGGCCCTCGCCTTCGACCAGCCGTTAAGATGCTTTTTCGACACTTACGCTCGTGAAGCCAATAGTCGGGGCTACCTACGATTTTGTTTGTTGCGGGTCGATGACAAGCTGATAGCCGGTCAGATTGCGGTCTTATATGCAAATCGTTTTTGGATGCTCAAAGTGGGTTATGACGAGGAGTGGGCAGCGTATTCGCCGGGAGTGCTTTTGACGCATGAAGCGATCCGCCATGCCTGTCAGGAAGGCTTGGAAGGATTCGAGTTTCTCGGACGCGATGAGCAGTGGATTCACAGATGGACACGACAAGTCCACCGCTACGTAACATTCGTAGGCTACCCTTTTTCGTATAGCGGGGTGGGAAGATTTGCTTTTGACGCCTCCAAATCGATATTTAGGAAGAGTGCGAAGGCGGCGGGCTACCGCCAGATTCGGACTTCGATCGGTAAACTCGCATCCAGGGTCTTTCAACATATCGCCCCAAGATACGTAGCTGGCCCGGAAATCGAAGACGCGATTCGCATTTGCCGTCAACTCGACGTGAAGGGTTGGGGTAGCACCATATGCCCATGGGACGGACCGAATGACACACCGAAAGCTATCGCGTCCAGCTATACGAAGGCATTGCAGGCAATCGCGGCAGCCAAGCTTGATTGTTACCTTTCTATAAAAGTGCCCTCGCTCAAATACGATTTCGGCCTGCTCAAGGGTTTGTTGGAAGTCGCATCTCAACATAACGCACGCGTTCATTTTGACTCTCTAGCACCCGACACGGCATCCCGATCATTTGCCTTACTGGACAAAGCAGCAAGTATTTATAGGAATCTCGGGTGCACCCTCCCTTCCCGCTGGCGTCGAAGCGCTACCGATGCCGAGACCGCCGTCGCCCTTGGAGTGGCGGTTCGGGTCGTCAAGGGACAGTGGGCCGATCCAGCTCAACCGGATATCGACTGGAGGAGGCATTATCTCGACCTCATTGACATTCTTGCCGGCCGGGTTTCGATGGTTGCAGTCGCATCGCATGATGTCGAGCTGGCCAAAGACTCACTCGTAAAATTGACACAAAGCCGGACGCCATGTGAGTTGGAACAGTTATTTGGCCTGCCACTCAGAGTAAGAGAGGTTGCAAAGCCTCTTGGAGTCTCGCTTCGCATCTACGTGCCTTATGGCCATGCCTATGTCCCGTATGCTTTGGTCGAAATAAAGAAGCGGCCGGTTATATTGAGCTGGATTGTTAGGGACCTATTGCTCAACGACAATCGGCTGCGATTTAGCTGCTCGGAGGGGTGTGAAAATATGCGGCTAGCAGAATGGTCCAGGCGTGTAATCGACATGCGCGGCGATTCGATGGGGAAGGTCTGGCCAGCGATGAGCGCTTTGCGTTCGACGGCACGCTATTGGAGGTCTGGGCAAGCCTGAGAGGCTTTCAGCCCAAGGGAGGAAAGGAGACACCGGCGGACGATCCCGGCAACCCCACTGTCAGCTTCCACGCGGAGCGGAGATCGAACCAAACGCATGCGTCCACGACCGATCCGGACGCGCTCCTGGCGCGCAAGGGCAATGGCAAAGAAGCCGAGTTTAGCTGCGCGGTGCGGCCCGACGAGGCATACGACACGAAAGATTTTGTGGCGGGGTGCCGGAACGCGAAAGCGACGCGGCATGTGGCGCAGAACAGACCGAGGGGAGTTTTTGGTTGGCCGAAGACAATCGCCCCGATGCGGAAGGTGCGGCATCGCGGAAGTCATAAGATGGCGTATATTTTTCCCCTGCGCGGCGGCGGCTTACAATCGTTGCAATTTGGAAAATATACATCTGTTTTTGGCACAAGGCGAGTGGCGAATGTTTCACAAGTCAGCGGTGTTTCCGCAACCTGGTAGGGACGATGGTTATGGACAATGCGATCAGCGTGGTTATTCCTACTCATAATCGGGCAGGCGTAGTACCGAGGGCCGTCAAGTCTGCGCTGGCGGCTGTGGCCCCCGGGGACGAAGTAATCGTGGTTGATGACGGTTCGACAGACAGTACTGCCGAGGCGCTGAAGCCGTTTTACGACAACATCCGTTACTTCTATCAAGCCAATTCCGGACCCGGTCCAGCCCGCAATCGGGGTATCCAGCTAGCAAATAATCCTCTTATCGCTTTTCTCGACTCCGACGACGAGTGGTTCCCCGACAAGTTGTATCTACAGCGCGCAGCCATGGATAAATTTCCCGATTTAGTGTTTTGCTTCACCAATGTGCTCGCCAAATGCGCCAATGGAGAGATCGTCCACAATATCATCGATTTCTGGAGATGCGATGAAAAGGTTGGTTATCGCCACGCACACACGAGTGTGGCTGAATTGCTCGGCTCTGGATTGCCGTTCTCATCTATTGCTCCTCTGCCACCCGGCCGTGCGGATTTTGACGTTCATACCGGCGGGCTATATGCATCGCTGATGGAATCGTATTCCGCCTGGACCTGTTCCATTGTGGTGCGTAGAAGGTTGGCGGGCAGCTCCCTTTACTTTACAAATGAGAGACTTTGTGAGGATTGGGAGTGTTTTGCGCGCCTGGCAAAAATCGGTAATGCCGCTTATCTCAACTGCGAGGCAGCGGTGCAACAAGTCCATACCGACGCTAGACTGACTGACGCAAGCGATATTGAGCACGCAACAGCTAGAATTAAACTTCTTACTGAGGTCTGGGGGAGAGACGAACGCTTTCTGGAGCGGTACTCGCATCGATACCAAAGTGTATTGAAGGCGCAGCACCTTAGAAGAGCCCGACATTTGCTCAACGACGGGAGAGTCGCGGATGCCAAAGAGGACTTAAAAGTAGTGGGATCTTGGTATCGACTGCTGGCAACTCTTCCTTCAGCGGCGATTAGAGCCTGTATCGACGTGCGCCGGGGCCTTAGGGCAGCCCTGACTAAGAACTCTGGTTCGCACAGCTCGGTCCGGGTGTGAAGTTTACAATGATCTCATTCGAAGTTTTAGAAGGCCGAAAGGCGATGAAGCAATACTACCCGCAATGGGAAGAATTGCTTGTCCCGGGTAGTCATGAATCGTCCCTGTCGATACCATGGACCGAGGCGCTTCTACATTCCTATATCGAGGGGTCTCTCAGTCTGATTGTCCTGGCAGAATCGGCTGAAATAGCGGGACTGGTGCCACTTTATGTAAAGGAAAATAAGATACACGGTATGTCTTTATTGACATTATCGCCAGTTACGGAACACTTCAACACACACAGCGATCTTCTGCTAAGGCACTCATCGACTGAATTGGCCGAAGCGTTCTTGCAGGCTCTATTGAGCGTGAGGATGAAATGGGACGTGTTCAGAATCAATCGCTTTGTTATTGGGCACCCACTTTTGCAGAGCCTGGAATACGTCCTGAAGAGCAAGCTTCATTACGCCTATCGGATTCAAAGCGAGGAACCTTCTTTTTTCATAAAGCTCGGCAACGGCAAAGACGAGTATCCAAAGGCGGTATCGAGCAAGTTTCGATACAACCTTAGAAGTTACCTGAATAAATTGCGCTCTGCCGGCGAGGTGTCATTTCTTGGCATTCGCGATTTTAACGAGTTTGACGAGGCATTCGATACGATGCTTCGCATTGAGGAAGCCAGTTGGAAACACAAGCATGGCACCGGAATTAGTTCGACGGAAAAGAACCGTCAATTCTACAGGGAACTGTGTCGCGGAGAATTGAAGTATGGCAGGCTGCGTGTCGGGATTCTGTGCTTGAATCGGACCCCGATTGCGTATGAAATGGGCCTGGTAAATGGCCGAAAATATTACAGCGTTCACGGCAGCTATGATGAAGGTTATAAAAAGAACAGTCCAGGTGCCGTGCTGCTGGCGCAATTTATCGAGGGTCTTATTCGGGAGGGCATAGAGGAACTGGATTTCTTCGGCGAACCTTTCGAGTGGCAACAGAATTGGACGGACAAATACAGGTGGCACAAGTCGGTGTTGATTTATAACCGTAATGTTAAAGGAAAACTGTTTCAGCTGGTCACTCGGTTGAAAAGCGCGGCAAGACCTGTAAAAGAAGAGAAGCTCGTTTTGCGCAATCCGCGCGATATAACTCCGGGATGAGCGGTGGCGACGGCGGGTTCGATGGCGACATCGCGGAAGGTGTTCTAAACCGGCGTAATGGTTGTTCTTGGCGACCGCGGACCAAGTGCCGTCGTGCGCGTAAATCGCCGCGGTGGGATCCCAACCGAACCGAACGCGCCCAGGTAATTGACGCTGGCATCGAGTGCATCAGGTGACCTGGGCATAGTTGTAACGGTTCCACGCGCCGCCCGGCTGCCTAAGCTGGCTTTCAGATCGGCGTGCCCGAGAAGTATCCGCCGTTCTTGGGGCGGTAGAGGCATGGTAGGTGCGCTCCTCTAACACCTCAGTTTCCCACCACGAACAGATGCCCGTCGTTCTGAGAATAGATCTTGCCGTCGCCGCCGATGGATGCCGGCGTGTAGGCCGCTCCCAGGGCCAGTTGCTGAAAGATCTCGGTCACCGGAGACCCGCCCTGCGGGATGGCGAACAGGTTGCCGTCTTCGCTGTTGGCATACACCACGCCGTTTGCATCTATCGCCGGACTGTTCACGCACCATTCAAATCCATTCGGATGGTCCGATACGCACGTGAGCGTGCCGTCCGCGTTGCGCGTGCAGCTTTCGGTATTGGTGTTTTGATAGCTCCACTCGATGTTCATGTTGGCATCGAGCTGCGTGACGAAGTACTGCTCCGGTGAAGCCGGGTTGTTGGTCGAGCGGTCCGTAGGGCAAAACGTAGCGACGTCGCAGTATGACCCGAAACCTCCGTAATGGTTGTTCTTAGTCACCGCGGACCAAGTGCCGTCGTGCGCGTAAATCGCCGCCGTGGTGTCCCAGCCGAATCCGAAAGCGCCCAGATAATTGCCGCTGGCATCGAAGTGCATCAGGTGGCCCTGGGCATAGTTGTAACGATTCCACGCGCCAAACAGGACGGTGCCATCGGGCGCTACCGCGGGCGTTGCCGACGCATCGTCTATGACGCTGCCATCGCCCGGCTGATTTGTCAACGGATCGACGCCCAGCAAAGCGCCGGCGCTGCATCCGCCAGGAGTGCCGTTGGGCGGAAGCCAGCCTCCATTGGCCACCGAAACGCCGCAACCATCGTGGAAACGGTTGCGCAACGAGGCAATCCACTTCAGGCTGAGATCGGGATTCAGCGCTATCAGGAAGGAATAGCGGTCGTTGAAGTGCGCGCGGCTGACAGTGTAAATGGTCCCGTCGGGAGCGACCGCTGGAGATACGTTCAACCCGGCGCGCTGGCTACCGCAGGTATTAGTCGCCGGAGTCGCTGTGGGCGAGGGCGGCCACGGCAATTGCGAGTCGGCGAAGGACGTGACGCACTGGCTGGTCGAGGCGGGCGCTTGAGAGGCCGTCAGGGTGGGATAGCTCGCCATCGAAACAGCGCCTCCCGAGGTAATCTCTACCAGCCAGGAATTAGTGGAATCGTTGCCATAGAACCCGTTCGTCGCGACCACCTGGATCGCGTTGTAGTACAAATTGCCGTTGGCGTCCATAGTGATCGGGCCGGTTTCATAAGTGTTGGGATCGGTTCCAAAGGGAGCAAAACGCTGGATCAAGGCTCCGTTCGATTTGTTCAACTCGATAACGCTGCCGCTCGCGCCCGGCAAATAAACGACGGCGTTTCCGATCGCGGCGTGGAACACCGGCTCCCAGAAGTCGTTACTCGATCCCGGCGCTTTCCAATCGCTGGCATATCCCCATTGCAGAACGAGCTGTCCGTTCTGCCATGTAAACTTGTTCTCGCCCCAGATCTCAGTGGAGAAGGTACTGGCGCTGTAAGTACCCGACTTATATTCCATATACACGTCGTTACCGTCAACCAACGGGACCTGATAATGCGCGACCAGTTCGCCGCCTTGTGCGTACTGTTCCTGTGACACCAGCGGGTCATAGACGATGTCCGCCAGGATTTGAGTCAGACTCTGGCCAGGCACACCCGGGCTGCTGGTATGTTGCGGGTTCTGCGCCCACTGCGGCCAACCCGCGCCGATGGCGATAGTGGTCGGGACGTTCGCGGTCACTCCGCCGGTTTCGATTTGAATAGCGGCCGCGCTGGCGGGCAATGCGGTCGAGGGCATGGTGACGTTGATCTGATACACGCCTACGAATTGCGGCGACAATCCCGCGAAGGTGACTGGCGCCGAAACGCCTCCGATAATCACGGTAGGCGTGGCGACCGCATTGCGCAGCGTATCCAGCGAGTTGTTGCCGGTAGTGGCGGGCGGGTTCACCGCCCCAAAGCCGCTGCCCCATAGAACCAGCGAATCGCCGGGAGTGGCCGGGTGGCTGGCGACGCCGGGAATCGCGCCGGTGGGCGCCGCCAGCGAGCCGTCCGGATTGACGGCCACGGCGTAACCTCCGATCATGAACAGGCCGGGTGAGAAAGGCCCCACCTGAACGGTTTGCGGCGTTGACGCCGCCACGCCGTTGGTGACCACGACGCTGACCGGACCGGTTGTGGGAACCTCCCACGGAAGCTGTGCGTTGATCTGTTGTCCCGAGACGTACAGCAATGGAGCGGCGATGCCGTTGAAGCTGACAGATACGCCGCCCAGCGTGTCAGGCAAGGGGACGACGCCGGCGAATGCCGTCCCGGAGGCGAGGTTAGAGCCGAAAATGGACACTAGCGAGCCGGGCACAACCGGCGCCGTGAAAGAAGCTGCGTCCACAACTCCGCCGGGTTCGACCAGGGGCGCCTGAGCTGCGGCGACCGCTGCGTCAACCAGGAAAAGAGCGAACCATGCGAGCACCCTCATGCGCGGAATTCTACCACGGTTACCGAGCCGCGACTGTGAGGAAGGGGATGAGTTGCTTAACCGAACTGGGGAGCCTGTGTCGGTTTGGCGTGGACGCCCGCCCCACATGGTTTTCATCACCATTCGTGGGCCGCAGGCCCATCCTGACAGACCTGGAGGTCTGCCCCACTGGAATTTCCCCAAAACGGTTAAGCACCCAGGGGATGGCATACAATACGGGGATGACCTACAGTCAATCGACGGGTCGATTCTGCGACGCGGAAGGCAACCTGTTGACCGTTGGCTACAGCGGACACGACGCTGGCGTAAACGACCCAGCCATGCAGAACCAGCACAACGTTGGGCCGCTTCCGCAGGGCGTGTACGCCATCGGCGATCCGCTCGATCCGCCCGACCATCTTGGACCGCTGGCGATGCCTTTGACGCCCGACCCCGCGAATGAGATGTTCGACCGGTCCGAATTCTTCATCCACGGCGACAACCAGGAGATGAACCGCTCCGCGAGCAACGGCTGCATCATCCTGGATCACACGGCACGGGCGGCTATCGCCGCGGGCTCCGACCGTATGCTTACCGTGACGGGCTAGCCCCGCTGGCTGCTGGCGATCGCGCATTTTGTGAGTATTGACACACTTCCGGATTGGAGCCTATACTGATCCATGCCTGAATCCGGGCGGAGCCCGTTTCCCCAAGAGCTGCAGTTTCAGCGCGCCGAGCCGATTGCCTCGGAAAGCGCTCCATTCTCCGGCAAAAGTTGCGTGGCCTGCAGACGGCCTATCTCCAGCACTTACTTTCACGCGCAGGGCCAAGTGGTATGCCCGTCGTGCGCGGAACGGATCCAATCCGGGCAGCAGGCGGCGCCGCCCCTATCCCTGGCGCGCGCCGCTCTTTACGGGGCCGGCGCGGGCTTGGCTGGAGCCTTTCTGTACGCCACGGTGGCGATCGTGACCGGCCTCGAAGTGGGTCTAATCGCGATCGTAGTCGGATACATGGTGGGCAAGGCCATACGCCACGCCTCGAACGGTTTGGGCGGCCGCCCGCAACAGATCCTCGCCGTAACGCTGACTTATTTCGCGATTACCACGAGTTATATTCCAGTGTTCATCTACCACACGGTGAAGCACCCACGTCAGGTCGCACAGACCGGGCAAAGCGGAGTTCAAAACGAGGTTCAAAGCGGGGAGGGCACGGGTGCAGGCCCGAATCGTGCGCCGGCCGTGCGGCCACGCGTGTCGTTGGTACGCGCTCTTTTGTTCCTCCTGCTGCTGGCCGCGGTGGCGCCATTCCTTTCCCTGGGATCGGGAATCTCCGGTTTAATATCGTTGTTCATCATATTTATCGGTCTGCAACGAGCCTGGAGGTTGACCGGCAGGTCGGAGATTCTGGTGATGGGTCCCTACGAATCGCCAGCGCCGGCAGTCCCATGACCTGTGCCGCATGCAGCGCCGAGATCCCGGAGCCGGGGTTGAGCTGTCCCCAATGCCTCCGTTTGACGCATGCGGCGCGCCTCGAGGAGTTGGCGCAGCGGGCGCGGGCCGCCTGGCGCGTCGGCAGATTTGCCGAGGAACGCGACCTGTGGCAGCAGTCGCTGGCGCTGTTGCCCGAAGACACCGTGCAGTACCGCAGCATTCGCACGCGCACCGAAGAACTGGAGCGGCAGGCGCAGGCCGCGCACGCGCCGGGCGGGGGCTGGAGAAAGGCTTCGATGGGCATCGGCCCGGCCCTACTTTTGATTCTGGCCAAGGGCAAGTTCCTGCTGCTCGGGCTGGCGAAGATGGGGACCCTGCTCACGATGCTGCTCTCGTTGGGCGTGTACTGGAGCATCTATGGCTGGGCGTTGGCGCTGGGGATCGTGGTCTCGATTTACATTCATGAGATGGGACATGTCGCCTGCATCCGGCGATATGGTTTGCCCGCCAGCGCGCCCATGTTTATCCCCGGACTTGGCGCGTTCATTCAGCTT
>Ga0070761_10002443_pt1 | contig 11370 bp, 9 predicted proteins | sample HubBroMetageREF1_FD_66724 | JGI IMG/M metagenome (GOLD analysis project Ga0070761, IMG submission 66724) | Reference soil microbial communities from the Hubbard Brook experimental Forest, New Hampshire, USA - Hubbard Brook CCASE Soil... | ecosystem: Environmental > Terrestrial > Soil > Temperate...
ATCGGAGGCGGGCACAACGGACTGGTGTGCGCGGCGACGCTGGCGCGCGGCGGCCGGTCCGTCCTGGTGCTCGAGGCCTCCCCCCAAGTGGGCGGCGCAGCCGTGACACGCGAGTTCGCGCCCGGCTTTCGGGTTTCGGCGGGCGCTCACCTGTTGCACTTGATGCCGGCGCAACTCATCGCTGAGCTGCGGCTCGAATCGCACGGACTCAAATGGGCGGCTCGCTCCATGACCACCACTGCGTTGCTGCCCGACGGCGCGTCGCTCACTTTGGGCGGATCGGCGCCGGGTGAACGTCTCTCGCCGGCGGATTCGCAGGCGTATGCGCAATACACCGCGCGTATGGGCCGATTCGCCGCGGCGCTGGCACCCAGCTTGAGCCGCGCGCCGCCGCGCCTGGGCACGACCGCCTGGGCCGATCGCCTCGCACTGCTGCGGATGGGCTGGCAGATTCGCAGGCTGGGGCGGCGGGACATGCGCGAGTTGCTGCGAATCGTCGGCATGAATGTCTACGATCTGCTCGAAGAGAACTTCGAATCCACCGCACTCAAAGGCGCGCTGGGTTTCGACGCGGTGCTCGGCGCCAATTTCGGGCCGCGGTCGCCCGGCACCGTACTGACCTTGCTGTATCGACTGGCCGCCGAGGCGCTGGCCGGCGAGTCGGGGCTGTCGCAGCCCAAGGGCGGAATGGGAGCGCTGTGTCAGGCGCTCGCCAAGGCCGCAAGCGCGGCCGGCGCCGCCGTCCGCACCGGCGCGGTGGTGCGAAGTATTCTGATCGAAGGAGATCGAGCCTGCGGAGTGGCGCTCGAGTCGGGCGAGACCATCGGCGCGCGCTGCGTGATTTCCTCCGCCGACCCGAAGACGACCTTCCTGCGCCTGCTGGGGCCGCGGCATTTGGACACGGGCTTCGTTCGCCGCGTCAAACACATTCGCTCCCAGGGTCTCTGCGCAAAGCTGCATCTGGCGCTCGACCGCGTGCCGCCGTTCCGCAGCGTGCCGGAAGCGGGATTGCGGGGCCGGCTGCTGCTGGCACCCTCGCTGCAGCACATCGAGCACGCCTACAATCACGCGAAGTACGGCGAATTCTCGGCGGCGCCGGTCATGGAGATCACGATTCCGACGCTGAACGATTCGGCTTTGGCGCCGGAGGGAAATCACGTGCTGTCGGCCATCGTGCAGTACGCGCCCTATGGCCTGAAGGAGGGTTGGCAGAGCGGTCGGCAGCGGCTCATCGATGCGGCGCTCGATTCGCTGGAAGGGTTCGCTCCCGGACTTCGCGGCAGCGTCATCGGGGCGGAGTTGCTGACTCCGGCCGACATGGAGCAGGAATTTCGCATCAGCGGCGGACACTGGCACCACGGGGACCTGGCGCTCGATCAATTTCTCATGGTGCGCCCGGTGCCGGGGGCAGCTCAATACCGCACACCGATGGACGGTCTCTATCTGTGCGGAGCCGGCTGCCACCCCGGCGGGGGAGTGATGGGTATTGCCGGCCGCAATGCCGCGCGGGCGGTGCTCGACGGGGAGGCGCAATCGCCATGACGCAATCGCCGGCGCCGCACTACAAGCAACCCCTGCTCAAGACCCCGTTCCACGAGCGCGCACGAGCCCTCTCCCAAGTCGATAGCTTCATTCCGTGGGCGGGGTATACGACGGTCGATGTGTTCACGACCGTGGAGCAGGAATACTTCGCGATTCGCAATGCCACGACCTTGTACGACTTGACGCCGATGGTGAAGTACCGGGTCGCCGGCCCCGACGCCCTGCCGTATCTCAATCGCCTGGTCACCCGCGATGTTGCCAAGCTCAAGCCGGACCGGGTGGCTTATTGCGTATGGTGCAATGACGCCGGACATCTCATCGACGACGGCACGATATTTCGCATAGGGGTGGACGAGTATCGCATCTGTACCGCGGAGCGCCAGATCGATTGGCTGCTCGACTCGAGCATAGGATTCGACGTCGAAATCGGCGAAGTCACCGAGCAAATAGCCGCGCTCGCGGTTCAGGGCCCGACCTCCTGCGCGGTGCTCAAGGTTCTGGGCCTGCAAGGCATCGAGAAGCTCAAGCCCTTCGAGATCGGCTACTTCACCCTGGGCGCTCAGCGGTTGACCGTTTCGCGAACCGGCTTCACGGGCGATCTGGGCTATGAACTATGGATGGAACCCGAGGCGGCGGAGAACGTCTGGGATGCGCTGATGGCAGCGGGGCGCTCGCGGGGCATTCGCGCCATCGGTTCCCAGGCCTTGAACGTCGCGCGTATCGAGGCCGGATTCCTGCTCCCCAATGTGGATTTCGTGTCGGCTGAACACACCATCCGGACCGGGCGCGACCGATCGCCGTTGGAGTTGGGCCTGGAATGGCTGGTGGATTTCAACAAGGGGCATTTCACGGGGCGGCGCGCGCTGCTCGCCGAGAAAATTCGCGGCTCCAGCCGCCGATTGGTCGGTCTGGACATTGCCGGCAACAAGCCGGCCCATAATTCTCTGCTCTACACCGACGACAGCGGCAAGCGTGAGATCGGCAACGTCACATCCGCGATCTGGTCGCCGACTTGCAAGCGCAACATCGCCCTTGCTATCGTCGATGCACCGCACTTCCAAGTCGGCTCGACGGTCTGGGCGGAGATCTATTTGAACCGTGAACTCGTATGGGAGCGCCGGATGTCGCGAGCACTGATCGTCGAGCGTCCCTTCTTCGCGCCCGAACGACGCCGGGCGACCCCGCCGGCGGATTTCTAGGAGCCTTTCTGAGCATTCCCGCGCCCGCCGCCCCTAAATCCGTCGCCGACCGGCCATGGCTCGATCCGGATGCCAAGCCGCAAATCATCATCGAGAGCATCAACAAGACATTCGGCGCCTTCACGGCCGTCGACAGCGTCAACTTAAGGATCTACAAGGGCGAGATGTTCGCGCTGGTCGGCGCGTCGGGCTGCGGCAAGACGACGCTGCTGCGCATGCTGGCCGGATTCACGTCCCCGAGCGGGGGACGAATCATGATCGAAGATGCCGACATGACCAAGGTGCCGCCGCACGAGCGCCCGGTCAACATGATGTTTCAGTCGTACGCGCTGTTTCCCCACATGACGGTCGAGGACAACGTGGGCTACGGACTGCGGCGCATGGATTTGGACAAGTCCGTCAAGTCCAAGCGGATCCAGGAAGCGCTGGAAATGGTGCAACTGGCGGGGCTCAAGCAGCGCAAGCCGCATCAGCTATCGGGCGGCCAGCGGCAGCGGGTGGCGCTCGCCCGCGCGCTGATCCGCCGACCCAAGGTGTTGCTGCTCGACGAGCCTTTGAGCGCCCTCGACAAGAAATTGCGCGAGCAGACGCAGTTCGAGCTCATGAACATCCAATCCCAGGTCGGCATCACCTTCGTTTTCGTCACTCACGATCAGGACGAAGCCATGGCGCTGTCGACGCGGATTGCCGTCATGAATCGCGGCCAAGTCGTGCAGGTCGGCACCCCATCCGAGATCTATGAATTTCCGCAGAACCGATTCGTCGCGGATTTCATCGGAACCACCAATCTGTTCGAGGGGACGGTGAGCGGCACCGAACCCGGTCACCTCATCGTGCGCAGCGCCGAGGCCGGATGCGACTTGATCGTCGATGAGGTGGGGCGCTTCGGCAGCGGGCAGCGCGTATGGGTGGCGCTGCGGCCCGAGAAAATTCGCCTGAGCAAGGAGCCGATCGCCGGCAGCCGATTCAATCAGATCAAAGGCATGGTCTGGGAATTGGGATACCTCGGCAATCGTTCCACCTACCGCATCAAGACCGACACCGGAAAGCTCGTGACCGTCTTCGCACAGAACGACCGGCGCACATCCGAGTGGTCCATCGATTGGAGCGACGAGGTGTACTTGAGTTGGACCGCGAATTGCGCGGTGGTTCTGCAGCAGTAGTGCTCAAAGGTTTCAAGGACGCTTCAATCATGCAACGCTCATCCAGAATTGCCGTCAAATCCCTCGCAATCGGCTTAGGTTTGTTGGTGGGCGCGACCGGCGCGTTCGCCGGCAAGACGCAGAACGTCGTGCTGATCGTGAGCGACGGGTTGCGTTGGCAGGAAGTGTTCACCGGCGCCGATCCCAGCCTGCTGAACGACAAGGCGGGCGGCAGTTGGGTGCCGGAGCCGGAACTGCGCCGGCGCTACTGGCGGGACGATCCCGCGGCGCGCCGCGCTCTGCTGTTCCCCTTTCTGTGGGGGACGGTGGCCACGCAGGGACAGATCTACGGCAACCAGCTGAAGGGCAGCGTCGCGCATGTCACCAACGGCAAGGCATTTTCCTATCCCGGGTACAACGAAATGACCACGGGCTATCCGAACGACGCCATCGACAGCAACGAGTACGGGCCGAATCCCAATGCGACCGTGTTCGAATGGCTCAATAAGATCGACGAATATCGCGGCAAGGTTGCCGTTTACGGCACCTGGGATGCGTACCAGAGAATATTCAACGAAAAGCGCAGCGGGCTGGTGATGCAGACCGGATGGACCCTGGCGCAAAAGCCTCATGAATCGCCGCGCGACGCCCTGCTGCGCGAGCTGTACGCGACCTCGACGCGCTTCGACGAGGAAGACGTATCGAATTCCCTGCTTCAAATCCCCCTATTGGACTACGTCAAGGAGGCGCATCCGCGCGTTCTGTTCGTCGGCTACGGTGAGACGGACAATTGGGGGCACCAGGGCCGCTACGATCTGGTCCTCGACAGCGCCCACCGCATGGATTATTTCGTGCACCAGCTGTGGGACACCATGCAGGCAATGCCGGAATATCGCGGCACCACAACTTTCATCATCACCACGGATCACGGCCGCGGCAGCGGGCTCACCGAGTGGAAGGAGCACGGAGTCGAGGAGAAGGGCTCCGAGAATATCTGGATCGCGGTGATCGGCCCCGATACCGCACCGCTCGGCGAACGCAGCCACGTCGCCCCGGTGACGCAGTCGCAAATCGCCGCGACCGTGGCCGCGCTGTTGGGCCGTGACTATCGCCGCGACACGCCCAAAGCGGCCGCGCCCATTGCCGGGGTGTTGATCAGGTAGCGCGACACCTTCGAACCGGGCTCCTTCATTTCTTGCGTGGCTTGACCGCAATCACTTCGATCTCCAGAAGTGCGCCCGGCACGACCAGCGCGGCGACCTGGACGGCGCTGCGCGCGGGCTTGTTGGGCTGCTCCTTGGTACCGAAGAACTTGGTGTAGCCGGCCATCAGTCCCGCGAAATTCAACTTGTTGTCATTCGCGGGATCGGCGGTCATGAACACCGTCATCTTGACGACATCACCCATGCCGAGTCCCATCTTGGCCAGCGTTCCTTGGATCGATGTGAGCACGCTGACGGTCTGAGTTTCCATGTCGCCGAAGACCGGCGGCGTGACCTTGGGCGCGTCCTTGTTGATGGCCTGTGGCAGCGTGCCGCTGACATAGACGGTATCGAGCCCCGCGCGGACGGTGACTGCCGCGGAGATCGGGAAGGGATTGCCGTCGGGCAGGGGAGTGCGCACCACATCTTCCGCACCGGCGGCCACGGCGCTGAGCGCGATTCCTAGAAATCCCAAGGCGAACATCCTGCCGTACCGATTTTCGATCTTCTGCATGTCCCATCTCCTTATTATGTTGGTTAAAAAGTGCTCTCAATCTATTGAATTATCGAATAATATACCGACGACTTCATCGCTGCCTGAATGCGGCGGTTACTGGGGATGGGGTAACGCCGCCACTTGAGCCGAAGTCGCCTTGTCTTTCCAGCGGTTGCCGAAATGGCTGCGCACGTAGTTGACCACGTCGGCAATCTGCGCATCGCTCAAGTGCGGGCTGCCGAAGAAGGGTTGATCCGCGTTGGCGCCGAAGGCCGGCATGCCGTTCTTGCCGTTGAGGACGGTCAAGGCCACGTACTGCCAGGACACGAATGCCGTATTACCCGCTAATTTCGGATAGTGCCCGGCGCCGACCGCGCCTTCACCCTTAGGCATGTGGCAGCCCTGGCAGATACGAACGTAGATTTGTGCTCCGCCGTCGGCGGAGTCGGTTGCGGCTCGCGCGCTTGCACCCGAATCGTCCGCGCGCGCAGCCAAGCTCACGCCGACGGCCAGCGCCAGCCCGGCCAGCTGAAGGACTGCGAGCCGCGCCGGGGGCGTCGGGCAATTCGCTGCGCTCATACTCCCGCTCCCTGAGCGATTGCGCGTTGATGCAGGCGTCCGATGGCGTCGAGCGCCGAAGTGACCGCGCCTTCCTGCCAGCCGCCGATGTAGGAGGCATGTTCACCGGCCAAGACGATGCGCCCGTCGATGGCGCACAAGTCATCGTAATGTTTGGCGCGGGCATCGGTGCTCCACACTCCGAAGCAGCCCATGGTGAAGGGCGAACGGTGCCAGGCGATCGCCACGCCGTTGTCGAACTCCCGTGGGTATTGCGGGTGGATTTGGCCGCCGTAGTCCAGCGCCTTGCGCACGCGTTCCTCCGGCGTCATCGCGGTGAACTCCATGGCGTCCCGGCCAAAAATGTACGCTCCCAACAGCACACCCTTGCCGCCGCTGTTAAAGCCGGTATTCGGATAAGAAATCACGGTGATGGGCAAATCGGTGTAGGTGATGCCTCCGTAGATATTCTCGTCCTCCTCCCAGAAGCGGCGCTTGAATTGCAGGCCCACCTTCACCGACGATGAATAGGGCACCGCGGAGATGGCGGAGGCCAGGGCGGGCCCGACATTCATCGGTATCTGCGCGAGGATGGGCAGGGGGATGGTGCATAGGCACCAGTCCGCGGTTGCCTTCAGGCGTGTTCCCGGCGTGCGGGTGTCCTCGTAAACGACGCTCACCCCCCGATCGTCCTGACGAACATCGGTGACCTTGGCGTTGTAGCGGATCAGCGCGCCCAATTCACGGCCGAATGCCTCGCCGATGCGGCCCATGCCCCCCACGGGTTGGAACAATGCCGTCTGCATATCGAACACATCACCGACCGGCAGTGTCCGCCAGAGCCCGGAATCCAATAGATCGGTCATCGCGATGGGTTGGGAAGGCACGGGACGTCCGCTCAACCCGCCGCCGGGGTTCTTGTCAAATCCGCGCCGGTCGCTGCTCCGTTCGCTCGCAACATAGGCGTGGTTTTTGTCGAGCGCGCCCCAGTCGCGAAGCGAGTCGAGCAATTTCTCCTGATCCTCCTTGCTGACCGCGGCGTCGAGGGCGCTCTGGCGCGTTGCCTTGGCCAACAATTCCGCCACATGCCCCTGGTAGTCGGCCTTGATCTCCCGATAGCGCTGCGGCTTGCCGCCGAAGGCGCGGCTACTGTGCAGGTATGCGTTGTAATTCACCTGCACGAAGGGTTCGAGCGCCACGCCGAGCCGCTTGCAGTAGTACAGCATGCCGCGATGATGATAGGGAATTCTCCAGGGCCCCGGATTGATGTAGAGGTCTTTGTCGAACCGGCACTGTTGGGTGAGGCCGCCGAGTTCGGTATAGCTGTCGCCGCCGCGCAGCGTCCAATTTCTTCCGCCGGGGCGGGAGTTGTATTCCAATACTTGGACCCGGTAGCCGGCGTTGCGCAGCTCGTAGGCGGCGCTCATCCCCGCCATGCCTGCTCCGAGGATCAGTACGGAGGCACCCGCGGGCGCACCTTGCAAGTCGATGGGACCCCGGAAGGGGGATTCCGCCGCCAGCCCTAAGCTGCTCATGGCGTGATACATGGCGGAGGCGCCGGCACCGGCGCCGATCATGCGCAACAGATCGCGGCGACTCGGAGAGCCTATCGAGAGGTCTTCTTGCATCGGCACCTCGAACATGAAAAGTGGCGATAGGCGCCGCAAGCGCCGATGTAGCGGAGGGTCAGTTATCACATGAAGCGCGGGCGCGATCAAGATGCGCGCCGCGGGCATTCCCTGCTGACGCGGCGCCAAGCTCAGGGGGCGGGGCATCGGGCAGGCGGGGCTGACCGACACGGTTTTTTATATTATACTCGTAACATTACAAAGACCGCGCCATTGCGGGGGTGTGCATCATGCGGAAAGTGAAAACACTGGGGCTTCTCGGAACCGGAGTCATCGGCGGCGGATGGGCCGCACGGGCCCTGCACTTCGGGATCGACGTCATCGCGGCGGACGTCAAACCCGAGATGGAGCAATGGATACGCGGCGCAGTCGCGAACGCCGAACCGGCCTTGGCGAGGCTGACCGCCGCGCCCCTGCCGCCGAAGGGCAAACTGACGTTCACCACGGATCTCAAGGTGATGGCGCGGCAGGCCGATTTCATCCAGGAAAACATTCCGGAGCAGTTGCCGTTGAAGCAGCGCATGCTCGCCGAAGTGAGCCGGCATGCCCCGGCCGACGTAATCGTGGCGTCGAGCACCTCGGGTCTGACTCCCACCGATTTACAGCGCGACATGGTTTCCCCGGAGCGCTTTTGCGTAGCGCATCCGTTCAATCCCGTGTACCTGCTGCCCTTGGTGGAATTGGTCGGCGGAGAGAAGACCACGCAGGCCACGATCGACGCGGCGGCGAGGTACTTCACCTACATCGGGATGCACCCGCTGCACGTGAGGCGCGAGGTGCCCGGGCACCTGACCGATCGACTGCAGGAAGCGCTGTGGCGCGAAATCTTGCATCTGGTGAACGACGGGGTGGCGACCACCGGCGAACTCGACGATTCCATCATCTACGGACCCGGCCTGCGCTGGGCGGCGATGGGCACAAACCTCATCTATCATCTTGCCGGAGGCGAGAGCGGCATGCGGCACATGCTCGCGCAGTTCGGCCCCTGCCTCAAGTGGCCGTGGACCAAGCTCGAAGCCCCGGAGCTCACCGATACGTTGATCGACCGCATGGTCGAGGGCACACAGGCAGAGGCCGCGGGCCGATCAATTCGCGAACTCGAGCGCTTGAGGGACGATTATCTGGTAGCGATCCAGCAGGTGCTTCGTCAATACAACATCGGTGCCGGTGCGACTTTGCGTTTGCTCGAGGAGCGGCTGCATCGAGATGCCGCGGGCGCAGATGCACAGCGCACCGATGAGCCGGGGAAGCCCCTGAGGCTGGCGGAGGCCGTGGTTCGGCCGGAATGGGTGGACTACAACCGCCATATGTCCGACTTCCGATATGGCCAAGTATTTGGCGACGCCACGGACGCATTGTTCCGCCGAGTGGGGGTGGATGAGAGCTACCGCGATAGCGGCCGCATGTTCTACAGCGTCGAGTATCACGTCATGCATCTCGGCGAGGCCAAGGCCGGCGAGCTGCTGTATGTGACCACGCAGGTGCTGGCGGTCGACGACAAGCGTCTGCGGGTGTTTCATCGCATGTATCGCGGCCGCGACCACCACCTCATTGCCACGGCCGAACAACTGTACCTGCACGTCGATACCAAGGCGGCGAAGGCCGCGCCGACCGATGCGAAGGTGCGCGCCAAACTCGAGGCGATTCGCGCTGAACATGCCGGATTGCCGCTGCCGCCGGAAGCCGGCCGTTCGGTCGGGCAGGCGCGGGGCTAGACTTAGGTCATGCCGAAGATCGTCGATCACGCCCAGCGGCGCGAGGAAATCGCCCACGTCGCCTGCCAGGTGGTCGCGCGCTTCGGATTCGAGCAGGCGACGGTCGCGCGCATCGCACGCGCAGCGGGCTACACGACCGGGATGGTCGCCCACTACTACGAGTCCAAGCAGGAGATCATTCTGGCGGCGCTGCGCCTGATGCTGCTGCGAATCGAGCAGAGATTGACGCGTGAGCGCGAGACGCGCGAGGCGAATCTCGTGGACGTGCTCTCCGAGGCGCTGGCCATCGATGCGCAACGGTTCACCGAATGCGCGTTCTGGATGGCCTTTTGGGGCCAGGTGTCGGCGGACAAAAAGCTCAAGCAGTTGAATGTCTGGGTGCACCGGGAGTACATGCGGCTGTTCGCGAGGTGCTTCGCCGAGTACTGGCCGGAATGGCCGGCGTGGCCGCCAACCGTTCGCGATCAAGTGCTGCGCTCGGTGGTTACCTTCATGAACGGTTTGACGGCAAGCGCGGTCACGAGCCCGCGCGATTGGCCCGCCGCCATGCAGGTGCAACAGCTGCGCCTTCAATTGGAGCTTTTGCGGCACTGGGCCAATACGCCGCACTGACGGCAGGAGAGGGATCATGGATTTTTCGCTCAACGATGAACAGCAGATGGTCGTCAAGACGACGCGGGAATTCGTGCTCAACGAGCTCTACCCGCATGAGAAGGAAGTCGAAGAGACCGGCATGCTGCGCGAGGATCTGCATCGAGAACTGAAGGCGAAGGCCATCGAGGCGGGATTATATGCCGCCAACATGCCCGTGGAGGTGGGCGGGGCGGGGCTCGACACCGTCACCTGGGTGCTCTACGAAAAGGAGTTGGGGCGCACCAGCTACGCCCTGCACTATGGCTGCGTCGGCCGTCCCTCCAATATTCTGCTCGCTTGCGAAGGCGAGCAACGAGAGCGCTACCTGCTGCCGACCGTGCGCGGCGACCGTGTCGAATGCCTGGCCATGACCGAGCCCGGCGCGGGATCGGATCTGCGCGGAATGAAGACCACGGCGGTGGCAGCGGGCGATGATTTCATCATCAACGGCACCAAGCATTTCATCAGCCACGCCGACCATTCGGATTTCGTCATTCTGTTCGCCGCCACCGGCGAGGAGGCGAGCGCACACGGCGTGCGCAAGAGGATGACGGCCTTTCTCATCGACATGGGACATCCGGGCTTCGTGGTTCGTGCGGGATACAAGAACGTTTCGCACCGCGGCTATACCAACAGTATTTTAGAGTTCAACAACTGCCGCGTCCCGAAGACGGCGATCTTGGGGGAACTGCATCGCGGCTTCGACGTGGCCAACACTTGGCTGGGCGCCACTCGTCTGCAGGTGGCGGCAACCTGTCTCGGACGCGCCGAGCGAGCCCTGGAGCTGTCGACGCAGTGGGCCGTCGATCGCGTGCAATTCGGCCAGCAAATCGGCAAGTTTCAGGGGGTGAGCTTCAAGCTGGCCGACATGGCCGTGGAATTGCGCGCCGCAGAACTGTTGGTTCTCGAAGCGGCCTGGAAACGCGATCAAAAGATAGACACCGACATGGATATGGCGATTGCCAAAGTCAAAGCCACCGAAATGTTGGCCATGGTGGCCGATGAAGCGCTGCAGATTCATGGCGGGATGGGCCTCATGAGCGACTTGCCGCTGGAGCGCATCTGGCGCGACGCCCGCATCGAGCGCATTTGGGACGGCACCAGCGAAGTACAGCGGCACATCATTTCGCGCGGCCTGCTGAGACCGCTGGGCGGTTAAACGGCCGGCGTGCACCGGCTTGGAGCACGGCGATTTAACATTATTCGGAACGCGGGCATATGCCCGCAATCGAATACACTTTAGTCCTACAGACCT
>Ga0070761_10002444_pt1 | contig 11364 bp, 8 predicted proteins | sample HubBroMetageREF1_FD_66724 | JGI IMG/M metagenome (GOLD analysis project Ga0070761, IMG submission 66724) | Reference soil microbial communities from the Hubbard Brook experimental Forest, New Hampshire, USA - Hubbard Brook CCASE Soil... | ecosystem: Environmental > Terrestrial > Soil > Temperate...
TCAAAAATCTATCTTCGGCAGGCGCAGATCGGGCCGATGGCGAATTTCGTGTACCTGGTCGGCGATCCGGCCACGCGCAAGCTCGCGGTCGTCGATCCCGCGTGGGACGTCGAGGCGATACGCAAATTCGCGGAGTCGGAGGGTTACGACATCGACAAAATTCTGATTACCCACTACCACCCCGATCACCTGGGCGGGCACATGATGGGCCAGAATATCGAGGGCGCCGCCAAGATGCTCGAACAGGTGAAGGCCAAGGTCTACGTCAACAAGCATGAGGCCGACGGCGTCAAGCAGGTCGCGGGATTGTCGGACTCCGACCTGGTCAAGGTCGACGCGGGCGACACCGTCAAGGTCGGCGAGCTCGAGCTGAAGTTCCTGCACACGCCCGGCCATACGCCGGGATCGCAATGCTTCCTGGTCGATGGCAATTTGATTTCTGGCGACACGCTGTTCGTGAACTCGTGCGGGCGGGTGGACCTGCCCGGCTCCGATCCAGAGGCGATGTATCACAGTCTGAACGACACGCTGCGCAATCTCGACGACGCGACAGTGGTCTATCCGGGGCACGCCTACTCGTCGGAATCGAGCACGACGATCGGCGACCAGAAGCGTCACAACATGTACATGCGGTTCCCGACGCTCGACGATTTTCTCGACGCGATGGGCTACGCACGGCGCTAGCGGAGAGTCGCACGCCGGCTATGGGTGAGGATTCGCACAAGCCCGCCGCGCAAGCTGAAAAGCTGCGCACCGAGATCGATCGCGCCAACTATAGCTACTACGTCCTCGACGATCCTGAAATTTCCGACGCTGAGTACGATAAGCTGATGCGCCGGCTCGAGGCGCTCGAGCGGGAGCATCCGGAGCTCGCCACGCCCGATTCGCCCACGCAGCGTGTGGGCGCGGCACCGAGCGAAAAATTCGGCGTCGTAGTGCATCGCCGGCCGATGATGTCGCTCGGCAACGCGATGGACGCCGAGGAGATGCGCGAGTTCGACAAGCGCATCAAGCGGCTGCTGAGGTCCGACGCGGACATCGAGTACGTCGCCGAGGTCAAACTCGACGGTCTCGGTATCGAGCTGATTTACGAAGATGGGCGCCTCACGGTGGGATCGACGCGCGGCGACGGGATCAACGGCGAAAACGTCACGCAGAATATTCGCACCATCAAGAGTGTGCCGCTGAGACTGCAGAGTCCCGGGCACGGGAAGATCCCGCGCATCCTCGAAGTGCGCGGCGAGGTGATCTTTCCGCGCGCGGGATTTGCGAAGTTGAATCAGCAGCGCGACGAGGCCGGCGAGCCGGCCTTTGCGAATCCGCGCAATGCGGCGGCGGGCGCATTGCGCCAGCTCGATCCGAAGGTCACGGCGTCGCGGCCGCTCGACGCTTTTCTGTACGCGCCGGGCGTGATCGAAGGCGTCACGTTCAAATCGCAGTGGGAATTTCTGCAAGGGATCAAGGCGCTGGGGCTGCGCGTGAATCCGCTGTCGAAGGTGTGCAACGGTATCGACGCGGTCCTCGATTACTGGAACGAGATCACCGAAAAGCGCCACGCGCTCGACTACGAGGCCGACGGCGTGGTGGCCAAGGTGAACTCGTACGCGCTCCAGGAGCAGCTCGGCGAGGTCTCGCGCTCGCCGCGCTGGGCGATTGCGTACAAGTTCAAGGCGCAGCAGGCGGAGACGGTGGTCGAGAAGATCGACGTGCAAGTCGGCAGAATCGGATCGCTGACGCCGGTCGGCAAGCTTCGCGCGGTGCAGCTCGCAGGCGTGACGATTTCGAACACGTCGCTGCACAACCTCGACGAGATTCGGCGCAAGGATATCCGCGAGCGCGACACCGTGCTGATCGAGCGCGCCGGCGACGTGATCCCGTACGTGATTCGCGTCACCAAGGAGGGGCATCCGCGCGCGAAGCCATTTGAGATGCCTACGCATTGCCCGGAGTGCGGCGCGGCGATCCTCCATGAGGAGGGCGAGGTCGGCTACTTCTGCGTCAACGCGAATTGCCCGGCGCGGATGCGTGAATCGATTCGCCATTTCGCGTCAAAAGGATGCCTCGACATCGAAGGGCTCGGCGACAAGCTGGTCGGGCAGCTGGTCGAGAAGGGAATGGTGAATGAGCTCGACGATCTTTTCAGCCTCACGAAGGATCAACTCTCGGGGCTCGAGCGAATGGCCGACAAGAGCGCGCAGAATGTGCTCGACGCGATCAAGAAGGCGCGCAAGACGATGCTCGATCGGTTCATCAACGGACTCGGGATTCGCCACGTCGGCGAGCATACGGCGCGGCAGTTGGCGCTGAAGTTCAAGACGATGGACGCGCTGGCGGATGCGTCGGAGGACGACCTGCTCGGGGTCCGCGATATCGGCCAGGAAGTTGCGCACAGTATCCGCGAGTACTTCGACGAGCCTCGAAATCTGAAAGCCGTCGAGCGGCTCATCAAAATTCTGGAGGTCGAGACGCCGGCCGAGGTCGAGGGGCGCGGCGCGCTGCGCGACAAGACGTTCGTGCTGACCGGGACGCTCGAATCAATGACGCGTGAGGAGGCCGAGCGCAGAATCATGGCGGCGGGCGGACGCGTCACGTCGTCAGTCAGCCGCAAGACGGACTTCGTCGTCGCAGGGGCCGAGCCGGGCTCGAAGTTGAAGAAGGCGCAGGAATTGGGCGTCCGAGTGCTCGATCAGAAAGGTCTCGAATCGGTGCTGGCAGGAACGTCGTGAATCTAGTTCGGTGCTTGATTCCGGAACCCTCAGCTAACTTCTCCCGTGAAGTAACCGTCGACAGATAAGATTCATGGCCCCTCAAAACAAATCTGAGCGCGCGAGGTTGCATCTGATCGTCAGCGGACGGGTGCAGGGGGTTGGGTTCAGGTTCTCGGCGTATGACGAGGCCAAACAACTTGCACTTGCCGGATGGGTGCGCAATCTGCCGGGTGGCGAGGTCGAAATTGTCGCCGAAGGCAGCCGTGAGAACTTGCAGATGCTGGAGGCGTGGGCACATCTGGGCCCACCGTCGGCGCACGTAACGGCGGTACGCGAAGAGTGGCTCGATTTTACTGGAGAATTCACCGACTTCCGGATTCGCTGATTCGAGGGCAAAAAGGTGGGCCTTTAATGGTTAGCTTGGATTAGGTATGCTTCAAATCCGCGTGTTGGAGTATTTGCAGGGCTTCGCAAGATCGGAGTTAATTTTCAATCAGGCTCTAACCACAAGGAGATTGGACTGAGATGGCTGTACCACCTGAGGCGGCTGGACGAGCTGCCGAGCCGCATGGTTCCGTCGCGTCCGCGCTGAAGCCGCATCTGAAGCGCGACCACGTCGTTATCCGGTTTGCGGGCGACTCTGGCGACGGGATGCAGTTGACGGGAATGCAATTCACGGCTGAATCGGCACTGGCCGGTAACGATATCGCAACGCTGCCCGACTTTCCCGCCGAAATCCGCGCGCCGCAAGGCACCCTGGCCGGGGTCAGCGGCTTTCAGCTGAATTTTTCCAGCAGCGAGATTTTCACCGCCGGCGACGAGCCCAACGTGCTGGTCGCGATGAATCCCGCGGCGCTGCAGGCCAACATCGAGGACGTGCCGCCCAACGCCGTCATAATCGTGGACCGCGAGGCGTTCACCGATTCCAACGTCAAGCGCGCCGGCTATAAGAGCAATCCGCTCACCGACCATTCGCTCGACAAGTTCCAGGTGATCGAAGTCGATGTGACCAAGCTTACGTCGCTGGCCGTTCATGGGATGGGCCTGAACAATCGTGCGGTGTTCCGATGCCGCAACATGTTCGTGCTCGGGATGCTGTCGTGGCTGTATCAGCGGCCGATCGAGAGCACGCTCACCTATCTCGAGAGCCGCTTCAAGAAGACGCCCGAGGTTCTCGAAGCGAACGTCAAGGTGCTCAAGGCCGGGTTCAACTACGGCGAGACGACCGAGATGTTCGCGAGCTCGTACGAAGTGCCGGCCGCGCGAATCGCGCCGGGACTCTATCGCAATATCACCGGCAATAGCGCGACCGCGCTGGGATTTGTTGCGGCGGCGGTGAAAGCGGGACGTCCGCTGTTCCTGGGCTCGTATCCGATCACTCCCGCCAGCGATATCCTGCACGAACTCTCAGGCTTCAAGAATTTCCCCGTTTATACTTTCCAGGCCGAGGACGAGATTGCCGGCGTGTGCGCGGCGATCGGCGCGGCATTCGGCGGCGCGATCGGTATCACCACCACGTCTGGTCCCGGCATGAATCTGAAGGCCGAGGCGGTCGGGCTCGCGGTCAAGGTCGAGCTGCCGCTGGTGATCACCGACATCCAGCGCGCGGGTCCGTCGACCGGGATGCCGACCAAGCCCGAGCAGGCCGATTTGCTGCAATCGATGTACGGACGGCATGGCGAGTCGCCGATTCCGATTATCGCGGCGTCGACTCCGGCCGACTGCTTCGATTGTGCGTATGAGGCGGTGAGAATCGCCGTTAAGTACATGACGCCGGTAATCCTGCTGACCGACGGCCAGCTCGCCAACGGCGCTGAGCCGTGGCTGCTGCCCGACTCCGACAAGCTGTCCGAAATCAAAGTTGAGTTCGCGACCAATCCCGAGGGCTTCTTACCATACAATCGCGAACCGGAGACGCTTTCCCGTCCATGGGCGGTCCCGGGGACCAAAGGCCTCGAGCATCGCGTCGGCGGACTGTCGAGCGAGAACCTGACCGGCAACGTCAGCTACTCGCCGGCCAACAACGAGCTGATGGTGCGGACGCGCGCGCGCAAAATCGCGGGCATCACGCGCGAGATTCCACCGACCCAGGTCTTTGGCGACGCCGAGGGCGACCTGGTCGTGCTCGGCTGGGGCTCGACCTACGGCCCGATTCGCGAAGCGGTCAAACATGTGCGCGCCAAGGGCAAGAAGGTCTCGCATGTGCATCTGCGCTATCTGAATCCGCTCCCGCGCGACCTCGAGGAGACGCTCAAGCGTTTCAAGCAGGTCATGATCCCCGAAATGAACATGGGACAATTACTCAAGATGATCCGCGCCGACTACCTCATCGACGCATTTGGATTCAACAAAATCCAGGGTCGTCCGTTCAAAGTCAGCGAGATCGAAAACCGCATCAACCGAGCCCTGGAGGGCTGATCGAAAATGGCTACCGTTCTTAACCGCAAGGATTTCGTTTCTGACCAGGAAGTGCGCTGGTGTCCTGGATGCGGCGACTACGCGATCCTGGCCGCGGTGCAGAAGACGATGCCCGAATTCGGCATCGCGCCGGAGAACACTGTCTTCATCTCGGGTATCGGATGCTCGAGCCGGTTTCCGTACTACATGAACACCTACGGCTTCCACACGATTCACGGCCGCGCGCCCGCGTTCGCGACGGGGCTCAAGGTTTCGCGGCCCGACCTCGACGTGTGGGTGGTCACCGGTGACGGCGACGGGCTGTCCATCGGCGGCAATCATCTCATCCACGTGCTCAGGCGCAACGTCGATTTGAAGATCCTGCTGTTCAACAACAAGATCTACGGACTCACCAAGGGCCAATACTCGCCGACCTCCGAAGTGGGCAAGGTCACCAAGTCCACCCCGGCGGGTTCGGTTGATTTTCCATTCAATCCGATCACCGTGGCGCTCGGCACGCACGCGACCTTCGTCGCGCGCACCATCGACGTCGAGCAGAAGCATCTGGGCGAGATGCTCAAGCGCGCGCATGCGCATCGCGGCGCGTCGTTCATGGAGATTCTGCAGAACTGCAACATTTTCAACGACGGCGCCTTCAACGACGTCAGCGACAAGGCGCTCAAGGCCGACCATCAACTCGTTCTCGAGCATGGTAAGCCGCTGATCTTCGGCAAGAATCGCGACATGGGAATCAGGATGAACGGGATGCGTCCCGAGGCGGTGCATCTCGGCGACGGCGTGACCGAGAAGGACCTGGTCGTGCACGACGAGACCAATCTGTCGCTGGCGTTCATGCTCGGCAACTTTGAGCCGCCGCTGCCGACACCCGTCGGCGTGTTTTACGCGGTCGCGCGCCCGACCTACGACGGCGCTGTCAACCAGCAGCTCAACGACGCGAAGACAAAGCAGGGCGCCGGCGATCTGAAGACGCTCCTAGGCAAAGGCGATACCTGGACCGTGAGCTAAGCATCGAAAATTTGTAGCGAATGGAAAAAGGCCCGCGAGAGAAAATCTCGCGGGTCTTTTTCTATCCCATTTTTGGAGAACCTGCCAGTTGATCAGATCAAACGCACGTTGCGTTCGATCGTCTTGATCACTGAATCCATCTTCCCGCTCAACACCTGTTTTGCGAGGCTCAGGGTGAAGCTCTCGGCCACATGGAACGGAACGTGCGCCGGCAACGAAAGCGCGTAGGGGTCGACGACCGCATCCACCACGACCGGGCCGCCCTTGTGCGAGAGCGCCTCGGTGAGTCCTGCCCTTACGTCGCCCGGCTCTTCGATTCGGATGCCCTTGGCGCCCATCGCCTCGGCGACTTTGGCAAAATTCGGGTTTTTGAAATCGACGCCGAACGGAATGACGCCGGCTTCCTGCTGCTCGATGTTGACGAAGTCGAGCGATTCATTGTTCAGGATGATCTGGATGACCGGCGACTTGCGCTGCACCTGCGTCAGTAGGTCGCCGAGGCCGAGCATCGTGAACCCGCCGTCGCCGCACAGCGCGATCATCTGCCGGCCGGGATATGCGAGCTGCGCGCCGAATGCGTTGGGGGCGGCGTTGGCCATCGACGCCCATGAAAACGATCCGAAAAGCCGCCGGTTCGCCCCGCCATTCACGTGCCGCGCCAGCCAGATGCAGGCGGTTCCCGTGTCCGCAAAAAACATCGCGTCGTCGTCGGCCAGGTCGCTCAGGGTCGCGGCCAGGAATTCCGGACGAATCGGTTTTATTCCGGGTCCTTTCGTGACGTAGTGTTGCAACAGTTCGTGGAACGACTTGGTCTCGGCGACATGCCTTTGGAGAAAAGTGCCATCGGGCTTGTCGGCGATTCTGCCGAGCAGCGCGGTGACCGTGGTCTTTATATCGCCGACCAGCGCCAAATCAACTGCGGTGCGGCGGCCGAGATGCTTCGCGTTCTTGTCGATCTGGACTTTTTTGACCTTGTCGCCGGGAAGAAATTCCGAGAACGGAAAGTCGGTGCCGAGCATCAACAACAAATCGGCATCGTGTATGGCCTTGTATGCTCCGCCGTAGCCGAGCAACCCAGTCATCCCGACGGCATTGGGGTTGTCATGCTCCAGCCATTGCTTCCCGCGGAATGCATATCCGACCGGCGCTTTGAGCCTGGCAGCCAGTTCCAGCACCTCATCGCGCGCGTCGCGGCAGCCATCGCCGCCGAAAATCGCTACCGTGTTCGCCGCCGCGACCATCTCGACCAGCTTGTCTAGATCCGCGTCGGCCGGACGCAACACGGGGACGGCGGGAGTCGTGAACCCGTGATTGTTATGGTCCGGCGCGTTTGCCGCCGCGATATCGCCGGGCATCGAGATCAAGGTCGGCCCCTTGTCGGCCACGGCCGTCATGATCGCGGTCGTGACCACCGCGCGCACCTGTTCGGGATTGACCACTCGCCCGACGTAGAGGCACGCGGTGTCGAAAAATTTGTACGGATTCAGCTCTTCGAGCGCGGCGGTGTCGATGAGCTTGGTCTCCACATCGCCAGCGATCGCGATAACTGCGGCGCCCTCCTTGCGCGCGTCCATGAGTCCATTGAAGAGATGCGTCACGCCGGGGCCCGCCGTTCCGCAAACCGCCACCGGCTTGCCGGTCAGGTAGGACTCGGCGACCGCGGCGAAGACGCCATACTCCTCATTTCGAACATGGACGAACTCGATCTCGCCGTTGCGCCGGAGCGCGTCGATCACAGGATTCAACGCGTCACCGACGATTCCGTAGCACCGTTTGACGCCGGCCTTCGCCAGCATCTCCCACATTACGTCCGCAACTTTTCGTGCCATAAGAAGAGCTCCTTGGAGGCAGCGTTAACGTCGTAAAGATTCGATGATCCGTTTTGATGCGAAGCGGCGCCACGCGTTGCCGAATATTCGCTTGAGCTCGTCGGGATGCACCTTTGGCAGCCGTATCAGCACCATCGGGTAGTTTCGATAGTGCTCGGTGAAATAGAAGGTCTCGGGCTCTCCTTCAACCAATATCTCACGCTCGCCAAACTCCATCCGTATCGCAAGCGACTCGCCGTCTTCCTTCATTCGGCAGATAAATTTCTTGCTCACGCGATAGGCCAGCGTGCCGTATGAGGTTCCTTCCTCGACGCCGGGGAAACTGAACGCGATTCGCCGCAGCGTTTCGACGTCGGTCGAGAAAGTCCGGCGCGCCGGCTGCGCCGATTTGCGCGACGCGCGTTTTACTTTTTCGCTGCGGGCAGCTCGCACTTGTACACCTTCATCACGTTCTCGCCCATCACTTTCGCGCGCGCGGCGGGCGGCAGCTTGTGCGCCAGCTCCTCGACCTCCTCGATATAGTTGCCGACGTGATCGGGATGCGGAAAATCGGACGCCCAGAAAAATTTGTCGGCGCCGCACAGCTCGACCATCGCCGGCAGCGAGCGCTCGTCGGGGTCCGCCGAGATCCAGCAGTTGCGATTGAAGTAGAAACTCGGCTTCTCCTTGAGCGACACCGTGCGCCCCATCGCGCTCGCATAGACCGCGTCGAGGCGCCCTAGCCAGTAGTCGATCCATCCCGCGCCCGCTTCGAGCAGCACCAGCCGCATCTTCGGAAATTTGTCGAAGGTGCCGTACTGGAAGAAGCTGGTGAAAGCGTGCCGAATCGCGTCGGCCGCGACGATATTTAGAAAGTAATAGTTCCCGCGCATGAATTTGCGATCGTAACGGCCCGGCGCCGCCCACACCGGTTCCAACGACGGATGTATCCCGAGCGGCACGTCCAGCTCCTGCGCCTTGGCGAACAGCACGTCGTGATCGGGATGCGCGTGCGGCTTGCGCGTCATCACGAATTGCGCGACCCACCCGCCTTTGCATCCAGCCTTGACCGCGCGTTCGAGCTCGGCTGCCGCCGCACTCGGATCCCCCAGCGACAGATGCGCAATCGGAATCAGCTTGCCGCCACTCTCAGAGCAGAAGTCCAAGATGTACCGGTTGTAGGCGCGGGTGCACGCCTGCGCGAGCTCGGGGTCTTCGGTCTCGGTCTCCCACAGAAGGCTCATGGTGGGATAGAGGAAAGCGGCGGCGAGACCTTCAGCGTCGATTCGCCTGAGGCGCTCGTTGGCGTCCATCGCGCCGAACGGAGCGTGGCCGCCGTAGGTCGGTGCGATGTGTCGCTGGTCGTCGCGCGTCGCGCCCATCGCGGAGAGTCCGCCCAGCCTGCCGCCATTGAAAACCTTCGACGGCTTGCCCGCGACCTCGAGGTATTCGAGTCCCTTGTCGTCGGTGCGAACTCTAACCGCGCGGTCCTTGTACTTCGCTTCGATATAGCGATCCCAGAGGCCGGCGTCCTCGAGGATATGCCCGTCGGCATCGACGGCGCCGGTGAAATCTAGTTTCTGGATTCCATCGAGAGGATTCGACATTGATGATGACTCCGGATGCGCGAGAGGGTTTTCTCACTTATAGTTCACGCGCTACGAAGCGCAAAGCGAAAGTTGCAGTGGTGCGGATTGTAAGGAATCTGCGCAGTTGAATGGGCGTCACAAACGATGCGAACAACCTAACCCCTCCCCGAGCGGGAAGGGGAACCGGATGGTGGGAAAGCGCCGCGCGACTTTCCCAATACTGGGTGCAGGGGTCACCCCTGCCGAAGGAGGTGTGGAACCCACCGCGGGTTCCACATCCAATTCCTAATGCGCCGCGTTGGCCATCGACGCCGGATTGAAGAAATTCTCCGTCGCCAGTCCCATGTTGATGTACCAGCTTTCGTGCTCGTCGGTCTCGACTCCGGGCGACAGCACCACGGTCGAGAAACCGGTGGTGACGTCCTCATCGACCAGCGCCGTCTGGAACATCCTCTTGAACGGCCAGATTGCTACGCGCGCGTCCGGGATAGGCCGGTCGCGGTACGCGTTGAAGGTCGCCACTGTTTTCCACAGCTTGCCGTCGCGGTCGTATTGATCCGACGCGGTGATGAACCATCCTTCCGAGTCGATATAAAGGATCCGCTTTGGAATCGAAAGAGTGGCTCCGATCGCTGAGTTTTGCTTCGCGACCGCTTCGATAACGTAAAGCCGGCGCATCTCCCAGTTCTCGGGACAGATAGTCCGCCCGCCGTCGGTGGGGCACGCCTTGGCTGGAGAATTCTGTGCGTTCACGACTGCGAGCATCGGTTTCTCGCCGAGGAACTTGTAATCGAAGTCCTCGATTTTCGCTGCGAAGCCAAAGAACGAATCCGGATCGAGATTGCTCGCGTAGGTTCCGGCGCCCGCCCCTCCGGCACCCGCGGACGCGTCGAGCAGACCGACCACATCCGAGAGTTCGCTGGCCGAAGCGCGACGCGCACGCCGCGTACGCGGACTCATCATCCAGCTATTATCCTCGACCTTCGGATCGAGGCTGCGATAGCGGATAAATCCGAACCCGCGCATCTCGGCCGGCTCCAAAAACGGATAGGCGCCGAAACGATAGCGGATTCCCGACTGCGCCGCTTCCGGATCGGTCGGGATCGGATTGACCTCTGTGCGCCCGGTGTTGTTGTAAAATCCCACGTTGCCGATCGTCAGATGCTCGACTGGATCGGCAGGCGTCGAGCCCGCCTTGTAGCTCGCGATCTCGACGTTCTTCGATATCGCATCGTCGGTGTAGAGCGGCCGGTAGCTGAAATTCCACATCACCTTCAGCGCGGCTTGCGGATCGTTCGCATCGACCAGCGGGAACGGCAGCCCGGCCGCGTAGCCCTTCAACGTCCCATCGGGCGCGAGCTGCACCTGCGGCGAATATTTCTCGGTCGCCGATTTGTACGGCGGCGGCCACTCGAGCCGGTCGGACGGCACGATCTTCATCGTCATGCCCTGTTTCACCAGGATCAGATTCCCCGGACTCACGAGGTCAGCAACCTTGTCGGCCTGATCGCTCGTGATAGTGTCGCCGGGATTCACCCCGGCGCGGACCGAGCCCGCAATCGACAGAACGGGGAGCGCAACCAGCAGCACGACAACTTCAAGTCTTACTTTCATTTTCATCCTGGACCTCGCGGCGATGAAATTTGCGGCGTTAGAAGCTGACCCGCTTGAACCGCTTCTCAGGGATCATTCGCACTGCGCCCATTATAAAGCGCCAGAACCACGGCACATAGACGACTTCGGCGCGTTTGCGATACGCCCGGTAAATCAGGTCGGCGGCTTTGGCCGGCGCGATCGTCAGCAGCGCGCCCTCGCGGCCCCAGGTCATGCGCGTAT
>Ga0070761_10002446_pt1 | contig 11361 bp, 8 predicted proteins | sample HubBroMetageREF1_FD_66724 | JGI IMG/M metagenome (GOLD analysis project Ga0070761, IMG submission 66724) | Reference soil microbial communities from the Hubbard Brook experimental Forest, New Hampshire, USA - Hubbard Brook CCASE Soil... | ecosystem: Environmental > Terrestrial > Soil > Temperate...
TTACATGGTGCCCTCGCTCTATTTTCTGTTCGATCGGTTCCCAGAGTTGCCATCCGGCAAGACCGACAAGAATTGCATCGTCAAGCAAGCGAGAGAACGCCTGAGCGCCAGTGAGGCCGGCGCGACCCGTTTTGTTTGCTACGAAGTCGACCAGCAGAAGGTGGTGCCTGCGTGAGCTCCACAGTGACCCCGCCCGCCGTACGGGCAGATCAGCCGGAGTCAGCGCAGAGCTGGTTCCACCGCCGCGCGACCCTGTACGTCGAAGCGCAGATCTTATTCCATCTCAACCAGGTAGGCGTTCTTGAGCTGCTGAGCCGGGGCGGCTGGCACCGCGCGTCCGAGGTGGCGGCGACGCTGGCGCTTGAGCCCGGGCCCACCGACGCGCTACTCGATTACGTCTACCAGGTCGACGACCTGCTGGAACGGGATGACGATGGCCGGTACTCGCTGTCGGCGTTCGGCCAGGAGGTTGTCGGGCGCTTCTCGGACGGCAAGGAGACCGGGCCGGGCTCCATCAACATGTTCGACGTCAGGGTCGGCGCCTACGGGCCGGTCTGGCGGCAGCTCAGCGGAATCCTGACCGGAGAGAGCCGGTACGGGCAAGATATCCATCGAGACGGGCGATACGCGGAAAGCGGCGTGTCCAAGCTGGCCATGCGATTCTGGGACGCGCTGACCGAGCACATCGACGACCTCAATGTCGGCAGCGTGCTTGAGATCGGACTGTCTTCTGGACTACTTGAGAGGGTCGGGGAGCGCCATCCGGCCTATCGGCTGTACGGGCTGGACAAGAAGCAGAGCGCGATCGACCTGAACGCCAAGAGCGCGGCCGCCCTCGGAGTCGAGACAATCCACTGGCTCCACGCCGATTTCTTCGACGCGCCGCAGTGGGCCGGATCGGTGGCGGCAGACGGACGGGGCCTGATCTTTTCGCTGCACTTCCACGAGCTGATGGCAGGCGGCCCTGAGCGGTTTGTCGCGGCCGTGCGCGACCTGCGACAGGCGCTTCCGAACTGGTCTCTGGTGGCGTTCGAGCAGCCCCTGCTGTCACGCGAAGACAGGGCGGAGATCCCGGACACGCTCTGGCTCTATGCCCAGTCGAACGTTCTGATCCACCATCTGATCGGCAATGGCCGGATCCTCAGCCGGGAGGCGTGGACCGATCTCGGCCGTCAGGCAGGCTGCAAGAACGTCGAGGATAAATCCTGCAATTATCTAGGATATCGCGCTTTTCTATTCGAATTCTGACCTTGTCTTCCAGGAAGGTTGACCGTGATGTCGGATAGTGCGGACAGCGTTGCCGAAGGCAAGCATCGCAACCCCGGCGGGGGTGGGCTGAAGTGACTGAACTTCACGCGCCGGCCCTGCTCGATCCGCAAGAGCTTGCCGTCACGCAGACCGTCGAACCCGCGGACCTGCGCCGTTTGCTGAGGCTACTGGCGGAGGAGAACTGCGTCCACTCCTGGCGGAACTTCGGCGTCGAGGGAACCGTGGACGATCTGCTGGCCTGGGAGAATCGCCGGCGGTCGACGAAGATCTTCTTCTTCTACGGCCGCTGCGGATCCGAGTCGCGGCTGGTTGGGGCTGGTGCCGTGGCCGACCAGCTAACGGGTGAGTTCCCGAATCCAGGTTTCTGCGTTCTGAGCCGGTGTTACATCGTGCCTGAATTTCGAGGCCACGGGATGTACCGGCCGCTCCTGCACTACCGGATGGAGTATTGCCGCAAGGAGTTCGGCGATGCGTTGAACGGAATCCACATCGGCTCAGCGCAGGATCGAGTTGCCCGGGTGCTCTTCGATCATCGATTGCCCGGGTGGCCGATGTTCGCGCATCTCGGCGAGGAGGAGCTGAGAGTTTCCGGTGCAGGCACGATGGTCGGCGCCTACATGGTCCTGATGCCGCGGTACGTCCAGCGCATCGAGCGCGAGCTCGCAGGCAGCGGAGCTCCAGCAAGCGTGGTCGAATTGCGTCGGACGCTCGCCGGGATCGGAGCCGAGCCGGTGCGCGGCCTCGGACTGCTCGTTCAGCGGGCGCGTGACGACGCGAGCGCCGCCGGCTGGTTCCGCGAGCGCGGCTCAGAGGCCATCGACCAGTTCCTGCTGTTCTGCCGGTCCATACCGCTGGTCTGGATGACGTGATCAACATGCGCCAACATCGTGAGCTGGTCGTCGAAGACGACACGGAGGGCTTCAGCGCCTTCCTGGTGGTCGACGCCTCCGACCAGGAGTTCTCGTTCGGAGGCACTCGGGTCGACGCCGGGGTCACCCGCGACATGGTGGCCGAGCTGGCGGACAACATGTCGCTGAAGCTCGCGGGACACGGATCTCCCCTCGGCGGCGCGAAAGCGGGAGTTCGCGCCAAGCCCGGCGATCCTGCACTGACCGGGTATTTGCGGCGGTTCGCCGAAGAGTGCCGCGACGTGCTGTCAAGCACGACGATTCTCGGCAAGGACATGGGCGCCAAGCAGTGGATGCTTGACGAGATCTACGACGCGCTGCGCAGCCCGCAACTGGGCGTCGCCCGCGCGCGATTCCGAGGGGCTGAGCTGCCGCATCGGCTGTGCGATCTCAACGGCTACGTGAACCACATGACGGGCAAGGGAGTGTTCTGGTCGATCGAGGAAGCCCTCGGCGGCGCCTTAGCTGGCGCCCGGGTGCTGATCCAGGGATTCGGCGTCGTCGGCTGCGGAGTCGCGTGGCACCTGGACCGGGCGGGCGCGAAGATCGTGGGCGTAAGCGACGCCGAGAAGGCGATCCTTTGTCCGCAGGGGCTCGATTTCGAGGTACTCAGCACGGCGAAGGGGGACGACGGGCTGGTTGCCAGCGAGCGGCTTCCTGACACCTGGCTCCCCTGCGCCCGCGACGACCTGCTGGCCGAGCAGGCGGACGTACTCGTGCTGGCGGCTGGTTCCTATCTCGTTGACGGCGAGATCGCGTCGCGGCTGAGCACACCGCTGGTAATCGAGGCGGCCAATCTCGCGCTGACGCCGGAGGCGGCCGATGGGCTGCACAGCCGCGGCGTGCGAGTTGTGCCAGACGTCGTCGCGAACAGCTCGAGTGCGGCCCTGGTCGCCCATCAGATCGCGGCCGGCAATCAGCGCGATCCGGCCCAGCTCTGGGAAGAGATCGAAAGCAATATCAAGCGCAACACGGAGGTAGTTCTGCGCATGTCCCGAGAACTGGACATCACCTCTAAGGCGGCCTTTCGGCACGTCCTGCCCGTGCCGTCCGGATCGGAGGGCGATGTTCGTGCCGACTGACACCGAGCGTGACACCTTCCTTGACGACTATCAGCGACGCACGGTCACCGGGGCTAGCGGCGCAACGCTGGCGTGCAGCCACACCGCGCTGGATCCTGGCCGGCCGACGGTTCTGGTCGCCATTCCTTTCGGGGTGCCCGCCAGTGTCGCTCAGGCCGCATTCGAGACGCTGAAGAGCACCTTCAACGTCGTGACCTGGGAGAGCCGGTACATTCTCGACCTGAGCCATGAGTTCTCTGGCCTGGAGAAGCTGGGACCTGACGAGCACGTGGAGGACATGGTCCGCGTCCTGAGCGACCTGGCGATCGACCGGTGCCACCTGATTGGCTACTGCTCGGGCGCGGGCATATCGCTGCTGGCCGCCGAGAAACATCCCGAGATCTTCACGAAACTCATCCTCGTCAACGGGGAGTATCAGGTCTTCAGGAAGGGGCACGTGTCGACGGATTACCAGCGGAGCATTGATGTCTTCCTGCCTGAAGTGGCTAAGGGCCGCGAGCAAGCGAGCTTCATATTCTCCACGATGTCAGACATCGCCATGCCGGGCCGGAGCGAAACGCGGTCTGAGCTGGATCGTAAGATCAACATGCCTTACAGCAATGCCGAATACTTGTATCGCGCCGCGAAGAACTACATGGCGTATCGGGATTTCGATGCTCTCAGCATCGCGGCTCGGGTCTTCCAGGATTCGCTCGTACTTACCGGGTGCCTGGACGTGCATTCCAATATGGAGAACTCAGAAGCCGTCGGCGCGTGCCTACCGCATTCTTCCCTGTTTGTGGACGAGCAGGGTGATCACTACGAGTTCTGCCGGGCAGGCTCGTCGGAGCTTGAGGAGATCCGCACGTTCCTCGGCGCGCACACCGGGACCGACTTGATCGGAGGGACACGCCATGGATGATCAGTACGATGTCGTCGTCATCGGGGGCGGCCCCGGCGGGAGCACGGCAGCCGGTTATCTGGCCAGACTCGGTCACCGGGTGCTCCTTCTCGAGCGCAGCGCGTTCCCCAGGCATAGGATTGGCGAGTCACTGCTCCCCAGCATGATGCCGGTGCTTGAGGACTTCGGCCTCGTCGGCGCCTGCCGGGATGCAGGTTTCGTGGAGAAGACTGGGGCCACGTTCATCTGGGGAAAGACGCATGAACCGTGGCATATCCAATTCAGCGATACTGAATTCCTCCCTTCGTCTTTCGCATTTCATGTCGAGCGTTCCGTTTTCGATCAGATACTGCTCGACCATGCCAGCAGCGCGGGTGCGGAAGTGCGCCAGAACGCGACGGTACTCCACGCGATAAAGGAAGAAGAGCGGATCGTCGGCGTCGTCTATCGTGACGAGGAAACTGGCGACACGAAGCCGGTAAGAAGCCGGTTCGTGATCGATGCCAGCGGCTCGGCTTCGGTGATCGGCCGCGACGTGTCCGAGCGCCGCTACGACGATCAGATGCGCCAGCTCGCCCTGTACAGCTACTTCAGCAACGTGCGCCGGCCACAAGACTTCCGGGCCGGGCACATCATCATCGAGAGCTGCCCGAAGGGATGGTTCTGGTACATCCCGATCGACAGCGAAGCGCTCGGCGAGGTCAGTCTCGGCCTGGTGACCGGGCAGGAGTTCAGAGACGAGATCAACGAAAAAGGTACGAAGGCATTCTACGACGAAGCACTACTTGGTGCCCCCTACATTCGTGAACTGATCGGGCCGGAAGCCGAGTGCACCCAGCGCATGTACGGCGTGAGGGACTGGGCTTACACCTGCGACGTGACGGCGGGGCCTGGTTATTATCTGGTCGGCGACGCGGCTGCTTTCCTTGATCCTTTGCTCTCTACCGGCGTCTCCCTCGCGATGCTGGCGGGATACTCAGCCTCCGTGTGCATTAACTCCGTCTTCACCGATCCTGCAATGGAATCGGAAGCGGCGGGCTTCTACTCCAACAACTACAGGCAGATGTACGAAGTGACCCGCGACTTCCTGCACTACTTCTACAGCGGGAACGGCAGCGCCTACCCTGGGGAGATCTTCTGGACGGCCAGGAAGATGCTGAACTTCGACGACAACGTCGCGGCCAAGCAGGCGTTCTCGTTCTTCATCAACACCATCCCTGGAAACCCCCATCCTGCGATGGCGAGGCAGATTCCGCTGTTCCATCAGTTCATGGAGAACATTCCTCATCCGCTCGACGAGATGAAGGAAACGCCAGGTATCAAGCAAGTCGTCGACCGGACAAAGGATTTCAGGAAAGCTGATCGACTGGATGACGAGGATGTGCCGATCGTCAACGGGCAGCTCGAGAGTACGTGGCGCATCGACCGGGAGAGCCACGCGCTAGCACCGGTGCGCGGCGTCACGTTCGACCGGGAGCGCCCGGTGTTCTCGTCGACGAGCTCCTGGCTGCTTGGCCGGAACGTGGCCCAACTGCCGCACGAGGCATACCGGCTACTGGAGCTGGTGGACGGCACGACCCCATGGGCGTCGATCGTGAGCAGGTACGCGCTCCAGGAAGGCCTGACGCCCGACGAGAGCCGAGCGAGGATGTCAGAAATCGTGGCCCCGCTCCTGGCCGAGCGGCACGTGCTCCGGCAGAGCACGGCGCAGGCAAGCCTGAGCGGATCGGGCGGGCAGGCGCGGACAGCCAAGCCGTGAAAACGAAACAGGAGTGAGACATGGCAATAGTCACAGGAGCATCGCGAGGCGCGGCGGTGGAATCGGGCGCGCCGGCCGAGCCCGCATCGCCGGCGGATCGCCGCGAGCCCGAGTCGGACAGCGAGAGGTACATCGCGGCCATCTGGTCGGAGATCATCGGGCTGAAAAAGGTGACGTCGTCCGACCGGTTCCTCGATATCGGAGGCAACTCGCTGACCCTCACCCTCATCTTGAATCGCATTAAGTCAGAGCGGGGCGTGTCCATGGATGGTGAGCCCTTCTTCGATCCCCAGCGGTCATCGCTCGCCGCGCTGGCCGAGCAACTCGACGCGGCCCTGGCGGCCGCGAGCACTCGAAACAGACGGTGAGTCTGAGTACCGCCAAGAACAAGGAGCGCAGTGATGTCGATTTCAGACCAGGTCAGCGCCGGCGAAGATATGGAATTCTTCGTCGAGAACGGCTATGTAGGACCATTCACGATCTTTTCACCAGAAGAGACTGAAAGCTTGTGGAAGGTGGCCAGGCCGCAGCTTTTCAACAAGAGCAACGCGATCTATGGCGAGAATCAAATGAATTACGATCGCCACCTCGACGTTAAGATTCTCAGTGATATCGTCAGCAACCCGAAGATTACGCAGAAAGTGCAGGAGCTCCTCGGCCCTAACATCTTGTGCTGGCGCACTGAGTGGTTTCCTAAGTATCCGGGAAACGTAGCGACTGCCTGGCACCAGGCCGAGAGCTTCGTTGCCTTCGAGGGCGATTCGAAGCTGGTGCCGACTGAGCCGCATGAAACCTCGTGGGAACTGACCGTGTGGTTCGCGTTCACCGAGGCGTCGCGTGAGATGGGATGCCTGAAGGTCATCCCGAAGACCCATCGGACCTGGTTCTTCGACGAGCACCGTAACGTCGCCTACGATCCGGACGCCCCGATGGATGGCACCGGGTCCGGCTTCTACGGCTACGATTTCGAGCAGCTGAAGATCGATCCGGAATGGAAACCGGACGAGTCGCAGGCACTGCACTTCCCGATGCAGGCAGGACAGGTCCTCATGTTCACGTCGCGCTGCCTTCATGGATCGGAGCCCAATATCACCAAGGACCGTACTCGTATGGGCCTGGCGATACGCTACGTTCCCACCGACGTGAAGGTTTACTCGAAACACGAGGGATCCTACACGCACTTCGGCGAAGTGTTTTCACTCGATCGCTATGCGGCGATGCTGGTCGCCGGGCAGGACAGCTACGGACACAACAAGATCACCGCGCCGTTGTAGAGTGAGTATCGCTCTTTCCGCGAAGGAGGCAGCCAGAAAGGAAACGTCGCGTGACGACCACGGTGCAATCCGATATCCTGCAGTGCATCGGCACCACTTCGCTCATGGCGTTGCGCCGTATCGTGCCAGAGAGCGGGGCGCGGATCTTGCTCAAACTCGAGAGCGAGAATCCGACCGGCAGCATGAAGGACCGCATGGCGCTCGCCATAATCGAGGCAGCCGAGGCGGACAAGCGTCTCCAGCCCGGCGGCAACGTCGTGGAATACACCGGCGGAAGCACTGGCGTTTCTCTCGCCTTTGTCTGCGCGGTGAAAGGGTACCCGATCCACATCGTGAGCTCGGATGCCTTTTCCGCTGAGAAGCTCGATCATATGAGGATCCTGGGTGCCCGGCTCAAGATCGTGAAAAGCGACAGCGGCGGTATGACGGAGAAACTCACCCGCGACATGGTCGAAGCCGCGCGCGCCATCGTCGCGAGATCGGGAGGCTTCTGGACCGATCAGCTGAACAACGAGGATCAGCTCCCGGCCTATCACAAGATGGCGCAGGAGATCTGGAGCCAGGCTGGCGGACGCGTGGACTGCTTCGTGCAGTGCGTGGGCACCGCCGCGTCGTTGCGGGGGAACGCCGAAGCCCTCCGCCGCCTTAACCAGGGGATCCAGATCGTCGCCGTTGAGCCGGCCGAGTCGCCGGTATTCTCTGGCGGCACGACCGGCTCGCACAAGATTGACGGGGTCGGCGCGGGCTTCGTGGTGCCGCTATGGCGAGATGACATCGCCGACCGGATCGAACTCGTCTCCACCGAGGAGGCAGCCAGCATGGCGGTCAGGCTGGCGCGTGAGGAGGGCCTGTTCGGCGGATCGTCGACTGGCGCCAACGTCGTCGCCGCACTTCGGCTGGCCGAAGAGTTCGGACCTGGCGATGTCGTCGTCACCGTCATGTGTGACACTGGGATGAAGTACCTCAGCAATACCCTCTTCCGCGCCAGCGGCCTTCCGTCGCCGGAGGACGCTCGGTGAGCAGCGAGATCGAGGCCAAGCGGCGCGCGCTACTTGAGCTGCAGCTACGGCGGCGGCAGGCTGATACGGCCGAGCACGACCGGATTACCGCAATTCCCCGCCAGGACCGGCTTCCGTGCTCGTACCAGCAGGAGGGCCTGTGGTTCCTGCATCAGCTCGACCCGGCTTCGCCGGTTTACCACATAACGCTCGCGGTGCGGCTGCGCGGCCGTCTCGACGTCGACGCGCTAGGGACGGCCTTGACGGCGCTGGCGGGGCGGCACGAGAGTTTACGCACCAGATTCCGCGATGACGGCGGCGTTCCTGTCGTCGTCATCGATCCCGCGCCGCGGACCTGGCCGACGCCGGTCGTAGCGCTGCCTGACCACCAGGTCCAAGCCTGGCTGCAGACTCAGGCTTACCTGCCGTTCGACCTGCGAGCCGGGTCGCTCTTCCGTTCGTCACTGGCCCGCTTGCAGCCAGAAGACCACGTATTGCTGCTGGTCGCGCACCACATCGTCGCCGACGGCTGGTCCTTCTCTGTGCTGACCAGCGAGCTATCGGAACTCTACAGTGCAGCGGTCGGGGCCAAGCCCTGGCCGGAACTCGCTGAGCTGACCATACAGGCCGTCGATCACGCTGCGTGGCAGCGCCGGTGGCTGGCCAGCGAACAGGCGCAGCGGCAGATCGGCTACTGGCGTAACGCCCTTGAGAACGTCGAAACGCTGGATTTTCCCGCGGACCGCACCTGGCCAGCGGAACCTTCCGGTGCCGGGGCCGTGTTCCGGCACCGGCTTTCCGGCGGGCTGGCGGTGGCGGTGCGGGACCTGGCCGGGAGTGAGCAGGTCTCGCTCCTGGCGGTGCTGCTGGCCGGGTTCCTTGTGGTGCTGCACCGGTATACCGGGCAGCGGGATCTGGCGGTGGGTTCGGTGTTCTCGGGGCGTACCCGCACCGAGGTCGAGCCGCTGGTCGGCTATTTCGCGCAGACGCTGGTGCTGCGCACTAGCCTGGCCGGGGATCCGGCCCTGCGTGAGCTCGTGCGCCGCTGCCACGACACCGTGGTAAGCGCGGCCGCCCACCAGGACGTGCCGTTCGGGCTCGTCGTCGACGCGCTCAATCCGGAGCGAATCGAAGGCCGCAACCCGCTGTTCCAGATTGGCTTCGCGCTCCAGGCGGGCGCGGTGAGCGGCGGGGAACTTGAACTCGGCGGCATCGCGGTCACCGAGCTTGACACCAACGTCGATCGCGCTCGCTTCGACCTGTCCGTGATCGTGGTGGAGCGAGCGGAGGCTGGCCTGCACCTGGTGGTGGAGTATTCCACTGAGCTGTTTGACGCCGATCGCATTGAGCGGATGGCTGAGCACTTCAGTACTGCCTTGGCGCAGCTCACGGCCGATCCAGGGATCAGGATCAGCCAGTGCGAGGTCGTCGCGGAGGCCGAGCGGGACCGGTTGCTCGGAGAGTGGGGCACCGGTCAGCCGATGGCCAGTCACCGGTCCTATGTGCTGGACGAGCGACTGGCTCTGGCTCCGATTGGCATGCCCGGCCAGCTGTATATGGCCGGTGCCGGGTTTGCCGAGGGCTATCCTGGCCGCCCTGACCTTACCGCCGGGACGTTCCTTCCCGATCCTTACTCGCCGGTGCCAGGCGGCCGCATGTATGCCACCGGTGACCTGGCCCGCTTGCGCGCCGACGGCAGCCTGGAATACCTCGGCCGGGCCGACCGCCAGGCGAGGATCCGCGGCCTGCGGGTCGACCTCGGCCAGATCGAGCACATCGCGGCCGGCGACGCGGCAGTACGCCAGGCCCTGGTCGTGGTCAAGCGGGCCGGGACACTCCAGGCCCGGCTCATCGGCTACCTGGTGCCCGAGCCAGGTCACGACATCGACCTAGACCAGGTGCGCGAGCGGCTTACCAGCCAGCTACCCGCTCACCTGGTGCCCGGTGCCGTCCTCATCCTTCCCAGCCTGCCGCTCTCCGGCAATGGCGAGATCGATCCAGCCCGGCTCCCCGACCCCGAGGGCCAGCCGGACGCCGGCGACGCCGCGCTCGTCACCGATACCCAGCGGCGGCTGGCCGGAATCTGGCGCGGCCTGCTAGCTGGTGAGTCGGCTGAGATCGGCCGCCACGACAGTTTCTTCGCCTTCGGCGGCAACTCGCTGCTGATCGCTCTGCTCATTGCCCAGATCCGCGACGCCTTCCAGGTGCGGCTTAATCCCCGTGAGCTGTTCACTTACCCCGAGCTCGGCCGACTCGCCGCCCGGGTCGACCAGCTCATCGAGCCCCAGCCGCCGGGCGAGCCGGAGCCGCCGGGCGAGCCGGAGCCGCCGGGCGAGCCGGAGCCGCCGGGTGAGCCGGCCAGCGCACCGGCCCAGAGGAACGATGCCATCACGCCGGTACCCCGCGGCGGCCACCTGGCGTGCTCGTACCAGCAGGAAGGTCTGTGGCTGCTGCATCAGCTCGACCCGGCCTCGCCGAGGTATCACCGGCCGGTAGCGATCCGCATCTGCGGCGAACTCGAGCTAGCGGCGCTAAGCCGCGCGCTGACCGCGCTGGTGGCGCGTCATGAAAGCCTGCGGACCAGGTTTGATGACACTGCCGAGCCAGCCGGCGTACCGTTCCAGGTGATCGATGCCCCACCTGATGCCTGGCCACTGCCCGTGACTGAGCTTCCGCCTGGCGGCAATGTGGCCGACTGGGTGGATGCGCAGGCGGGCCGGCCGTTCGACCTGGCGACCGGACCGGTGTTCCGCTCATCGATCCTGCGCGTTACGCCGGATGAACATGTACTGGTTCTGGTACTTCATGACATCGTCGCTGATGGCTGGTCGGTAGCCGTGCTGGCAGGCGAGTTGTCACAGGCTTACGACCAGGCGCGGTCAGTAATGACCGCGCCGCTTACTGAGCTGGCGATCCAGCCTGCGGATTATGCCGCCTGGCAGCGTCGGCAGCCGTCCGACGGCGGCCTGGACCGGCAGCTCGACTACTGGATCGCGGTTCTCGGCGACTTCAAGGAGGTGGAGTTCCCGGCCGGCCGGCCCGGCCCGACTGGGCAGGCAGGCCGGCCGGAACTGCTGACTCGCCGGCTTTCCGGCGGGCTGGCGGTGGCGGTGCGGGACCTGGCCGGGAGTGAGCAGGTCTCGCTCCTGGCGGTGCTGCTGGCCGGGTTCCTTGTGGTGCTGCACCGGTAT
>Ga0070761_10002448_pt1 | contig 11353 bp, 13 predicted proteins | sample HubBroMetageREF1_FD_66724 | JGI IMG/M metagenome (GOLD analysis project Ga0070761, IMG submission 66724) | Reference soil microbial communities from the Hubbard Brook experimental Forest, New Hampshire, USA - Hubbard Brook CCASE Soil... | ecosystem: Environmental > Terrestrial > Soil >...
TGGGCTCACTTTCTCTTCTTGCGTCCATCGACCTTCTCCTTCCGTTTCAGTTCCTCGACAACCTTGTCCAGCTCGTCGAAGCGTGAGGCCCAGAGCTGGCGGTACCTCTCGATCCATGCCGTCTCTTCCTCCAGCCGGCGCAGGCCGAGCTTGCAGGTCCGCACGCGCCCGACCTTCTCCGTGGTGACGAGCCCGGCCTGCTCCAGGACGCCGACGTGCTTCTTCACGCCCGTAAGGGTCATGTGGAACTTCTCGGCAAGGTCCGTGATCGAAGCGTCTGCGCGTCCGAGCTGCTCCAGAACGCCGCGTCGGGTGGCGTCCGAGAGCGCGGCGAACGAGGCATCGAGGCGGGCCCTCGTATACTGAACCATTCGGTTCAGTATGTAACGCACGGATTGGCGGCATGCAAGGGGAGGCCGAGTGCTCGCTGCGTTGCCGGCCGCCTTCACCCCCAAATCGACCCCAAAGTCTTTGATCGAGCGGGTCGCCGGACGTACGTGCCTATGCCTCCCCGCGCTGCCGTGCTGCGCCGTCATCTTCATCCTGCTCTCGTAGCGTGTGTTTCCGGCCACAACGCCAGAAGGTTGTGGGAGCAAACACGGCCACGTGAGCCGGCTATTCTAAACCCATGGCTGGTGAGATGCGCAGCAACGTGCTTGAAGCCACCTGCGAGCGCGTGCTTCCGGGGGCGGTAAGCAGCCACTAATACGCACGACGGAGGACCGCACCATCGATACGCAAGAGCAGCGTGAGTTGCGTGGGCCCGATTTCGGCCACCACAGGCTCGCGCTGCGGGAATCATAGCGATTCTCCTGTGTGATTCGCGGCTTCGCCGAATGACACTGATCCGCGAATCATCGTCGCCGCCGTGCGGGCGGGGATGCAGCGCCGAAGAGCGTCGCTATGTGCTCGCCTTGCTCGTCGCCGACGAACAGCAGCACCGCCTTGATCCCCAACGTCGCCAGGGCATCGGTGAGTTCGTTGAGCATTCGACCATTGTCGGCGGTGCGAACCGCCTGCGGGACGTCGCCCGCCCGGCCGGGGCTCGGACTCTCGGAAGGACGCACGAGCTCCAGCGGGGGCTTGCCGGCAAGCCCTTTCCCGTTATGCACTTCGTCGATCTCGCTGACGTCTACCTGGAATCGATACCCGCGACCGACGACGGTCTCGATGACGTCCTCTCCCAGGACTCGCCGGAGATCGTACACATGGGTTCGCACGAGGCTCTCGCCCATCGCGATCCTACCCCAGACCGCATCCACAATCTCTGACTTCGTGACGAGGCGCCTCGGATGCTGCGCCAGGTAGCGAAGGATGCTGAACGGCTTTGGTCTGAGGCGCATCTCTCGTCCGTTTTTCCAGAGTCGCTCTTCGGCCACATCCAAACGAAATGGTGGGAACGAAAGCACTGCTCGCTGGTCGCGGTAGGAAGGACGCTCGAACGTCGACGCCTCACACAACTCTTGCTTCACGATGGCAACGGCTCTTATGCGCCTCCGTGCGATCTCGGCGTCGCTCAGAAGCGACTGGATCTCTTCGCGGGTGCCGGCGCTCTTCTTCGAATCGAGTGTCATGGCTCTTCTCCACGGTGCTCTCGTGCGTCTCAAGCGGCCCCAGATGCCTCGCCGGTGGGGATGACCGACCTCGCGCGTCAGGCAATGACCACGGCGGAGATGGCATGGGCGTCGGCTATGGCGCAGGAATAGGCGCACCACTGACCTTCACCAGACCGCCATGACGACGGCGTTGGCGCGGGTCCCCCGCGGTCGGTTCTGGACCGCAAACTCGGTGTACACATTTGCCACAAACTCGAGGGCGCCCACTTGCGCCAGAAACCCCGGCCCAAGCGCTGCGACCTGCTCTTGCGAACCGAAGACAGGCTGTCCGTTCGCCTTGCTGTCCGTGAGCTGGCGCAGGAAGTATCCAGCGACGCCGACCCGGAACTCCCGAGCGACGGCTACCGACGCAGCGCCGTTGAAGTGGACGGCCTGACCCGGCTGAATGCTCGTCGCCTCGTACGCTGGCCCCGGCGCGGTGTTCGTCGAATTCCACAGATAGTGGAAGCGCCAGCTTGTCTCGATGCGGTCGGTCGCGAGCCAGGTGAACGCGTAGTACGGGTTCACGCTCCATAGATTGCTCCCGGCGGTGACGAGCGCGCTACTGGCGTACTGACCCGTCGGTACGACCACGTCGAGGTCGAGCCGCTGGAAGAGCTGCCCGGGCCCGAGCACCAGAGGTGGTGCCTGCCAGACCAAAGCACTGAAGGTGAAATCCCCGATGCCCGTCGTGCTCGCACTACCGGAGGGAGTCGTCACGTCCGCGTACACAACCGGGACGAGGACCTCGACGCCCCAGTTGCCCCCGAGGACCTTGATCGGCGGCATGTAGCCCACCAGCGTGGCCCATGTGAACGCAACGATGGTGTTCTGACCCGGTAACGCGTGCCCCGAGGCGTCGGTGAAACGCGGGGCGCGAAATGCGCCCAACGCCTCGCGGACCAAGAGGCCTGGCCCGCCGACGCCATCCATGAAGCTTGACCCCCCCAGGTTCACGGGGGGGAGCGCGATGGGCTCCTGTGCGTAGACCGGCGGGAGGTACACCGTCGTAGAGAGCAGCGCAACGGAGACTCCGGCTGTCCAGCGAACGAACCGTTCGCATTGGTCGCGCTCCAGACCTCCGAGCGAGCCCAGGCGAGTGTTCATGGAGGAGGTGGCCTTGCGGCTGCAGACTCCGGCAAACCCTCGGCGTTCACGCTCTTGCTCCCGGAGCCCCTTGCCGCGGCGCCCGCGCGGCGCGACAACACCCTGTCGGTGACTTCGTATCCAGTGGCCATGGCGATTCCCAGGAGCGCCCCCAAGACCGCATTGGGACCCGGCAGAGGGATCGCAAATACGCGACAGCCGATCCCGATGAGGGCCCCCAGCACCAGTCCGACGATCAATCTCATCGCAGCCCTCCGCAGGTTCCGTTTGCCACGCGCCGACTCCGAGTCCGCCCTACCTACTTCTTCGCGCCCGTCTTCAGCAGTTGCATCTCCCACTGGTACGCGACGCCCGTCGCGCCCGAGTGGGCCACGGAGACCTCGGCAACAGCCGGGACTGTGGCCTCCCGTGCCCAATCTCGCTGCCACTCACTCATGATGCCGATCCACGTGGTGGGAACCGCGCCAGCCTGAATCATTCGCTGCACGGCCACTTCATGCGCCTCACGGCTCGTTCCGCCCGATGCGTCCGTGACGAAGAAGACGTCGTAGCCGTCGGCCAGACTGTGGATCACCGGATAGGCCAGGCAGATCTCCGTCCAAAGCGCCGCAAAAATGAGTTGCCGACGCCCTGTCTTTTTGACCGCCTCGACGACGCGGCGGTCCTCCCAGGCATTGAGCGTCGTTCGATTGATCGGCTTCTGCTCGGGGAACACGTCCTGGATGGCCTTGATGATGTAGCCCCCCCGCTCCTCGGTCACCGTGGTGAGGATGGTGGGCACCTTGAAGCCCTTCGCGGCCTTCGCCAAACCGACCACATTGTTCACGACCATGGTCGGCTCGTGACTGTGGAGGTTTGCGAATTGGAACGGTTGATGGTCGATGAGTACGAGCACGCTCGTCTCCGGAGTCAGGAGCGCGTCGAGACCGGTCTTTTTTGTGGCCAATGACATGATTTGTTCCCGCTTTCTTCGCTATCGATTGACGAACAAGGGGGTCGAGCAGCTCGGCCCCTAAAACATTCCATTCGGATTGGCGCGCGGGATATTCGGCCCCAACATGGGAGCCGAGTTCTTCGGCTCTCCAACGAACTGCAGTGTGTCCCAGTGCTCGACCGCTTTGCCCTCGGCGTCCATTTTGTAGATATCGACACCGGCGATCCCCGTATCGTCGAGATCATCGTTGAAGAGGTTGAGGAAGTTCACGTGGGCCCAGACGTAGTCGCCCACGGCGATGATCTTGTGCACGACCACGCGAGCCCTGGCGCGTTCGCGAGTGATCTTTCCGAAGAACTGGCCCAGCGCCACGGACCCGTCCGGGATGAGCGGATTGTGTTGCACATAGGAGGGCCGTACGTGCTTGGCGGTGCCCTCCTCCGACCTCTTCGCGTTGATCATCAGCTCGTAGAGCTCGAGGATGTTGTTCATGTTGCGGACGGCACGACTGTCGTTGGGATCGAGGATCTTGATCATGTGACCTACTCCGGTTCGCGTGGATGAAGTGACCGCGCAACCCTTGGCGGCGATTCGGTGCGCGCGACCAGCCCGCGCCGATCACCCGGTTCACGACCATGGCCGGCTCGTGGCTGCTCGCGAAGCTTCCGCCCCCCAGCGCCGCGTTACGTCTTGTTCTCGAACATCCCGTTCGAATTCGCGCGCTGGATGTTCGGGCCAATCATGGGAGCAGCGTTCTTCGGGTTGCCGGTCCACTGCAGGGTGTCCCAGTGCTCGATGGCCTTCCCGTCGGCGTTCATCTTGAAGATGTCGACGCCGGCGATCCCGGTGTCCTCGGGGTCGTCGCTGAAGAAGTTGAGGAAGTTCGCGTGGGCCCAGACGTAATCGCCCGCCGCAATCATCCGGTGCACCACGATGCGCGACTTGGTGCGGTCTGCCGTGATCTTTCCGAAGAACTCGGCCAGCGCGACGCGCCCATCCGCCATCAGCGGGTTGTGCTGGACGTAGTTGGGGTGAAAGTTGCGGGTGCCCTCCTGGGCCTTCTGCTTGTTGATCATCAGATCGTAGTGGTCTTGGGTCATGCGCAAGTTGCGCATGGCCCTGGGGTCGCTCAGGTCGACGATCTCAATCATGACTGGCTCCGGTTGGTGGCGGGTGAAGCTGCCGAATCGCGGTCGCTGAGGCCGACGAGCTGAAGGCGAAGCGCGTCCTGCTCGGCGTCGGACTTCTCTCGAACGATCCGCAGGATGTCGACAGAGTCCACGCCCACGGGTGCGATGCTGGGAGCCGGCGTCCGCTCGGCCAGCTCGATCACCTGCAACGCAGCGGAACGCGAATCGAGCCCAGCCCCCTGCATGCCGTTGAGGGCCCTGGCAAAGGCTTCAAACGTTTGCCCGTAGAGATCGCGTTGCTCGGGGGTCATCGCATCGCCGACGCGCGAAAGGGCGGCGGCCGTCTTCGCGGGACCGCCTGTCCTCATGTTGCCAGCCACCGCGATCACGATGTCGATCCCGAAGCGCTTCAACTCGGCCCGGTAGACCGTGGAAAGCACCTCCATCGCGGCCTTCGACGCACCCGACGGTCCGTTGAAGGGGAGCGGCAGATGGGCCGTCCACGTGCTGACCTGCACGATGCGTCCGCGTGCCCTGCGGAGGGCGGGCAGGAAGGTCGTCATGACGGACAACGCACCGAACACGTTCACGTCGAACTCGCGCCGGATGGCGTCGAGAGGCAGCACCTCGAGCGGCCCGGGGGTCAGGATGCCCGCGTTGCTGATCAGCAGGTCGAGACCGCGACCCTCCCCGAGGGCGGCCAACACGCTTCGGACCCAAGCCCTCACGTCCGCCTCCTTCGTGATGTCGCAGAGCGCCAGGCTCACGCGGCCGCCGGAAGCGCTCTTCAGGTCCTGAACCTCCGCCTCCGTCATGGCGGTTCCGAAGACCGCATACGCTTTCTCTGCGAGCCCCAGCGCGATGTCTCGGCCAAGGCCGCTGCCGGCACCCGTGATCGCGGCCGAGCGACCCATTTGTCCGGCCGAGGCGTTGCGCCCCTCTCTGGATGCGATTGTCATAACCTAACGTTCCTTTCGGTGAATGGACTTGCTGCGTCGAGGCCCGAGCGGCACTCGTTGCGCTGAACCAAGCTCAGTGCATTCGGAGTACGACTTTCCCCTCGGCCCCGGCCTCTGCCATCGAATGCGCTTCGCGGATCTGCGTGAATGGCAGTCGCTTCGCGATGGGTATGACGAGACTTCCGTCCGCCGCTGCGCGCGCGAGCGCCGCAAGCCTGCTGGCATCGGGGTGAACCACGTGCGCGCGAACGACGAGGCCCATTTCCTTGGCTCCTGCGGGCTCGCCCGTGACGCTGCCGATCATTCCGCCTGGTTTGACCTTGTCGAGCAGCCTCTGGAACGCCGGCCCTGGGGTCATGGCGTTCGCGATCGCGTCGAGCTGTGGAATCCGTGCGACCTCGGCGTCGTCATCGAGTGCGATGGCGTCGACGACGTGTAGCTTGCTGGCCTCACCCTTCCGGGCGCGACGAACTCCGGCCAGCACCTTCGCGCCGCGCGCGACCGCCGCGTAGACGGCCGCCCTCCCAACGCCACCCAAAGCGCCGGTGACAAGGACGACGTCGCCACCTCGGGGCCTCACCGCCTCGTCGATCAGCTGCCAGCCGGTGAGCGCGACCAGAGGAAGCGCCGCCGCATCCACGAGATCCATCGACGGTGGCAGCTCCGCCCAAGCCTCTTCACTGGCGACGACGTACTCGGCGTGCGCGCCGCTCGCGAGTCCGAGCACCCTCGCGCCCACTCGAAGCGCAGCCACGCCTCGCCCGACGGCCACCACTTCGCCCGAGACGTCCCTCCCGAGTATCGCGGGCAGCGCGAGAGGGAATCGGTCCTGCAACCGACCGCTACGCATCCAGTAGTCGATCGGGTTGATGCTCGAACCCGCCACGCGGACCTTTACCTCGCCTGGTCCGGGCTCGGGCTCTGGGGCGTCGCAGATCTCGAGCTTGTCGACGTCTCCGTATCCAGTGAGCAGAGCAGCACGCATGCCGTCCTCCTACGAACGCGAGACCGCTTCGTCGACGAAAACATAGAGGGAGCGAATGCGCCCTTCCTTGACCTGCGCGACGTCCGTGCCCGTCACGACGGTCGTGCCGTCGGGGAGATGTCCTCTCCAGACCAGCTTGCCCATGTCGTGGTTTTGCATCGCAGGTGCAGCCATCGAGAAAACGAGGGTCGGCGGAAGCGCCCCCAGCAACTGGGTCACCGCGCGTGCGATCGCTTCCGTCCCGGAGTACTTGCCCTCCTGCTCGTAGAAGGTCGAGTCCGCCTCATAGAGCTCCTGGATCGCGTTTCCACGGCGCCCGGCGTCACGCTCGTTGAATACTCGCTCCAGGTGGGCCTGCAGCACGGTGCTAGCGGTTGTCATCGTCATCCATTCCTTTCGTCTCGCGCGCTTCATCCGGCTCTTCGTTCCGACACTCCCCGGTTGGGACCGCGGCGCAACCGGCCCCCCCGCTCACGTCAGCGCCAAATCGACGCAGTCGGCGCTCCCGCTGGGCGGTTCGCCGAGGAACTCGACCCAGGCCCTTTCCATGCACGGATAGTTCCTCGCGGCTTCGGCGAGCGAGAGGAACGCAAGGACGTTCTTCTCGAAGCGCTCTTGAAGCGCGGGGTCGCCCAGCTCGCCATCGGCGAACGCCGTATGGGCCGTCGCAAGCGAGAACATGTCGGGAAAGATCCGCGCACCCAGGTGTTCGAAGGGGACTCGCAACGCCCACAGGCCATGGTTGCCGCCTGCGAGCGAGGGCGACGCAGACAGGAGCAGTCCGTGCCGACCATCGAACGGCTGCGGCCGCAGGCGGGATGTCCAATCGATCAGGTTCTTGATGGTTCCGGGCACGGAGCGGTTGTATTCGGGCGATGCGACGATGAACGCATCGCTCGCGACGAGGCGTCTCTGGAACTCGAGCGCCCCTTGCGGCACGCCCGCATCCTCCTGGAGATCCCCGTCGTAGAGCGGGACGTCGAAGTCGCGCAGCGACGCTCGATCGACGTTGGCCCCCGAGCGCTCGGCGATGCGAGCAGAGAGCTCGGCGAGCCTTCGGTTCAGCGACTCGCGGCGCAGGGACGCCGCGAGAACTAGTACGTTGAGCTTGGTATCCGCGCGGGTCATGTGAAGGTGGCGGCGCTAGCGCGCGCTGCCCCTAACGCAAGCAACAGGCCGCGAGAAGTCTTGACGGCAAGCACTTGAGATCACTACATTCGCCGGCGTTTGGAACGTCGGCGAGATCTCGCCAATGGCGAGACCTTGGACGATTTCGCGTCGGGGCAGGAAGCGCATGGATGAACCGTTTGGGACTCAGCTGCGAGCCATGCTGAACCTTATTCCGGCGAACGCGTGGTACGCGGTTCCGTCGGGGGCGCTCACGTTCGTGAACGAGCGGAGCGGGGACTACGGCGGCTTGCCCAAGGATCATCCTCTTCGACTCGGAGTGGAGACCGGGGCCGCCTGGGACTCCCACATCCCGTACTTGCATCCGGATGATCACGACGAGACGCGCAAGGTCTGGTCCACGTGTCTCCGTACGGGCTCAGCCGGCGACGTGGCCTTTCGGACGCGCGACCTGAACGGTGAGTACCGCTGGTTCTTGAGTCGCGCCGAGCCTCTTCGCGCGACCGATGGATCGCTGATTGGCTGGATCGGAATCAATTTCGACATCGACGAGCTCATGCGCGCCGAGTTCTATTTGGCGGAAGGCCAAAGGCTTGCGCACTCCGGCAGTTGGGCATTCAGCGGCCCGGGCTTCAAGCATTGGTCCTTGGAGCTATTTCGCATTCACGGCCTCGAGCCGGGGAGCAAGCCTCCGAGCACCGAGGAGTACATGACGCTCGTGCATCCCGAGGACCGCGATGCCGTCGCGCGGGAACTTCGGAACATGCTCGAGAACCACACCGGGGCCGACTTTACGACCCGGATCGTGCGAGCCGACGGCACTGTCCGTCACGTCCGCTGCGTCGGTCGCCCCGCACCGACCAGCGGCGCTCTTCCGTGGTTTATCGGAACCGCAATCGATGTGACCGAGCACGAGCAATTGACGAGCGCGCTACGCAAGCGCGAGCACGAGCTGCGCAAGCGCGAGCACGAGCTGCGCCAGGTGATCGACCTCACCCCGCAGGTCGTGGCCGTGTACGGACCCAGGTGCGAGCGCGTCTACGCGAATCGATGGGCGCTCACGTACTTCGGCATGACCCTCGACGAATGGCTGCAGCGGCCCGACGCTTCCGAGGTGCACCCCGACGACCCGGCGCGACTGAAGGCTCCGATGGACGAGGCGCTAACGAATGGGACCGCGTTCGAGCTGGAGACGCGCCTGCGCGCCGCCGACGGAAGCTACCGGTGGTTTCTCGCGCGCGGGAACCCGGTGCGTGACGACCGGGGGGGGGTCACTAACTGGTACGTCGCGTCGACCGACATCGAAGAACGCAAGAAGGCCGAAGAGCGGTTGCGGCAAGAGAACGTCGCTCTCCGCGAGGAGGTCGACAAGGCCTCGATGTTCGAGGAGATCGTTGGCGAGTCGCCGGCCCTGGCGGCAGTCCTCTCGCGGGTCGCGAAGGTCGCGGGCAGCGATTCGACAGTGCTGATCACGGGCGAGACGGGCACGGGCAAGGAGCTCATCGCGCGCGCGATCCATCGGCGCTCCCGGCGGTCGTCGAGCGCGTTCGTCGCCGTGAATTGCGCGGCTATCCCGCGCGAGCTGATTGCCTCGGAGCTGTTCGGCCATGAGAGAGGCGCGTTCACGGGAGCCGTCCAGCGGCGCCCGGGGCGGTTCGAGCTGGCCGACGGAGGGAGCCTCTTCCTGGACGAGGTCGGCGAGCTCTCACCCGAAGTGCAGGTCGCTCTCTTGCGAGTGCTGCAGGAGCGAGAGTTCGAGCGACTCGGAGGCAGTCAGCGGATCCGCGTCGATGTTCGAGTGATCGCCGCCACCAACCGCAACCTGAGCGTCGCGATCGAGGAGGGACGATTTCGCGAGGATCTACTCTACCGACTGAACGTGTTCCCCATCGACGTCCCGCCCCTTCGACAACGAACGGAAGACATCCCGCTCCTCGTTCGGTACTTGATTGCTCGGTATGCGCGGGAGGCGGGGAAGTCGATTCGGCACGTGAACAAGCAGGCTCTGCACCGCCTTCAGTCGTACCCATGGCCCGGAAACGTCCGTGAGCTGCAGAACGTCATCGAGCGGTCGGTGATCGTGTGTGAGTCGGACGAGTTCACGGTTGACGAGAGCTGGCTCTCGACGAGGCGTGCGATCGACGGCCCGCTCAAGCTGTCGAGCGCTCTCGTCGCGCAGGAGAAGACGATGGTCGAAGAGGCGCTGCGCGCGACACGCGCGCGTGTCGATGGCCCCTCTGGCGCGGCCGCCCGCCTCGGAATGCCACGCTCCACGCTCGAATCGAGAATTCGCGCGCTGAGGATCGACAAGAGCCGCTTTCGCGCGTGACCGCGTTCGCCCCATTCTCGTGACGGTGTCGTGACGAAAAAAGCGTGCAGCGATCATGCGGCCCTCGAGTAACGGTGATGCAGTCCACCGACGCGTGGAAGAACCACGACCTTGCCTGCGCTCGGCGGTTCGACCGCGCGCGCGCTCGGCGCGTCGCCGGCAAGCGACATGTGCGGTCGAGCAGCACGAGGGTGTCCTGGCGCCGTGCGTCGGCGAGACCGAGTACTTCGTGATCGGCGTTCGTCGGCTCGACTAACGAACCGACGCGGTTCGCGGGGCATCGGGACGAAACAAAAGCGCGCCCGCGGCGCCCAAGACGATCCCGAGGGGCGCCGCGCCGAGCACGTCCGACGGAAAGTGAACGCCCAAGTACACGCGCGAGACGCCGACGGCTGCCGCAAATAGCGTCGCTGCGGCGCTGATGAGCCAGCCGGACCCTGGGCGATGCAGGTAGACCCATGCGGTGACGAACGCCGCGAAGGCGAAGCTGCCGGCCGTGTGGCCGCTCGGAAATGAATAATCGGTCGGATGCTGCCCGAGTGGACGAATGCCAGGAACACAAAAGCAGGGCCGAACGCGACCGACGAGCGGCTTCAACGCAAAGACGACCGCCGCCACGGCCGCTAGCACGGCGGTTAGCGTCATTGAAAAGCGACGCGTTCGGGGCGCCGCCATGAGCGGGATGAGCCCGAGCATGCCCCATCCACCACCAAGAGTCGTGATCGCGACCATGGCGGCTGTGAGCACACCTCCGCCCGGACCGCCGTATAGGCGCTGGAGGAAGAACGCGTCGAAGTCGTGGACCAAGCTGGAGAGGATCAGGCAACGGCATTGTACTCGCGACGATGCTCCGGCGCGTGGGGGCCACTTCGCTGCGGTGCGAGCGCCCAGCCCCGCAACCGGCGGGTCGTTGCTTGCGTGCGTTCGTGGCATGCTCTGACCGACCCCAGAGCCGCTCGCTGACGCGAGCCGGCCACGGGTCGAGGAGTCGATGCTCGGAAACGCGGAGGTGATTGGACGTATCGCAGTGGGCGCCGCGCTCGGAGGGGTGATTGGATACGAGCGCGACCGGCACCGGCGCCCCGTGGGATTACGCACACACCTCATCGTCGCGATGGCGGCGGCGACCTTCATGGTGATCTCGTCGCAGTTCGTCTACTGGCAGCACTACGGCAAGGACGACCTC
>Ga0070761_10002449_pt1 | contig 11350 bp, 14 predicted proteins | sample HubBroMetageREF1_FD_66724 | JGI IMG/M metagenome (GOLD analysis project Ga0070761, IMG submission 66724) | Reference soil microbial communities from the Hubbard Brook experimental Forest, New Hampshire, USA - Hubbard Brook CCASE Soil... | ecosystem: Environmental > Terrestrial > Soil >...
GTACCCCGAAAATCGCCTCGACAAGGAAGGTCCCAAGCGACCGTCAACGCGATTCTGGCGGCGACCGTCCAAGTGCTCGATCGTGAGGGGCTTGAGGCGGCGACTACCACGCGCATCGCCGAGGTGGCGGGCGTCAGCGTCGGCTCGCTCTACCAATACTTCTCGCACCGCGACGCCATCCTTCACGCCCTTCAAGACAGGGAGTTTGACCGCGCCCTGCGCCTAATGGAAGACGTGCTCGCGGACGGCAATCTGCAAAAGAGTCCGAGGGAGACCGTCACGGCCGTCGTGCAAGGGCTGGCAAAGCTTTATGGCGCCTCACCCGGGCTTCACCGTGTGCTCGCGATTGAGGGGCTACGGGTCGCGAAGGCGGATCGCGTACACGCATTCGACCTCCGGGTCCTCAACGTCATTCGCCATTTTCTGCGAAGCACGGACGCCCCGATACGTCGCAACAACGTCGAGGCGGCGGCATTTGTGGCATTCCAATCCGTACGCGCAACGATGTTGGCCAGTCTCCTGGAACGCCCGCCTGGGCTCGCGGAGACGACACTCGTTGAGGAGCTTGTGGATCTTGTGCTCCGCTACCTTGTCATGATCCTGGCGTCGGCGCCACGATGCGGAAATCACCCTCGCCAAGCAGAAAAAGCGCTCGGCGTTCACGGGGGCCGTGACGGAAGTGGCCCTTTGTTCATCGGGCAAGCTGTCAGTTCACGACGGCATGATGATGAAGGTCGGCCACGTCGGCCACTTACCCGGGATTCGGCGATGTCGTTGGCAGATCAAGAGCCCCGGGTTCAGAAGCCGCCGCCGAAGGTGACCGACTGCATCCCCCGCCCGAGGGTTTGCACGCCGAGGTTGTAGGTGCGGTCTCCGGTCGTCTTCCAGACAAGATCGGCTCGGCTGACCATATTGGTAGCGGACGGAGCGGCGTGGATGCCGTTCATGATGGATGGGCCGACGCCCCCGAACAAAGGCACTTGCCCTGGCGCGACGTACAGGCCCCCGCCGAAGACGAACCACGACGAGGCGCTCAGTGGAGCGGCGTACGTCAGAGCCCCCCCAATTCCCGCGTCGATGGGACACCCGAGCTGCGAAAAGCCGCTCAGCACGAGCCTCGGCGTCAGACGCTTCATCATAAAGTGCTGCACGGGGATGCCGCCGACGGAGTTGCCGGCGGCCTCTTCGCGTGAGACACAGTTCGGAAATCCGCCCGCCTTGGGAGAAATGCTCGCCTCAAGGGACAACCGCAGCGGCGCCACCGCGCGATAGCCGGACAGGAAGCCCGCGTCGCTGCTGCCGTCGTCGGCAGGCGCCAGCGATTGCGCCAGTGCCGTCGAGGCTGCGACCAGCCCCGAGGCGAGGGCCCCGAACGTTACGAACCGCACCAGGAGCCTCACGAATACCAATTGTAGGAGCGGCGTTGCGCGCTGCAAGTCGATTAGCCGCATTCCCATGCGCCCGGCGTCGCCGTCGCCGGGTCGCGTTCACTTTGGTTCAACGCCGAGGCGGGAGCCGTGTTCTGTAGGTCGCGATGCCTTCCCCATACCTCGTGCGTCCGGCGCCCGGCCCCCTGCCCGAGCGGAGCGACGACGAGCTTATGACCCTCGCGCAGGCAGGGATGCGCTGCTAGCGTGCGGTGAACCCTCCATCGATGAGGAGGGTCGCTCCCGTGATCAGCGCCGCCGCCGGTGAGGCGAGAAATACGACCGCCCCCGCGACGTCGATCGGATCGCCAACGCGGGCGAGCGGGATCTTCGACAGCAGCTCCGCGCGGAAACCGGCGTCCTCGAGCCATTTGACGGTTCCCGGTGTGCGAATGAAGGTCGGCGCGACGGCGTTGACGTTGATGCCGAACTTCCCCCACTCGACAGCCAGGCACTTGGTCAGGTGCGCAATCGCCGCCTTGGTCATGCAGTAGACCGACTCGCCGGGAAGCCCAATGAACCCAGCCTGCGAGCTCAGGTTGATGATCCTCCCGCCTCTGTTGCGAATCATGGTCCGGCCCACGACCTGACTGACGAAGAAGGTCCCCTTGAGGTTGACCGCCAGCGTGCGGTCGAAGTCCTCTTCGGCGACGTTCTCGGCCGGGTTCGGAGGGCCGATGCCCGCATTGTTGACCAGGATGTCGATGCGGCCAAAGTGGCGATCGGCATCGCTCACCGCCCGTTCAATCTGGTCCATGCGAGTGACGTCCATCTGCAAGGGCAGCACCCGGCGTCCCAGCGCCCGAATGGCGTCAGCCAGCTCGCCAGCCGACTGCGCGTCGCGTAGCCCCAAGGCCAAGTCGCCGCCTGCTTGCGCAAGCGCGATCGCGATTGCGTTTCCCAGGCCGCGCGCGGCCCCGGTCACGAGTGCCACCTTTCCGGACACGTCGAATCGTGGCGCGGGGGGAATGTTCTTGTCGTTGTTGGTCACTTTCTTCGCCGACTAAACCAATGATCGCCGCGGCGCCAGTGTGAACTAGAGACAACCTGCGATTTCCGCGGCGCATCGATCGCGAAGGCGTAGACCTCAACGTCAAGATCCATGCGCTTCTTGGCGAGTTCGTCAGGCTCGAACCGCTGCACTTCGACGCGCGCACCCTCCACCGTGCGATCGGCCCTTGGCGAGGATCTCGACGCCCCCATCCGTCGTCGGACGCCTTTCGAATGGCGAATCGACGCTCCACATGAAGCGACGGCCTTGGGAGGGGCTTGGAACTCGCTGTCTTGGCAATTTTCGAGCGCGCGGCGTAGACGACACGCAAGAATCCGGTCACACCGAGCCTCCAAAGGCGTCTTCTTGACGGAGCTCGCCATGGCGAAACCGAATCCAATCGGCCTTGCCGTTGAAGCGGCGCGACGCGGCAACCTAACCGCGTTCGCCTCTTTGGTTGAGGTGACCCAGGACATGGCCTATGCCGTGGCCTGGCAAGTGCTCCGTCAGGAATCGGACGCACGCGACGTCGTTCAGGAAGCGTACATCTCCGCCTTCAAGCGCCTCGCCGAGTTGCTTGAGCCCGACGCGTTTGCGGGCTGGCTGAGGCGGATTGTCGTCGCTACGTCGCTCAACCTTCGCCGACGTAGGCGTGCGGTCTGGGTTTCACTCGGGGACCACGTTGCCCCGCCGATTCTGGACGACGACGAGCAAAGCTGGACCGAGGAGCAACAGCGGCAGCTCGCGCGCGCTCTTCTGACTCTCTCGGAGGAAGAACGTCGCGTCTGCGAGCTGCACTATCACGGACGCTGGACCATGGAACGCCTCGCTCGTCGCGCCGACGTGGACGTCACGGCGATGCGCAAGCGCATGCAGCGCGTCCGCGACAAGCTTCGAAAGGAGATCGAGATGGATGAGCATCGTATCCTCGGCAACCATTCTGTTCCCAGAGACCTGCCGCTGAGCATCACCGAACTGCTGGCCCGCCCGAGGCTCGTGGATCTGCCTGAGAATCCCGTTGGCGCCGTCCTGGCAGTGCTGCGCAGTGCCTTCGCTGAATTTTCGGTGATCGACCTCGCTGAAGACGTCGACATCGAGGCAGCACGGCATCGACTTGGTGGCGACGCGGTCTACATCGATCACGCGAAACTGCAGCGTATCGAAGGTCAACGAGTGCTTCGCTATGACCTGTCGCTACCCTTGCTCCTAACGGTCCGATGGACGGGAGCGCCGCAGAGGCTCACCGTGGCGGGAAAGGCGTATCGTCGGGAAATCGAAAGCGCGACCCACCTCGAAGCCTTTCACCAGCTTGAACTCTTTGCGATTGATGATCGGAGTGCACTCGATTTGTGGTGGTTTGCCGGTCGAATCCTCGATGCCGTCGATCGCGCGTTGCCGCGATGGGAAGTTCGTCTCACGCCGACCGACTACCCGATGTGTAAGCGGGCCTGGAGCCTCGATGTCCTTGCAGGGGGACAGTGGATGGAGATCATGGCCTGGGGTGAGTACGCCGACTGGGTTCTCCACGCACTCGGCGCCGACCCCGAACGGCAGATCGCCGTCGGGGCAGGTTTTGGTCTGGAGCGGGTGGCAGCTCTTCGATACGCCATAGATGACATTCGCAAGATTTCCACGGCGACGGTCGCGTGAGTCCAGGCGTGGAGGGGCGAGCGTCGACGACGCTTCGCGAGGCCGTCGAGCACACGCTCAGGCAAATAACGCTGGGCTTCGCCGATTGAGTCCAGGCGGATTTGCGCGTTGATCACGGCTCGTCATCATGACGAATGGCGCGTGGGGCGGTCTTCGAACCCGCGATGCCGCGCCTACCAAACGAGACTTGGCCCGAGCTCTCGCAGCCGACCCCGCCCGTCCTGGCTGCTTCGCGCATCAGCGGGGAATCCTGAGGGTTTTGGCGCTACCTTTGCGCGCCCATGCTCTCTCGCCATAATCCAGCGGTCGGTCGCCAGGCCGCGTGTGACGCGATTGGACCGGATCGCCGTGGTCGCGCTCGCTGCCGTCACGCCGACCTGGAGGAACGTGTTGCGTATCGTTCAACCCGAGACGCTTCTTCGCTGGCACCGTGCGGGCTTCAAGGTCCTCTGGCGGCGGCGGACACGGCCGCGCCCCGCGTCGGGCGTCGCGCGATCAGTCGCACTTATCCGGTCCAGGGCCTACGCGGGCTTTTTCGTTCTCACGCTTGCCTTGCGGATGATGCTCTTTGCCGGTTCGTTCACTTCGGCATGTCGAGGCACGGCAATCGTGTCTTTGGTGAACGGGTTTTCGTAGATGGCGTGTCCGCCACCTTGACGAACCAAGACCACTCCAAGCTCTTCGATGCGACGAATGAGGTCTTTGCGCTTCACGTCGCAACGGTGGGCCAAGCCGCTTTTTTCCTAGTCGCGGACCGTCGCCGAGCCAACATCTTGTTGGCTTTGACCAGCTCAGTCAGCGCATCGAGCAAGTTCAAGTAGGCTTCGGCTTGCGTTCGTCCTTGGCTGAACGCACCAGGAAACGTCGGCAATTCGATCGCCCACCACTTGCCCGAGCGCGTGAGAAGCACGCGGCCGATCGGCATGACTTTACTCGTCGTCCGAGGTTGGGTGCGTGCACGCGGAGCCATGAAACGAAGCATACCCTACCTCTGAGGGTTTTCCCGTCTCGCCTGGTGCAGGGGGCGGCGACAGACGGCAGCGGGCAAGCGACGTAGGGGCATGTTGGCTACCCGACCCTGCTATTTCGCGTGCTGGCGAGTCTACCGGGTGGCGACGAGCTCGAAGACGTTGGCTACGAGCCGTTCAATCTCGGGTGGCACGAGGCCGATCAGCTAGGGCGGGTACTCGACGCGATCGAGACAAAACGCGACGTCGAGGATCTCGTCGAAGGTTTGCTCGATGAGGACGCGGACGACTGACGCCGACGGAGGGGTTCGCGGTCACGGGGCCGGACATCGCGCACGACGTGACCGCGATTGTCGCGAAGAGGGTGTTGATCTCCTCTCTGACCTCATCCGGTCGGTGAGCTCTGGGAGAGACATCGCGTGCGATCCGCCCACAGAGCTGAGGGTGGCTCGATCCATGCAGCGCTGTCTTGCCGGAGGTCACTCCAATGGGCAGCCTCATAGAACACAGCGCCCGAGCTTACGGCGGTCCGGAACGACGCCGGAACCAGGTTCTCGTCACGTACAACAGCGAGTATCACTGCCGCGATGGCGCATGCGTCGGCGTGCGCGACTGCCGCACGCGAGACTTCGTGCTGGATCACCCCGCGCTAGGCAAGCGGATGGCGGGCGGGATGCGCTTCTCGAGCGACGGAGGCATCGAGGCGGCGATTCCGCCTGAGTCCATCTTCGCCGGCGAGCAGATCTGCTTCTCGTCGTGTGATGGAGACCTGGAACACGACATCATCACGAGCCCGCTCCTTGCGGTCGAGCGGCCGTCGAAGGACGTGGCGAGACGTTACGACGAGATGCGGAGTTGACGGAGCTCGAGGGATGGGCGCGCGACCGGAAGCTCGACCAGGTCGAGCTGACTGTTTGGGAATTCAACGAGCGCTTGTATACAGGACGAGCTACCGGCGCATGTCCCGTGCCTGAGCTCCTCAACTCCCCCGCCCAGTGTGTGTGGCGTCATCAGGAGGGCCGTCTGCCGACTTCGCAAACTGGGATTTCACGCTCTTCCGCGCGTTGCCGTCGAAGACTAGAACTCCGTCCTCCCCGATCGCGATCATGCCGTCACCGACGGAGACGAGCCCCAGCGGGTCGAGGGGCGCGAGACGACGGCGACCGGCGCCGGGTACACGCGAATTACGCCTGAGTTGTCCGTCAGGGCATAGACCTCGTTTTGAAAGCGCGCGAAGGCGAACATTCCCTTGACCGTCGTGGCGATGCGATCCCAGCCGCCGGCCTGAGTCGAGATGCTCGCGTAGGCTTCACCGCCGAGCGCGAAAGTACGCCTTCATGAGAGAAAGGTACGCAGACGCCCTTGGCGATTTGCGAGCGTCTAGGGGCGAAATACGACGAGGTGCGGACGCGGAAGCGAGAAGTGCTAGGCGCGCCGTCCAAGTGGTGCTCGGCCGAGCGTGGGCTCTCGCTTCCCGCTGACCGTTCTCGCGCCGGTCGCTGCACGCGCCGCAGATCGCGTTCCGACACGCTCCCTGCCCAGAGCGGCGCGGCGAGTAGGTGGCCCATCCAGCGCCTCGAAATCGAGTAGCCAGGCTTACACGGACCCACCTTCGAGCCGCGTCAGGGATCGGACGACGCGGGGGTCGAGCTTGTCGCTATCGCATGAGAATGCAGAGAAGCGCCGCTCGAGCCGCTTGATGGTTAGCCCCGCCGCCAACCGATGGCGTCGGACTTGCACCAACGGAGACCTCTAGAAGGCAGAGGCGCCCACGCGCCCGCGCACAGATGGGACAAGAGTCATGCTCGCTGAGTTTCTCGCGACAAACCACGACGAGTTGGTGAAGCGTTGCAAAGCAAAGGTCGCGGAGAGACAGGTGCCACCTGCTGGGACCGAGCCGGAATTCGGCATTCCACTTTTGCTCGGCCAGCTCGTCACCGAGCTTCGCCTGGAGCAGAGCGCCCAGCCTGGTACGCCACCCGGCAAGCTTCCGGCGAACATCGGCAGCACCGCGGGGAAGCACGGCAACGAGCTCTTGCGCAAAGGCTTCACCATCGATCAGGTCGTTCACGATTACGGGGACCTGTGCCAAGCGGTCACGGAGTTGGCCCACGAGCGAGAGGCGGCGATCACCGTTGACGAATTTCACACCTTCAATCGGTGCCTCGATAATGCCATCGCCGACGCGGTGACCGAGTTCGGACGCCAGCGCGACCAGACCACCTCCGAGGAGCGCGCCGCGAGCCTGAACGAGCGCCTGGGCAACCTCGCGCACGAGCTTCGAAATCGACTGAGCTCGGGAATGCTCGCATACCAGGCCGTCAAAAACAGCAACATGACACTGGCCGGGGCGACCGGCGATGTGCTCGGACGCTCTTTGATCGGGTTGCGCGACGTCATCGATCGTTCGCTCGCGGATGTGCGCTTGACCGTCGGCCTTCAAGTGCACCGCGAGCCGTTCTCGGTTCGCGGACTCCTCGATGAGATCAACGTCTCCGCGGCGATGGAAGTGAAGACGAAAGGCCTCCTCCTCACGATCGCGCCTGTCGACGACGCGTTGTTGGTCGCCGCCGACCGCCAAATGATTTTTTCCGCAATCGCGAACTTGTTGCAGAACGCATTCAAGTTCACAAAACACGGTGGCCACGTCTCACTGACCGCGCACTCAGCGGCGCAGCGCCTCATCATCGACATCGAAGACGAATGTGGCGGTCTCCCGCCGGGAAGAAGCGAAGAGCTGTTTCAACCGTTCGCGCAACGAAGTGTCGATCGAACCGGTCTCGGCCTCGGCCTATCCATCAGTCGTCGCGCCGTTCAAGCGAACGGGGGAACACTCCGCGTGCGCAATCTTCCTGGCAAGGGATGCGTCTTCACGATCGATCTACCGCTGCGAAGCATGTGAAGCGGCGGGCTCCCCGCCAACGAGATCCTGCGCAAGGCGTCCGCGTATTTCGCACACGCGGAGCTCGACGCCGACCCGAGTGATGTTCCAGTTTATCGAAGACCTCGTACCGAGTACGGGGTTGAGGCGATCTGGGTGACAAGGGCGTGCGGATCGGGCGCGCAAGTGCGGCTGAGCGTGGACGCGAGCGCGCGGCGTCCCCTGCTTGCTCGCACCCGCTACGACCACTTGTTCGCCCGTCTTCCTCAAGACGGGCTACGGCGAGAGACTACGATCATCTCATCCCGCTAGAGCTCGGCGGCGATAGCGCGATCGAAAACCTTTGGGCGGAGCCTTCGCACCCGAAGCCAGGATTTCATGAGAAGGATCACGTCGAAGACTACCTGCATAAGCAGGTCTGCTCTGGCGCGATGACCCTCGACGACGCGCAGAAAGCGATCACGACGGACTGGCTCAGCGTCTGGAAGAAGATGAACGCGGGCGGCGACGATGGTGAGGAAACGGGCGCCGACCATTGAGGGATCATGGCAATGAAAGCCCCCAAGTCGGCGACGTGCTGCAACACATCGTCTTGCGACAACAATCGGAATAAGCGGACGACTCTCGCGTGCACCTAGTGCGGCAAATGCGGCGACTGCACCTTTCACGGCGCGTGCGAGACCGACGCGGGAGGGTTGGTCGCGCCGGTCGTGTCCGCGTGCTCGGGGACGGATTGCACGAACAACACGAACGCCACTCAGGTGCTCGTTTGCGTTTCGTGCGGGCGGTGCGGCGACTGCTCGCTCCACAACCACTAGAGGACGCTCAAGAACCGGACTCGCGGCCGTCTGCCAGAGGCCGTCGTTCGCCTCTCAAGGACGAACCTTCCGAGCGACGTCGAGGCCGACCTTGGTGAGCGTACGCAAGCCGCCTGACCCGACGGCCGCGTCGAGCCATCCTTGCGTCGACATATACGCCTCCATGTCGCGCAGCTCGTCCCCGGAGATGCCGAGCGCATGTTTTCGTGACGCCCCTTCGGCGTCGACCATGGCCCCAGTTTCGAACCCAGATACATCCGCCATCGCGCGAAGCAAGCTCTTCGCCTTGTTGATGTTCAGCATTGTCGGCTTCATACGTCACCCCGAGACTACGGTAGCGAACTATGGCTGCACGCGCTTGCGCCGTCATCCGTCGTCGCGAGTCAGCCGAGCGCACGCCCTGAGGTAGTCGTCTGGCTCTTCGATCTCCTCGGCCTCCACCTCGGCTCGGACGGCGGGATCGATTTGGTCCATCACCTGTTCGAGCAGATCAGCCGGGTCCACGTCGTAGTCTTCGCAGAATGCCGACCACGAAAGATGGACGGGACCGCCTTTGCCCCCGGTCATCCCCATGACACGGCCGTCGTCGCGCACCTCGACCGTGTCGGGGAGATCGTCGTCATCCAGATCAAGGGTGACCATCGAGGCGCGCTACTCCGGCCTCAGACCACCGCGTCCTTGATCGCTTTCACAGGCCTGGCGCGAACGCTCTTGCTCGCGGGCTTGGCCGCGAACTTCTGCTTCTCTTTGGTGAAGGGATTGATCCCTTCACGTGCCGGACGCGCGGGCTTCTTGACGACCACGAACTTGGCGAACCCGTGCAGGATGAACATGCCGGTCTTTTTCAGCTCCTTGTGACCCACTGCGACGAGCGCTTCGACGACCTCCTTGACGTGCTTGCGGGCAACCTCATCGCCGTTCGCTTTGACGACGGCATCGAGAACTGCACTCTTCGAGGGGGGCTTGCTGCTCGTCTTCTTCGCGGTCGCCATGTTCGGAATCTCCCTTTTGCGGCGGGAGAAGAGCGCAGGCGCTGCGGTCTCGTCAATGGCGATCTCGCCGGCAGCAGCTCGAAATCAACGCGACCCAGCGCCGACCATGCGCTTCCCAAACGGATGGCTGCGTTGGGCGATGAGGGCGGCAAGGTCGCAGGCTCCTCCCCCCTTTCCGGGCTCTGTCGTCCTCGCTCTTGTGCTGCTCTCTCCCAGCGCGAGAACGGTCGCTTGGATCATCCGATTGTCGTTGCGGTCGACCACAATCCGGCTGAGTATGCGCGCCATGGAGGGGAGATATCGATGAAACGCCTCGCGTTGATGGTGATTCCGGCATTGGTTTCTGCGTGCGGAGTTCAGGTGCGGGCTGTAGTGCCTCCCCCGCCGGTCGTGACGGTCGATGTGGGCGCGCAGCCGCCTCCGCCGGAGCCGGTCGCCGCAGGGGCGACCGTCAATGTCGAGATTGAGCCCATCCCCCAAGGCGAACCGGAGGAGGTTCAGGCGACAACCGAGCCACCCGACCCGGTTTACGAAGAGCAGACGGACTCGCCGACCGTTGGCTACGTCTGGGTGGGTGGGTACTGGGGTTGGAACGGAGTGGACTGGGGTTGGAGCTGGGGCCGGTGGGCAGAACCACCCGAGGGGCAGGTTTACATCGAGCCGTACTACGAGCGGGTCGGGGACAGGGTCGTCTACGTGCAGGGCTCCTGGGGCGCCCGCGATGCCCCGCGCCGCAGTTATGGCGGCGACCGCATCCAGTTCAGGGCGGCGGCACGGCCCGCCAACTACCATCGCGGCGAGCACGTGGCCGTCGAGCACAGAGCTGGACCGCCGCCGGGCAAGCGCCCAGGCGGTGCCTACGTGAAGGCGACCGGCACGGTGCGACCCCTGCCGAAAGCGACGGCACCGGCGCATCGCGTAGCCTCGACGCACGATACGGCGACCCCGCGTTCCGAGCCGAACAAGGAGGCCGCGACCGCGCACGAGGCCGCGCCCACACACGAGGGCGTGACTACTGCGCACGAGACCGCGACGGCGCATGAGGCCGCGACCGCACACGCGACCAGCGCCGCTGAGGCACCCAAGAAAGACGAGGCCACAGAGAAGGCTGCACACGCGACTCCGACGCCTTCGACCCAGCCGAAGAAGGACGAGTCCGAAGAGAAGGCCGCACACCCGGCTCCGACCCCCGCGCACGCTGCCCCGCCTCCGGCCCAGCCGAAGAAGCCGACTCCGGCGCCGCCGCCGCCGCCGAAGAAGAAGAAGTAGCCGTAGGCGACCAACGGCCGTCCGAGACTCCTGTTGCGGGAACGGTCACCGCCGCTCAGAAATGCGAGACGATCACCGACACCGCGACCCCTCAAGATCGCGAGCACGAGATAGGCAACGATCAACGGTCTTCCGAGCCGCCGTTCGGCGCTCGTTTTGACGACCGCCAAGACCTCTCGCCGCCCGACGGTCACCCGTTCGTTCCCTATCTGGGGCCGCCTTGGTCTTCGGCTAGCCCTAAGTACAGCGCCCCGCAAGAAGGTGTCCAGAACGAGCTTCTACGCCGCGGCGGCAGCGATGGCGGCATCCGTCTTGGCGAGGATCTTGTCGAACGACTTGTTCGTCCACGCGAAG
>Ga0070761_10002450_pt1 | contig 11350 bp, 11 predicted proteins | sample HubBroMetageREF1_FD_66724 | JGI IMG/M metagenome (GOLD analysis project Ga0070761, IMG submission 66724) | Reference soil microbial communities from the Hubbard Brook experimental Forest, New Hampshire, USA - Hubbard Brook CCASE Soil... | ecosystem: Environmental > Terrestrial > Soil >...
GTGCGGTGCCCTGGTCAGGATGCGCAGATGCTCTTCGGCCAGTTTGGAATCCGGCACGCCCAGGAACTGCGATTCCGTGGCCTGCTCCGCGGCGGCATCGCGGAAACCGAAGATAGTGGGGGGCGTTCCGGCGCCGGTGGACGTCAGCGCGAGCAAAACAGAGAAAGATAAAAGTGCGGCTGAGAGAAGTCTCATCGATACCCTAGTGTGAAAGGTAGTAAGGTAGCACAGCAGCGGTCAGGCTTCACGTTTGGAGTACGATGAAAAGCAAATTCAAGGCTCTCAAAATCGCGGCAAAGGCTGACAGTGGAGTTCGCGACGTTAGCGTAGATCATGACAGCTATTTGGCGGAATTTACGTACGCTCGCAAGGTCGCCGGACCGAAAGCTACTGGGGAATCAACTCGGCCAGCCCGAACTGGACGCGAGGGCTCCTCAGACTCCTCGGCATGCGCAAGCTGCGGCACAACGCGCTATCCCCTAAAGGCTCGGGGCATGTGCGGTCGGTGCTACAACGCTCAGCGACACCTGGATCAAATTGAGAGGTGGAACTTATCCGATGAGCAGAGCCTCAAGGGCTACCCGCCCGGCGCGATGTACAGAAATCCCAAGAAGCTGGCCCTCTTACAGTTCGGGCATAGGAAAGAGTGGCAACGTCGTCTAAGTTTACTTAGGTTAAGGGAGAAAAGACTGAGAGGCCCAATCGGCGGCAAGGATCTTGAGGATCAACTCGGCCGAATAGCGCGCCTGGCTGGCGCCAAGAAGAACCTTTTCGATGGAGTAGCTGGCCCGGTAGGGCAGTGCTTTGGCCCTGAACAGCGGAGCAGACTGTACGAACTCCTGAATCGAATTGAGGAGAGTGTTCCTTGGCGAGGCATCAATCAGTTCAGGGCTTTGTCCGAGCCGTACGTGGATTGACACGCGTCATCACCGCACCTGCCCGGTTCCGATAATCTCGTACTTCGAGGAAGTCAACTCCGCCAGCGCGAACGGACCGCGGCAGTGGAGTTTCTGCGTGCTGATGCCCATCTCGGCGCCGAAGCCGAATTCTGCACCGTCGGTGAAGCGCGTCGAGGCGTTCCAGTAGACCGCGGCCGAATCGACGCCGCGTAGGAACTTGCGCGCATTCGCCTCATCATGCGTAACGATGGAGTCGCTGTGTTTGGTGGAGTAGTGGTTGATGTGAGCGATGGCGTCGTCGACGTTGGCGACTACGGCCACAGCCATGCACAACCGTAGATATTCTTCGTACCAATCTTGCTCGGCCGCGGGACCGACCGGCAATCCAGCAGCAAGGGTGCGGGCTTTGCCATCGCCGCGCACTTCGACGCCGGCTTCGATCAACTTCTTCACGATGCGCGGAACATATTCCGCCGCCACGCGCTCGTGCACCAGCAATTTTTCTGCCGCGTTGCACACCGACGGACGCTGCGTTTTGGCATTGATCACAATGCGGTCAGCCATTTCGAAATCGGTTGACTCGTCGACGAATATGTGGCAGTTCCCTGCTCCTGTCTCGATGACCGGCACCGTGGAATTCTCGGTTACAAACGTGATGAGGCCCGCGCCGCCGCGCGGAATGATCACGTCGACTAGGCCGCGGGCTTTGATCAGTTCCTGAACCGACTGCCGCGTGCTCGAATCGAGCAACTCAATCGCGCCCTCGGGCACGCCAGCAACTCCGGCCATGATTTCAACCAGGCGCTGGCAGCTTTGCGCCGCTTCCTTGCCGCCGCGAAGCACGATGGCGTTGCCGGTTTTGAGCGCCAGCACTGCGGTGTCGACCGTGACGTTCGGGCGCGACTCGTAGATGATTCCAACGACGCCCAGCGGCACGCGTACTTTTCGAATGCGTAGGCCGTTCGACTTGGTCCACTCCGCCAGAGTTTCACCGATGGGATCGGGCAGCGCCGCAACTTCGCGCACTCCGCTCGCCATTTCCTTGACTCGCGAAGGACTCAACAGCAGGCGGTCGCGCATGGCGCCTTCAAGGCTGGAATTCTTCACGTCTTCGTGGTTCGCGGCCAGAATGCTCGGCGCGTTGGCTTCGAGGGCGTCGGCGATCGCCAGGAGCAGTGCATTTTTTTCTGGTGTGGAGAGCAATGCCAGCTTGGCCGACGCGGAGCGGGCGCGCAGCAATTTTTCCTGGGTTGTCGCGGCGGTGGTGAGAGTGGTAGCCATCTGCTATCTATCCTTCTGAGGCGGAAAATACGTTCCAATTTTCCGTTCCATCCCAGCGGTGATTGCCTTAGGATGCCGCCCATTCACGATTGCCACATGAACTCCGCCTTCGCTGGCCAGTTTGGCGGCGCGCAGTTTCGAGATCATGCCACCGCGTCCCTGCGAACTTTTGCCGTTGCACTGCGCCTCGAGCGCCGGAGTCAGCTTGCGAATCACCCGCTGCAGGCGCGGCTTCTTGCGGCCATTGGGGACCAGGAACCCGTCCACATTGGTCAGCAGCAAGAGCCAGTCCGCCTTGACGGCGGTGGCCAGCAGTGAACTCAACTCGTCGTTGTCGCCGAATGCACCTTCCAACTCGCGTACCGAGACGCTGTCGTTCTCGTTCACGATGGGGACGACGCCCAGCGCCAGCAACTCGGCCAGCGCGTTTTGCAAGTTCCGGTAGCGCACTGGCGAGGTGAAGTCGTCGCTCGACAGCAGCAGTTGCGCGACGACCTTCTTGCCGAAGAATAAGCGCTCATAGGTGTGCATCAGCTTGCTCTGTCCGACGGCGGCACAGGCCTGCATGCGGGGAACATCGTTGGGACGCGCCTGCAGATCCAGGCCTGACATGCCCGCGGCAATCGCACCGGAAGTGACGATCAGGTATTCGTTCTTCGACAGATCGAACTGATCGACCATGCCGCGCAGCAGGTTGATGTCAATCTGGCCGCCGGGTGCGATGAGGCTGGTGCCGACTTTGATGACTACTCGCATAATGTATAGCTGCGGGCCGGGGCGAATTCACTTTTCCTTCGCTGCCAAGAACTCCGCCTGGAGTACCCGGCGGGCGGATTCGACTGACCCAGCGGGGAGGGACAACTCCTCTATCCTGCCGTTAGAATGGGTTTCTGGCAAGGTGAAAAATCTTGCCACATCGCGTCTTTATGCCAGCTTCTAACGCTACCAGCCGATTTTCCGATCGCGTGGAAAATTATGTTCGCTACCGACCGGGCTATCCACCAGAGGTCTTGCGAGTCTTAGAAAAGGACTGCGGCTTGTCGCCAGCCCACGTGGTGGCGGACATTGCGTCGGGCACGGGGATCTGGACGCGGATGCTGTTGGAGAATGGCAATCCCGTCTTCGCGGTCGAGCCCAACACCGAGATGCGGCAGGCGGGCGAGCGTCTGCTGGCGGGGTTTCCGAAGTTCACCAGCGTGGCTGGAACTGCCGAGGCAACCACGCTCCCGGACGCGAGCGTCGATTTCGTGACCGCAGCGCAGGCCGCGCACTGGTTTGATCGTGTGCAGGCGCGGCGAGAATTTGTGCGCATTCTGAAATCCGAAGGCTGGCTCGTGCTTCTGTGGAACGAGCGGCTCACCGACTCGACTCCGTTTCTTCGCGAGTACGAGCAACTCCTGCTGGCTTATGGCACGGACTATGAAAACGTGCGCCACGAGGGCACGACCGATCAGATCCACCAATTCTTCGATCCTGTGCCCTTCGAGGAGCGAGCCTCTGCGATTCGCCAGGAGTTCGACTACACGGGAATCGAGGGCCGGCTGCTCTCGTCTTCGTATGCGCCGGGACCAGAGCATCCGAATTATTCACCCATGCTGCGCGAGCTGCGACGAATTTTTGACGCACACGCCGTTGCCGGACGCGCGGTATTCGACTACAAGACGCGCGTGTACTTTGGACAATTGAAGTGACCAGGGTTGGAGAACAGCTTGGCTGACGAAAAATCCTTTCATATGACGCCCGACGAATTCCGCCGCCATGGCCATGCCATGGTCGACTGGATCGCCGACTACCAAGAGCGGGTCGAATCGTTTCCCGTGCTCTCGCGGGTCAAACCGGGAGAGCTTCGCGCGGCGCTGCCGGCGAATCCTCCGGCGCAGGGCGAACCATTCGACGCGGTCCTGAAAGATGTCGACCGCCTGATCCTGCCCGGGGTTACGCACTGGCAGTCGCCCAATTTCTTCGCTTACTTTCCGAGCAACTCCTCCGGACCCGGAATTCTTGGCGATCTGCTTTCGTCCGGCCTCGACGTGCAAGGCATGCTTTGGTCGACCAGCCCAGCTTGCACCGAGCTTGAAACTCACATGATGGACTGGCTGGTCGCCATGCTCGGCCTGCCCAAGAAGTTCCTATCGTCGAGTACGGGCGGCGGCGTGATTCAGGATACGGCTTCGAGTTCCGCGCTTTGCGCCTTGCTGACTGCGCGAGAACGCGCCACCAACTACGTCAGCAACAAAAAGGGATGCGATGGCCGGCTCGTGGCTTACGTCTCGACGCAGACTCACTCCTCACTGGAAAAAGCTGCAATGATCGCCGGCATCGGAGTGGAAAATCTGCGGCTGATCGAAGTCGACCAGAATCTCGCAATGCGGCCTGACGCTTTGGCTCGCCAGATTGATGCCGACCTTCACGCCGGGCTGACTCCGTTTTTCGTGTGCGCGACGGTAGGGACAACTTCATCGAACGCCATGGACCCGGTCGCCGCGATCGGCGCGGTCTGCCGCGAGCACAATCTTTGGCTGCACGTGGACGCTGCGATGGCGGGCACAGCCATGCTCTGCCCCGAATTTCGGCATTTGCAGAATGGAGTCGAACTCGCGGACAGCTACAACTTCAATCCGCATAAGTGGATGTTTACCAACTTCGACTGCAGTTGCTTCTGGGTCGCCGACCGCAAGGCGCTGGTTCAGACCTTGAGCATTCTGCCGGAATACTTGCGCAACCAGGCTTCGGAATCGGGCGCGGTCATCGACTACCGCGACTGGCAAATCCAGCTTGGACGCCGGTTTCGCTCGCTGAAGCTCTGGTTTGTGATCCGCCATTATGGCGTCGAGGGATTGCAGCACCACATTCGCCAGCACGTGCAACTGGCGCAGCAGTTCGCCGACTGGGTAAGGAAAGACGACCGCTTCGAACTGGCTGCGCCCGTGCCGCTGAATTTAGTGTGCTTTCGGCTCAAAGCCGGAGACGCGGCGAATCAGGGAATCCTAGATCGCCTGAACCGGAGTGGCAACTTGTTTCTCACTCACACCAAGCTGAACGGCAGGCTCACGTTGCGCCTTTGCGTGGGGCAGACCCATACGCAGGTGCGGCACGTGGAGAACGCGTGGAAACGGATTTGTGAGGAGGCGGGGAAGGAATCAGCCGCCCGGACGTGATCGTCAACCGAGCGGTTCAGTTCGTAAGTAACCTTCGATTGGAGAAGCAGCGTGACGCGAGACGAAGCTAGAAATCTGGCCAACGACTGGATCGCGGCCTGGAATGCACGCGATCTGGACCTGGTTATGATGCACTATGAAGACACAATCGAATTGACTTCGCCAGTTGCCGCACAGCTTTTAGGGACTTCTGACGGGCGGGTGGTCGGAAAGGCAAACCTGCGAGCTTACTTCAAGCGAGGGCTGGAAGTTTATCCAGACCTCCACTTTGACCTTGAGGAAGTGTTCTGCGGCATGAACACCGTGGTCTTCTGCTACACAAATCAAAAGCGGACACGGACAGCTGAGTTTATGGAGCTGTCAGCCACCGGGAAGGTGGCGCGAGTTGTGGCACACTACAGCTCGTAACCACAGTTCCGCATCAGCCCTCCGGGTTCCAACATCAAGGCCCCCAGGGATTCGCGACTGGAACCTGGGTGCCCGCGAAGTCGCTGACGTTGCGCGACACGAGCGTAAGATTGTGGTGAAGGGCGGTGGCTGCCAGCAGTCCATCGATGGCCGATAGCGCTCGTCTCTTTCGCTTCGCCTCGGCGGCCAGCAGCCCCCAGCGGTCGGCGATCGACTCGTCAATCGACAAAATTCTTCCCGAGAAGCGGGCTTGCAGGTCCAGTTCCAGCCAGGTCTCGAGGTGGGTCCGACGTTTGCTTTGCGGCAATCCCGCTACGCCTTTGCGAATCTCCCCTAGCGTAAGCACGCTCAGATAGAGGAGGCTTTCCTCCGCGGCTTCCATCCACTCCAGCACGCGCGGCTCCGGTTTGCTGCGAACTAGTTCAGAGATGCAATTGGTGTCGAGCAGGAATCCGCTCATTTCGTTCAATCCTAGGTCAGATCGGTGTCGCGGCCGGGGTTGCGGTCCCTTTGCAGGTCAAGGTCAACGCCCACCAGAGGTGACTGGCGGAAAAACTGCACCAGACTTTTCGGCTGATGCGACTTGCCCACCAGCCGGGCGTATTGCTCCTCCGCGACCATCACCACGCCTTCCTTGCCTTGCCGCGTGATGCGTTGCGGCCCCTCGGTGCGCGCCCGCCGGAACACCTCGCTGAAGCGGGCTTTCGCGCTCTGAATCTGCCAGGATTCCGGGGCGACTTTCGGGTCGGCAGCGGGCATCGACGCAATTCCACGATCGGGATTCTTTAGGGATTTTGCCACGGAGACCTCCCTCTAAAGCATGACTAGTCTGACTAGTCATAGTATTGGGCTTCCGGGCGATCCCGTCAAGCAATATTCTCAGGGTTCCGCAGATGCGTTTCGAACGACTCCCGAAGGTAGAACGGCGAGAAGACTAGGGTCAGAGGCTTGCCAGCGTCAGTCCGCGGGCATGGGCGCAGGGTCTGCCGCGGCGGGGGTTGTCGCGTCCGCCACAGGCTCCGGGGACGCGACCAGCCACTTCCGCACTTCCGGCAGCGCTTTGCGCATGGCCACTTCGCCGGCGTGAATCAGGTCGTCGGCGCGCTTGAAGTCGTCATAGGCAAATCCTGCAACGTCGGGTTCAATGACCACGTCGGCTGCATCGCGCCACAGGCTGGACATTGCATCCTGTGCGATGGCGAAGGATTGTCCGATCACGTCAAACAGATGGCGTGGCGGCCCGCCGGTCGCCCACGTACCTTTCAGATGTACTGCCAGCACGCGCTCGGCGCCCATTTCAAGCAAGGGCCGCGTGGGCACGGGATGCGACAACATGCCATCGATCAGATAACGGCCGCGAATCTCTACTGGCAGAAACATGCCTGGATAGGCGCAGCTGGCGCGCACCGGATCGACGATCGAACCGGAGTGAAACACCACGCCCTCGCCAGTATTGAAGTCAGTCGCGGTCACACCCAGCGGAATGCGCAGCTCCTCGAACGTCTTACACTTCAATGTCCGCGTCAGGAACGACACCATGCGGTCGTTCGAGGCAAATCCGTAGCGCGATAGCGTCCAGCGCGCAAATGAGGTGAAGCGGGTGTTGTGCGCCACATCCTGCATTTCGGCGAGCGAGAGGCCGCTGCAGTAGCAGGCGCCAATCAGCGCGCCGACGCTCGTCCCGGCGACCAGCCGGACGGGGATGCCTTCTTCTTCGAGGACCTTCAGAACTCCGATGTGCGCGATGCCGCGGGCAAATCCTCCGCCCAGTGCCACGCCAATCGCAGGAGGCCGGGCCGTCAGAACAGGCACGGTTTTGCGGGAGATCTCCCGCCCGAAGGCCTGCACCGACCGAATAATCTTGTCCAGACTTTTCACAGCCAACCCCACGTTCCCGGTTCAGTATCGGCCGGAACGGCACCCCACATCTTACATATGACCCTACGTCCTAACATGTAAGATGCCACAATTGTTTGGATGCCGGTAAGAGCACAAGGGTGCTACAGGGTATTACGTTAGAGACTCCAACGGACACAGTAACCGGTTACCTTGGAATTCCAGCCCGTGACGAAACTCCTGTATTCCTGCTAAGTTGCCAACTGTATGGTGCGCGAGATCTCATCCGGCGGCGTGGTCCTGCGAAAGAAAGACGGTAGCTGGTGGATGGCGGCGATCGAGTTACCCACTGCGACGCCGGCCGCGCCGCCCGAGCCCGCCAAGCGGGCGGTTCGCCCAAAACTGAAGCCGGTTTTATGCCTGCCCAAGGGCCTGGTCGATCCCGGCGAGAAACCGCTGGAGGCGGCCCTGCGCGAGGTTCGCGAAGAAACCGGGATCACGGCCACTCTCGTAGTCAAGCTCGGCGACAGCAAATATGTCTACGTCCGTTCCTGGGGCGACCGCCAGCGGGTGTTCAAGATCGTCAGCTTTTACCTGCTGCGCTACGAATCCGGACGCATCGACCACATCGCCGACGAAATGCGCGTTGAAGTCGCGCGCGCCCGGTGGGTGCGCCTGGAAGATGCCCCCAAGCTGCTGGCCTATGGCGGCGAGAAAAAGATGGCACGCCAGGCGCTCGAGTATGTCGAAGCTCACCCGGACCTGTGATTTGTGGCGCTAGATAAATTGCCATCCGAGCGATTACCATTGCCAGTTCACATGTCCACCGAATTCCTCTGTGCCCGTGTGCGTAGCCTGCCCTGAGCGTAGTCGAAGGGTGGTGAAGATTTTCATTTTGAGGCCCATTCATGAAGCGCATTCATAAAGTTGCCATCCTGGGCGCCGGCACCATGGGCGCCCGCATCGCTGCGCATTTCGCCAATGCCGGCGTTCCCAGCTACCTGTTCGATATCGTTCCCGCGGACGCTGACGGGCCGGCGCGAAACAAAATCGCGGCTACCGGGCTCGACGCCGCGAAGAAATCCAAACCGGCCGCGTTCATGGAGCCATCGCTTGCTCGGTTAGTCACAGTAGGCAATTTCGAAGATGACCTGAAGAAACTCTCGGACGTCGACTGGATCATCGAAGCGGTAGTCGAGAATCTCGACCTCAAACGGGCGCTGTTGAAAAAGGTAGAAGCCATTCGCAAGCCGGGCACCATCATCACCACCAACACCAGCGGCTTGCCCGTGGGTAAGATTGCCGAGGGATTCTCGGACGATTTCCGGCGGTCGTGGTTTGGCACGCACTTCTTCAATCCGCCACGCTACATGCGCCTGCTCGAACTAATTCCCACGCCGGAGGCCGATCGAGCGCTCATCGATGCCGTCTCACATTTCTGCGACGTGCACCTCGGCAAAGGTGTTGTGCTCGCTAAAGACACGCCCAACTTCATCGGCAATCGCATCGGGACATTTTCAGTATTGAACGTGATGCGGCTGATGCAGGAAATGGATCTGACCATCGAAGACGTCGACGCCCTCACCGGACGAGCGGTAGGCTGGCCGCGTTCAGCCACGTTCCGCACCATCGACCTGGTCGGCCTCGACATTCTCGGCCATGTGGTCGGCAACATGACCTCGAACGTCCGCGATGAACGCAGCGATCTGCGCCTGCCCGACTTCTTCGGCAAGATGTTGGATCGCAAAATGCTGGGCGACAAAACCAAAGGCGGCTTCTACAAGAAAGCGAAAGGCGGCGAAGGCCAGGAAGACGAACGCCTCGCGCTCGACTGGAAGACGCTCGAATACCATCCCCGCCAGAAGCCGAAATTCCCCGCGCTCGATATGGCGAAGAATATCGACGACACCGGAGCACGCCTGCGCACCCTGCTCGGCCTCGACGGCGCAGCCTCGCAGAAGAACGACAAGGCCGGCGCATTTCTCTGGGCTGCGCTCTCCGACCTGTGGACGTACTCCGCCAATCGCGTGCCCGAAATCTCCGACTCGATCGTTGAAATCGACCGCGCCATGCGCCTCGGCTTCAACTGGGAACTTGGCCCCTTCGAGCTGTGGGACGCCGCCGGCGTCGAAGCCACCGTGGCCCGCATGAAAAAAGAAGGCAAGCCGGTCGCGGCGAACGTAGAAAAACTCCTGGCTGCGGGTCAAAAGTCGTGGTACGCCGACGATCTCAAAACCGCCTCCGGCCGCAAATACTGGCAACTGGCCACGGGCAACTGGCAACTGGTTGAAGTCCCCGCGGGAGTCTGGTCAACAACGGTCGCGAAGAAATCGAATGGCGTGGTGAAGAAAAATTCCGGTGCATCGCTCATCGATCTCGGAGACGGCGTGGCCTGCCTCGAGTTCCACAGCAAGATGAACTCGCTCGGCTCCGACATCGTAAGCCTGATTACTCAAACCCTGAAACCTAACGGCCCGGGTGATGCCTTCGACGGCTTCGTCATCACCAACGACGCCGCGAATTTTTCCGTGGGCGCCAACCTCATGCTGCTGCTGATGAGCGTGCAGGAAGATGAGTGGGACGACGTCGACCTCGCCATTCGCCAATTTCAGGGGATGACTCAAGCGATTAAATTTTCTCCGAAGCCGGTTGTCGTCGCGCCGTTCGGCCTGTGCCTGGGTGGCGGCACGGAAATTTCCCTGCACGCCGCCGCTCGTCAGCCGCACGCCGAACTCTACGCTGGTCTGGTCGAAGTCGGCGTCGGCCTGCTGCCGGGCGGCGGCGGCTGCAAAGAGATGCTGCTGCGTGCGGTGGACAGCGCGGTCGCCTCGCGGGGCAAAGTCTCCGGCGAAGCTCTCGCCGGTTCCGTCGAAATGATGGAAGCCCTGAAGAAGGCTTTCGAAACCATCGCCACCGCCAAAGTTGCCACGTCGGCACACGAAGCCCGCGGCCTGGGATTCGTTTCCGACGCCGACCGCATTACCATGAACCGCGAGCGCGTGCTCTCCGACGCCAAGGCCCGCGCCCTCGAACTTGCGCGCGCCGGATACGAGCCGCCCGTCCCGCGCGCCGACATTCCCGCGCCCGGGGAAAGCCTACTGGCCGCGCTCAAGATGGGCGTCCACCTCATGCGCCAGGGCGACTACATCACCGACTACGAGGTGAAGCTCGGCGCAAAAATCGCCGAAGTCCTGTGCGGCGGCAACGTCACGCCGGGCACGCCCGTGAGCGAGCAGTACATCCTTGACCTGGAACGCGAGGGTTTCAAATCCCTCTGCGGCGAGAAGAAAACGCAGGAAAGAATTCAGTTCACGCTGAAGACGGGGAAGACGCTGAGGAACTAGCTCGCTGCTACAATCGCCTCATGCTCCCCGTGAAAAGACCTCTGCTAACTCTCGCCGCGGTCATCGGTTTGACCGTCCTCATTTCCTTTACGACACTTGCGAGCGCCCAAGCCAGCGCGCAGAAAGACGCTCCCGCGCAGGAGGTTGCTCCCGACGTGCCGGATGCGATTGCCGTTCCCGCGGGCCTCGAGCCCGTGCTCTCCGCGCACGCCAAGGGATCGCAGATCTACACCTGCCAGGCTGGCGCGGACAGCAAGTTCGCCTGGACGTTGAAGGGTCCCGAGGCCGAACTTAGCGATAGGAAAGACAAAGCGATGGGCCAGCATTTCGCCGATCCGACCACGAAGCTGCCCACCTGGAAGCTGAAAGATGGCAGTGAAGTCTCGGGCAAAGCCGCGGCCCATGTCGACTCGCTCGATTCCGA
>Ga0070761_10002451_pt1 | contig 11349 bp, 13 predicted proteins | sample HubBroMetageREF1_FD_66724 | JGI IMG/M metagenome (GOLD analysis project Ga0070761, IMG submission 66724) | Reference soil microbial communities from the Hubbard Brook experimental Forest, New Hampshire, USA - Hubbard Brook CCASE Soil... | ecosystem: Environmental > Terrestrial > Soil >...
AAGGTTGCGGTGATCGAGGAACTGCGCGAGCGCCTGGCGCTGCCGCCCGATCGCGTCATCTACGTCGGCGACGGAAGCTCAGACGTGCACGTCATGCTGCACGTCAATAACGCCGACGGCTTCACGATCGCAGTGTCGGAGAACCGGCATCTCGCGCGCATTGCGCAGGCGACCGTGTTGAGCGATAACGCCTTCAGCATCCTCGTGCCCATCCTTCACCAGGTGCTCGGAATGCGTACCCCCGAGATCCGCGCCCTCATAGAGTCGCATGGGATGGTGCTGCACGATTGGGAACGCGCCCGCACCGATCGGGTGCAGATCCGCGAGGTCGCTGTGCCTTCCCCGTGAGTGCCGGCTTCTCGCGCGCACTGCTGCGCGACCTTCATTCAAAGCTAACAGCACTGAAATCTTCGCCAGCTACCGTGACGCTCGCCCGTCCACGTACGGGAATCAGGTCCGCATTTTTTGCAGACCAACGTCCCGGCGAGGCGCGCCGCTCGTATACGGATGCGGCCGGCGCGCCTCGCCGTGGACGATAAGGTGAGGGTACCGGTACCGGCCGCTGACGCCGTAGCACGCGGCGCTGGCCGACACAGTTTGACAAGTCTGACCGACAGCTGCCGCCTGACGGGGGCGCTAGCATCGCGCTTGATGAGCTTTGGTGCAGCTGGAGCGAACAAGGACCGTGCTATGGCACGCAGGTACAGCAAAGCGAGCGGCAGGAAGGTGCGCCGCGCAATGCATGAAATGAAACGTGGGACGCTCCGCAGCGGGCGTTCGGGCAGAAAGGTGAGGAGTCGCAAACAGGCGATTGCCATCGGCCTTTCGGAAGCGCGCCGTGCGGGCAGCAGGGTGCCGAAGAAGAAGTAACAGACAGCCCCGTGCACTGCGCGGGCTGCCGACACCGAGGCATAGGCATCGAAGCGAAGCCTGAGCCTACAGACATCGTCAGCGCTGACTGTCAACGTCCGAATGATCTGACATGCTCAGTGTTCCGCGTGAGGCAGCTTCGCGCCAACAACTTCGCTAGGCTAGGGAATCGGACATAGCCGCTGGATGCGGCGATGCTCAGGGGACGAGATATGAACCTTAGACTCATGGCCTCGACGTTATTGATCGTCGGCTCACTGGTGGGAGGCGTCGCGCTGGCGCAGGACTCGGACGTGCACCCCAAGGCCTTCGTCAAGGACTCGGCCATTACGGCCAAGATCAAGAGCAAACTGGCGGCGGAACACCTTTCCAGCCTGACGCACATCCGGGTCGATACAGATCGGGACGGCGTGGTATGGCTGGGCGGCACGGCGCCGACACGGGACGCCAGGGATTACGCGGTCGAAGTGGCGCGCAACACTGAAGGCGTGGCTGATGTGAAGAGCTCCTTGCAGGTCCGCAAGGAAGACAAGGAAGAATAGTCGACGCACTAATAAACAGAGGCACGGAGGCCCTATGCTGTACTACGCGGTGGTTTTCTTCGTCATTGCACTCATCGCAGCAGTGCTCGGGTTCGTTGGGATTGCGGCTGACGCCGCATGGATAGCGAGGATTCTGTTCGTCGTGTTCCTCATCGGTGCAATCATCACCTTTCTGTTGGGTCGCCGCCCGGGCATCTGACGCCGCCAAGGGGCGCTCGCCCCTGTCGGTGCGCCAAGGAGCGAGGCGACGAGCCGCGTCGCGTCCCAGCATGCTGCCGGGGGGCGCGACGCCTGCTACAACGGCCTGTTACGCAGCGGCTGAGATGAGTTGCGGCTACCTGACGTGAAAGCCTCCCGGTCCGTGTAAGAGCCCGAGCAAGCCAATGATGATGAGATAGATCGCGACGACATAGTTGAGCAGTCGCGGCACGATCAGGATAAGAATGCCCGCGATCAATGCGGCCACCGGACCGATAATCAGAGTCATGTCCATGGGGGAGTCCACCTCGAGAACCAACAAACACTACGACATGCCGATACTCGTGCATACACTCTTCGTCGTTCAAGTCGGCGGAAGCCCTAATCGAGTGGGAAACAACCCGGGCTTCAGCAGTTTGACGGGAGAGAGCATGTGCGCTGGGCGCGATCGTCATCGTGTTGTTGGCTCCCTCAGCCGTCCCACTCGGCGCGCGAGCCGACCTGCGATCCCGCGCTCGACTCCGCGAACAGCTTGATGAGCGCGCGATTGAAAGCCGGCAGGTCGTCGGGTTTACGGCTCGTGACGAGCTTGGCGTCGACTACGACTTCCTCGTCGACCCACTTCGCGCCCGCATTCCTGATATCGGTCTTTAGCGACGGCCAGGAAGTCATGCGATGGCGAGCTATGGCTTGGTCTCGGCGGTTCGCATTCGTCGCTGAGCGAAAACAGCAGTGGCTTCGAGGGCCCGGTACGGCCCGTCATCGGCACTTTGCGCCGCAAACCCGGACGAAAGTTCTGTTGCTTGTATACTCGACTTCGGAAAACTCGACTCTCGCGTCGACCAACCAAGAGAGCTATCGAAAGAAATGCAGTCTCGAGTACGCGTGGATCCTGTCACGGCGCAGCTTGCGTCAGCGTCGTTGCCGGCCGAGTGGGTGCAGTCGGATCCTGCGATTCGCTTCGCCTGGCTCGCAGCGATCGTAGAGTCTTCCGACGACGCTATCATCAGCAAGAATCTCGATGGACGCATCCTCTCGTGGAACGCGGGCGCTAACCGTATCTTCGGATACCGCGCCGAAGAGGTGGTCGGCAAGTCCATCACCATCATCATTCCCAAGGAGCTGCGCGGCGAAGAAGCGCAGATTTTGGAGAAGATACGGCGCGGCGAGTCCGTCGATCATTTCGATACCGTGCGTCTGACTAAAGACGGACGCCGCATTCCCATATCCCTGACCGTCTCTCCTGTTCGCGACTCGCGCGGCATTATCGTCGGTGCCTCGAAGATCGCGCGCGACATTTCCCAACGTAAGCTCATGGAGCAGATGTTGGTTGAAAGGGATGAGGCGTTGCGCCAGGCCGATCGCCGCAAGGACCAGTTCCTGGCGTTGGTCGCGCATGAGCTGCGTAATCAGTTGGGCGCGATTCGCTATGCTGTGGAATTGGGCAAGAGGTCGCAGCGCGCCGCTGATCAGCAAATGGCCGAAAGGGTCATCGAGCAGCACGCCGGCCACATGAGCCGTCTGCTCGAGGATCTGGTCGATATCTCTCGCATCACATACGGCACGATCAGTCTCAACAAGACTAAAATCGAATTGAGGTCAGTCGTTGAGACCGCAATCGAGACTGCCCGCCGGCTGCTGGACTCGAGGAACCACCAGCTGTCTATTGATTTGCCAATAGAGCCCGTGCGATTCGAGGGAGATGCGCTGCGCCTGACGCAGGTGTACTCCAATCTTCTCATCAATGCCGCCAAGTACACCGCTCCAGGCGGTCGGATCGAGCTGCGAGCGGCCCGAGAAGGCAACGAAATCGTCGTCCTTGTGCGTGACAACGGCATGGGCATCTCCGCGGAGATGATGCCGCGCCTGTTCACGCTGTTCTCGCAAGGACGGCCGGCGCCCGGCACGGACGGCGAGAACGGCCTGGGGGTCGGGCTCGCGCTGGTGCGTGGGCTGGTCAGCCTGCACGGCGGGAGCGTGCAGGCCAGCAGCGCCGGGGAGGGCTGCGGCAGTGAATTCACGGTGCGCTTGCCTGCGGGCCCGCAACGAGAAGCGTCGCTTCCTCGCGAGGATTCTTAGCGTCTGCGCCCGGCGCGTAACTTCGTGAGTGTCCCCATGTGGTTGGCGACCGGAGGCGATGCGGTGGGCGCACGGTACGACGAAAGCAGCCGCATGGGTGCCCCCACGGAATTCTGAGATCTGCGCTCCGAGCGGGCAAGGCAGCTCTCGGGCTCGATGGTCGAGCGCGGTTCACTGCCGACCCCGGCCTCGAGCGCGCCCATCCTGGCTAACCAGACTTCTGCCTGCCGCGCGGCATGGCGGGCCTGCTCGATGTCGCCGACCTGGTAGAGATCGATGGCCTTCTCGGCCCATTCACGCGCCTTGCTCTGTGCCGCTGCGAAGGCCGACTTGTGGATCGGCTCGGATGGGACGATCGCCTGGGTGTTGTCGGCGCGAGTGGCCTGGACATCCCGGCGAACGAGTTTGAGTGCGGTGTTTGCCATGTGCCGGGTTCGCTTCGGTGACAGCGGAAAATCAGTTCGCTGGTGCCATAGGTTGCCAGCGAGCGCGCCGCGCGCGCATCCGTATTCTCCGCAACGAGCATTACAGATCGTCGAGATGCCACATCTGTGAAGCACAAGGCTTCGCTAGTCGCGGGCGTAAGCCGGCAAAAATGGATTTCTGTGAATCAGTGCATGGGGTACTTGCGGGATTTACCTATGCATGTGCGGCCACTGCGACTCCTGCGACCGCGGGGAGTGATGCGACAGTCGCGTCACGCAATGCGACGGTCGCACACGCGGGGAACACGCAGATGGCCAGACGCACAGAACCTGCTCCTCTGTACTGGTACGCAAGCTCCAGCCGCTGGAGGCGAGTTGCGATCGCGACCGCCCCGCTTGACGGCTTGAGTCACTGCCTGCGGCAATGGAGGAGCTTTTCTCGCATCCCGTCGGCGGCCTCGCATGCGGGCGTTGGAGCGCCACAGACGGCGCACCAGCGCAGGTATCGCGCTCACGATGAGACGGGCAGTCGCAAGCGACAACTCAGGGGTTTCGCGGCTGAGAGAGGCTAAGTTATTGTTTTTATTGGCGCTCCCTACCGGATTCGAACCGGTGTTACAGCCTTGAGAGGGCTATGTCCTGGGCCTCTAGACGAAGGGAGCGCGTGTTCCGGGGTGGACGCGGGAGCGCGGTATTATAGAGAGCGGCCCCGATTGCTCAAGCAGAAAGCCAGGAATTGAACTCCCCCGAAGCGTCCGTCGCGACGCCCGCCAGCGTACCCCGGATCATCCCGCGATCCGAGCACACGATTTCCCGCAATCACATCGCCCCGAACGCCCTGCGAGTGCTCTACCGGCTGCGCGATGCGGGCTTCATGGCGTTCCTGGTCGGCGGGTGCGTGCGCGACCTGCTGCTCGGACTGGAGCCCAAGGACTTCGACGTTGCGACCGACGCGCTGCCGGAGGAGGTCAAGCGCCAGTTTCGTAACTCCCGCCTGGTGGGCCGCAGGTTCCGCCTCGCGCATGTGTTCTTCGGCCGCGAGACTATCGAGGTTGCGACCTTCCGCGCGACCAGCGCGCCGTCGCAGGGGGATGAGCCGCTGCCGGATGCCGACCCGGAGGACGGCGAGGTTCCGGAGCTCGACGAGCCGCAGGCGGAGTCCGCCCGCGAGGGGAGCGGTGAGCGAGTCGTGGATGCTGCCGGACGGATCCTGCGCGACAACATCTACGGCACGATAGACGAGGACGTCTGGCGGCGCGATTTCACCGCCAACGCACTCTATTACAACATCGCAGATTTCTCCTTGTGGGACTACGTCGGCGGTGTCGAAGACATCGCCGCGCGGCGGCTGCGGCTGATCGGCGATCCCGAGACGCGCTTTCGCGAGGACCCGGTGCGCATGCTGCGCGCGGCGCGCTTCGAGGCGAAACTCGGCTTCACGATCGATCCTGACACTGCCCGGCCCCTCGGCGCACTGCGTGAGCTGCTCGCCGGGGTGCCGCCGGCGCGGCTGTTCGACGAGACACTCAAGCTCTTTCTGAGCGGGCACGGCGCGCGCAGCTTCGAGGTGCTGCGCCGACGCGGACTGCTGGCGGGGCTGCTGCCGAGCGTCGATCGTTACTTCGTCAGCCATCCGGGGAGCCTGGTGGAGAAGCTCCTGGTTCAGGGACTCGAGAACACCGACGGGCGCGTGCGGGCCGACAAGCCGGTGACTCCGACCTTTCTGTTCGCTCTCCTTCTATATGGCCCGATCGCTGCGCTCATCGAGGCTGCGCCTGCCGCGCGCTGGCATGAGCTCGCGACCATCCTCGCGGCCTGCGACCAGGCGATACGCGAGGCCCAGATCCGGGTCACCATTCCGAAGCGCTTCTCGCTCGGGGTGCGCGAGATGTTCGGGCTGCAGCCGCGCCTCGAGCACCCGCGCGGCCGGCGTGCGCTGCGCGTGCTCGATCACCCGCGCTTCCGCGCCGCCTACGATCTGCTGCTGCTGCGCGCGCAGTTCGGGCTGGCGCCGGCCGAGATGGCGCAGTGGTGGACGCGCCTGCAGGAGGTGCCCGCGGAGGAGCGCGGACCGATGGCGGATGCGATCGCGGGTGAGGCACGTGGACCGCAGCAGGCGCCGCGCCGCGGCGGCCGTCGCCGCCGCCGGCGTCCCAAAGCCGCAGCGCCTTCCTGACCCGAGGTTCGCGGGAGATGCAGGTCTGGCAGCCCGCCTATATCGGAGTGGGCAGCAACCTGAGCGATCCACGCGCCCAGGTGCTCGCCGCGCAGGCGCACCTCCTGGGCGTGCCGCTCACTCAGGTGATCCTCACGTCGCCCCTGTACGCCTCGCGGCCTTACGGCCCGGTGGCCCAGGCGGACTTCGTGAACGCGGTGATCGGCACGGTCACCCGGCTCGAGCCCCGTGCCTTGCTTGCCGAGCTCCTCGCGATCGAGACCGCGCTCGGGCGGCCGGCCGAGCGGCAGCGCTGGGGACCGCGGATCATCGATCTCGATCTGCTGGTCTACGGTCGCGAGCGCTGCACGGACCCGAGTCTGACGCTGCCGCACCCGGGGATAGTGGAGCGTAACTTCGTTCTGTATCCTCTGGCGGACATAGCCCCGGATCTGGACGTGCCCGGACTTGGCCGAGTCGCCGAGCTCGCGGGCAGGGTCGCGTCCGACGGCTTGCAGCGACTGTAGGCCCATGACGCAGGAAACGACCCATCAGTTCATCGCGGTGGAGGGGCCGATCGGCGTCGGCAAGACGAGCCTCGCCAAGCGGCTGTGTGACAGCCTGTCCGCGCAGCCGGTGCTGGAGCAGGCGGCGCAGAACCCGTTCCTCGAGCGCTTCTACCGCAATCCCCGCGCCGGCGCGCTGCCGGTCCAGCTGTACTTCCTGCTGCAGCGCGCCCAGCAGCTGACCGCACTCAAGCAGGCGGACCTGTTCGCGCCGGTGCGAGTCGCCGACTACCTGTTGGAGAAGGATCGGCTGTTTGCCCGCGTGACGCTCGATGACGCCGAGTACGCGCTCTACGAGCAGGTGTATGCCAAGCTCGACGTGCAGGCGCCGAAACCCGACCTGGTGGTGTATCTCCAGGCCCCGGTGGATGTGCTGCTCGAGCGCATCGCGCGGCGCGGCGTCGATTACGAGCAGTACATCGATCGCGGCTACCTCGAGCGGCTGAACGAGGCCTACGCGCGCTTCTTCCACGAGTTCAGCGCCGCGCCGCTGCTGATCGTCAACGCGGGCTCGATCGACCCGACCGCTAACCAACGCGATTACGACGAGCTGCTGGCCGCCATCAAACGCATGAGCCGCGGGCGGCTCTACTACAATCCGTTGCGCAGCCGGGCGATCTAGCTACACTCCACGCCATGGCGATGTACAAGCACCTGCAGCGCGATGCCGGCCGGCCGCCGGTGACGCTGGCGACGCTGCAGCGCATGAAGGCCGACGGCGAGAAAATCGCCTGCCTGACCTGCTACGACTCGAGTTTCGCGGCGCTGGTCGACGCGGCGGATGTTGACGTGGTGCTGGTTGGCGACACGCTCGGCATGGTGATCCAGGGCCACGACACCACGGTGCCGGTGACGATGGATGACATGGTCTACCACAGCGCTGCCGTGGTGCGCGGCCTGCAGCGCCCATTCCTCATCGGCGACATGCCCTTCATGAGTTACCCGACCAAGGAGCTGGCTCTCGCCAACGCCGTGCGACTCATGCAGGAGGGCGGTGCGCAGATGGTGAAGCTCGAGAGCGGCGGCCGCCAGACCGAGATCGTCGAGTTTCTGGCCGGCCACGACATCGCGGTCTGCGCCCACCTGGGGCTCAAGCCGCAGTCGGTGCACAAAACCGGCGGATTCCGCGTCCAGGGTCGCGAGCGCGAAACGGCCGCGCGGCTGCTCGATGAATCCAAGCGTCTGGAGGCGGCCGGTGCGGACGTCGTGCTGCTCGAATGCGTTCCGGCGCAGCTCGGCAAGGCGATCACCACGGAGCTGCACGTGCCGGTCATCGGCATCGGTGCGGGCCCCGACACCGACGGCCAGATTCTCGTGCTCTACGACATGCTGGACATCACCACCGGCCGCAGGCCGCGCTTCGTGCGCAACTTCATGGAAGGCGCCGGTGACAATCTCGAGGCGCTCAAGCGCTACGTACGAGCCGTGAAGCAGCGCGAGTACCCCGCGCCCGAGCATTGCTTCTGACCCTCACGCCGCAGCCGGGCCGTCTCGAGCCTCGCTCCGCCGCCCTGAACGCCGCGCACCGCCCAAAGCATGGAAAGCGTTACCACCATTAGCGCGGTTCGCGAGCGGGTACGCGCCTGGCACAAGGCCGGCGCGCGCATCGCCTTCGTGCCGACCATGGGCAACCTGCACGCCGGGCACGTGAGCCTGATCGAGGCGGCGCGCCGGCACGGCCAGCGCTTTGTCGCCAGCATCTTCGTCAATCCCATGCAGTTCGGGCCGAACGAGGACTTCGCCCATTACCCGCGCACGCCGCGCGAGGACGAGCGCATGCTCGCGGCTGCCGGCTGCGATCTGATGTTCATGCCGGATGTGAACGAGATCTATCCGCACGGCTCGGAGCGCGGCGCGCGCATCGAGGTGCCGGGTCTGTCGCGCATTCTCGAAGGCGAGTTCCGCCCGGGGCACTTCGAGGGCGTGAGCACCGTCGTCGCCAAGCTGTTCCACATCGTTGAGCCGGATGTGGCGGTGTTCGGCGAGAAGGACTTCCAGCAGCTCGCCGTCATCCGGCGGATGGTGGCGGACCTGTGCCTGCCGGTCGAGATCGTGAGCGCGCCGACGGTCCGCGACGCCGACGGCCTCGCGATGAGCTCGCGTAACCAGTACCTGACCGCCGCCGAGCGGCGCATGGCGCCGCAGATTTATGCGACGCTGCAGGCGGCGGCGCAGCGACTGCACAGTGGCGACAGCGAATTCACCAGCATCGAGCGCAGCGGCTTCAAGTCGCTGGAGGACGCCGGCTTCCGGCCCGATTACTTCGCGGTGCGGCGAGCTGTGGATCTCGGGCCGCCGTCGGCGGAGGCGCGCGAGCTGGTGGTGCTCACCGCCGCGCGCCTGAGTCGCGCACGGCTCATTGACAACGTGCAGGTTACGCGTCCTGCCAGGTAGCCGCGGACATGGCCATCACCCGCCCCGACTTTGGCGCCCGAGCCGCTTCACTGACGGTCGAGCTGTGCACGCAGGGGACCGGCACGCAGCTGCGGCTCACGCATGCAGGCTTTCCCGACGAGGCGAGCTGCGAGCGCCACCGCGGCGCGTGGCCGGTGGTGCTCGAGCACCAGGACCGCGTCTTGTCGGCACAACGCTGAACGCGCTTAGCTGACCTCAGGATCAGGCGCGATCCGCGGCCGGCCGAGCGCTACGCCGGCTGCTGCTGCCGCTCGAGCGCCCAGCCAACATGCTCGCGCACGAGCGGCGAGCCGTCGGCGCGACGCGCGGCGAGCGCGGCGGCGATCTCCGGCGCGCGCGGCGCGTTGCCGAGTGCCACCGCGATGTTACGCGACCAGCGCTCGAAGCCGATGCGGTAGATCGCGGAGCCGCGCATGCGCTCGTCGAACTCGCGCTCTGTCCAGCGGAACAGCTCCGGCAGGGCCGGTGCGTCAAGGGCGTGCCGAACCTTGAAGTCCGGATGGCTGGCGGCGTGCGCGAACTTGTTCCACGGGCACACCAGCTGGCAGTCGTCGCAGCCGTAGACGCGGTTGCCGATCGCCGCGCGCAGCTCCACGGGGATCGTCCCCGGGTGCTCGATGGTGAGGTAGGAGATGCAGCGGCGCGCGTCCAGGCGGTAGGGTGCGACGATGGCCGCCGTGGGGCACGCGGGGATGCACGCCTGGCATGTGCCGCAGTGGGCGCTGGCGGGAGCGTCGGCCGGCAGCGGCAGGTCGGTGAGAATCTCACCGAGAAAGAACCACGAGCCCGCATCGCGCGCCAGCAGATTGGTGTGCTTGCCGATCCAGCCGAGCCCCGCGTTGCGTGCCAGCGCCTTCTCCAGCACCGGTGCGGTGTCGACACATACACGGTAACCGAACGGCCCGATGCGCTGGCCGAGATCACGCGCGAGCCGCTCGAGCGCGCGGCGCATGATCTTGTGGTAGTCACGCCCGAGCGCATAACGCGACAGGTAGCCGAGGCGACCGTCAGCCAATACCTCGTGCGCCGGGCGCGCGCCCTGCGGCCAGTAGTCCATTCGCACGCTCACGACCCGCAGCGTGCCGGGCACGAGCTCCGCGGGACGCGCGCGCTTCAGGCCGTGACGCTGCATGTAGTGCATCTCGCCATGGAAGCCGTCGCTGAGCCAACGCACCAGGTGCCGCTCGTCATCGGGGATGTCGAGGCCGGCGACGCCGAGCGCGCCGAAGCCGAGCGCGCGCGCGGCGGCCGACAACTCGTGTTTGACCGCGCGCAGGTCGATTGTGGCCGGATTGGTCATGGCGCCACCACGCCTGCCAGTATAATCACACGATGGCGCTGCCGATCGCTCTGTACTCGACCGCCCAGGTGCGCGCGCTCGACGCCTACGCGATCGAGACGCTGGGGATTCCGGGCTACACGCTCATGAAGCGCGCCGGTGAATCCGCGCTGCGCGCCCTGCGCTCGCGCTGGCCCATGGCGCACCGTGTGGTGGTCGTCTGCGGCGGCGGTAACAATGGCGGCGACGGCTATGTGCTGGCACGCTTCGCGCAAGCCGCAGGGCTCACGGTGACGGTGGCGGCAGCAAGCGTCCCGGAGCATCTGCATGACGACGCGCGGCGCGCCTACGAGGACTTGCGCATCAGCGACGGGCGCGTGCAGCCGTTTGCGCCGGCGCTGCTGTCCCAGGGCGAGGTGATCGTCGATGCGCTGCTCGGCACCGGTCTGCGCGACGGCGTGCGCGCCGACACCGCCCGCGTCATCCACGCCATCAACGCGGCCGAGCGGCCGGTGCTGGCGCTCGATGTCCCCTCCGGTCTCGACAGCGACGCAGGGGTCGCCCTCGGCGAAACAGTGCGCGCCGATGTGACGATCACTTTCGTGGGGCTCAAGACCGGGCTGTTCGTCGGCGACGGACCGCAGTACTGCGGCACGATCGTGTTTGACGACCTGGAGCTCGCCGCGCCGCCCACGTCGCAGTTCGCGCCGCGCCTGACACGCATCGTAGAGGCGGAGATCCACCAGGCACTGCCGCGCCGGGCGCGCGACGCGAACAAAGGGGACTTCGGTCGCGTGTTGATCGTCGGCAGCGGCAGCGG
>Ga0070761_10002454_pt1 | contig 11343 bp, 8 predicted proteins | sample HubBroMetageREF1_FD_66724 | JGI IMG/M metagenome (GOLD analysis project Ga0070761, IMG submission 66724) | Reference soil microbial communities from the Hubbard Brook experimental Forest, New Hampshire, USA - Hubbard Brook CCASE Soil... | ecosystem: Environmental > Terrestrial > Soil > Temperate...
CCCATCGGGCGCGCCGAGGTGGTGCGCGAGGGCAGGGACCTCACCATCCTCACTTACGGCACCATGGTGCACGTGGCGGCAGCGGCAGTCGGCCTGTCCGGCTACGACGCCGAGATCGTCGATGTACGCACCATGTCGCCGCTCGACGTCGATACGTTGTGCACTTCGGTGTGCAAGACCGGGCGTTGCGTGGTGGTGCACGAGGCGACCCGCTTCGCCGGATACGGCGCGGAACTCGTGGCCACCGTGCAGGAGCACTGTTTCTGGAACCTGGAGGCGCCGGTGCAGCGCGTGACCGGCTGGGACACTCCCTATCCGCACGCCTTCGAGTGGGAGTACTTTCCCGGTCCTGCGCGCATCGCAGCCGCCCTTAAGCAGGTGATGGAGTCGGCATGAGTCGCTACGTCTTCAAGCTCCCCGACCTGGGCGAAGGCACGGTCTCGGCTGAGATTGTCGGCTGGCGCGTCAAACCGGGCGATACAGTCGCCGAGGATGACGTGGTGGTCGAGGTCATGACCGAAAAGGCGGCGGTCGAGCTGCCCGCGCCGGTCGGCGGCCGGGTGGTGTCGACGACCGGGGTCGCGGGCGATACGGTGCCGGTGGGCGCGGAGCTCATCGTGCTGGAAACCGATGCCGGCGCGCCGAGCGTCGCGGGCGCGGCGCAGCCTGCGACAGCGCCGCCGGCCGTGGCGGCCGTGGCGACGCCAGCCGCGAGCCCGGGCAATGGTGCCGGCGCTGCGCACCTTGCCGCCGCACGCGCTGGGCGCGTGGCGACCTCGCCCGCGGTGCGCCGCCGCGCGCACGAGGCCGGCGTCGATCTGCGGCAGGTCGCAGGCTCAGGCCCCAACGGCCGCATCGTCCCCCAGGACCTCGACAGCTACGTGGCGCAGCGCGCCGCGCCGACGCCCCTGCGCAGCGCGTCCCGGCCGCTACCGGTGGCAGGCCGCAGCGCGGCCGCGCGTCCGGCCACCGAAGAGATCAAGGTGATCGGGCTGCGGCGCCTGATCGCCCAGCGCATGTCGGACGCCAAACGCAACATCCCGCACTTCGCCTACGTCGAGGAGCTCGATGTCAGCGAACTCGAATCTCTGCGCCGCCATCTGAACAGCAAGCCGCCGGCCGGCGGCGCGCCGCTCACCTATCTGCCGTTGCTCGCCATGGCACTGATCCGGGTGCTGCGTGATTTCCCGCAGTGCAACGCTCACTACGATGCCGAGCGCGGTGTGCTGCTGCGCTACGCCGCCGTGCACCTCGGTGTTGCGACCCAGACACCCGACGGGCTCAAGGTGCCGGTGGTGCACGACGCGCAGGACCTGACACTGTGGCAACTCGCGGCTGAGATCCGCCGCGTGAGCGAGGCGGCGCGTACCAACAAGGCTAAACGCGAGGAGCTCGGCGGCTCCACCATCACCGTGACCAGTCTCGGCAAGCTGGGTGGCATCGCCAGCACACCCATCATCAACGCACCCGAGGTCGCCATCATCGGAGTCAACCGTGCGCTCGAGCGACCCATGGTCGTCGAGGGCGCGATCGCCATTCGCCGCATGATGAATCTGTCCTCATCGTTCGATCACCGTTTCGTCGACGGCTATGACGCAGCCGCCATGATCCAGGCACTGAAGGAGTGCCTCGAACATCCCGCGACCATCTTCATGCCGATCTGACGGTCCGCGCGCGCAGCTGCCGAGCGCTGGCGCACAGCGCCGGCTGCTGCCGGAGTCACACGCAGCCGTTCAGGACTGATGCGCAGGAGCGCCGGCGTAGGCCTTCTCACCGGCCTCGATGCGCAGCTTCAGATGGTTCTGCGGCGGCGGCAGCGGGCAGGTGGCGAAGTCGTTGAGCGCGCAGGGCGGATTGAATGCCTTGTTGAAATCGAGCTGGGCGATGCCGTCCCGCGGCAGCGGGATATAGAGGAACCGGCCGCCGCCATAGGTCTCGTGCCCGCTGGTGCCGTCCGCGAACATGATGAACAGCTCTTGGTCGGCGGGATCTTCGAGCACGGTGTCGAGGCGATAGTCGTGGCCGGCGTGGCTGAACACCACCGCGCCGGGTGAGACGGCGTCCTCCTCCATGCCGAGGATGTTGATGATGCGGATGTGACGCTGCGGCTGATAGGGCTCGAAGCGCGCCGCGAGTGCCCAGCCGGCGCTCACCGGGAAGTAGGACAGACCGCGGAAATTCATGCGGTGCGGATTGTTGAGATCGCGCACCCGCACGCCGAGGTTGCCGGCGCGCTCGATCACGAAGAAGCGCAGCGTGCCGCTGGCGAGCACGGTCGGCGCACCGCTCGCATCGGAATTGAGGATGAGCGCCGTCACCGGCTGGCCGTCGTGGGTGACATGACTGTCCGGGCGCGCCGTGAAGCGCACCTCCTGGCCGTTCACCAGGAAGCTGCCCGCCTGCTCGGCGAGCGCCGCGTTGTCCAGCTGCAAGGCATTGCCCGGGGCGCGGCCGAAGCTGTTCTCGCCCTGCTTCAGCCAGAAGAGTCCGGTCAGCGTGAGCCAGCCGCTGTCGCTGGTGAGCGAGTTGACGCGCTGCGCGCGCCAGGCCTCGATGGTGTGCTGCTCGGCGCTGAGGTCCACCATCGCCGACTGCGTTGCCGAACGTGCCAGGGTGGCGGCGAGCAGCAGTGCGGCGAGCGCCAAGGCCCAGAGCGGCGCGCTGCCGCGGGTACTGAAGCGAGCGGTCATCGGTATCTCCTGCAGGTGCGGCTGCCATTTTAAGCGATCGGCGCTAACGCCCGAGGATCTCCTCGCGGACGTCGGCGATCTCGCGGGCGCGCGAGGCGCGCGCGCCCTCGCAGCGCTCCGGGCGCGGACAGCGGTTGCTGCGCGGACAGATGAGGCGCGCGGGCGCATGGAGCGCCTCCTCGATCCAGGCGATGTTCAGCACCTTGGCGACCGCGCCGAGTACCTGGGCGGCGGCCTTGGGAATGCGCGCCTCGCCGCGCCGATGCAGGCACTCGCGGAAGATCGACTCGATCACCGCGGCACTGGCCACGCCGTTGCTGGCCAGCGCCGGTGCGAGATCGACTCCCACCGACAGCACATGCGCATTGCCCGCCATGTCATGCACGCGGATCGAATGACAGCAATACAAGAGCGAGCGCTCACCGTCGCGCAGCACGGAGATCTGCGAGCCGCGCTCGCCATGCCCGCCGTCGATCATGCGGAACACCGCCCAATGCGGACACGGATCGCTCACCTGCGCAAGATTGCCCCAGGGAAGCGGGATACCGTTGCCGCGGTACACCGCGCGCAGGTAGCCGGGCGGATAGGCATCGAAGAAGTGCCAGTAGGGGTAGGGCGACACCTTGGTCATGCGCCGCATGATGACCGCCGGCGTCAGTTCGAGGCGGGTGCCCGCCTCGATGCGATAACGCTCGCGCGCCAGGAAGCGCCGGAACGGCACCCGCGGGGCGAGCAGGGCGCCGGCGAAGAAACTGCATTCGAAATCCCGCCAGGCGTGCAGGACGTCCTGCGCGTTCATGCCCGGGGTGCTCGAGCCCCCCTCGGGACTGCCGCCCATCTCACCGCCGGTGGCGTGCGGTGACTTCAGGCCGTCGCCGCCGTGCAGCACCTTGTGGGCGATATGCGCCGCCAGATCGAATTTGAGGCGCGCCGGATCGGCCTGCAGCGCACGGTTGGCGTAGACGATGCGCGGTGCCTCGAAGAACGAGCGCACCATGCTGCGCACCTCGCGGTCCTTGTCCCGTGCCAGTACCGGCTTGCGATCGAACCAGCGGATCTCCAGCCCGTGACGGCGGCACAAGCGGGTCAGATCCTCTACCGACAGTGGGAAGCGCCGCTCACCGATGCGGTCGGCGGCGCGTTCGAGATCGGGGAAGTCGTTGCGCGAGATCTCCTGATGCGAGCGGATCAGCAGGTGGGCGAACTGTCGGCCACTGGTGCCGGTCTGCGCGAGCAGCTCGGGGATCGCCGCCTGCAGCAAAGTGCGCGAGAACAGGAAGGCGGGCTCGAGCGGCACGTGGGCCGTGGCACCGCCTGCGACCGGCGCGGGCAGCTCGAGTTCTGCGCGCTCGTCGAGGAACCAGCTGCTCGGCCGCTGGAAGACCTCCGCGAGCAGCTCGAGCAGCTCGGTCGAGGGCCGGCGCTTGCCACTCTCGATCATGCTCAGGTAGGAGACCGAGGGAGCCAGCTCCGGTTTGCGCTGGATGCAGCGCACCGACAGCTCCTCCAGGGTGAGCCCGTTGCGCTTGCGCACCGAGCGCAGCTTGGCGCCGAGCAGATGCCCTTTGCGCAGTAATTCCGCCATATGTTCAGCCGCCGCCGCTTTACGTTCAGTGAAATTAACAGTGTGAAGTTTTCACAGTCAAATTCGCGACGGAGTCGCGTATGCTGGCCGGGATGAACGCGGAGACGCAGGCACGGACGTATTCCCGCGAGCCGGCCGGACCCAAGGTGGAGATTCTGGGCGGCGCGCTCGAGCGCAGCGACGAGGTGCTGACGCCGCTCGCGCTGCAGCTGCTCGCCAGTCTGCACCGCCGCTTCAACGGCCAGCGGCTGGAGCTACTCGCGGCCCGCAGCCGCCGCCAGGCGGAGTTGGACGACGGTGCGCTGCCGCAGTTCCTGGCAAGCACCCGCGCGGTGCGGGCCGGCGACTGGCGCATTGCCGCCGTGCCCGCCGACCTCGCCGACCGGCGCGTCGAGATCACCGGGCCGGTTGACCGCAAGATGATCATCAACGCCCTGAACGCGCCGGTGCGCTGTTTCATGGCCGACTTCGAGGACTCTTGCGCACCGACCTGGGAAAACATCGTGCGCGGCCAGGTGAATCTCAAGGACGCGGTGCGGCGCACCATCAGCTATGCCGATCCGGCCACCGGCAAGGTCTACCGTCTGAATGAGCGCAGCGCGACCCTGATCGTGCGGCCGCGTGGCTGGCATCTGCCGGAAAAGCACGTGCGCATCAACGGCGAGGCCGTGTCCGGCGCGCTGTTCGATTTCGCACTGTTCCTCGCCAACAACCATGAGGCGCTGGCGCGCGCCGGCACTGGGCCGTACTTCTACCTGCCCAAGATGGAGAGTCATCTCGAGGCACGGCTGTGGAACGAAGTGTTCCTCGCCGCGCAGGACGTGCTCGGCATGCCGCGCGGCACCATCAAGGCGACGGTACTGATCGAGACCATCCTGGCGGCGTTCGAGATGGATGAGATCCTCTACGAGCTGCGCGAGCATTCAGCCGGCCTCAACTGCGGCCGCTGGGACTACATCTTCAGCTTCATCAAGAAATTCCGGAACCGCGCCGATTTCCTCATGCCCGACCGCGCCGCGCTCACCATGGAGCGGCATTTCCTCAAGTCGTACGTGGATCTGTTGATCCACACCTGCCACCGGCGCGGCGCGCACGCGATGGGCGGCATGGCGGCACAGATCCCGATCCGTGACGCAGCGCGCGCGAACGAGGCGGCCATGGCACGGGTGCGCGCCGATAAGTTACGCGAGGCACGCGCCGGTCACGATGGCACCTGGATCGCGCACCCGGGGCTCGCCGCGCTCGCGCGCGAAGCGTTCGATGAGGTGATGACAGGACCGAACCAGCTCGCAGTACTGCGCGCCGACGTGCACGTCACCGAGCAGGATCTGCTCACCGTCCCCGACGGCGTGATCACCGAGGCCGGGCTGCGCAACTGCATCCGCGTCGGCGTCCAGTACCTGGAATCCTGGCTGCGCGGCAACGGCTGCGTGCCGCTCTATCACCTCATGGAGGACGCCGCGACCGCGGAGATCTGCCGCGCGCAGCTGTGGCAGGCGCTGCACCACGGGGCACGCACCGAGGATGGCGAGCGCGTGAGCCTCGAGCGTTTTGACCGCATGCTGATGAGCGAGCTGGACCATATCCACGAGGAGGTGGGCGCCGCACGCCTGAGCGGCGGGGTGTTTCCGAGCGCGGCACGCCTGTTTGAGCAGATGACCAAGAACGAGACTTTCGACGAGTTCCTCACTCTACCCGCATACGAGCTGTTGCACTGAAGGCACCCCCATGACTTTCGCCAAACTCCCCAGCGCCGATGATCTCACCCGCAACTGGCGTGAGAGCCCGCGCTGGCGCGGCATCTCGCGCGGCTACCAGGCCACCGACGTGGTGCGGCTGCGCGGCACCGTTCCGGTCGAACATTCAATCGCGCGCATCAGCGCGGAGAAATTCTGGCGCTATCTGAACGACAAGCCGCTGGTCAATGCGCTCGGCGCACTCACCGGCAATCAGGCGATGCAGCAGGTCAAGGCCGGACTCGATGCCATCTATCTGTCCGGCTGGCAGGTGGCCGGTGATGCCAATCTCGCCGGGGAGATGTATCCCGACCAGTCGCTCTATCCCGCCGACTCGGTACCCGCGGTCGTGCGGCGCATCAACAACACCCTGCGTCGTGCGGACGAGATCTGCCACGCCGAGGGTGATGATTCGGTCGACTGGCTGAAGCCGATCATTGCCGACGCCGAGGCTGGCTTCGGCGGTGTGCTGAATGCCTTCGAGCTGATGAAGCAGATGATCGATGCGGGTGCTGCCGGCGTGCATTTCGAAGATCAGCTGTCCTCGGCCAAGAAGTGCGGCCACATGGGCGGCAAGGTACTGGTGCCAACGCAGGAAGCCGTCAACAAGCTGGTGGCGGCACGGCTGGCGGCCGATGTCTGCAACGTGCCGACCGTACTGATTGCGCGCACTGACTCGGAAGGCGCCAACCTGCTGACCTCCGACGTCGACGAGCGTGACCGGCCGTTCATCGATGCCGCCCGCGGCCGCACCAGCGAGGGCTTCTACAACGTCAAGGCGGGACTCAAGCAGGCCATTGCCCGTGGACGCGCCTACGCGCCCTACGCGGATCTGTTGTGGTGCGAGACCGCCAAGCCCGATCTCGCCGAGGCGCGCGAGTTCGCCGAGGGCATCCACGCGCAGTTCCCCGACAAACTGCTGGCCTACAACTGTTCGCCCTCATTCAACTGGAAGCGCAAGCTGGACGATGCGACTATCGCCAAATTCCAGCGCGAGCTCGCGGCCATGGGCTACCGCTTCCAGTTCATCACGCTCGCCGGCTTCCACGCGCTCAACTATTCGATGTTCGAGCTGGCGCGCGGCTACAAGACGCAGCACATGAGTGCCTACGTGACGCTGCAGCAGGCCGAGTTCTCGGCCGAGAGTTCCGGCTACACCGCCACCAAGCACCAGCGCGAAGTCGGTGCCGGCTATTTCGATGCGGTGACGCAGGTCGTGAGCGGCGGCACGTCCTCGATCACGGCGCTCGCGGGCAGCACCGAGGAGCAGCAGTTCGAGAAGAAGGTGTCCTAGCGCTCCCCTCGGCTACTTCGCGGTCGGCATGATGAATTCGGCGCCCTTGGGCGTGCTCTGCGGCCAGCGCTGCATGATGGATTTCTGCCGCGTGTAGAAGCGCACCGCTTCCTCGCCGTAGGCGTGGGTGTCGCCGAACAGGCTGCTCTTCCAGCCGCCAAAGCCGTGCCAGGCCATCGGCACCGGGATCGGCACGTTGATGCCGACCATGCCGACCTCGATGTGCCGGCCGAATTCGCGGGCGATGTGACCGTCGCGGGTGTAGCAGGCGACGCCGTTGGCCAGCGGGTGCGCGTTCACCAGCGCGACTGCGGCAGCGAAGTCGGCCACGCGGACACAGCACAGCACCGGGCCAAAGATCTCCTCCTGGTAGATGCGCATGCCTGTGGTCACGTGGTCGAACAGCGTGGCCCCTAGCCAGAAGCCGCCCTCGTGACCTGCCACGGTGAACGGGGCGCCGGTCAGCGGGTGCGAGCGTCCGTCGACCAGCAGCTCGGCGCCCGCGGCGACGCCGTCATCGATGTAACCGCGGATACGCTCGACCGCGGCGCGACTGATCACCGGACCCATCTCCGCTTCAGCCTGCATGCCGTGGCCGATCCGCAGGCGGCGCGCACGTGCGGTGAGCTCCGGTATCAGCGCCTCGCCGGCCGCGCCCACCAGCACCGCCACCGAGATCGCCATGCAGCGCTCGCCCGCGGAACCGTAGGCCGCACCGATCAGCGCATCGGCCGCCTGCTCCAGGTCGGCATCGGGCATCACCACCATGTGGTTCTTGGCACCGCCGAGTGCCTGCACGCGTTTGCCGCTCGCGGCGCCGCGCTGGTAGATCGAGTGCGCGATCGTGGTCGATCCTACGAAGCTCACGGCGCGCACGTCGGGGTGATCGAGCAGTGCATCGACCGCGCCCTTGTCGCCCTGGATGACGTTGAACACGCCGTTCGGCAGTCCCGCCTCGGCCAACAGCTGCGCCATCAGCAACGAGGCCGACGGATCGCGCTCGCTCGGCTTGAGCACGAAACTGTTGCCGCAGGCGATGGCGAGCGGAAACATCCAGCAGGGCACCATGCAGGGAAAATTGAAAGGTGTGATGCCGGCGACGACGCCGAGCGGCTGGCGCAGCGTCCAGTTGTCGATGCCGGTCGACACCTGGTCGGTGAAGTCGCCCTTGAGCAGCTGCGGAATGCCGCAGGCGAACTCGACGATCTCGATGCCGCGCGTCACCTCGCCCTGGGCATCGGCGAACACCTTGCCGTGCTCGGCGGTGATCAGTGTCGCCAGCGCGTCGCGCTGCTGGTTCATCAGAGTGAGGAAGCGTGTCAGCACGCGCGCGCGCCGTACCGGTGGCGTCTCGGCCCAGGCCGGCCAGGCCGCGCGCGCGCTCGCTACTGCCTGCGCCACCTCGGCGGCACCGGCCGCTGCCACTTCCGCGCTGAGCGCACCGCTGGCCGGGTTGAACACCGGCAGGCGTGCGCCGCCCGTGGCGACCGGCTGACCACCGATCCAGTGCGGTATCACGCGGAGGGCGGCGCTGCGCGCCGTGCTTGCAGGCAGTGTCGAGGCGGTCATTGACGGTCCCATCGTTGGTGAGCGCAAACGCCTTGGAGCGCCGCGCCCGCCGATCATAGACCAGTTGCGCGCGCCCCCGCATACTGAGCGGCGCCAGCGATGACTACCCGGCAATTGTTTGCGACGCTCGTTTATCAGGGACGCCTCCGGGGCCGCGGCGCGCGTACGCTCAATGCGCGGCTGCTCGCCGAGTGCCGCCAGCTGCGCGCCGACGATGCTGTCGGGCGCCGCTGGTCGGCGCGCAACTATCCGAACGGTTATACCTCGTACAGTTCGGCGCATCGGATGCAGCAACTCTCGCCTACCTTCGCGCAGCTGGCGCGCGCTGTCGATGCGCACGTGGCGCGTTTCACGCGCGCGCTGGCCTGGGACGTGAAAACGCGGCCGCTGGTCATGACCGACTGCTGGGTGAACATCATGGCGCGCGGCGCCGCGCACGGGCTGCATCTGCACCCGCTCTCGGCCGTGAGCGGCACTTACTACGTGGCAACGCCGGCGGGCGCTCCGGGCCTGAAATTCGAAGACCCGCGCCTGGAGCGCTTCATGGCGGCGCCGCCGCGGCGCGCGCATGCCAGCCGTGCGCAGCGTCCCTGGGTCACCTTCGCGGCGCGCGCCGGTGAGCTGCTGCTGTTCGAAAGCTGGCTGCGGCACGAAGTGGCCGCGCATGCCGGCGCACGCGAGCGCGTGAGCATCAGCTTCAATTACAGCTGGTTCTAGTCTGTCACCGCGCCGTCTCGGCCGTGCGCCGCCAGGGCCAACCCCCTTGAGCGCGCGCGCGTGGCAGCTGAGTGGTACGGGTCAGCGTCGGCGGCAGTGCCTGCGGGCCAGGCGGCGACACGCAGGCGGCGCCTGCCGCCCGGCACGCTGGCGAGCGCGCCGAACATGGCGGGCGCGGGCGCTGCGCGCATGCGCGCCGGCGGCTAGTGCTGCGCCTGCGCCGTGGCGCTCAGGGCAGCACGCGCCGCAGCCAGGTGCCGATATCCGCTACTTCTTGCGGACACACCGAGTGCGGCATGCTGTAGGTATGCCACTCGACCTGATAGCCCGCGCTCTGCAGCTGCCGGCAGGCGGCCTCGCCCAGCAGCAGCGGCACCATCGGATCCTGAGTGCCGTGGGCCATGAACACCGGCGTCGACTGGTTCGCCGGCTGGCGCTCGGCGGCGAACTGCGGCGCGAGCACCTGATAGCACGACAGACCCATGATGCCGGCGAGTCTGTGCGGATAGCGCACGCCGCTGAACAGCGCCATGGCGCCGCCCTGAGAAAATCCCGCCAGCACGATGCGTTCGCTGCCGATGCCGCGCGCATTCTCACGCTCGATCAACGCCGTGATGGCCTGCTGTGAGGCACGGATGCCCTGTTCATCCTCTAGCGTGCGTCGATCGAGTCCGGCAATGTCGTACCAGGCGCGCATCGCGAAGCCGTTGTTGATGGTGACCGGCCGCACCGGCGCGTGCGGGAACACGAAGCGCAGTGCGCGCTCGCCCGGCCGCACCAGTTCCGGCACGATGGGTTCAAAGTCATGGCCGTCGGCACCGAGCCCGTGCAGCCAGATGACGCAGCCGCTCGGCTCGCGCCCGGTTTGGATCTCCACCGCCTCGGCTGACACCGTCGACCTCCGTCCGCAACCCGCCGCAGCTGCGCATGGTAGTGCACGCCGGCACGGCGGTGCAGGGAAGTGTCGCTGATGGTGCGCACGCGCGTGCGCCGCACGGCTCGGCCGCGCGCGGCGCCGCGCGTTGCGCGCCCGCGGCGCCGCGTACCATCGCGCCTGGCGCGAACCGGACGGCGCTGGCTGCGCAGCTGGCAGCGCACCCCGCCGGCCGGGCGGCTGCTCCTGGTGCTGCTGGTGCTGGCGCTGGTGGCGCTCATCGTCAATACGGTTTATCAGGTGGCGCGCAAGCCCACGGAGCTGTTCTTCCCCGTGAGCGGGGTGCTCGCCAAGACACCCGCGGAGACCTGGCGGGAATACGCGGCCGCGTTCCGCCGCTACGCGACCCCGGCGGTGCCCGCCGAGCTGCTCGCGGCACTGGCGCAGGTGGAGGGTTCCGGTAACCCGCTGGTGCGCACCTACTGGCGTTTCGCCTGGGCCGCCCGACCGTTCGAGCTGTACCGTCCCGCCTCGAGCGCGGTGGGCATGTACCAGATCACCGATGGCACCTTCGCGGAGGCGCGCCACTACTGCATCCACCAGCACACGCTGGTACACGAGGGCGCCTGGAACGATTTCGGCTCATGCTGGTTCAACGCGCTCTATGCCCGCATCCTGCCCGAGGATGCGATCGAACTCACCGCCGCCTATCTCGATCTGAAGGTGCGCGCCATTCTGGCGCGCGTGGCGCGCGCGCACGTCAACTCGCTCCAGCAGCAGCATCTGGCCGCCGTGGTGCATCTGTGCGGCGCCGGTGCGGCGGCGCTCTATGCCGAGCGCGGCTTCCGTTTCAGTGCGGGGCAGCGCTGCGGCGCGCA
>Ga0070761_10002455_pt1 | contig 11341 bp, 14 predicted proteins | sample HubBroMetageREF1_FD_66724 | JGI IMG/M metagenome (GOLD analysis project Ga0070761, IMG submission 66724) | Reference soil microbial communities from the Hubbard Brook experimental Forest, New Hampshire, USA - Hubbard Brook CCASE Soil... | ecosystem: Environmental > Terrestrial > Soil >...
ACCGGAGCCACGCTTTTATCCGGGCACAAAGCACCAATGGGGGTTCGGCCTTAGCTTGCCGAACCGAATCCGCGATTGGATTTTCCAGAATTGGCGAACTCGAAATAAGTTTCTGGCACCAATAAGTGTGCCATCGACGCAGTCAACTGCTTTCATAGAATTTACCAGCCGAGTAGACGCAGGCGCTGAAATAGTACCGAGGGGATCAGTTGGTTTCGCGTCCCTTGGCTTGTATCACCCATCTGTTCAAGACATTCGCGAGAGACTTTGGCATTTCGCCGAATGTAAGTCCCATTCCTCGTTTCGGTTCAATATGAGCAACGATCGCATGAGTCTCCAGAGACTCCGTCTCGGTGGAAATTTCGATCATCACATTTGTCCCTTCAGGAAATGGATTCTTCATCTCCACGTAGCATCCGTGCAGACTGAGATCGCTGATTCGTGAGGAGGTACGGGCATTTTCTGCTTCGTCGACGATTTCGGCCAGCGCGGAAAAAAGATACCTGGGCGTGTGACGGCGTTCAGTTTCCATCGGGGATTCTCCCTTGAGGGAAAGGTGTAGCGATGCATGTTTGTTGCGAACGCACGTTGGTTGGGCTTTCCGACCGCACCTATCTGTCACCGGAACATTGGATGAGATATATTTCGTTGCAAATTGCTAAATTACGACCTCTTCTCGAACGCCGGCGCCAATCAGCTTCTCGGCCTGCTTGGCCCCAACCGGACGGCTGAAATAATAGCCTTGTCCCTCATTGCATCCGTGGTGCTGAAGGAAATTGAACTGGGCACCGGTTTCCACCCCTTCTGCAATCACTCGCTGCTTCAGGCTCTTGCCGATATTAATCATGGCGCTGACGATGGTTGCATCCCCGGGGTCCGCCGTGATCTCCTGCACAAACGATTGATGCAACTTCAGCGCATCCACCGGAAAGCGTCGAAGATAGGTAAAGCTCGAGTAACCCGTGCCAAAGTCGTCGATTGCTAACTGCACACCCATAGTTTTCAGGGCGGCCAGTGTGCGCACTGTAGACTCCGCGTCCTGCATCAGAACGCTCTCAGTCAGTTCCAGCTCTAGATTCGCAGGCTCCACTCCTGTCGCAATCAGCACGGCACGAACTCCTGAGATAAAATCCTTGTCCACGAACTCACTCGCGGAAACGTTCACAGCTACCGGCACAACTCCAAGACCCGCATCGTTCCATGCTCGGGCCTGCCTGCATGCTTCCAGTAGCACCCACCGACCTATAGGTAAGATCAATCCGCACTCTTCCGCGATGGGCACGAACTGCCCCGGAGGTACTATTCCTCGCTGCGGGTGTGCCCAACGTATCAGCGCTTCCACCCCCGTGAGCTGTTTTGTCCGAAGATTGTATCTAGGCTGGTAGTGCAGCAAAAACTCATTCCGACCTAGCGCGTAGCGCAAGTCCGCTTCCAGCAATTGCCGGTCTGCAAGTCGTGCGTGCATGTCCCGCCGGAAGAACTGGAAGTTATTCCGGCCGGTTTGTTTGGCTTCGTACATCGCCGTGTCTGCTTTGTTCATTAAGCTTTCTGCGTCCGGGCCGTCGTTAGGGTAGGTGCTCACCCCAATGCTCGCGTTTGCATCGAGACTTTTGCCATCAATAATATGTGGCGCCGACAGTGCCCTGAGGATTTTTCTCGCGCCCAAGGCCGCGTCTTCCTCATGCTCCATTTGGGAGAGGAGTACAACGAACTCATCCCCACCCAGCCTGCTTACCGTGTCCGTGCGCCGGACACAAGTCACTAGTCGCGCGGCAACCGACTGCAGCAATTTGTCGCCCACCGCATGGCCCAGGGAGTCATTGATCTTTTTAAAGTGATCTAAATCGACAAACATGACCGCGAGTTGCTTGCCCTCGCGCACCGCCAACGAAATCGCTTGTGTCAGCCGGTCGTTGAATAGCATCCGGTTTGGCAAATCAGTCAGGGAATCGTGCTGCGCTAGGCGCGACATTTCGAGCGATCTGGCCCGGGCCAAGCTCACATCGTGGAAAGCCACAACGGTCCCTGATACGCTACCATCCTGGTCATGGATGGGCGTTACCCTATTTTCAATTCCGATTTCGACGGCGTCCCGTCGAACTAAAATGCAGTTTACGCAGTCCGCCGTTACCCGCGCCGTCTTATCCTCCTGCATTGCGATTTCCACGACATTGCGCACCTTTGCGCCGCTAACCACATCAATGATTCGGAGCACATCGCCAACGGGACGCCCCAGCGCCTCCTCCCGGCGCCACCCAGTCTTGTTTTCCGCGATCCGATTTAGATAAACGATGTTGCCATGCCTGTCCGTGCGCAGCACTGCCTCGCCAATGGAATCAAGCGTCATATTGGCGACTTGATTCTCCAATAACATTGCGTTAGCCGCACGACGATCCATCATCGAGCGCACCGCCCGCCTTAACCGGTAGCCATCGACTTGATTTTTGACTAGGTAGTCTTGGGCCCCGCGCTGTACCGCTTGCCGCGCGATTGCTTCCGCATCAGATCCGGTTAGGATTAGAATTGGTACGCTAGGCGCGACCAGAAAAACCTTGTTAAAGGTCTCGATGCCGTGGCTGTCGGCCAATGTCAGATCCAGCACGACTGCCCCAACTCCGCCGTTGCGCAATCGCTCGATCGCACTTGAGAGTTCGGAAACCCACTCCACATCGAATCGGTCGTCGGTTGCCGAGTTTAATTCATTTGAAATCTTCGCGGCATCATTTGCCTCACCCTCGATGAGTAGGACACACTCTTCGGTATGCTTCGTGTTCGTTGGTTTTTTCGTTCCGAACCCTAGAGTTGGCATCTTTCGCAATCCGCCTAGCATGTGTTATCGGCCCTTAGAATTTTCGGCAGCATCCGCGGCCATGAAGCGCAGCATCTGCTCCTTCAATTGCGCGTCCACCTCGTCCGCAATGGTCACAACATCGGGAAGTAGTGCGCTGAATTCCAAATGATTCACGTTCTTGTGCAGCGTCGTAAAAATGCTGACCTGTAGTAGACGGGACTCCTCTACCGCCATCGCCACCGTGTAACCTTGCTTACGCCGCAAATCGCCATGCTTGGCCGCCGCTATTGAAATCGGAGCTTTCGTAGCCGCGTTCAGGCGCAAACGCTTAATGACATCATGCAGAAGGTGAGGAAGATGGCCCGTGCGCTCTTCAAAGCTCAGCGGGATACGGGCTAGATCCGGCTCCTGCTCAACTCTGGCAAGCCAATCGTCAATCAGATTTGGCACTTCACGTTCGAGGATGTCCGCCACGCTGTCAATAGAGGCAGCGTCGCCACTCCCATTGGACCTCGTAGCAGACTTAACAGCTTCGATCATTACTTCCTCCCTCGCTCATTACTCTATTTCGTCAATCTGGTTGCCCGGTGCGGCTAACAATCTCGGCAGTTCCGTTTTTATGCAACGCTGTCGTTACGGAGTTCGCAGACCAGTTTTGCCATTAAAGCGGTATGCAAAACTGTCCTGAAAGAGACACGCCACAATCTATTAGAATTCTCGATGTAGTAAGAGTAACCACTCTATGCTTCTAATTTCCAAGGCCGCTGGGGACGCAATTCGGCTTCCCGTCCATCCGCAATTTTTGAGCTTGGGGTTTAATTCTTGGCGGCTGGACTGCGTCGAAGCTGTCGGGGAAGTCTTCGGCTCTCCAGTTCGGGAGGTTGTCACTGAAGGCTCAAGATATGGCCTTTTGATCGCCACTCCGTAGACTCATCGGGAATTTAAGTCCCCAAGCCAAAGTCTCCGTTCAGTCTCGATTGCAATTGTAGATCTCAGCATTTCGTTCTTAAGAACTGACAAGAGATGGATAGCGTCTTCTATCGCGCGGCGCACGACCTGGCGGTCTGAACTGGTGCGTAGTTCTTCCATGCGCAAAAAGACGGCTTCTTCTGCTGCCGCTATCTGCCCAGAGAGAGCCCGTGGACTCGACTCAAACACCGCTTGCCGATGGTGGTCCTGCCATCCTGATCGTAGGTCGCTCATGCTTGCTCCCTCGGTTCGCCATTATAGAATCTCGCTCTGGCGGATCATGTGCCGTTTTGCACACCCTGTAAAAATCGCTTTCCGGTCCAGTTCTGGCAGCGGCCGCCAATTCCTGATTAGCGCATGTACCGGGTGCGCCGTGAAAAAGGCGGTGGTCCACAGCGGGGGTGAACCCGCCCGGGAACTGGTTCGCTCCACCCGGTAGCAATCAGAGCAGCAGTGGAGGCAACGAAACTGCTGAAGCCTCTGGTGCAGAGGGTCGCAAAAGGCGACTTGGCGAGCATGCAGGCCGTAACGCGAGTGAACGCTGAGCAGGCCTCGAAAAGCGTAATGCAGCGCGGGTTGTCATACTGCGTGCGACGCCTTGATGAAGCCTCTCCGACATCGATAACAGTCCCATCTTCTAAAAGATGAGGCTTAAATGGGGAACGTAATGGTCACTAGAACCCAACACAACGGCGCATTGTTTGTGGGCGACTGCACCAATGACCAGTTCATGCCGGGCGAAATTCGATGCCCGAATTGCGATGGGGTGCTTGCAGAAGAAATTGCAAAAGCAGGTCAGGTTTATTTGGTTTGCAACTCACTGCTCAAGGTCTGTGCCAATCCGGTAAAGGCATTCATGGGCGCCACTGAGATGCACCGATGGCGCAATAGAAGTTGGGAAGTCATCGCCGGAATTTGCAAATCGCAACCTTGACAGACTGATTGGACTGTTGGCGATGATCATCATTGTCTCAACCGGTCTCTCTTGCGCAGGCGCCTCCAGTCGGCGACGGCGGACAATAAAATCGGTGGCCTCGTCCACGGAAATTTTCGGTAGCGTCGTGCTTTGAACTCGTCCCAGACCATTAAGAAACAAAGAACCATAGGCAGCACGACAAAACAAATCGCCCACGGTGACCTATCGGGTCCATCGGGCGCTAGTCTCACGATTGCTGCTCCCAGGCATCAACGATCGATAGCCTCGTCAAGCATCACCCGTGTTGTGCTTTGCTTCTTGGTTTGTCGAGGCCGTCGGAGATTGGATTGTAGTTACCCGGTGGCCGTCCGCTTTTCACTTCAGGATGAACTAGCCCGGTTACAGCTGCTTTCCATATCTCTGCTTCGGTAAGGCCTGTTGTTTCTGCCGCGAACGCGGCAGCCCGAACATTCTCCAGTGCCGTCATTTGTTCGTTGGTCATCATGACCCCCTTGCAACCAGTGTTGCACCTTCGTTCCCGGGACCCGGTTCGGCGTGCGCTCGACGGGCATCCGCTTCCGGCGCGTGAAGCCGCGAATCGCAAGTCGATCGACAATGTGGTGGCGTTACGCCTTAAGTCCCTTCGTTGAGGCAATCAGACTGTTGCTGAGAACGTGCATCACACGAATTTCGTGTGATGTTTGCTTGGATAATTCTATTAATTTCTGAACCGCGTTGTCTCGGCCCGCTACCATCTGCCGCCACATAGGGGCGCCATCCGATAGCATCTCGAACAAGTCATACTCGCGTTCCATGCAGCTCCTTTTGGGATGGGTGAGATACCGTCCCATAGTAGCCTCACCCGCGCTGTCCAATATGGAACACTACCTGGCTTGACTCGACGTCCAGCTGGCATCATGATGTCGTCCCCCGCAAACCCGCTCCTGGCGGAGGTGTTCCTTGGCGCGCGAAATGGTATGGGTTGAGCGGGAGCAATTCCACGGCTGGGCTTGTTCCGTTTGTGGGTGGCTATTCAAAGGGTCTGGGCGGCTGGGCGACAAGTCAATCGAAGAATTGAAGCGGGGGTATGAGACGCAGCGCGACAAGGCGTTTAGGTCGCACGTTTGTGCTGAGCATCCCCGAAATTGGTGAGAACGCGGCGTTGAGGCGGGAAGCACAGAAAAATTACGATCTTGCGAGAACCTGAATGCGCCTGTACTCGCGCCCTCGCTCGCTTTTCCTCTCCTTATCAGCCAACGCCGCTGCCTTGATCCTCGCAACGTGGATATGGATTGATCGGTGCCCTGGTAACTATCTGTCCGGTCGTTTGGCTCGTACGCGCTTTGTAATAGCGAGATCGCATTCGTGATGGAAGTCTCGAATCCAAAAAACGGCTGGAGCCTCGGGCCCGTCACCTCTCCGATACCGACGACATGATGCGATCTGCATCTGGGGTTTCGCGCCAAGCTTCGATTACGCAAGAGCGATCCGGGTTAGACACAAAAACTGTGCAAAATTGAACAGCGCCGGATCTTAGCAACCTTTAAAATCGCCCGTCCGTCGCAGGAGGCAAGAAGTCAGCCATCGGTACCGCACCGTTCGCGTCGCTGTCGATCTCCGGGAGCACCGCATCTCCCGGCCACCCAATCAATTTGAAGGAGCACGAAAAAGCATGCGCCCGGACAATATCCCCAGCCACCGGAATCAATTCGTAGAAAAGCTCCGCAGAAAATAGATCGATTTCAGCAAAGGCATTGTATGAGCGATCGCCAAAGAACTAACGCGCATCCGTCGGGAAGAGGTCCAGGAACAGCTTCGCGCCCACAATCAGCGCGAGCAATCCCGGGAAGCACCACAGCGGTGAGGTAACCATCATGGCCGAACAATCACGCTCCAAACGGTCGCACGGCGACTTCCGGTTTCGTCTTCGATGCACCGACCACCGCCGCTGCCAGTTCGTCGGCGAGCGCCAGATCCTCGAGCTGATATATCTCGCTGCGCCATTGCCCGGTATCTTGAACAAGCTCTGCATGATGATCGATGTTCGTATCGGGGATGTAGTCTCGACCGTGTCCTTGCCAGACGAGGCAGAAAATCATTTCTGTTCCATGACCGACAGCACTCTACAATTGGGCCTGGAAAGCTTTTCTTCGAGCGCGATTCTCTCGCCCGACCGGGTTTTCCTGGGCATGCTCGAAATTTTCGGCTGCGATCTACGCCGGCCCACCATACCTGAAAATAACCTGATCAATCGCGTCACTTATCTTGCGGCACTAGCGCTGCAACGCCCCGATCCGGAGGACCGTGTCGACAGACCGGCCATGAAGCCGAAGGGCCGGCTGATCGGCCCTCTGGAAAAACCGAAGTTCATCAATTGACGCAACGCGCGCAAAATTCCTGAAATTCATGCAACGACATCACGGGCAGCGGGCTGGCGACCCCAAAATGTATAACCAATTCTTTCGATTGCGCGAAAACCCCTTTAACGTTAACCCCGATCCTCGCTATCTATTTCTAACTTCACAAACCAGGAAAGCGTGGGACAGCCTCACGCACGGAGTCCAGGCCCGCCAGGGACTCCTCTTGCTCACTGGCGAAGTCGGAACCGGCAAGACCACGCTGCTGAACCACCTGCTCGATTGGCTACATCAACAGCGCGCTCCCACGGCCTTCATCTTCAATTCTCATTTGGAAATCAGCCAGCTCTTCGACTTCGTGCTGACCGGTTTCGGTGTGAGGTTCGATTCCAGAATGAAGGACAACGTCCTAATGCGTCTCCACCAGTGGCTGTGGGAACGCTATCGCGCGGGCGATACTCCGGTCGTCATCGTGGACGAAGCGCAAGGCCTTTCGAATCGCGTCCTGGAAGAAATTCGCATGCTTCTGAACTTGGAGACTTCCAGCGAAAAGCTGTTGCAGATTGTGCTCGCCGGCCAACCCGAGCTGGAGGAGCGGCTCCAGCAGCCAGAACTTCGACAGGTCAAACAGCGCGTCGCGCTGCGCTGCAATACCGCCGCTCTTTCGCTCGAAGAAGCTCACCAATATGTGCAGGCGCGTTTGCATATCGCCGGCGCGGACGGCCCGCGAATTTTTGCCTCCGATGCAATGGATGCAGTGCACTTTTATTCGCGCGGCATCCCGCGCGTCATGAACCTGCTCTGCGAACACGCCCTGATCAATGCCAGCGCGGAACAGATTCAGCCGGTCCCGGTGCGCTTTGTCGCAGAAGTCGCCAGCGAATTTCAGCTTGATGATTTCAAGCCGGTCGCCTCGCATTCAGATTTCGGAGAGGGCCCGCGCTCCGATAAGATTTCCGTCCAATCCAGATTCATGAACGCGCTGGTCGCTCTGACGGGCACTACCGAACCAGTCTTGCACGAGGAATGCCCAGGTCCTTCCACGATCCGCGCCTCCGCCTCGTCCACTTCCGAAGACAGTGTATTCTGCCCGGACCACGCACCCGCATCGCCGGTTCTGGATTGCGATAATTTCCTGGACGATGACGATGAGGGCGACCCCGCAACTTCCGCGCCGTCCGGTGTTCCGCTCGTCCCGCCCACCGCGCCCTGGCGATCGCAATTACAGGCAAGGTTACTCTCGGACTGGACTGCGTTTTTTTTCGAGGTCGGCAACTCGCTCCCATCGGTCGCAATGGCGGAGCCGGTGGTGCAGCCGACGTCAGAGCCCGCGCATCCTCGCCGCCTGCATCTGGTCGAAGCGAAACCAGTCTTCGCCCTATCGTCATCCTCCATCCGTCGCCGGCAGCCCATCCCTCAAAACCACTCGCAACCATCATTCAAAGTGGGCGCGACGAAACCAGCTCTTCTCAGCGTCGGCATGATGAAAGCAATCGCCCTGCGTCATCCTCTCGTCCAATGGAGCATTAGATGGAGTAATAGTTTCTTGACCGCCGCTACCACCACCGCCTGGGCTCCGCCGCCGGTGATCTTGTTCCAGCTTCCGGCGCGCTGGCTCCGCCTGGCCAAAACTAGCTCTATGGGATTTCTGACGCGTGGCGAGAGCTTTGTCGCCGCCGTAAGCTCCATCGATTGGCCACAACTGAAAGCCACCACCTCTCGCTGGCTACGCCAACCTTGCGATCCCGCCCAATGGCGCCTGCTCGATTCCCGTCTCTTCGAAGAAGTGTTCGGCTTCAATCACAAAAAAATGTAACACTCAGAACTCGTCTCATGTATGTCTGACTCGGAAACGCGGCTTCAGCATCGGTGTGGGAGCTCGATAGCGTTTGCACGTCGTGGCTCTAGCCACGCACGACATAAACGCTGCAGAATAACAGCGGCTTCAGCCGCTGCAGTGCGGATTTGAGGGGATTAAGGCGTGCACGAACTACGATGATCGTTCGCAACTAGAGTTCGAGTCCGAACGACGATCGAGCGCGACATCTCACTGTGGGATTGCATTGTGCCGGTCGGCCAGACAAACGCATAGAACCGCCGGTCGCAATCCTCGCAGCGGAATGGCCGCATCGGTATCACCCGCAGTATCGTTGATTCAAACGTCCCTCTGCGCTTCGACCTGTGCGTTGCCTTGCTTTGGCAATGGGGACATGAGAAGGCCACTGTAATTCTCTCCAAAAATCCTTCCGCATCCGGTCCCATCTACTACTCGCATAAAAAACTTCCGCGATACCGCGCGCAGCACTGCCCGTGCCCCCCGCTGGCCCGTGTCATTTCGCCGATCCAAATTTCGTGATGGCGAGAAGGGAAGCAAGTACCCAGCCCCCAGCCCTGGTTGCGGGATCCTCTCTTCCCAGCCTCGCCACTCGCGCGCGATTCTAGGCATCGCATCAAAGTGAAACTGTCCTCTTTTGCACACCGCTGCAAATATTTCTCAAGAGTTCGCGCCACGCAAACTGCTCCACAATCGCGCTCCCCCGTTTACCCAGCGCCATCACATCCGCCGCGCGGCCTCGCATTCGGCACAAACTCAAACCAAGTTCCGAAATGTGTGCTGATTTGAACAGAAACTGTTTTCCTCACAGCTTAGAATTTCTCATGAATGGAATCCCCGCCATTCACCCTTGGGGGAAATTATATGAAGTTCACACCGGCCTTTCTGATTTGCGCAGCGTTCCTGATTCCCGCGCTCCCGATTCGAGCAGACAGCCTTTCTTACACCGGTACCGCTGATGATTCCCGTAATACCGAAAACTCCGCCCCAGGGTTTCACGCCTCCGCGATGAAAATGTTGTCGCCTGCAATCCCGCGCGCCATGACGGGTCCTTTCTCAGCCGCAGCTCCGGTAGGGAGCCATGAAAACATGTACCTTGCTCGCGCCGCGGAGTCCTCGCTCAACGCCCTTTCCGCCACAACGTTCGGCACATCAGCACGGCGCCCAGACGCGCCACAGATTGATGGACAACTATCGGACCCCACCCCGGCGATAACGTCCATCGGTGGCTTTGACTCCAGCAGTTCCTTCGCTGCCTGGGGCTCAGGGCCTTCCTTTATTGTAGGCACGATCTTTCCCCCGTCGCCGGACACCAGCATTCATTCCGGCGCGCCAAATGAAATCAACCCTGGCGATCCCGCGCTGTCCTTCTTCGACTCCGAAGGCGCTCTCCGCAAGATCGGACGCGAACGCGGCAAACGCAACGACGGAAAAGATCCAGACAAGGCCACTCCTCCGTCGGCTCTGGTCCCGGAACCCGCAGCGCTTCCGCTCTTGCTGTTGGGTCTGGCAGCGGTAGGCATCGGGGCCCGGCGACGCAACGTGTTCCCAGCGGCAGAATGGGAGCGCGATCACTCATCACTTGGCTTGTGCCACAGCCAAGTCTCCCGTTGCGCTGCACAAATTATCCGTTGAATCACCCGGAGGCACTCCATCATGAAAGACAGCACAAAAGATTCGGCCGAAGGCACACTTCACGAAGTAAAAGGCACGATCAAGAGCCACGTGGGAAAGCTCACCGACGATCCCGACCTCGAAGCAGACGGCATCGTTGAAAACATCACCGGTAAAATCCAGAAGAAAATCGCGCAGGTAGAAAAAATCATCGAGAAACCGTAAGGCCGCGTCGCCCATGTGGCGTTGCTCCGCCGAGGGACGCCCTCGCTCAGTTTCGCGCGCACGCACGACCGCAAGATGGGAGGCAAGTCATGAATTTCGCAGCGCTAAGCAACACGCAGATCATCATCACCATCGCTGTAGTAGTGGTCGTCGGGCTGGTATTCATCGCCATTTGGCAGTACAGCCGCAAACGCCGCACGCAAAAACTTCGCACTCAGTTCGGCAGCGCTGAATACACCCGCGCCGTAACCGAAGGCGGCAGCCAACAGAAAGCGGAAGCGGTCCTCGACGCGCGCGCCGCACGCGTCGAGAAGCTGCACATCAAGCCGCTCGCTCCCGACGATCGCGCCCGTTTCATCGAATCCTGGGCCAAACTCCAGGCGCGCTTCGTTGACGGCCCCGGAAGCGCCGTGACTGACGCCGACCAATTGCTGGGCGATGTGATGTCCACCCGCGGCTATCCCGTCAGCGATTTCGAGCAACGCGCCGCCGATATTTCCGTGGACCATCCACTGGTTCTCGAAAATTACCGCGCCGCTCACCAATACGCGCTTCGCCAATCGAACGGCGACACCAATACCGAAGATTTACGTCAAGCGATGATTCACTACCGCACGCTTTTTGAGGAGCTGGTC